>Ga0308164_10002513_pt1 | contig 18090 bp, 16 predicted proteins | sample PhyTR2_FD_201031 | JGI IMG/M metagenome (GOLD analysis project Ga0308164, IMG submission 201031) | Phyllosphere microbial communities from UC Gill Tract Community Farm, Albany, California, United States - DLSLT.R2 | ecosystem: Host-associated > Plants > Phyllosphere > Unclassified | place: USA... | reverse complement strand
TCCGTGGTGCCAAGATCAACGCGGAGTGGGTCAACGCCCCGACCGCGGAGGACATCCGCAAGAACGATCACGAGCGGCTGATCGGCATGCTGTTGCAGCCGGTCGAGGTCGAGGAGGAGGATCGCGCACTCGCCGTCCGCCTGATGGCCGAGAAGACGCCGGAGGATATCGCCGCCGCGCTGGTGCACATGCACCGTGCGACGATGCCGCAGGCCGAGGATCTGATCGACCAGAGCAAGCAGCCGACTCAGGACGAGCGTTCGCAGGGGCCGCGCGCCGGCTTCGAGGATACCGTCTGGTTCCGCATGGACATCGGTCGTCGCCAGAACGCCGATCCGCGCTGGATCCTGCCGCTGATCTGCCGTCGCGGGCACATCACCAAGTCCGAGATCGGTGCGATCCGCATCGGCCCGAACGAAACGGCGTTCGAGATTCCTCGCGCTGTGGCGTCGCGGTTCTCGGCGGCGATCCAGCGTACGGCGCAGGCTGGTGAGGAAGAGAGCGGCGTAGCGATCGAGGCGATGCAGGGTGCGCCCGAGAGCGGTGCTCGGCATGACGGCGGTGGCGGTGGTCGCAGCAATGCGAGCGGCCCCCGCTCGACGCTGCACCGTGCGGCTCCCCGTGGCGGTCCGGCTCCCGCGCGGAAGCCTCCGTACCGCGGCAACCGCGAGCGTAGCTGAGGGCCTTGGCGCGTCCTTCCCAATAGGGAAGAACGCGCCGCTCTCAAGAACTCCGTCATCCTGACGAAAGTCAGGATCCAGAGTAACGAACGCCGCCCTGCTTGATCCTGGATCCTGACTTTCGTCAGGATGACGGGAATGAGTGGGGCGGTTTGGGATGTGTACGATGACGAACGTATCTTCCAGCACGATCCGCATCCTCGTCGACGCCGACGCATGCCCCGTCAAAGACGAGATCTACAAGGTAGCATGGCGCCACGAAGTCCCCGTGACGATCGTCGCCAACAGTCATTTCCGCATCCCCGTCCACCCGCTGATCTCGCGCGTCGTGGTTAGCGACGGGTTCGACGCGGCCGACGACTGGATCGCCGAACAGGCCGATGCGAAGTCGGTGGTGATCACCGCCGACATCCTCCTCGCCGATCGCTGCGTGAAGGCCGGCGCGACCGTGCTCGCCAACACAGGCAAGCCGTTCACCACCAGCTCCATCGGCGGCGCGATCGCCACGCGTGCGATCATGGCCGACCTGCGCGCGGGCGGCGACATCATCGGCGGCCCCGCGCCCTTCTCCAAGACCGACCGGTCGAGCTTCCTCTCCGCGCTCGACGCCGCGCTCGTCCGGCTCAAGCGCCGCTAGCCGGAGCGTAGACAGAGCGGCTGGCCCGTCGCTACACTCCCGCCACCGATCATGCGGCAGGGGGAGAGTGCGATGCAGTGGAAGATGTTGGCGGCGGCGGCGGTTGTGGTTTCGGCCGGGGCGTCTGTCCTCGCACAGGTGGCACCCGCCGGGATATCCGACCGGTACACGGCGTGCCAGGCACGGGCTCGCGGCAACACGGTGCAGGGCGGTATCTGCGCGCAGACCGAAATGGCGTCGCAGGACGCGCGACTGAACAAGGCCTATCAGCAGGTCATGCGGCAACTCGCGAGCCAACCGGCGCAACGTATCGCGCTGCGCGACGAACAGCGATCCTGGCTCAAGGCGCGCGACTATGAGTGCAAGATCGATGGAGAAACGATCGACACCGCCTGCCTCGTTACAAAAACCGCAACCCGCGCGAACGAACTAGAACGCAAAATCCGCTTCTAACGGCATTCCGCGGGGGCGGGACGGGGAGCGGGCGTGGGTGGATCGAGCCCGGTCCGCTATCCTATCAGCCGTCGTTGCCAGCAAGCGACCCGACCAAACGGCTGGTCCACCGGAGCGGTAACATCAGGCCGAATGAAGATGATAGGCGGCCACACAAACCTGTGGGCTTCCGACAAACTGGTAAACCGTTCGCGCCAGCAGCGACGACTAGGGTGTGCGTAAGATGCTCAAACGCAAAGGATGCCAGCGGTAAGCTGAACTGATTGACCCGTTTTGGGGCCATTGTAAGATACCGAGTTTGCTAGAAAAAGTTTCGCCGCGTACAAGTGTCTTGGAAGCGGGGGAGCAATGACAGCAGCTGGCATGGGGCGCATCCCCTTCGACGGCTCGCGCCTTCCTCGCTCAGGCCGGATCGAAACGCTTGATATGCTGCGCGGATTTGCCGCGTTGCTCGTTCTGTTTCAGCACCTTGCCGAGACCATCATCGCGACGCACGCGCTTCCCCTTCCGATCGAACAGGCCGGCGTGCTGCTGTTCGACGGCATCTTCCACTTCGGGCGGTTCGGTGTCGCACTGTTCTTTCTGATCAGCGGGTTCGTCATCCCGTTCAGTTTTCGCACCGATCGTCCGGTCCGCGGATTCGCGTTCAGCCGCGCGTTTCGCCTCTATCCCGCCTATTGGCTGTCGCTGGGCGTCGCGCTGCTGGTGCTGCATATGACAGGCGCGCCCGCTCCCGCTGCGGTGACGATCGTGGCCAATGTGGCCATGGTCCAGCATTATGTCGGTCAACCCGATATCGTCGTCGCCTATTGGACGCTCGCAACGGAGCTGGCCTTTTACGTGCTGGCGGCCTGCCTCGTTGCCTGGGGCGTGCTGCGTGCGCCGTTCGTCTTGGCCGGAGGAATCGTCGCGCTGTTTGGTGCAGCGCTGTCGCTCGCACTGGCATCGCATCTGGTCGACAAGCGGCTGCCCGCCGACCTGCCGCTGAACTTGGGGCTGATGTTGCTGGGAACGATGCTGCGACTGGCAATGCTCGAGCGTAATGCGATCGCGGTGCGGCTGGCGGGGATTCTCTGCGGACTTTTCCTGGCGATCGTACCGGTCGTCCAGTTCATGACGGTGCCGCCGGTCGGCGCCCCAGGTTTCAACCTGGCACCGACTTTAGGGTATATTGGTGCGCTGCTGCTGTTCGTGGGAGTCGTCGGCGCTGGCTCGGATAGCACCCGCGCGGTTGGCTGCCGTTCGGTATATCGGCGTGTGGCAAAGTGGTTCGGGACCATCTCGTATTCCGTCTATCTGTTCCACGGACCGGTGATCCTGGCGTGCGGCACGATCCTGATCGCGGGCGATCCGGGTTCGGCATTACGCTACGTCGCGGTCGTGCTGAGCGCGACGATACTCATCGCGGCAGTCGTCTATCATGCCGTCGAAGAGCCGATGGTGCGCCTAGGCCACCGCATGATCCGGCGGCCTGTGCCAGCGCAAGCGCCGGGTCTGGCAGAGCCGATCCTCGCGACCCCCGCGATCGGCCCGATCTTCGTCGAGACGGAGTTCCGCTAGCAGGTCTCGAAAAGCCGCTCCACGACGATCCACAGAAACCGGTTGTTTGAGAACCGAGAGATCAACGCGTGGATCGCGCATGCGACCGAAAGCGAGGTTGCGCGGTACACAACACGGCAGTCGACCAGCGCACGCCTGCCGACATCGCAGCAACAGGGCTTTTAGCTAACCTGAACTGAATTTTGGTGCACCCGACTGGATTCGAACCAGTGGCCTCTGCCTTCGGAGGGCAGCGCTCTATCCAGCTGAGCTACGGGTGCCGGACGGTCCGCCTAGCAAAGCAAACCGGGGTGCGCCAGACGTTTTCGCGATCAGGCCTCGCCGGTTGCCGGATCGGGGTCCGTCTGGGGAGCCGAGCCTGCAAGCGATCTACCCTTAGGCGGCGGGGTCTTGGGTTTGTAGGCGCACAGATCGCTGACGATGCAGCGCCAGCATTCGGGCGTCCGCGCCTTGCAGACGTAGCGGCCGTGCAGGATCAGCCAGTGATGCGCGTGCAGACGGAACGGTTGCGGGGTCGCCTTGTCGAGCTTCAGTTCGACCGCGAGCGGGGTCTTGCCGCGCGCCAGGCCGGTGCGGTTGCCGACGCGGAAGATGTGCGTGTCGACCGCGAACGTCTCAGCCCCGAACGCGACGTTGAGGACCACATTCGCGGTCTTGCGACCCACGCCGGGGAGGCGCTCGAGTGCGGCGCGGTCGTTGGGCACCTCGCCGCCGTAATCGTCGATCAACATCTGCGAGAGCGCGATGACGTTCTTCGCCTTGGTGTTGTAGAGCCCGATCGTCTTGATGTGGCGCTTCAGGTCGTCGAGCCCAAGCGCGACCATCTTATCGGGCGTATCGACCTCGCGGAACAGCGCGCGCGTCGCCTTGTTCACGCCGACGTCGGTCGCCTGCGCCGACAAGGCGACCGCGACGACCAGCGTGTAGGGATTGACGAATTCCAGCTCGGTCTCGGGGTGCGGATCGGCTTCCGCCAGACGCGCGTAGAACTCGATGACGTCGGCCTTCTTCACGCCCTTACAGTCCGAGCACGTCGCCCATCCGGTAACGTCCGGCGGGCTGCCCGGCGAGCCAGATCGCCGCCCTCACCGCACCGCGCGCGAAGATCGAGCGATCGTCGCCGCGGTGGTTGAGTTCGATCCGCTCGCCTTCGCCCGCGAAAATCACGCTATGATCGCCGATCACCGATCCGCCGCGCAGTGACGCAAAGCCGATCGTGCCCTCGGTACGCGCGCCGACGAGCCCCGCGCGGCTGTCGACGCGGAGTTCGGCGAGTGTCGTGCCGCGGCCCTTGGCGGCGGCGTCGCCGAGCAGCAGCGCGGTCCCCGACGGCGCGTCGACCTTGTGCTTGTGGTGCATCTCGACGATCTCGACGTCCCAGTCGGACCCGAGCCGCGCGGCAGCCTCGCGGACGAGAATGCCGAGCAGCGTGACGCCGAGCGAGGTGTTGCCGGTCTGGAGGATCGCGATGTCCTTGGCCGCGTCGTCGATCATCGACTGGTGCTGCGGCGACAGGCCGGTCGTACCGATCACGATAGCGGTACCAGCAGCACGCGCGGCGGCGAGATGCGCTTCGACTGCGGAGGGCGTCGAGAAGTCGACCAGCACGTCGGCGGTCCGGGCGAGCGGGTTCGGGTCCTCGCGCGCGTCGACGCCGCCGGCGAGCGATGCGCCGGCCGCCTCGATCGCCTCGACGATCGCGCGGCCCATGCGTCCTGCGCTACCATAGATGCCGATCGAGGTCGTCGTGATGGCGGATGGGGCGGGTTGGGGCGCGAGCGTTTGCATGCGCGGCGCTTTGCACCAACCCGGCCTTCGGAAACAGGGGCGAACGGCAGGCCGAGGCATTTCTTCGCGGAATTGGCGCAGGCGGTCGGCGGCTCAAGCCTTCTCGACGAGCGTCCGGACCAGGTCGAGATCGGCGGGCTTGTCGACGTCGACCGCGGCCAAGCCGAACGGGCTGGCGATGGCGGCTGCGTCGAGGCCGGCGAGGCGACCGAGATGCGCGATCGCCGCGACCAGCGTCAGGCGGCCGGACAGATACCGCAGCAGCGTGCCGATCCCGAGCCGGCGGACGATCCGCCACGGCCGCTTGCGGTCCGCCTCGACCTGCGCCCAGAGATCGAGTGCGGCGACCGAGCGTGGGGTGGCGAAGTAGAACAGGTTGCACCCCGACCACGCGCCGTCGGCAAAGCGCAGATAGGTGCGCCGCGTGCCCGGCGCAGCGGCCTCAATGACGTCCTGGCGTGCGAGCAGGGCGCCGACATCCGCCTGTGCGGGGACGTCGGCGAGGAAGCGCGTCACCCATTCGGGCTGCAACAGCGCGTGATCGGCGGTCGTGACCAGCAGGGGTGCGCCGAGCGCTTCGATCCCGTCGCGAACGCTGCGGCTGGGACCGGATGCCGCATCGAGCACGATGAGGCCGAGCGCATTTGCCGCGGCACGGACCGCGTCGTCCGACACCGATACCGCGATCGTGCGTGCGCCGGCCTCTCGCAACGCCTGCGCAACGCGGGCCAGCAACGTCGCGCCGTCGAGCACGATCAGCGCCTTGTGCGAAACGCCCGCATAGGCCGCGACCGGATCGACGCCGCCGCGCGAGCCCGCGAGGATCAGCGCATTGAAGCCGCGAACATCCGCGCTCATATCGTCTTCGGCCCGGTTTGCGCACGCGCCCGCCAGACTCGCCAGAACACGCCCGGCGCGGCGAGGATCGGATGCTTTTCGCGCCACGGGGTCAGCGGCACCGCGACGCCGGTATGCCGCTCGACCTTCCACACGCCGTAGCGTGCGGCACCTTCGAAGGTGAACGCCGCCCGCACCAATCGAGCGACGTTGAGCGGCTTGCCCGCACGACGGCGACGGCCCCACGCACGCAGCAACGCGTTTCGTCGCGCTGGCGACAGGTCGGGCTTCAGCATGCCGGCTTCGTCGCGATAGGCGATCCCGTCGGCGGTCCAGGCAAGCGGCAGGAGTTCGGCGTAGCGACCCGGATCGAAGCCGAGGATCTGGCCCTCGCGACCCTTGCGCTCGACGCGGAGTTCGGCGGCATAGGTCTGGCGGAACAGCGCCCGCCAATAATCGTCGGCGGTACCCGTTTCGGGGCCGAGCGCGGCGGCAAAGCGTGCGGCGGACTTCGCCGCATCGCCGATCGCCACGGCGACCTTCGTCGTGGTGGCGGGATCGCGCACCCAGACGAGCGCGGAAGGTTGCACGAAACGAGTCCAGATCGTCGTGTCGAGCGTCTGCGCAGCGGCCGCCTTCGCAAACGTCGCCAGCCGCATCGTCGCGATCTTCGCGCGCAACGTCTCGCCGTGCAGGTCGAACTCGCGATAGCTCACGGTCGGCCACAGGCCCCGCTCGGGCGGGCCGGCGGTCAGCACGTAGAAATCGAGCACGCCTTCGGTCTCGCCGGTGCGCAAGTTTGATCCGTAGAACAGTACCGCCGCGGTCTCGGGCGCATCCCCTGCGAGTATCGCCGCGACGTCGCGGACGGCGGCGATGGTCGGGACGTGCAACTGGCGGCGGACGACGTCGCCGAGCGTGATCACGGGACGACGAAACGCAGCGCGCGTGCCTCGCGGATGGTCAGGTCGCCGCCCGGATAGACTTCGCCGTCGAGGATGAAGCCCGAGTCCATCGACAGGTCGAAGCTCGGCGAATCGATCCGGTGATACCCTGCGCGATCGAGCCACGCGGCCGGCGAACCGGCGACGATCAGCGGCGTCGCGGCGGCGAGCCAGCGCGGCGGCGCGTCGACCAGCAAGGTCTTCAGTCCGGCACGCGGCACGCCGAACGGTCGTATCCCGATCGGCATCCGCTTGAGAGTCGAGGCGAGAAGGATGTAGCGAGCGCGATCGCTGTCCGTATTCCGACCCGCGGCATGAACGCCTTCGTCGCCGCGAGACTCGAAACGGATCCGCATCCGGTTGCCCGCGCGCCACGAACTGTTCGCACCCCCGAACAGGGTCTGGAGGATCGCCCAGCACAGCGCGAGACCGACCGCGACGCCGTTGAAGGCGCCCGCGCGATGGGTGCGCTGCGCCAGCGCAGTCGCGTCGACGAACGCGCCTGCACCTAGCAGGAAGCCGTGCAGACGCGCACCGGTATCCTTGCGGATGACCTCGATCGGGCTGCGGATCTTGACGTTGCCCGCGCGCGCCGCGGTCAGCGCCTGGTCGAGCGTCCAGTCGTCGGGGATGCCGAGATCGAGCGCGAGCGCGTTGGTCTTACCCGACGGCACGATCGCCACGCGCGGCGCAGCACCGGTCCAGACTCGCGCGGCAGCGGTCATCACGTCGCGGATCGTGCCGTCGCCGCCGTCGATCACCAGCAACTCGATGCCGTGGCGCGCGAAATCGGTCAGCACCTCGGCGAGTTCGGCCTGGGTGCGCGGCGTCACGGCCAGCACGGTCCCGGACAGGAACGGCTTGGTCGCCTCGACGCTGCTGCGGTTGCGGTGGCTTTTCGGGTTGCAGATGATGCCGGTACGGATCTTCGCCGCCGCGTCGCGCGGGCTCACGCCGTACCGCTCGGATGCCGACGGATCGAACATGCCTTCGGGCAGCCACGCCGGCGGCGCCGGTGGCGAAAGAGGGTGCCCGCCAAAGGCATGGAAGTTCGAAACAGCATCGGCCACGATATAAGATACCCGTCGCGGTACATAACCGCTACAAATTTGTGTCAGGAAGATTTCCGTTCCGCTGCAACCAGCGGATTTGGGATCACCGGCGATACCGCATTTTCATACGCACGACGGTCCCGGATGGGGCCAAGGCCGTGCGTGCCGCTTCGAACGACGGCAGCCCGATCGAGGTCGGCGCATCGTTGGAAAAGCCGAATCCCTCTTTTGGCGCGAACAGCGTCCGGTTGAAATCATGGTCGCTGTTCTCGTCGTGATATTGCGCGACCGCATAATGGCCGGGCTTCAGCCAGAAGCACGCCCTCGGGCTGCTTGCCGCCACGCGCGCCCGCACCAGCTTGCCGCCCTTCGCCAAAAACCGTTTCTTGTCATCGGGATAGACGGTGAACGCGACCTCGCCGACGGCGTTGTGCATCGCCGTCGCCTCGACGATCAGCTTGGCATTGCCGCCGCCGGGCGTGCCTTCGCACGCCTCGGCAGCCTGCGCCGAGACGGGCATCAGCAGCGCCGCCGCGCCCAGGCTAAGGGAAACCACAGTCTTCATGACAGGACTTAAGCGCGGAAAAGATGGCCGGAGCGCGGCGCACAGATGACATTTGCGACGCGAACGGGGCGTTCGTCGTTCGCGCGCTACGCTCCGTCGATCGCCTGCGGCCTGGAGGGCGTACGCGTCATCCGCGCGGCGGCGAACCCGAGCAGGATCGCCACCGCGACCGAACCGACCGCGACCGCCGCTGCGACTCCGGTCGAATCATAGGTCGGCATCAGCGCGAACGCGGTGACGAACAGCAACAGCACTCCGACCGCGCGAATCGCGAACACCGTGCCGGCGCGGTGCAGCGCGGTCATCACCGTGTCGAGGCTGACGGTGGCGAGGTCGAAGCACCCTGCGGCGGCGAGCCACAACAGCACCGGATACGCGCCGACGAACGATTTGCCGCCGACGACCTTCAGGATCGGCTCGCCGACCAGCGCGACGATGGCGAGGATGACAAGGGCCGCCGCCGTGCTGGCGAGCATCGTCCGGATCAGGATGCGGCGCAGGCGCGACGGCTCGGCAGTCCGCACCGCGCGGACGATCTCGGGGAAGGCGGCGCGCGACAGCATCTGCGACAGTTTCGCGAGCGCCTGCGCCAGCTGAGTCGCCAGCCGGAACGCACCCGCCGCCGCCGGGCCGATCGACGCACCGACCAGCAGCAGCGGGATCTGCTTGCTCGACAGGCCCAGGGTCGCGCTGGCGTTGGTGCTCAGCGAGAAGCGGACGATGCCGGGATTTTCATCGCGTACCTGCTGCCAGCTGCCCCGGCCGCTCGCGAGCAGGCGCAGGTCACCGCTTTTCGCGACCATGATCCAATAGGTCGCGGCGGTGACGATCTCGGCGACCGCCCAGGCAAGCATGAAGCCGCGGATCGTCGGTTCGAAGATCATCGCCGCGCCCGCGCCGACGAATCGCATGATCGGCGTCATGCTGTCCGCCACCGCCGACAACGAGAATTTGTCGCGCAGTCGCAGGATGCCGAGCGGGGTCGAGCGGATCGTGATCAGCTGCACCACCGCGAACATCAGCGTGTCGCGCATCAGGTCGGGCGGGATGCCGAACCCGTCGCTCCACGCGAACAGGATCGCCACGGTCAGCGCGGCGCCGACCAGCGCGCTGCACATGTCGAGGATCGCCGACAGCCGGAGCAGCCGCGCAAGCCTGGGCGTGTCGCCGTGCTGGATCGGCTCGACGCCGTACTGGACGATGATCTGCCACGTCTGGAAGCCGACGAAGGTCGCCAGCGCCTGCGCTGCGCCCGATATCAGCGCGAACCGGCCGAAATCGACCACCCCCAGCGTGCGTGTCGCAAATCCGAGATAGAACAGCGACAGGATCGCCAGCACGCTGCGACTGGCGAGCAGCCAGCCGAGGTTGCGCGCCGCCGCCCGGAAAATCCCGGTCGAGCCGGTGGTAACCGGAATGGGCGCGGGGTCCTGAACCATCTGCGACCGGCCCCTAGAGCGCGATGGCGAGGGCGGCAAGATGCCCGGCGGTACTAGGGTGCCCCGGAGGTGACAAAGCGGCGGTCGGCTCCTAGACCGCGCGATCGGGCGGCGGTGCTGCCGTCATGCGAGGGATCGTTCGTCATCTGCGGAATTGCCGGCCTTTACGCACGAGGTGGCGGTGTCGTCTCGCCCCGCCTTATCACCGCGCAGTGCGATACGATCCTGCACCGCGGACCCGACGACCAGGGCGTGATGACCGATGGCGATTTCGGCTTCGGGATGCGCCGGCTCAGCATCATCGACATCGAGGGCGGCCACCAGCCGTTCCATTCACCCGACCACCGCTATGCGCTCGTCTTCAACGGCGAGATCTACAATTTCCGCGAACTGCGCCGCGAGTTGCAAGCGCTGGGGCGCGTGTTTGAGAGCGCGGGCGATACCGAGGTCATCCTCGCCGGCTACGAACGCTGGGGCGACGACGTCTGGGCAAGGCTCGACGGCATGTTCGCGGTCGCGGTGTGGGATACGCACGCCCGCCGCCTGACGCTCGCGCGCGACCCGATCGGGATCAAGCCGCTCTACTATACCGACCAGGCCGCCGGGTTCGCGTTCGGCTCCGAACTGAAGACGCTGACGATTCTGCCCGGCATGGCGTTCGACGTCGATCGCCGCGCGCTCCACGATTATTTCAGCTTCGGCCATGTCCGCACCCCGCGCTCGATCTACGCGCAGGTCCGCACCCTGCCACCGGGCCACGTGATGACCGTCGAGGCGAGCGGCACGCCGACGATGCGCGCCTATTGGACGGCCACCTATCATCCCTCTGAACCCCGGTCCGAGGCGGCGTGGATCGAGCGCTTCCGCGACGAGTGGCTCGACACGATCGGCAAGCAGATGGTCGCGGACGTCGATGTCGGCGCGTTCCTGTCGGGCGGCGTCGACTCGTCCGCGGTGGTCGCGGCGATGGCGCAGGTGTCGGATCGACCCGTGCGTACCTTCACGATCGGCTTCCCCGACCCGCGCTTCGACGAATCGCCGCATGCCGAGGCGATCGCGCGGCATCTCGGCTGCCACCACGTCACGCGCACGCTCGAACTGGCGGATGCGCAGGCGATGCTGCCCGAAGTCCAGCATTGTTATGACGAGCCGTTCGCCGACCCGTCCGCGGTGCCGACCTGGTACGTCAGCCAGATCGCCGCGGAGGAGGTGAAGGTCGCGCTGTCGGGCGATGGCGGCGACGAGCTGTTCTTCGGCTACAAACGCCACGCGACCGAGCGCCGGATCGGGGCGCTGCCGGCACCTCTGCGCAAGCTCGCGCGCGCACTGGATGCAGTGCCGACCTTGCCGTCGCGCCACGCGAACGCAGTGCTGCAACGCTGGCGGAAGACCACCGGCAGCGCCGCACTCCCGAACGGCATCGCGCGGTTTTTCGCCAAGACGCAGATCACCAACGAAGCCTTCCGCCGCGAGATATTCTCCGCCGAGTTCATCGCCGAGGAAGAAGGCGGGATCGCCGCTTTGGTCGCGGAATATTTCCCCGATCCCGACGCGATCTCGACCGACACGCTCGAACAGTTCGGCCTCGCCGACTTGGCGCTCAACCTCCCCGGCGCGATGCTGACCAAGGTCGACCGCGCGAGCATGGCGCATTCATTGGAGGTTCGCGTGCCGATGCTGGGGCAGGGCATGGTCGACCTCGCGCTGTCGATGCCCGCCGACATGAAGCTGCACGGCAAAATCGGCAAATACGTGATCCGCCAAGCCATCGCGCCGTGGTTGCCGGAAGGAATCCTCGACCGGCGGAAACAGGGCTTCCAAATGCCGCTGGCGGCGTGGTTCGCCGGCGATTTCGGCGCGTATGCCGAACTGCTCTGGCGCGACAGCGGCGTCCGCGAGCAAGGCATCTGGCGCGCCGGCGCGGTCGACAAGGTGTTCGCCGATCACCGTGCGGGGAAACGGGATTACAGCCGCTTCCTGTACGCGCTGGCGATCTACTGCCTCTGGTGGATCGGGCGGCCTAAGCCTTTGCGCGCAGAATAACTTGATTCTCGCGCTGCCAAGCTGCCGTCCCCCCCTTTTCCGTTCGTGCTGAGTAGCGACCGAGTAGCTTCGCAGAAGCGTATCGAGGGCGCGTATCGAAGCATGGGTTCCGCGCGCCAACCTGTCCTTCGATACGCCCTCTCGATACGCTGCAAGAGCAGCTACTCGATGGCTACTCAGGACGAACGGAAGACGAGTGTACGAACGGCCCTCAAGCCAGCCAACTCACCAACACTTCACCCCTGGCCTTGCGCACCATCGCCTGCACCAGCCTTACCAGATGCACCACCAGCGAGATCGCAGTCCACGCGGCGACCCCGACGATCCCCCAGTCCGGCCGCGTCACCAGCAGCCCCGCAAACAAAATCACCATGTTCGGATTGCGTCGCGCGGTGATCAGACGGAACCAGCTGTCGAACCGTTTCCACACATGGATATGCATCCCGAACCGGACGATGAACGCCCCCTCGATCAGCCGCTGCGCGACATAGCCGAACAGCATCGTCCCGATCACCGCCCAGAACACGCCGTCCTCGAGCGGTCGCCCATATGGCGCGCACCCCGCCGCCCAGGCCCACCACCAAAACGGCGGATGGACCAGGTCGACCCCGTGATCCCACGCATTCCCCAGCTTCGACGAAGTGATCGTGCACCGCGCCAGCTTCCCGTCGACGGTATCGAGCACCATGAAGAACAGACCCGTAGCCAGCCCGGTCCAGAACCAGCCATACCAGAACGCCACGGTCGCGACGATGCACAGCACCGAGCCGAGCGCGGTCACCTGGTTCGGCGTGATGCCGGCGCGTGCGCAGACCCGCGTGATCGCCAGCGCCCATTCCGGCCACAGATACTTGGTCAGCAGGTCGGTGACGCCCTTGTACGCGCCGACATAGCTCGCCCGCTCGATCGCCGGCACCGCTGCGGGGGTCAGCAATTCCGCGAACGGCCGTTCGCGCTTGCGCAACGCCTCGTTGAAGATGCCTTCCTCGGCCTCGGCAGCGATCACCGTCAGCCCGGTCACGAGCGGCGCCTCACCGAGCATCGCCGCGGTCATCCGCGCACGCTCGTCGGCGTCACGGACATGCGCGAGCACGGGCACGCCGGTGCGAGTCACGACGGTGCCGGGCCGCGTCTTCAGATACGCGATCCACATCGGGTCGAACGCGTAGGCGAGATTGGCGAGGATCACCGGGCCGGTGTCGCCGTCGCCATCGGCCGGCAACCCTTGCGCGACGCCGATCCGCCGGATCCGCTCGGCATTGGTCATGCCCCAGAGCAGCGTGTCGTTCGCCCGGACGGTCCGGAGCGCTGGCGTAGGGGGGGGCGAATCTACCATGCCGCACCCGTTACCCGATCTGGTCGTGAAAGCGAGAGGGGGGCTCACGGTTGCCGATCGTATCTAGTTCCCCCGCGAAGGCGGGGGCCCAGGATCAAGCAGCGCTGCGGTTGGTACCCTGGACCCCCGCCTCCGCGGGGGAACAGCTGCTTACTAGACCGACGGGGCTTCCAGTAGCCGAAGGACTTCTTCCGCAGCGCGCGTCGCGCCACCATCGACCGCCCCCAGCGACCGCCCGGCAAACTCCGCCTGAACCGCCGCATATCCCGCATGCTTCAACGCCGACCGATCCACCGCCGCCATGACATCCGCAACGTCGCCAACCACTTCCCCACAAGCCCACATCGCGTAATTCGGATCGCCCGCCCAATCCGCCCCCCCCGCATTCAAGAACACGCAAGGCCGCGGCCGCATGAGAAACTCGATCACCTGGCTCGACGTGTCGCCCAAATACACGTCCGCCACGCCGGTATAGCTGCCATCGACCATCGCGAACCCGTCGATGTCGCAGTGCACATGCGCCAAGTCCCCGATCTCGCGCATCAAGTCCGCCACCTCGGGCGCGCGCTCCACCAGTCGCTGGTGCGGCGCGAAGATCAGATTGTAGCGCCCGTCGGCGACGATGCGCCGCACCACCTCCGCCCCCCAGCGCCACCAGGACGAGCGACGCTGCTGCCAATGCGGCGTATACAGGACGACCGGCCGCGTATCCGCGAACGGCGGCGCGGCGTGCGTCCGGTGCGTGAAGTCGGCCTTAACATAGCCGGTCGCGACGAACCGCTCGGGCGCGAACCCCCGGTCGAGATAGGTCCGCCGCTCGAGTTCACTCGGCACCAACGTCAACGCCGCGGCCTTCCGGCGGGGGTCGTCGCGCGCGCTCATCGAACCGACCCCGTGCGAGGTCTTCACGAACTTCGCGCGCATCGGAAACAGTCTCGGCAGCCAAAGGCTCGTCTGCTCGGCACACACGACGACGGTCGCGCTGCGCAGATACGGCAGCAGCCGCAGCAGCATCGGCATCTTCGCCGGCAGCACCGGATTGCGCCCGGTCCCATCGTCCGCAACCACGCGAAACCCCGGCGCGCGCCGAATGCGGACGGTAGGGAAGGGCGCCGTCCACCGCGTCAGCAACGTCTCGTGCACCGACGTGCTCACCCAAAGCTCGATCGGCACGTCCGACCTCGCCGCCAGCGCCTCGACGATCGGATACAGATGCGGGATCAGCAGCGTCTCGCCGAGAAACAGGAACTCGACCTTCCGCGTCATGACCCGGAGGCACCGTCCGCAGGCACGTCATGGTCATGCTGCCACAGCGCGATGTCCTCCGGCCGGTCGATCTCCTGCCAGCGGACATTCCCTGCGATCCGCACCGCGCGGACGCCGACGGTCTCCGCGACGCGCCGGACGACGGCGTGGTGGTAGGCGTGAATGCCGTCCTCCTCGCCGATCACCGCGCACAACGCCTCGGCATACGCGCCGCCGCCGGTCGACACGATCAGCCCGAGCGATCGATCGGTCGCCTGGTGCCCGACCAGATGCTTGCCGACCGCGACGACCGCGTCGCCGTCCGCCTCGACCAGCATGTCGTCGAGCCCCGGCGTAACCAGCGCCTCGATGACCAGCTTCACGCCCGATCCGGAATCGGCAAGCGCGGCGCGCAAGATAGCCGCATCGAACAGCGTGTCGCCGTTCATCAATGCGAACGGCTCTTCGAGAAATCCGCGCGATGCCCACACGCTACCGATGCTGTTGGCGATCGCCCAGAACGGGTTGAACACGAGTTCGGTGGGTACGCCGCCTTCGCGCGCCGCCAGATGCGCCGCGACCTGCTCGATCCGGTAGCCGCCGACGATCACCGCGCCTTCGAACCCGGCCTCCGCCACCGCGTCGAGCTGATGATCCAAGATCGCGCGGCCACCGACCTGCACGAGGCATTTCGGCGTCGTCAGCGTCAACGGCAACAGCCGCGATCCGTGACCGGCAGCAAGAATGATGGCCTTCATGGGCGCGGACTTACGCACGAAGTGTGGCAGGAAAAAAGCTGTCATGTATCGCGTGATTATGCTGCACTGCAGCGGAACATCCGCCGTCGCGCACCGTTGCGCTAAGATGCGCATGTTCAGATCGCTCCACATACCCCCCGAATGGGTCTGGCTGGAGAGCGTCGCCGTCGTCTCGGCGGCCATCCTCGTCGCGCTGGTCGCGCATTGGCTGACGATGCGGATCGGCGGCCATGCCCAGCGGCGCTCGACCGCCAAGACCGATGGCCTCGTCCTCGCGCGCGTCCGCCGCCCGTTGCGCGCGGTGTTCGTCTCGGTCGCCGTCGCGTTCGTCTCGCGAATCCTGCCGATGGACAACGACATCGAGGATCTGTGGAAGCAGTTGCTCGGCTTCCTCGTCCCCGGGTTGCTGGGCTGGCTCGCGGTCGCGGCGCTGCGCGCGTTCCAGGACGTCATCGAGATCCGCGCAGACATCTCGGTCGAGGACAATCTCCGCGCCCGCCGCAAGCGCACGCGGGCGGCGATCCTCGGGCGGATAGGCACGTTCTTCATCATCTTCGTCAGCGTCTGCCTGATGCTGCTGAGCGTCCCCGGCATCCGCTCGATCGGCGTCACGCTGATGGCATCGGCGGGTATCGCCGGCCTCGTCGTCGGTGCCGCCGCGCAGCCGGCGCTGAAGAACCTGATCGCCGGCGTGCAGATGGCGTTCACCGAGCCGATCCGGATCGACGACGTGCTGATCGTCGACGGCGAATGGGGCCGCGTTGAGCAGATCAACCTCACGTTCGTGGTCATCAAGATCTGGGATGAACGCCGCCTCGTCGTGCCGGTGTCGAAGTTCCTCGAGCAGAGCTTCCAGAACTGGACGCGCGAGACGAGCCAGCTGATGGGCTCGGTGTTCTGGTATCTCGATCCGTCCGCGGACGTGCCGCGCCTGCGCGAGAAACTGGGCGAGATCGTCACGTCGAACCCGCGCTGGGACAAGCGGTTCTACAACCTCCAGGTGACGGACGTGAAGACGGACTGCATCGAGTTGCGCGGGCTGATGACCGCGAAAGATGCGGCGATCGCGTTCGATCTGCGCTGCGACGTCCGCGAGGCGTTGCTGAAGTATATCCGCGAGGAGATGCCCGAAGCCATCCCGCGCAACCGACTGCTGATGGCGTCGGACCCGATGAGCCGCCCCTAACTTCCCCCCTCCCTGGAAGGGAGGGGCCGGGGGTGGGTCGGCTTCCGCATAGTCCCAGGTGTATTGACACAAACTGGCCAACCCACCCCCAACCCCTCCCTTTCAGGGAGGGGGCCAAGGAGTCAGGCCTCGACGTGCTCCGGCACCGCCTCAAGCGCAGTAATAAACAGCTCGCACCACCACATAACGTCCTCCTTGCGGACGTTGTCGATCAGCTTCTCCCACCGCGCTTTCCGCTCGGCGAGAGGCATCTTCAGCGCCCGGTCGATGGCGTCGGACATTTCCTCGGGGCTGTACGGATTGACCAGCACCGCGTCCTTCAACTGCGTCGCCGCGCCCGCGAAGTGCGACAGCACCAGCACGCCCGGATCCTCTCGATCCTGCGCCGCGACATATTCCTTCGCGACCAGATTCATCCCGTCACGCAACGGCGTCACCAGCCCGACGCGCGCTGCACGGTAGATCCCCGCCAGCACGTCACGCGGGAAGCCCTGGTTGACGTATCGGATCGGCGTCCAGTCGATGTCCGAATACTCGCCGTTGATCCGCCCCGACATCGAATCGAGGTTCGCGCGGATCTCCTGGTACGTATCGACCTTCTCGCGCGAGGGCGGCGCGATCTGGAGCATGTAAACCAAGCCACGCCGGTCCGGATGCGACCCGAGGAACCGCTCATACCCAGCAAATCGCTCGGCGAGGCCCTTCGAATAATCGAGCCGGTCGACCCCGACGATCAGGCTGCGCCCGGTCGCGGACATGTACATCCGCTCCTTGGCATGCCGCGCGGCGTCGCTGTTCGCCGACTTCTCGAAGTCCGCGGTCTCGATCCCGATCGGCGTAGTGATCGCCTTGATCGTGCGATCGCCGACCGTCACCCAGCCATCCTCGCCGACCACGCCGTCGAGCTGGCTCGTGACGTAATGCAGGAAGCTGTCGAGCCAGTCCTGCGTCTGGAACCCGATCACGTCGTACGCGAACATCGATTCGACGAGCGCACGGTGGCTCGGCAGCGACAGCAGCATCGCCATCGGCGGCCACGGGATGTGGAGGAAGAACCCGATCTTGTTCTCGACGCCCAGCTTGCGCAGTTCCTGACCGAGCGGGACGTGATGATAGTCATGGACCCAAACCAGATCCTCGGGCTCGATCAGCGGCAGCACCGTTTCCGCAAACCGCTTGTTCACCCGCGCGTAACCGCTCGAAAAGTCGCGTTCGAACTCGGTCAGGTCGATCCGGTAATGGAACAGCGGCCACAGCGTGCGGTTCGCATAGCCGTTATAATATTCGTCGAAATCCTGCTCTTCGAGGTCGATCGTCGCGGTGGTGACGCCCTTGCCCTGCTGGAAATTGATGTGGCCGGTGAAGGTCTCGGTGGTCGATCCCGACCAGCCGAACCATACGCCGCCCTTTTCGCGCAGTGCGGCGAGCAAGGCGACCGCAAGGCCACCCTGGTTGCCCGAAGGCGCATCGACCGACTGGACGCGGTTCGAGATGACGACGAGGCGGCTCATCGGACGGCACTCCACGGCTTGCTGAGCAGGACCGCGCAGTTGATCAGCCCCACCAG
>Ga0308164_10002511_pt1 | contig 18091 bp, 11 predicted proteins | sample PhyTR2_FD_201031 | JGI IMG/M metagenome (GOLD analysis project Ga0308164, IMG submission 201031) | Phyllosphere microbial communities from UC Gill Tract Community Farm, Albany, California, United States - DLSLT.R2 | ecosystem: Host-associated > Plants > Phyllosphere > Unclassified | place: USA... | reverse complement strand
GGCGGCGCTCTGCTGGTTGCCGCTGTCGGCGGCCTGGTCGGCCTTGTTCTGATCGGGCGTTTTCTGGCCGACGTCGCTGTGGCCCCAGTCGTTGTGTTGATTTCCAGCCATGATGATCTCCTTTGCGTTAAAACATAGGCATCATGTTAGCCGGCTGGCACAGCGCTCCCATCGGCGCGCGTGCCATTCCCATGTAGGACTCGGCCACGCTCGACCGGCGAGCACCGCTTTGGCAAGGATTGCACCGACACTGTGCAGCGCCGGCTGCGGCAATTCCGCCTCAGCTTGCCAGCGGCACGAGGAAGTCGCGGCTGATGCCGTTGCCCAGCCGATAGATGTTCTCCATGAACTTGCTCAGCGTGCGTTCGAGCCCGGTTTCCAGGATATCGTCGATGCGCGCAAATTGTAGGTCTGCCCGCATCTTGCCGGCCAGCCGCTCGGTCTCGAAGGAAGCGCCGTTCCGCACGGCCCGTAAATCGTCGACCACCTGCTCCATGCAGGCCAGCAAGGAGCGCGGCATGTCGGCGCGCAGCATCAGCAGTTCGGCCACGCGCGCCGGCGTGATCGAATCGCGGTAGACCTTGCGGTAGATCTCGAACCCCGCCACCGAGCGCAACAAGGCCGCCCAATAATAAAACTCACGCTGGGTTAGCACGTCGCGGCTGGACCTGTCCTGGGCGCCGTGGTACTTGACGTCGAGGATGCGCGCGGTGCTGTCGGCCCGTTCCAGGAAGGTGCCGAGGCGGATGAACACCATGGCTTCGTCGGCCAGCATGGTGCCCAAGGTGACGCCGCGCGACAAATGGCAGCGGTGCTTGACCCATTCGAAGAATTCGCCGGGGTCGCCGTCGTGGACGGCGCGTTCGCGCAGTTCGAGCCAGGTGGCGTTTTGCGTTTCCCACACTTCGGTGGTGAGCACGCCGCGCACGGCGCGCGCGTTTTCGCGCGCGGCCGTGAGGCAGGACACGATCGACGACGGGTTGGCGGCGTCGCCCAGCATGAAGGCGAGCACGTTCTTACCGTCGAGCACGTCGTATTTGGCGTCGAAGGCTTCCTGCAGTTCGGAGATGCCGAGCATGGCGCGCCAGGTTTGTTCCGCATCGAACTGCGATTGCGGCAGCATTGCCGTCTGCAGCGCCACGTCGAGCATGCGCGCCGTGTTTTCTGCGCGTTCGGTATAGCGCGCCATCCAGTACAAATGATCCGCGGTGCGGCTGAGCATGCTTATTCCTCCAGGATCCAGGTGTCCTTGGTGCCGCCGCCCTGCGACGAATTCACCACCAGCGAGCCTTCCTGCAATGCCACCCGCGTCAAGCCGCCGGGCACCATCGAAATGGTTTTGCCGGACAGCACGAAGGGACGCAGGTCGATGTGGCGCGGGGCGATGCCGTTTTCCACATAGGTCGGGCAGGCGGACAGGGCCAGGGTCGGCTGGGCAATGTAACCGTCCGGTTTGGCGATCAGGCGGCGCCGGAAATCCTCGATCTGCTGTTGGCTGGACGCCGGCCCGATCAGCATGCCGTAGCCGCCGGCGCCATGGACCTCTTTCACCACCAGCTGGTGCAGATTGGCCAGCGTGTACGACAAATCGGCCGGCTTGCGGCATTGCCAGGTGGGCACGTTGTTGAGTAAAGGTTCTTCGGACAGATAAAACCGGATCATGTCCGGCACGAAGGGGTAAATGGACTTGTCGTCGGCGACGCCGGTGCCGATGGCATTGGCCAGCGTCACGCCGCCGGCGCGGTAGACCGCCAGCAGGCCGGGCACGCCCAGGGTCGAATCGGCGCGGAAGGCCAGCGGGTCGAGGAAATCGTCGTCGAGGCGGCGGTAGATCACGTCCACCCGCTGCGGGCCGCGGATGGTGCGCATGTAGACCGCATTCGCATCGACAAACAAATCCTTGCCCTCGACCAGCTCGACGCCCATCTGCTGGGCCAGGAAGGCGTGTTCGAAATAGGCCGAGTTGTACATGCCGGGCGTCATCACGACCACGGTCGGATCGTTGACGCCGGTCGGCGCCACCGAGCGCAGGTTTTCCAGCAGCATGTCCGGGTAATGTTCGACCGGCGCGATGCGGTGGCGCGCGAACAGTTCCGGGAACAGCCGCATCATCATCTTGCGGTCTTCCAGCATGTAGGACACGCCGGAGGGCACGCGCAGGTTGTCTTCCAGCACATAGAACTCGCCCTGGCCGGCGCGCACGATGTCGACCCCGGCGATGTGGGCGTAGATGTCCGACGGCACCTTGATGCCCTGCATCTCGGGACGGTACTGGGCGTTCTGGACGATCTGCTCGGCCGGCACGATGCCGGCCTTGATGATGTTTTGGTCGTGGTAAATGTCGTGCACGAACATGTTGAGCGCTTTGACGCGCTGGGCCAGGCCGGCCTGCAGGGCGGTCCATTCGTGCGCGGGGATGATGCGCGGGATGGTGTCGAAGGGGATCAGGCGCTCGGTGCCGGCATCGTCGCCGTAGACGGCAAAGGTGATGCCGACGCGGCGAAAGGTCAGATCCGCCTCGGCGCGCTTGCGCTCGATGCGTTCGGGCGGCTGGCGCTGCAGCCAGGCGTCGAAGGCCTGGTAGTGGTCGCGCACGGTGCCTGTGCCTGTCCCTGCGGCGCCGCCGGCGCTGGTTGCGGCGTCCATCATTTCGTTGAAAAAAGTGCCCATGGTGCTATTCCTGAGTGTCGACATTGATTAACTATCAAGAAACGTGCCATGGAAATGTGCATGAAACTGCACCGGGCCGGTGCGGGGATGACGGGCGGCCGCGGGTGGCGGCCCTGAAAAGGTGGTGTCGGTTCGCAAGGTCGTGCATAATGTGGCGCTTGTCTTCTGTCTTATATAAGACTTGGCCGGCTGCGCAGGTTCAGACCCGCTATATTTGCGGCGCGGGATCGGTTAGGATCGTCGTCTGGCGAGCAGGCCATGATTTTTTAGTATCAGCTTCAGTATCAGTATTTTCCATTTGCGAACACCGAGGAAAAAGCGCATGAGCAGCGATCAGACCATCATCTACACCTTGACCGACGAGGCGCCCCTGCTGGCGACCCACGCATTCCTGCCGGTCATCGAAACCTTCACCAAGCCGGCCGGCATCACGATCGCGCAGAGCGACATTTCCGTCGCCGCCCGCATCCTGGCCAACTTCGCCGATTACCTGACGCCGGAACAGCGCGTGCCGGACGCCTTGAGCGAACTGGGCCAGACCACGCTGACCCCGGAAGCCAACATCATCAAGCTGCCCAACATCAGCGCGTCGGTCGGCCAGCTGCAAGCGGCCATCAAGGAACTGCAGGACAAGGGCTACAACCTGCCCGAGTACCCGGCGAATCCGCAGAACGACGAAGAAAAAGCCATCAAGGCGCGCTACAGCAAGTGCACCGGCTCGGCCGTGAACCCGGTCCTGCGCGAAGGCAACTCGGACCGCCGCGCGCCGAAAGCCGTCAAGGAATACGCACGCAAGAACCCGCACTCGATGGCCGAATGGTCGCCGGCTTCGCGCACCCACGTGTCGCACATGACCGGCGGCGATTTCTATCACGGCGAAAAGTCGATGACCTTGGCCGGCGCGCGCGATGTCAAGATGGAACTGATCACCAAGAGCGGCCAGACCGTGGTGTTGAAGCAAAAAGTGTCGCTGCAGGACGGCGAGATCATCGATTCGATGTTCATGAGCCGCAAGGCCCTGCTGGCTTTCTATGAACAGCAGATCGAAGACGCGAAGAACAGCGGCGTGCTGTTCTCGCTGCACGTGAAGGCGACCATGATGAAGGTGTCGCACCCGATCGTGTTCGGCCACTGCGTGCGCACCTTCTACAAGGATGCGTTCGAGAAGCACGGCGCGCTGTTCGACAGCCTGGGCGTGAACGTCAACAACGGCATGGCCGACCTGTACAACAAGATCGCCACCCTGCCCGATTCGCAGCGCGAAGAAATCGTGCGCGACATCCACGCCTGCCAGGAACACCGTCCGGCGCTGGCGATGGTCGACTCGGCCAAGGGCATCACCAACTTCCATTCGCCGAACGACGTGATCGTCGACGCATCGATGCCCGCGATGATCCGCGCCGGCGGCAAGATGTACGGCGCCGACGGCCGGTTGAAGGAAGTCAAGGCGGTCATTCCGGAATCGACTTTTGCGCGCATCTACCAGGAGATCATCAACTTCTGCAAATGGCATGGCGCCTTCGATCCGAAGACCATGGGCACCGTCCCGAACGTGGGCCTGATGGCGCAGCAAGCCGAGGAATACGGTTCGCACGACAAGACCTTCGAGATCCCGGAAGACGGCGTGGCCAACATCACCGACCTGGCCACCGGCGAAGTCCTGATGAGCCAGAACGTCGAGCAGGGCGATATCTGGCGCATGTGCCAGGTGAAGGATGCGCCGATCCGCGACTGGGTCAAGCTGGCCGTGACGCGCGCGCGCAACTCGGGCATGCCGGCCGTGTTCTGGCTGGATCCGTACCGTCCGCACGAAAATGAACTGATCAAGAAGGTCAAGGTCTACCTGCAGGAGCACGACACGAGCGGCCTGGACATCCAGATCATGTCGCAAGTGCGCGCGATGCGCTACACGCTGGAACGCGTGGCGCGTGGCCTGGACACCATCTCGGTGACCGGCAACATCCTGCGCGACTACCTGACCGACCTGTTCCCGATCCTGGAACTGGGCACCAGCGCCAAGATGCTGTCGATCGTCCCGCTGATGGCCGGCGGCGGCATGTACGAAACCGGCGCCGGCGGCTCGGCACCGAAGCACGTGCAGCAGCTGACCGAAGAAAACCACCTGCGCTGGGATTCGCTGGGCGAATTCCTGGCCCTGGCCGTCAGCCTGGAAGACCTCGGCCTGAAGACGGGCAATGCGAAAGCCACGCTGCTGTCGAAGACCCTGGACGCTGCCACCGGCAAGCTGCTGGACAACCGCAAGTCGCCGTCGCCGAAAACCGGCGAACTCGACAACCGCGGCAGCCAGTTCTACCTGTCCCTGTACTGGGCCCAGGCACTGGCCGCGCAGACCGAGGACGCCGAACTGGCGGGCTTGTTCGCACCGCTGGCGCAGCAACTGGCGGACGGCGAGCAAGCCATCGTGGCCGAATTGCTGGCCGTGCAGGGCAAGCCGGTCGATATCGGCGGCTACTACATGCCGGACACGGCCAAGGTGAAGGCGGCGATGCGTCCGAGCGCGACGTTCAACCGGATCCTGGAAGCGGTTGCCGGCTGATCGGTTGAACCCCTAGCACGTCGTCCCCGCGCAGGCGGGGACCCATACTGCGCTATCGAAGTCGCTACATCGGCACTGCGGCTTCGCTGGATTCAGCATGGGTCCCCGCTTTCGCGGGGACGACGTTGTTAAGTTATTGATTTTTTATTACCCGCATATTTTCACGCATCGTCAATCCCATACCGCACATCGTTCCGATCCTGCGCCTGCACGCCCTCCACCAGATACGCATCCCACCCCAGTCTCCCGATCCGCTGTCCGGGACACATCGTTACACTGCGCACATCCGCCGCCCGCAATACCAGTTCCACATCGTATTCCAGCGTCACCCCCGTAAACATCGTCACCAGGCTTTTTAAAGCCCGCGCCGCCCGTCCGCCCGGCAGAAACGCCATGAAGCCCGCATGATCGAGCGGTCCGACCACCAGGCGCAGGCGCAGGTCGCGCTGCCAGACGCGCTCGCCCGCCATGGCGCTACTGCCGAGCATGGCGGTGGTGCTGCCGAGCATGGTCTGCTGGGCCGTCGGCACCAGGTACCAGCTGCCGACGAATTGCTCGGCCCGGATCGGGTGACCGAAGTATTCCGACAGCACGCGCGCCATCTGCAAGGCCGAGGCCGGGCGGTGCCGGATCGCGCCGGCGAAATACCCGATCGATTCGTCCAGCACGCCGCCATCGGCGTCGCCCGTCAGGCGCCGCCGCAGTGCGTCGCTGCCGAGGCCGGCCAGGCCGAGCAGGAGCGGCAGGAAGCCGTCGCCCGCGCCGTGCCCGTATTTCAAGTGCAGGCGGTACTTGCACCAGGCCTGGTAGAACAGCGCCAGAGAACGGTTCGAAAAGGTGTCCAGCAGTGCGCGCGCACCCTCGTCGCGCTGCCAGGCCTGGTGCGCGGCGATGCGCTCGGTGTAATGGGCCGGCAGCACGCCGTGGCCGCCCAGCAAGCCCATGAAGGCCGGCGTCAGGCGCACATAGCGCAGCGTGCCGGACTGGAGCGCTTCGCCGAGCGAACGGGCGTCCTGCGCCAGCGTGGGCGGCTCGGTGCCGATCGCTTCCAGCTGGCTGGGCGGAAAGCCGAGCGAGGTCGAATTCTGAAAGCGCAGGTAATTCGCGACCAGTCCCTGCTGCGGCGTGCCATGCTTGCGCAGCCACAGCTCGAGCATGCGTACCGCCTGAAAATAGTCGAAGCGCCAGGGTTCCTTGAACAGGCGCTCGATTACAGCAGGCTCAAATCGCCGCTTCGGGGTGAACATGTAAACAGCTCCTCGCCGGACTTGTTGGAGACCACCACCAGCCGCGTAAAACTGTTGGCGTGCACGTACAGCGCGAGGAAGCGCTCGACGATGTGGGCAAAGGTGTGGATGCCGCTGCCGATGAAGGCTTCCTCGTCGATGCCGAGACGCACGTCGACGCCGCGCACCAGACAGGTAAACGGATTGCCCGACAGCCAGGCGCTGGCCGGGCGCTGCTCGATGGCCGCGATGCCGCCGATCTGGCGCTGCGACGAGGGCGAGCGCGGCAGGTCGTAGAGCGTGAGCATTTCGCGGAAGGCGTCGATGCCGCCATTGGCCAGCGATAAATGGTTCAGCGCCAAGTGGGAAATCAGGCGCCAGTGCGCGTTGTGGCCGCGTCCGAAACGGTAAGAGGGGGTCGGCTTGCGCAGGAAGCTGATCTCGCGCATGTTCGAGCCGCCTTCCAGGAACAAATCGCCGCCCGGCTGGCCATACGGTAGCTGGGCCGGCAAATCGCGGTTGGAGCAGGTCAGTTCGAAGTTCAGCGTGTCGGTGCCGACCCTGGCCGGGTCGAAATCGATATCGACGACCGCGATCTGCGCTTCGAAGCCGGGGCTTTGATGGGGCAGCACGTCGTTGCGGCGCAGAGCCCAGTAATGGCCGTGCTGTTCCGGCGTCTGCGCGTGCCGCAGCGAATAGAATGGACGGAAGGGGACCACGGTTTCCCCCTGCGGCGTCTGGCGCACCACGTGCACCGCATCGACCGACACCACCTCGAAGGCGAAGGCGCGGCGGCCGTCGGCCAGCACCGGGTAGCTGGCCGCGGTGTGGGTCATCTGGATCGGATCGCCGCGCTGGCGGAACAGGTTGATCACCGGCGTGCAGCCGAGCAGGACGTTGTTGGTCGACAGCGTGCCCAGCATGCGCGCCGTGTTGGAATCGGCGCGCAGCCCGCCCAGAGCCAGATGCAGGGTAATGGTGCGGGTGCCCGCGGGCAGCACGGCGGCGAGCGCGGCCAGGTCGATGTCGAAGAAATTGAATTTTTCGGGAAAGCAGAAGTACTCGGTCAGCAGGCGGTAGGCGGCGTGCGAGCGTGCCGGAAAATCGATCAGCGCCTCGTCGTCCTCGAAGCCGGCGGCGCGCACCGGGATCGCCGGCAGCGCCACCCAGCGCCCGTTGTGCTCGGCTTCGGCCCAGGCCGCCAGGCCGCGCATGAACAAGGCATCGCGCAGGGCAGCGCAAAACGAGGGTTCGCCGTCGATGAACACGCGCACCGTGGACACGCCGAGCTGGCCGGCGCCGCCCTGCTCGGCGCGGCTGGTGAGGCTCAGGCTCAGGCGCGCGCCGGCACCCGGCGGCAGGCGCACGGCGTCGGGCGCATCGATGACGGCGGCGAACGAGGCCCGGCTCAGCGTCAGCGGCGCCACCGTGACCGGATACACGGTGCGGAACACGCATTCCGCGCCGCGCACCGGCCGCGTGTTGACCTTGGTGCCGCGCGCGATCGTGGCGGCGCCGGTCTGCTGCTGGGCCGCGCCGCCGCCGTCGAAGCGCGCGATCGAGCACGAGGGAAAGGGCCGCAGATAATGCGGGTACAGCACCTCGAACAGCGCTTCGGTGAATTGCGGATAATCGTCGTCGAGGCGCTTGGCGATGCGCGCATTGAGCAGCGCGAACGATTCGATCATGCGTTCGACGTGCGGGTCTTCGCAGACTTCGCCGCTGATCAGGAGGCGCCCGGCGATTTTCGGATAGCGCTCGGCGAAATCGCGCAGGTTGCGGCGCAGATAGCCGAGCTCGCTTTCATAATAGGGCAGCAAGGGTTCCACGTTCAGGCCCCTCCCGCGGCGCTCGCCGCCGCCGCGCGGCCGGTCTTGCTGATGCTGTATTGCAGCGTCGACGGTTGCAGCACCGCGTCGAAGTTGACCGGCTCTTCCGACGCGCTGACCACCAGCACGCCCGTGATGGAAAAGTTCAGGCGGTTGATCGTGCCCTCGCGCACGTCCAGCGATGCCTTGACCTTTTGCAGGCGCGGCTCGTGGCAGGCGATGGTTTGTTCGATGCAGGCGCAGATATACGCGCGGTCGGACGGACTCGACAGGGACAAGTCGGCGAAATCAATCATGCCGTAGCTGACGATCGAATTGCTGCATTCGGGATAGCCGGCCAGCAATCCCTCCGGGATCACCGAGCGCGTGTTGAGGAGGGCTTCCAGGTCGCGCGCGACCGCATCCTTCAAATCCTCGGCCGACATGCGCAGCAGCGTGGCGCTGGTGGCATGGCGCACCGGGGTGCCCAGCAAACGGTCAAAGAACCCAGGCGTAAATCCCTTCATCGGAACCCCTTCGCGGTGGTGTGCGACGCCAACAAACCGCCATCTTCACACACGCTGCCGCGAAAAAATAGTTCATTTGGACACGCCACACTCGCGCTTGAGCGAACGCAAAATTGACTATTGTTTGGATGCAAGACCCGGCTTGAAACGCTATGTTGGTCTCTTATCGCTGATCAATTCCACGGAAAAACAGCACAGGAGGACAAGGACAATGAGCGGCAAAGTACTCTGGGGTGAAGGCCTGTTGTTGCGTCCACAGCATTTCCAACGCCAGGACGCCTACCACGAACACCGTCTGCACAAGGGCATCCGCGCCGCCCACCCGTATGCCTGGGGCGTGGAGCGGCTGCAGGTGGACCGCGATGCGCTGGCCGACAATGTGCTGCGGATCATCGACTTGTCGCTGCGTTTCCAGGATGGCGAACTGCTCGATGCGCCCACCATCGACGAACTGCCGCCTTCCATCGACCTGGGCCAATTGACGCATGCCCAGCAGAGCGTGACCTATTACGCCGCCCTGCCCGGCCTGAAACCGTTCACGGGGAACTTTGCGCAGCCGGGCCAGGCCAGCAACACGGCGCGCTTCGTGCAAGCGAATCAGGAAACGCCGGACCTCTATACGCAAGCGTCGCCGGTGCAGCTGGCTTACCTCAAGAAGACGGCACGCCTGGTGTCCGAATTCGAGCCGCGCGATGCCTACATCCACTTTCCCTTGCTGCGGCTGCGCCGCGCCGCGACCGGCGGCTTCGAGATGGACCCCGCCTTCGTGCCGCCCAGCCTGTCGGTGGAAGCGGCCCCGGCCTTGTTTTTGCAGCTGCGCCGCCTGCTCGACGCGCTGCAAGCCAAGGTCAGCGCCCTGTATGGCCACCACCGCGAGCCCAGCCGCAACGTGATCGAATTCCGCTCCGGCGACATGTCCTCGTTCTGGCTGCTGCACACGGCCAGCGCCGCGCACGCCACGCTGGCCCACCATTTCCACCATCCGTCGCTGCATCCGGAACGTTTATATGAACAACTGCTGGCCGTCGCCGGCGGCTTGATGACGTTTTCCAAAAGCTGGACCTTGTCCGACCTGCCGCCCTATCAGCACGGCGATCCGGGCCCGGCTTTTTCGAAGCTGTACCAGATCATTCGCGAACTGCTCGATACCGTGATCTCGTCCAAATACTTCGCCATCGCGCTGAGCGAAGCGCGGCCTTCGTATCACCTCGGCATGCTCGATTCCGGCAAGATCGACGACAAGACCACGTTTTATATCGCCGTGTCGGCCGATATTCCGGCGCTGGAACTGGTGGACGTGGTGCCGCTGCGCTTCAAGGTCGGTGCGCCGGACGATGTCGAGAAATGCGTGCTGGCCGCCCTGCCCGGTGTGCGCCTGCAATACGCACCGCAATTGCCGGCCGCGGTGCCGGTGCGGCCCGACACCTGCTACTTCACGCTCGACCCGAAAGGGCACATGTACGAACGCATGCTGCAGGGCCAATCGATCTCGATTTACGTGCCCTCCGGGATCAAGGAATTGAAACTGGAATTGCTGGCAGTGGCTTCCTGATTTCGAATCTCTTCGTTTTTCCGCCTGAATACCTGGCAGCGATATCGGCATGCGGTGTGCCCGTTCCGGGCCAAGCGCATGCCGCTTTATGCCCGCACATCTTCCTCTTATTTTTGGACCGCTTGAATAACCCTGCGTATTCAAGAAATCGTCTATTAATTATTCCGATCGTCGATTCAGTATTTTCCTAAAGCGCGAAAAGCAACAAGCCAAAAATGAACTTGCGCCACGTCATTGCCCGAATATACGCATTCATTAATGTGTTTATTGACGCGTTATTTATCCGCGTGTAATTCCCGAGCAATGGCAATCATAGGGAGGCGGTTCATGGCAGGACCATTCATTGTGCTGGGCGATAAAACATCGCATGGCGGCAGCGTGATCGAAGCGTCGCCGCACAGCGATACCGGCGGTGTCGGCATCGCGCGCATGGGCGATAAGGTCAGTTGCCCCAGGCACGGCAATAATCCCATCGTCAGCGGCGATTCCACCCTCATCGTCGATGGCAAACCGGTGGCGCGGCATGGCGACAAGACGGCGTGCGGCGCCATGCTGATCGCGGGCCAGCAGGCAACGATCGACAATATCTGAACATACCCACCATGTCCCAATCCATTTCTTTGCCGGGCCAGCAGATTCCGGCATGGCTCAAAAACATGCTGTTCGGCGGATTCGTCTTCTTTATTTGCTGGGGCGGGATCATCGCTTATTGGCGCATGAATAAAAGTGCGCCCGGCACCAGCGAAATCCTGCTGCATCTGTTTGCATTGCCTGCCGCGCTGCTGCTGGCGTTCTGGGCCGGCAGCAAAGCGTTGCATTCGCTCAAGATGGCAGCGGCGGCGCAGCCGTCCGTGCAGCCGCAGCAGGCCGCCAGCGCCCCGTTGCCAGCGCCGCCCCTGGCCATCCTGGCGGCGGCACTGCGTTCGCCGCACGGGGCCTCGGTCGACGACCTGGCGGACGCCATCGCCGCCAACAAGGCGCGCGCCGACCTCGATCGGGAACTCATCGACGACGACGGCTTCCCCGTCATGAGCGCGCGCAGTGCCGACGCCGGCGACGACCAGCTGCGCGAAGAAGTCAGCGACTGGCTGACGCGCAACGGCATGGCGACGCTCCGGTTCAGCGAAGAGCAATGGCGCGCGCTGACCCTGGCCAGCGGCGTGACGAGCGACCTGGTGATGCGCGCCACCGGCGAATTCGTGGCGCCCGACCACAGCGCCCCGATGCTGCAGCTGATGCCGACACTGCCGCCGGATTGGCCGGCCGAACAGCGCCGCGCGGCCAGCCTGTGGCTGAAGTACACGGCAACCCAATTCGGCTGGCCATCCGATCGCATCGACGTGCCGGCCGACCTCATCGCGCCTGTTGCCGACATCGCGCCGAGCGCCATCTTCGCCCGCCTCGCCCGGGAAGCCGGGACCACCGTTTCGCCCATGCTGGCGCTGATCGTGGCCTGCGCCTCGCACATCGGCCAGCAGACCGTCGATGAGTGGGCAGCCAAGGGCATCCTGTTCACATCGTCGCAGCCGCACGGCCTGATCCCCGGTGAAGGCGCGGCCGGTGTGCTGGTGACGAACCGGACCCGGGCCGAAACGATCGAAAGCATGGCCTACGTCCTGCTCGACGACTTCGCGGAAACACGGCTGGACGCCTCCGCCGACGAGGTCAAGCGCGTGGATGCGGCGCTGCTTGGCGGCCTGGCCGACACGGTCTGCAAGCGCGCCGCCGTCAGATTGCCGACGATCTCCATGATCATCGGCGACGCCGGCCACCGCCCGAGTCGCGTGTACGAGCTGATGGGCTTCGTATCGGCGACCTTCCCCCTGCTCGACGCCACGGACGACGTGGCGCAGGTCGGCACCGCCACCGGCACGGCCGGCGCCGTGCCCTTCATCACCGGACTGGCGCTGGCGCGGTACTACGTGCTGGAGCGCGAGGCGTCTGCGCTGTTTGTCAGCAACGAGGATCCGTACCGGCGCGCTGTGGGGCTGGTGCGGTCGGCGTTGGCGTTGCCTTTGACTTCATTTTGAAAATATTGACTCATGGTACTGATCAAACTTCTGACGGCCTGCATCTTGTACGCATGCATTCCTATGCTTGCGCTATGCAGTGCGCCGGTATTGCCCTCGACGAATGCAGACCTCGACGCGCGTGTTCAGACATTACTTACGAAAGTAAAGCGCTCGCTTCGTCCACTCAAGGCGGGCACGTTCGAGATGGGCGATTGGGGGGACCAATTCGGGCGTCATTACGATATGGAGACCTCATCCAGGCCGCTGCACAAGGTGACGCTGGATGGCTTTTCGATGATGGCATACAAAGTCACGTACGATGATTTTGACTTGTTCACCGATGTGACTGGCAATCAGCGAATTCGATCCACTGGGCGATATCTCAAAGATCGAGCGCCAAACAGACCTGCAGGCGTTAGTTGGTATGGCGCTAAAGCATATTGCCAGTGGCTTGGAGCATTGACCAAGCTGCCGTTCGATTTACCGACCGAAGCACAGTGGGAATATGCTGCCCGATCCGGCGGAAAAAAAGTCTTATTTGCCACTAATAACGGAAAAATTGAACGAGGCCACAATTTCCCAAAAGAATGGCATGGTGATGAGAAAGAGCCAAACTTGATTGATGTGGGAACTTATCCCCCTAACCCGGCAGGACTATATGGGATGTCGGAGGAAACGGGAGAGTGGGTTAAAGATTGGTTTGATCAAAATTATTATAGTGTCTCTCCTGAAAAAAATCCGTTGGGACCAGAAAATGGAACGGAGAAAGTACAACGAGGTAGTGGTGGAGGGGCGGCGGAATTATCAGCAGCGGTGTTTATGCGAACGAAAATGATACCGCAGCCTCTCACTACCAGTTTTCCAAATGGGATTGCAGGAAATCAGGTGATGGTTCCCTTTCCTGGCTACTCTGGACACAAAGAAGATAATTTTCGATGTGTAGTCAAGTAGCCCCCGGCAATGAAATTATGCAACTAAATAGCCAGGATGATGTAAAGGAAATCGTGCGATTTGGAAATCGGGTTCGTCATTGCGTAAGAACGGACGTCCCATTAGTGGAGCGGCCTGCGCTAATTGCAACTCACATTGGTTAATACAATTTTCGAAAATTGTACCGCTTATCACTGAGTTGACTAAATGAACTCCAAGACTACGGCCAGGCTGTTCTCCTAAGGATGCCGTAATTCTATCAAGTGTATTGTAAAAATGCCCAGTCGATTGTGTAGTTGCCATTAATTCATTGATCGAGAATGCTGCCATATTTTTTAGATCGTTATTGGAGGATTTTGGCAAATTATTATATGCAGTAGCAATACAACCAATCAATGCGCCGCGGCATTCCGGCGGCATATAAGGATACCATCCCCATTTTGATTTTAAACGCTTTTCTAAGTCTTTTATGACTTGCTCACCACCACCTTTAATGAATTCTATCGAATCATCATACTTTTCATTTATTGTTCTGCTAAGCGTTCCGGCAAAGCTCTCCAGCGATTTACCGGTAACAAAGTTTAAGAAGAAAATTTGGTTAAAAACCAAGAACGTTGCTTCATTCATTAAAGAGATGATTTTCTTGTAATCTGCCTGTTTTAACTGGTGAGCCAAGAACATGAAAAATTGTGCAATCTGTTTCGCATTCACCTTGGCACCCACACTTCCTGCGCCACCCAAACCAAAGCATGCGCCAGCTTTAGCAGCTATGACGAAGTTGCCGTTGATATAGCAACATTCGAAGCCTAATTTAGCGGCCAACCCCTGGATTAAACTGACGTCAGTAGTTACAGTGGCCAGATCGGTATAAGCCGCAATTGCCTTGTTTGGATTGACCTTCTTTGGACCCTTGGGATCAATGTAGCCCTCCGGGCTCAGCCACTGTAACGAACCTTTCAAGTCTATTCCTTCCTTCAATCCGGCAAACACGTTTGCCTCGGCCTTGGTCCCCAGCTTGGCTCCGACACCTTTAGGCTTGCGCTCCATTCCTCTAATGCCTTGTCTACTTTCAGTAATCATCAGTGCAGCGTCAGCTTCGATTGCAATGCTGGCCCCTGCCAATGCGTAGAGCGTGATCTCGCCGCGAATGCGGAAGTAGCCCAAGTCGAGCGGATTGCTCAGTTCACGTGTACACATATGCCAGCCCGCAGCGTGAGGCATGTACAAAGAAGTTTCGACCTTTGCTTCGCCAATCGCGAACGAAGCTTCGGCGTTTGCTTTAATGCCGAATTGCGCCGATTTGATGCCACGAGTGAAGCGCTGTCTCCAATTTTTATCATGCTGATTGAACAAATTACCTTGGAAGGGCATGAACGTTGCCTCGGCACCTGCACACCAACGCATGAACTGGGCTTCGGGTTTCAAGTCGATGATGCGGTAGGGGTTATTCGGATCATGTTGCTCTGCAGTGAATACACCACTGACAATTTCCTGCTGGCTACGTTCGAGAAAGGCTGTGGCTGACGTTCCCATGACCTTTGCCCACTCAGTCAGAATGCCTCCGAAGTTATCCGCATCCTTGGGTGCCAGTTTCCATTTCTTCTTAAATTTTGCACTGTCCTGGACTTGCTTTCCAATGCATCGCCGGACCTCGTTTGTGTTGAGAGTCGAGCCATTGAAAAGCTTTTCCTTCGGTTGCTTTCGGCGTTCGGCCTGGCCGCCCACAAGATAAACCCGTCTGTCCTCCAAAGCATTCTTCAACCGTTCCGCCGGAATGTAAATCGGCGTACGCATTTCCCCGTGCATGCGTTTCATCGTCAGTGGCAGCAACTCCACCAGCTTCTTCTGATCCGTTTTTTGATTGGTGATCGCCTCCACCCTCTTCTTGGCAGCGTCGCTTTTTTCGCCGAGCGTATTCAGCGCTGTATCGAGCTCTTTCTCGGCGCGTGCAATGTCTGCCTGGGCTGGATTCGGCTGTTTCAGAAGATCGTGCAGCAACAGGGATTTTTCCGTGACGGCGCGATTAGCCTCTTGTAACTCTTCAACCGCCGTCTTGTTCTGATGTGCATCGGCCCGGCACACGAGCCATTCATCGGAGTACAAGGCAATGAAGGAGTTGTCGTCAGGACGGTAGAGCAGGACCCCTTCCGTTGTGGCGTACGACACCTTGACAAGGGTGTCGCGCGGGGTCGTGGTTGGCGTGGATTTGACTGGGCTAAGGACTTCGCTCATCGGGGTGATCTTTCATGAAAATGGCGGAAGAACTGCGGCACTGGCATCATTCTTCTTTGGGCAAGTGCAAGGTGAGTGTTTCGCTCCTCGCTGTGAAAAGGCGCTGGGTGCGCCCGAGTGCGTCCGTGATGCCCTCGACCTTGACGCCGCTTGCCGACTCCAGCTGATAACGAACGTGGGCCATCGGTTCTTTTGTTTCTTCATCCAGGACCACGAAGGCTTCGTTGTAGATTTCCTTGGCAACTGGCAGTGCCGGTAGCGCCACGCTGCCGTCCGCAGGCCCCGCCAACTCCTTCATGCTCGCCTTGAATTCCACCTTCCCCGGCGCATGCAACATGATGTTGCCCCCCTCAAGCTTCAGATACGCCCCTTGCGCCGTCAGCAGCACATGGTCCTTCGCCGCCACGGTGACGCTCTTGTCGACGCTGGCCACCGTCACGCCCTTGTCTGCGGTAAGGCGTGTCGCATCCGACTGGCTCTGGCTGCTCACCTTCCCGCTCGCCGCATGCAGCTTGATCCCGGTCTCCTGGTTCGGCTTGTCCTTGGCACTCGCTTTTCCATACGTGAACAGGCTGATCCCCTCCTTCACCGCATAGCCATTGCTGCCCTGCGCCAGCAGATTGACGTCCTGGCCGGCCGTCACGCTCGAGGTCTGGCCGGCGGCAAGTACCGCGTCGGCCGGCGTGACGGCGACGATGCCAGCCGGGCTCGACAATTGCAGCTGGGGTTCGCTGTAGGCGGTGGCCTGGCGTTCGCCGATGTGGTTCAGCACGGCGATGCCGCGTTGCAGCGCGTCGATGGCGGGCAGTTTTTCGGGTGCCGGATCCGCCGCCAGCACGGCGTTGTGCTTGCGCGCCGTGCCGGCCATGGCCACTTGCAGCGCGTGGGCTTGTTCGATCTGCGCCACGGCGGCACGCGTGTCGAGCTGGTGGCCGGCGGTGTTGTGGGCGTCGGTCGACAGCAGCAGGCCGTGGCCGGCGCGCAGGGCGGCGGCGTGTGCGGTTTTGAGTTCGGCGCCGAAGCCGGTCGGGGACAGGCGCTCGTTGTCGCTCTGGTGGCGTAGGCTGCCCAGGTTGAGCTCGGCCGTGCCCTGGTGGCGGCCGGCGTGGCTTTGCAGGCCCAGCCGCGCTTGGCCGGGGCTGTCGTCGAAGACCAGTTGCTGATAGGCGCCGTTGCCGGTCTGGCTGCCGGCCATCGCCTGGCTCTTGATGCCGGACAGGACCGCCGCGTGGGCGTGGCCGTCGCTGTTGCCGGGGAACCAGGCGGGGGCGTTGCCGGTGGACCTGCCGGCGCCGTAGCCGACCTCGTTGTAGTGGGCATCGGCACGGCCCTTGCCGTTGTAGAGGCTGCCGATCACGACCGGGCGGTCGATGTCGCCGTCCAGGAAATCGACGACGACTTCGCTGCCGACACGCGGCACGGCCACCGCGCCCCAGTTGGCGCCGGCGATCGGTGCCAGCGGCGTGGCGATGCGGATCCAGGTGCCGGCGCGGTCGTCGGCGGGGGCGCCGGCGTGGCCGTCGGGGGTGGGGTGGTCCAGGCGGCTGTGGCTCAGGTCGCCGCTGCCGGCATTGCGCTGCCAGTGGAATTGCACCTTGATGCGGTGGTCGCGGTCGGTGTGGATGACGGCGCCGGGCGGGCCGACCACGATGGCGGTCTGCTGGCCGGACACGGTGGGACGCGGATGCAGCAGCACGCCGTGGCCGTCGACGCGGCGGGTGCGGTAGGCGAGCTTGCTGCCGATCGCGTCGAAGCGGTTGCGGTACAGCGGACGTTCGCCGAGCGGCTGGTCCAGGCTGCCGTGCGCAAGGACCGTGTCGACGGCGACCGGACTCGGTCCCAGCGCTTCTTCCACCCCGGCGCGCAGTTCGGCGCTGAGGTTGTTGTGCGCCAGGTGGGTCACGCGCAGGAGCGTGAAGCACTGCCCATCCTGGTCCGCCAGCGCGTCGAGGCGGGCGTGGCCGGACAAGTTGAACGTGGTGCCGGGCATGAAGGTACGCGCAGTGCCGGCGCCTTCATGGATTTCCTTGGCAACTTGTAGCGCCTGCAACTGATTGTCGACGATACCTTGGCCATGCGCACGGGTCGGGTAGGCGTAGGCGCCGGGTGCATCGACGCTTGGCGGGAACAGTCCGGTCTCGCCGCTGTCGGCGACCACACGGCGCGTGCCGCGGCTACGGTAATCCCAGCTGCTCAGCGCGATGTTGGAGACGACCGGGCGCGATACGGTATGCCAGCGGTCGATGCTGTCCTCGCGCATCACCGCGCCCGGCTGGGTAAAGCGCAGCCCGGCTTGCGCATTGGCCCGGAAACTGCCGTTGTGGTCGGCTATCACCAGCGTATGGCTGCCGAACTGGGCGCTGTCCGGGGCGGCGCTGTGCTCGACGTAATAAAACAGGCCTTCTTCGGCCATCAGGCGCTGCACGAATGCGAGGTCCGATTCCCGGTACTGGCAGGTCAGCGAGCGCACCGGGTAGGCCTCGCGGTCGGCGATGTCGTAGCGCCAGGCCGGCGCCAGGGTGCCGCGGTCCTGCCAGCCGCGAAATACGGCATCCAGGATGTCGAACACGGTCTTGT
>Ga0308164_10002508_pt1 | contig 18108 bp, 20 predicted proteins | sample PhyTR2_FD_201031 | JGI IMG/M metagenome (GOLD analysis project Ga0308164, IMG submission 201031) | Phyllosphere microbial communities from UC Gill Tract Community Farm, Albany, California, United States - DLSLT.R2 | ecosystem: Host-associated > Plants > Phyllosphere > Unclassified | place: USA... | reverse complement strand
CCTGCAGATACCAGCGCGGATACGCTGCCGGAAAATAGGTCATCAGGTAGTTCTGGGCGAAGGCGGCATACACTCGGGATTCGGCCCATTGGCAAAAGGCGACCTCGTTGACCGCAAGCTGCTCGAGAATCTGGTTCACATCGTACGTCAGCGTTGTGGTCCCCGGCGCTCCGGTCCCCGTCACTCTCGGGCTGACATAGTAATCGACGATCGCAGGGTTTCGGTCCTGCTCGCGCGTGCAATTGCGGCTCGTCTTGCGGCCGACCGAGGGCTGAAGAACCAGATTCACGCCCTCCTCGGTTGTTGCGAGCACCGACCCTTCTTCGCGCGGATCATAGTAGATCGTCTTTTCGAACGCCGGCGGGAAGGGACCATATTGCCAGCGCAGGTCGGTCAGTCGAAGCTGTTCGAACGCCGCGACATCTCCGATCATCGTCACGGCGATTTTGATCGTCTCGTCGGGCTGATCCACCTGGCCATGCAGGACCGAGAGCAGGAAGTGGAGCTTTTCGAGATTGTGTGCGGTGCGTCGCAATGCCGTTTCGTCGCCCTGACTGAACACGACGACGTGCGGCGTTTCCGCCATGCGCCAGTCGCTCATCTCCACGTTCGATTCGCGGGACCGGTTGCCCGTGACGACGATGGTGGTGCCACCATTCTTAACCGGCGCCGTCAGCTGCGCCTGCGCCGGCAGCATGACGGCCGCGCCCACAATGAAGAGCAACCATCGCATCATATGTCTGACGCCCCGCATTACCTCAAAGGATTCGGTTGAGCATCAAGCGCCGGACCGAGCCCAAAATCAAGTAATTCCGACGCCAAGTCATAGCTACTGACAGGCACTGGGCAACGTTTAAGAACGTCCGCTTTCCACCACGTCCGGCCGTTCCCGTGCGGCAAGGGCTTAGCGTACGATTTAGAACATCCTCTCACCGCTCCCCGTTCAGCGGTCGAATGTACGGAAAGCCCGGTTCCCGTCACGAGTGTGTGACAAACAGTTGTTTTGCGACGCCTGAGTGAACCTGCCGGGGCTTAGCGTATTTGAGACCGTCCGATGTGCCGCCCTCTGAATGATGCTTCAGCAGTGCTATTTGAATAGGTGCCGTATGGTCCTCTTGGGTTAAGGCTTCAGCCGGACTAGGCGATCAAATTGACCTAAATTTTATACGCAGTTTTATCACGTAAAACGGACTAGCCCGTAGCGGTGAGCTAGGGGCATGCCTAGAACGGACTAGGAGCCCCGCCGTTCTCGCAACAGAAGTGGAGGAGTGCGTAAAAGCAGCGAGAGCGCCGCGTCACTAGCTAGCGCTGTGGGAACAGACGGGGAGGGATTCGCACTGGCCTCGCTCTCGGATCATTCGGCGTCCGCGCCAGCCTCGCTGTCAGCAGTCTCTGTCACAGTGGTTGTGTCAGCGGTACGCTTGCGGCCAAGGCCGATGGTCTTGGCCAGTGCGCTACGGCTTTCGCTATAGGCGGGGGCGACCATCGGATAGTCGGCGCGAAGACCGTAGCGCTGGCGATAGTCGTCCGGGGTCAGGCCGTTGCTCGTGAGATGGCGACGCAGCGTCCTGTAGGGCTTGCCGTCGATCATCGAGATGATGTGCTCGGGCGAGGCCAACGACTTGCGCACGGTAACTGCAGGCGTGAACTCGGTCGTGGTGGGCTGCTCAGGTGCCGGGGCGGCGGGCGTGGTGAGCTTGGCCACGGCATCGTGCATCGCATGCAGGAACGCCGGCACTTCTTCGGCACTCGCGCGGGTGTGGGGGTTGCCGAGCCAGGCGATCGTCAGTTCGGTGGCGAGGTCGATGGGGTTGGGTTGGTTGGTCACGACATCAAACTCATGATTATGGGGCAACAAGGCGCGGATACAGCAAGATGTAGCTGATGGGTCTGCTGCTGTAGACTGTATATGGGGTGGCTAGAGGCTGATTGCGCGCTTTGCCATCTCGACGTGCACCATCTCCGTCAGCGCAGTGTCAGGCATCAGCCGGGTAATGTCGGCGAGATCGAGGATATCCTCATCACCCAGCACCGTCATCGCGCGTTCGATCCCGGCCAGGCGTTCGACGACGCTGTCGTTGGCAGCAGCCAGTCGCTTCATTCGTGTCTTCAACATTATCCGCTCGCTAGCATGCGAAACGGGGCGACGGCACAAAAGTTTGGCTGCGGCCAGAAGGATAGGGGCTGAGCGATGCTTTCCTGACGGCCGGATCAGGCGGCCTGTGACCTGATATCAGACTGGCCATTGTGGTCCAGGCGTTGGACGACGCTGGCAGCCTGTTTTGCTTTTGCCGCCAGATCAGCATCGCTCAGGTCACGGTGGTCGATCCACCACTTCGCGTCGGTGATGGCGATGCAGTGCCGCAGCGCCTCGGTTTCACCAGTGACGGGCGTGGCAACCAGCGTCGCCAAGCGACCGGCCCTGATCGTCGTCGCCCAGCCCACCTGCCGCTCGCTGCCAACGATGGCCGGCAGGTCGAGGTGCGCGATAGCCGCATCATTCTGTTGCGCCGCCTCCGCCTGCTCTGCCTTTTTGCCAGCAATGTAGCAGGGCCGGCAGGTTGTGGTCTGCAGCCAGCGGACCTTGCGCTCCTGCTGGCTTGCGAAGCCCGTAAGATAGTGGGCCTGCTCATGACCGCAGGCATGCGTGATCAGTTGTTCCATAGGCGTGACGATGAATCATCGCCCGGCAAGCGCAAACGCTATGAGTCGGATTGAATCGCGCTTGCGACGAATTGTGAGAGCGATGCCCCCACCACGGTGCGGGATCAGGCAGGGGGCACACCATAGCCGTTAACCGGGTTGACGCCGACGAGCGTGCCGATCAGCCGGACCCGCTGCTCGACCAGACCCGCCGGGGTGCAGCGCAGTTCCAGTGCGTACCGGCCGCCAAGGTCACGGCGGGAGGCGAAGCTATCGCCGTTGCAAATCAACGTGCCCGTCCCATCGATCCAGGCGCCGATCATCAGCATGGCCGCGCTGGCCCGTCGCGTGGCGAGCGCGCCCGGCAGGGCAGGTCGATCGTGCCCGCGCAGAGGGCGGTCTGCATGGGTGAACTGGCTCTTGGTTGATCAAGGTTTGCAGGGAAAGAGACGAGCCAGTATGGCGGTCTTGCTGGCAAGCCAAGGTCGCGACAGGGGCAGGGGTTCGGCTACCGATCGTATGTATAGCGGTTGATCGCTTGCCGTCATCCTGGCTATGTCCCCGGTTCAATCGGGAGAAGACCTTTGAACAACGCCGAACTAGCCGACACCCTCGTCACCCGTCACGCGATGAGCAAGGCGGATGCCAAGAAGGCAGTCGATGACCTCCTGGCCGCGATCGTGGCTGCGGCGGGCAAGGGCGAGGAGGTATCGCTGGCGGGCTTTGGCAAGTTCAAGCTCAAGGACAGCCCGGCGCGAGAGGGCCGCAATCCGGCGACCGGCGATACCATCCAGATCGCCGCATCGAGGAAGCTGACCTTCGCGCCCGCCAAGGCAGTTAAGGACGCGCTGAACGGCTGATCGGCGACCACCGGCACCTGCCTTGCGTCCGCGAGCGCAGGTGCCAGCCTGTCATCATAACTGGCAGCACCGCCCATGGATAATGACACCTCCTCGCATGAGCGTGCCGCTGCACTCCTTGATGCACATGCCGATTACCGGGTGCTACGCGCGCTGCCGTCACCTACCGAATATCCCGTCGTCAAAGCGCAGGGACTGGTCCGCACCGCTGTGGTGATCGATGTCGAGACGATCGGTCTCGATCTGAACCACCCGATCATCGATCTGGCCATTCAGCGCATCGCTTTCGATACCCGTGGCATGATCGTGCGGGTCGGTCAGGTCCGGCAATGGTTCGAGGATCCTGGCAAGCCGATCCCGGCGGAGATTACCCGGTTGACCGGTATCACGAATTCCGATGTCAGCGGCAAACGCATCGATGCAGACGAAGCTATCAGCCTGATCGCCAGCACCACCGTCGCCATTGCCCACAATGCCGCCTTCGACGCCCCCCGGGTTGAGCGGCGTCTGCCCGCCATTGCCGGCCATGCCTGGGCGTGTTCCTGCAACGAGGTGGGCTGGCCCGAGCTTGGCTTTGACGGCCGCAAGCTTGGTCATCTCCTCATGCAGCAGGGCATGTTCCATCAGGGGCACCGGGCAGCGGTTGACGTCTGGGCGACGATCAACCTGCTCGGCAGTGCGATGCCAGACGGCGAAACGGCGCTGGCCAAGCTCATCCGACAGGCTGAGCAGCCAAGTGTGAAGATCGAGGCCGTGAATGCCCCCTACGAGGCTAAGGACGCCCTGAAGGGCAGGGGGTATCGCTGGCATGTAGACAAGCGAACCTGGTGGAACGAGATCCCGGTAGCCAATGAACCGGCCGAGCGTGAATGGTTGCGTGACGCCTGCACCTGCGAACGACCGCAGGTGACACCTGTCACGTGGAGTCAGCGGCATCGCGGGTGAATGCGGACATTCCGCTTTTCGGAAAAACTGGTGGATTACGGCCCGGCCGCTTTTAGGCGCCTTACGCGCCTAATCAGCCGTTCGTTCAGCCGACCTCAGTCGTGATTCCGCCGATAGCGTCGCCAGCGACCGGGCGGTCGATCTCGAGGTCCTGAAGCGCGAGTATGCCAATCTGGTGGACATGATGGCCTGCGACGACCTGTTTAGGTAGCTCGACAACGTTATCGCATTGCTCCGCAGGCGCATTGTCGAGGCGTCGGGCATCTGAGTGACCGGATCGCTAGGCGACCGGCGCCTCCTCGCTCACAGGCTCGACCTTCTCGAACGACACGATGTTCGCGAGGCCCCGCGCTGCCCGCGGTTCGGCAAGGTCCCGTAAACTTGAAGTCTGGCACTTTTCCTCCCTCTGCGCGATGCGCCCTTCGTGCGGTAGTAAGCTCATCTTCGAGCGCGGCTGAATCCTCCTGACGCGGCGCCCTACTCCCGGGCCAGCCCGAGCCACGACAGCAGCCTCGTCCACCACCGCCAGCGTCCTTCGGCGCGCTCGCCGGCATGGAGGCGACTGGCGCGTTCGTCGCACCGCTGCGCGCGCTGGGTCTGGGCAGGCGTCATTTCCGGGCACCATTCGACCGCGCTGCACTCGATCCAGTAGTGCGATCGGCAGGGGAACGTGCCGAGGCCGACCGACGGCGAGAGCGAAACGGTTTCGCCGTGGTCGGTCAGGCTCCACTTCGCCGGATTGAGCGGGGTCACGACCCGGCTGCCGCAACCGCAGCAGCACAAGTGGGACGCGGTGTGGAAACGCTTAGAGACGTAGAGGACGCCCTCGTCCAGCTCCTTGGGGACGTACTCGACATACCGGTGCGCGAGCGTCCGGCGTCTGGTCATGCCGCCTCGACTACCATCTCGCCGGTGGCGATCTGGTATCCCGAATAGTGTTCGCGTCCGGCGTCGCGGTAGAATCCGAGCAGCCGCTTCCAGCGGATCACGGCCATGGCGGCGTTCAGCGCGTTGAGCTCGGCGATCTGGATGTTCGTGGCGTAGATGTTCTCCGCCTCGTCGACGTCGCCGCAGGAAAGGTGGGGTTCGGCGTCGGCGTAGTGGCCGGGCGCACCCGTCACGACCCGGACGATACCTTGGAGGCCCTGCGGCCCTCGCGTGACACCCATCCCGACGTCGGTGAACGGGATGCTCCGTTCGATCAGCCAGTCGATGATCGCGCGCTTCTCGCGGCCCTCGTCGAGACAGAGGAACACGAACGTCAAGCCCTCGAGGAGCGCGAGGTTGGCCGAGGTGACCCTGGTCTGGTGGAACGAGAGCCCGCGCCGGCGGAGCTTGCCGTAGAGCTCGGCGTAGATCTGCACCTTGGAGCGCTTGGTCTTCAGCTCCTCTAGCGACCAGGCGCCCGGCGCGCGGAACGCGTTGTGCGTGTCGAAACCGTCGGCGTCGAACATCCGGATCTCCGCGACCCGCGTCTTCGCGACGAGGTCGAGCACGTAGGATCCGGTGCCGCCGAGACCGATGATGCCCAGCCGCTGGGATTGGAGCTTGTCGTTGTCGCCGCCGATGCCGACCCGGCTCGACGCTGTGTCGATGTAGTTGAACGGGTCGTCGTCGTCCTCGCCGGTCGCGTAGACCGGGTGCGTCTCAGCGGTCGCGTTCGGATCGAGCTTCTGGGCCTCGCCGACGATCCAGCCAAGGTAGGCGCGCATCTTGTGCTGATAATCGCGGTAGTCGGCCTTGGCGGAGAACATGAAGGCGGCCTTGAGGCCGTGCCCCAAGTCCTGGGGAGGGCTCGGGTTCTCGAAGCTGCGGATCTTGGACCCATCCGCGTGGCAGGGATGCTCGCCAATCCAGTGGACCTGGTGCTGCACGGGCTTGGCGCTGACCTCGAAACCGTCGACCACGTGGGTGTCGAGCGTCGAGATCAGGACGCCGTCAGTCCGCACGGCGCGGGCGGCCGTGACGAAGGGAACGTCCTTCACGACCAAGTGCCCGCCGCGGACCTCGACGTTGAGGCCGTCGTCGCGGAGCGCCAGGAGATCGGGGCTACGACCGATTAGCGGGTGTGACATCGAACTCCATCTCCTTCTTCACCTGGACGGTCTCGCCCTCGATAAGCGTGCCGGTCGGCTTCTTTCCCGGCCCCCTGCTGTATTGCACCGAGTAGCGCTGGCCGTCGGGGAGCGCGGGCGCGCCGATCAGCTTCAGCAGCTCCTCGTAGGAGATGCTGTCCTTGGGGACGTCATATTCGGTCCCGTTGACGACGATGGTGACCGGCTTCGGCCCCTTGTCCTTCTTGTCCTCGGCCTTGTCGGTCATTTCGCTTCTCCATTGCCGGGCGGCGGGCGCCGCCCGGCAGGTTGATCAGCCCTTCGGCGGGAAGGGGTCGTTGCCGTAAGAGTTCGAGTCCCGGATGCGGCCGTCAGGGCGGTGGATGATCACCTCGCCGCGCTCGCGTACCGCGGTGCTGCGTGCGGCGTCGTTGGCGCCGGACTGCGTTGTGTGAGTTGAGCCGACGCGGCTCGCGCCCTCCCGCCTGGTCGCCCAGCCGTCACCGTGCGGCACGACGTGAATCCTCTTCGACATTGCCTTCTCCTCGACGTTTCCGCCGAGTCGATTCTCGGCACCGCCACGTTATGCCACCAAGCCTTTCTGCCGTCAATAGTCACAATGTCGTGTGATTGTCAGTATCATTATGTGCGTGGCGTTGACATTGGCCTGTGTCTGGAACAAATAGGTAACGTGGTTCAGTCAAATCCGATCAATGTCGCCTTCGGTGGTGCCGTGGCCAAGCGCCGCGACGAGTTGGGGATGACCCAAGCCGAGCTTTCTGGGCTCACAGGCCTTTCTCGGGCGTCCATTGCGAGCATCGAGAAGGGTCGCCAGAACGTGTTGCTCCATCACGTCTACGACCTCGCCCAGGCATTGCGGTTCCGCCACGTGGGTGACCTCCTGCCCGCGCGTCCGCCTTCCCAGCGCCGGGAGGTGGAAGTGAGGGTCACGCGCGGGGCCATCTCTGATCGCGAGGCCGCCGACGTCCTCGAACTCATCGGGCGCTTCGTCCGCACGGACGATGCGGAGATCCGGTCGTGAGGATACCGGACACTGCCGGCGCGCGCCGGGCCGCGGTGCAGCTGCTGGCGGAGGCGGGTGTCCGGTCCGCCCCTATCCCGGTCGAACGCATCGTCAAGGCCAGAGGCATCACCCTCCAGTTCGCGCCGCTTGGTGACGAATTGTCGGGCATGGCCTACATCAAGGACGGCCTGAAGATCATCGGCGTCAACGCGCTGCACCATCCCAACCGCCAGCGGTTCTCGGTCGCGCACGAGCTCGCGCACCACGTCCTGCATGTCCGCGAGATCACCGAAGCCGTGCACGTCGATCGCGGGTTTCGTGTGCTGCACCGGGACAAACTTTCGGCCGAGGGCATCGATCCGTTGGAGGTGGAGGCCAACGCCTTCGCCTCCGAGCTGCTCATGCCGGAGACGTTGCTCGCCGATGCGATCGGGGACGCCGGGCTGGACCTCGACGATGACGAGGCAGTCAATGCGCTGGCCCGGAGGTTCAAGGTCAGCGCGTCGGCGATGCGCAACCGGCTTAGCTACTCCTGGTAGCGGCGGTCAGGTGGGCTACGTCTTCTTCGACACCGAGACCACGGGCCTCTCCCCGGCATTCGACCAGATTCTGCAATTCGCAGCCATCTACACCGACCATGACCTGAAGAGGGTCGACAGCTTCGAGCTCAGGTCGCGGCTCCAGCCCCACGTCGTTCCTCACCCCGCCGCCATGCTCACCAACCGCCTGCCGATCGAGCGAATGGTCGATCGCGCGCTGACGACGCATGCGGCGATGGTTTCGGGCCTGAGGGACAAGCTGCTGGCATGGTCGCCTGCGATATTCGCGGGCTTCAACTCGATCGCCTTCGACGAGCACATGCTGCGCAATGCGTTGTTCCAGACGCTTTTTCCTCCGTATCTCACCAGCAACAGGGGCTGCGGAAGGGCAGATGCGTATGGCTTGGTGCAGACGGCCTGCGCGCTCTCTCCTGGATGCCTCGTCGTCCCGTTGAAGCCCGATGGTCGGCGCGACTTCAGGCTAGCTTCGTTGCTCGCAGCTAACGACCTCGGCTCTAACGGCGCTCACGACGCCATGTCGGACGTCGCTGGCACCGTGGAGCTGTGCCGGCTGGTCAAGGATCGCTCGCCGGCGGCTTGGGAGCGCTTCGTCCGACTTTCGAACAAGGTGGCGGTGGCGGAGATGGTCGATGAGGAGGAGGGGTTCGTCCTCACCGAGTTCTTTGGAGCGGAGCCGTTCCACCGGGCGGTGGTCTGTATCGGACCGATCCCTGGCAACGCGAACGGTCGCTTCTGCATCGACCTCGAGCGCGATCCTGACGATTGGCGCCTGATGACGGATGAGCAGGTCCACGCGGAGGTCGCCCGGAAGGGAACGCCGCTTCGCCGCGTGAGGGTCAACGGCGCGCCGACGCTTACGCCCCTTGAGGACGCGTACGACCTGATGCCGGGCCTGGATGAGGCGCGATTGCGTGACCGGGCGCGTCGCTATCGCGCCGCCGCCGACATCCGCTCCCGGTTGATTGCCATCTACACTGCGAGCTGGGGAGGCTTCGATCAGTCCTCGTTCCCGGAGGCCTGCCTCTATTCTGGCGGCTTCGTGAACGACGACGACCTGTGGGTCTGCGGCGAGTTCCACGACGCGACGTGGGCGGAGCGGCCGGCGACGGCCTCGCGGCTCAGCGATCCCCGGCTCCGTTCGCTCGCGGATCGGCTCATCTACTCCGAGAACCGCGCGGCGCTGTCTGGGGACCGGCTGGCCCAGGCGGACCGGGCGCTGGCCGACCGGCTGCTGGACCCCGTCGAAGGGGGACCGCTGACGATCGGCGGCGCGATCGGGGAGATCGACCGCCTGGCGGCGCAGGCGGACCCCGCCTCGCTAGCGCTGCTCTCCGGCTACCGGACCTATCTGACGGACAGGGCGGAGCGGGCTAACGCCTTCCGTAACGCCTCTGGCTGAGGCGCCTGAGGCCGAGCTCGTGGTCGCGCGGGCGGCCCGGCCCATTCATCGCGCTCCTAGAGCTATCTGTTAGTTGAACGCACGGTGTCGAGAAGCCTTCTGAACTCGCCGTCGGGCGCGGCACCCTTCCACATGTTGGCGAAGCGGCAAACGACCTGCAGGTTGCCGTCCGAGTAGTGGCCGCCGCTGTCGATCCGGTCGAGCGACGCGAGCATCGCCGGGTCCTCGGCCTCGCCGTGCCATTGCAGCGGCAGCGAGGTAAGCGCACAGATGCCCTCCTGCTCCGCGATCAGCCTCTCGATGATCGCCTCCAGTTCCCGCTGATGGAGGTGCATCTCCTTGTCCTTGCGCGTCCTTGTTGCCTGCCTGCCCGACTGCGCCGCCGCTGACGCGGCATTGACCGCCATGTCGACGATCGAGCGCCGCCTCGCGCTCGCGTATCCTATGCGTGGCGCGACGTCGTGGCGATCCGGCTTTCGATCGCGCGGGCGCGGGAACGGGACATCCAGTTCATCGCGATCGAGCGGTTCGGCGGCGGCACGAAGCAGGTGCCGTCAACACCATCATAGCTGGCCATGCCGCCGTGGAGACATGGATCGGCGACGCCCAGGCGTGGCTGCGCCGCCCCTGACCCGTCAGGGGGCGGCCGGCGGGTCGATGAGTGGCGGGCTTTTGTCCCAGACGCCGCCATGGTCGGCGACGAGCTTTCGGGTCCGCCGCCGCTCATGCCCGAAGAGGCGGGTATCGACGGGCACCAGGTCGCTTGGGGCCACCCGGTCGAACAGCGCGAAGCAGATCTCGCCGTTATTATGGCGCGCCCGGTAGGCGATGCCGTCGAGATCGGGGAAGCTCAGATAAAGGTCGCGCGCGAGCGCCCTTGGCTCGGCATAATTGTCGCCCGCGCAGATGTCGTTGGTCGTGCCGTGCCAAGCGAGACCTTCGTCATAGAGCTTTGCGAGCGTGAGCGGGCGCTCGACGCGCAGCACGGTCCATTGGAACTGCTCGACGAAGGCGCGCGTGAGGATGCGACGGTTCTTGCGCAGGATCGTCTCGACGAAGCCGCCGGTCAGGCGGTGGGCGGCGTAGAGCGTCCGATATTCACCGGCCGGCGCGTCGAAGCGGTTGGCGGGCAGGACGCCGGGTGCGGGCCCAAACCAGATCGGGCCATTGCTCGTGCGATGGACGCGCACGATCCTTTCGCCCTCATCGAGCGTGACGGGCCGCAGGCCCGAGGGAAAGGGTCGCGGGACGGGTGCCGGCATCAGCCATCGTCCAGGGCAAGATAGGCTCGGGCCGCCGCCAGCGTCTCGGCCACTTTGCCCTCTCGCAGCGCCTCGATCGGCGGGACACCCAGATTGGGGTCATGCTCGACCAGGAACTGCAGCGCCGACCAATTCCCCGCCTCGGCCTCGACAAAGGCGAGCAGGATGTCGCGCAGATGATCGACGAGCGCCAAGCCATCCCCGGCCTCGACGAACTGGAAGGCCGGAACGACAATCTCCTTGCCCAGGAGAACACCGAGAGCGGACCCCGCCTTGATCCGCTTGTGGAGATTCTGGCGTGTCATGCCGAGCGTCTTGGCGGCCGCCGTGACGGCGACCGCGCCACCGGCGCGCGCGAGCAGGTCGGCTTGGACGGCCTTGAGGCGCGCGGCATCGTCGTCCGTCTCGACCTTGTCCTCGAGCGCGGCGAGCTCCTCGGCCAGCTCGGTCGTCGAACGCAGCTGGTCGACATGGAAATCGAGCAGGTCGGCGAGCTTGCTGAATGCCCGGGGCCGGTCCTGCTCATAGTATTCGAGGAGCTGGCTATGCGCGGGCGTCAGGTCGGACAGACAGCGGAACGCGGCCTCGACCAGCGGCTCGGCCTCGATCGAGGGCGTCCACTCGACGAACAGGATCTTCTTGAGTTCGGCATAGCGGGCGAAGGTTTCCTCGGCATAAAGCCGGGTCCAGGTCGATTTGGCCCGTGTCGCCTTGGCGGTCTTCGCCTGGATGACGAGCGTATGACGCTTCCGGCCCTTGCCGGTCGTGACGACAAGATCCGCGTCCGAGGCTGAGAACGCCGCCTGGAAATGGCAGCGGGCGAACTCGATCCGGTTCGACAGTCTCGCGACCGACGCGACATCGCGGCGATAGCCGATCAGCGCGTCCCACGGGAGCAGATCGCTGGTGGGCGCCACCTCCTGCGCCCAGGGCATGTGGGCACTGTGAAAGCTCGCAATGTTCGACGGCCACACCGGTGCCGCCAGCGCCGGCAGGATGGGACGGCCCATCTCGGTCCCGATCACGAAGGCCGGGACGCCGGGCACGGCTTGCGCCGGCCCGTTGCGCATCTGCATCAGGCGCCAGAGCAAGAGTTCGGCACTCTTTGGGTCGAGCGACGAAACCCAGGCCAGCGGATCGCTGGCGGGCGCCGTTGCAGATTGAAGATCGAAGTCAGTCATGGCCGGTCCTTGTCGTCAGACCGCAAGGTTGACGAGTAGTGATGAATATGGAGTTGACAGAAATGCTGTCAACTCCCGGTTTGACAACCGGTGGACCTCAGACCGTTTCGACCAGAGACGGTCGAAGCCTCGCGCCGGCTCAGACCGCCTCGCCCGCGATGAAGCTGTGCGCGCCCGCCAATAGCCCCGTGACCTCGGCCTCGCTCAGCACATAAAGTTGCTCATAGCCGAGCCCGAGCTGGCGCGTATGGCGCCAAGTATCGAGATAAAGGCCTTTGCCGTTGCCAAAGGTGTGGTCGATGTGGCGCCCCAGACGCGGCGGGCAGTCGGCCGAATGGGCGGTCCGGCAGATCTACCAGCCTATGCACCGACCTGAAGGGCTGGCTCGTGGACGAGACCCGTCGGCGCTGACGTTGGCGAACACAGGATCAACGGGAGACATCCGGGGCGCGTTCACAATTTGACGTGTGGTAGCTGCCAGTCCCCAACCGGCCTTCTTCTGACGATCTGCGATGCCGGTCACGCAACCGCTGAATGCCCGTTCTCGGCGAGAGCTGCCCTTCGAACTGTCGCTCTGGAACGGCAGGATTGTCCCAAACCTTGCCGCTACGACTGTCGCTGCCGCATCATGAACGAGCGGCCGAAGTTGGGGAGCTAAAAAGAGCTTCTTAATGTCTGGGTATGGATCTGACCGAAGTCGTAAGGCGGGGCCACATTCGCCCAATGCCGGTCGTCCGCCGGCAACGACCGTGATTGGGAAACGGCCATTTGTTCCAACTTTGTTTCAAGGCATACACATCTGATTCGCACGAGCTTACATCATCCCGATTGTCTGCACTCGCCGGCGCGCTCATTCTCACTATAGTTGGCCTATGCTCTTCGATCCTGATGGTCCCGATCTGCCCTTATCGCTCCTCCGCACCCATCGTTCGGGAAATTTATTGTTCATCGTTGGCGCCGGAATTTCGAAGGCGGCCGGACTGCCGCTTTTCGGTGAACTAGCAGATCAGGTATACCAGCGCCTTGGGCAAGCTCTGCCCGGTGAACCCGGCAGCTTGGCGAGCCGCGCCGAAATCGATGCCCGCAAGGCCGGCCAGTATGATCGCCTTATCGGTCTGCTTGAACAGCGCCTCGTCCTGCGCCGGGCCGATTGGCACCAACCGCACAACATCGTTCGCGAAGCCGTCTCTGCCCTTGTTTCCCCCAAGCCACGGGCCAATGTCAGTGCTCACGCCGACTTGCTCGATTTGTCTCGCGCTGGCGACGGACGGCCTCGCCTGGTGACCACCAATTTTGATACGCTGTTTGAAAGGGCCTGGCGCCGACGGACCAAGCAGGATCTGATCAGCTCGGCTGGCGCCGGCATGCCGGCGATCGGCTCGCACGAATTCACTGGCATTCTGCACCTCCACGGGCGTGTGGCCGACGCCCAATATCGAGTTTCAGAAACCGACCTTGTCCTCACTTCGGCAAACTTCGGCGAAGCGTACATGCGCAACGGCTGGGCCTCGCGTTTCGTCTATGACCTACTTAGGCGCTACACGTTGCTGCTCATCGGTTATTCCGCCGACGACCCGCCGATGCGGTATATGCTCGAAGCGACGGAAGAAGGTCGGCTCAATTTCCCAGATCTCAAGCCTGCCTTCGCCCTTGTCGGTGACACCGACGACGATGCGGGCACGCTGCGCGAGGCGTGGCGCGGCAAGGGGGTGCTTCCCTTGGTTTATCCCGCGCCCGCCCATGATCACGGGGCGCTATATCGTACCCTTGGCGCTTGGGCGGGGCTCGCTCGCGATCCGCTGAACTGGTCGGCGGAGCGCCTTGCCCAACTGACCTCCAGGACCCGCGACGAGGCAACCTCGGACGAGCGATCCGCTTTCACCTTCCTGACGCGCGACGTTTCGAGCGTTTCGATTGCTGCACAAGGCGCGGCAGATACGGCCTGGATAGAGGAAATCCTTCCGACCGAGAGCGGCGACATCGCAATATTCGTTGCCTGGTTCCGCAATCGTCTAGAAAGCGCAGCGACGGCACGGTATGCGGTCGCCGCTACCAATACGATCAAGGGGCAGATCGCCCGGGCAGTGGATCGTTTGCTGCGCTCGCGTCAGCCGGCGCTGGCCGAACCCTATCTTCGCTTCTGGCTGCTCTACGTTCAGGCCAATCTCCAGCCCGCGCCCAGCCCTTATGGGCGTATCCGGAGCGACGCCGGGGTTACCACGGCGCGGATAAGCGAAGTTGTTGCGCAACTTGAACCCCGATTGAGGATCGAACGCCGCTTCCACATGGTCGATAGCGACGAGTCGCAGGGGGAGCCCTCGAGCCTACGCGACCTTGCGCAGTTCACCCTCGAGGCGTCCGAGCGCAACTGGCGTCGGCAGCTTGGAGCTTGGCCCAAGGATGCGGAGGCGGAAGAACGGCTGCTGCAGGCGCTCGACCGGTCGCTCTGCGAAGCCATCGAACTCGGGCGCGACGCCCACTTAATCCCCGAGGATGGCGACCTTCGTTCATTCGACTTGGCGCTGGTCCATGATCCCGAACCCGATGAGGGACTTGTCGAGCAGAACGACCGCCACCAGAGTAGTTGGCGCCTCCACCAGCCCGATTCCACGAACCAGCGATTCGCGCCGCTCGTACGCATGATGACCGGGCTCTGGCGCCGGCTCGCTTCACGCGACGCGCATAAAGCGAGCCGGATCGCAACGATCTGGGCGGAGCGCGACGCGTTTATTTTCAAGCGGCTGGCAGCCTGGACTGCGGTCGAAGGCGACCCGAACGCCACCCAGCTAACCGAAACCTATCTGCGCAGTACGTCGCGCGGCCGCTATTGGAACTCCGACAATAGCCCCGAGATCGTACGGTTTTACGTGAAGCGCTGGAACCTCTTGGCACCGACGACACGGCGAGTGCTCGAGCAGGCTATCGGTGCCGGCATGTTGCCGGAACGGGTTAGGATTTTCACGAAGCCTGGCCATCGCGCCTACGCTCGTGCGCTATATACCACACGCGAGCTTGCCCGTATCCGCACCGCCGGAGGACGGTTGTCGCGCACGACGCTTGCGCGCCTCAGGGCAATGTACCGCAAGTTCCCCGACTTGCCGCGCGAGATGCCGATCTACGCCCATCTCTACAATCCAAGCTGGTCGGGCTCGGGGTATTCGGCCGATGTTCGCGTGCTGGATCAGGTTAGCGACGACAAATTGCTTGAGACTGCAGCGGCCTTTCAGGAAACCAATCGCATCGAGCAAGCCGACCTCTGGACTGTCTTCGCGAGAAGCGAGCCCCTGCGCGCGTTCGCCGCATTGAGCGACGCGCTAGAGAATGGCGAATTTCCGGTTGCGAATTGGCAGCCGTTCCTCAGCCTTTATGCCTATCCGGAGCCGGGTCTCGACGAGGCAGAACGGCCTCCGCTAGGGGACGTCTTGCAAAAGATCAACGAGGCGCCGGTCGAGCAACTCGGCCCGCTCACACACCAGCTGTCGCGGATCGTCGAGAAGAACGCAGGCGCCCCCGACGATCCACAATTCGCTGCTGTGATGCTCTTGTGGGACCGGCTTGTCGACGTGACATCTGCGCCGGAGCAGGAAGACCCGGACACAATGCTCGGCGAACTGGTGTTCAGCCATCCACTCGGCGTCCTCTCGCAGTCTCTGGTCAAAGTGCTCGACAAGATGCAACCCGCACAGGGCAGCGGCCTGCCTGGGATTCTCCTTGCGCGGTTCCATCGTCTCGCGGCGATCCAAGGGCGGGCGGGGCTCATTGCGCGCGGCTCGCTACTCCAGCAACTCGCGTTTCTCCGCGCAACCGCCCCGGTGTGGGTCGATGCCAACCTCATGCCCGGATTATTGTTGAACGACGACGCCGCTGTCGATCTGATGAGCGTCGTTGCTCGTTCGGTCGCGCCGCAATATCCGGAATTGTTTAACCTACTCAAGACGGCGATCATCCACGCGCTAGAACATAATCGCACCGACGACGGCGTCCGCGAAATGCTCTCGGGCGCGCTGATCGGAGCGGCGTTCGCGGTGATTAGGGGGCAAGGCGGCTTCGAACTGACCGGAGTCGAATGCCGTCAGACGCTTACGCGAGTCTCGAACACTGTCCTTGCGCGGATGGCATGGGAATTGTCGGCGATGCTGCGCGACAATGATGGCGCGGACGCGCGGGGCGCCTTTTGGGCCGAAGCCATCGCTCCGTTTTTGCACGATTATTGGCCCAATGACGTGTCAGCGCGGACGACCGAGGTGTCCGAGAACCTTGCGCATTTGCCAGCACTTGCCGGGACGGCCTTCGAGCAAGCGGTCGCCGTGGTCCTCGACCTGGTTTGCCCGATCCCACGATACGAGATTGGCTTCGGCTTGGGACTGGATGAGCACGACAATGACTTTATCGGCCAATTCCCGCGCACCGTACTCGTTTTTGTTGCTGGAATTCTTGATCGTTCGGCGCCGCCTCCAAGCGATTTAGGCGAGGTGATCGACAGGTTGTCGCATGCCGATCCTGAAATCGGTTCCGAACCGGCCTTTTGGCGAATCCGGCAAATGCTGCGGGCGGATTAAGACTACTTGTGCGGTATGATACCCTAAATTTGATGATAAACCGTCATTGCGGGAGAAGTATTGCGCCAGCTACAGGACAGCGGCTGATGGATTACGACGAGTGGCATGATCGTATCGACCAGATCGATGAGCAGGTTCGCGATGCAAGCTGATCCAAAAGACCCGAAGCATCACATCGGCCTCTACTCCGCGTTCATGGAGGAAATTAAGCTGCGGACAGCGTCTATCGATCGCTACATGGCCCGGTTCAAAACGGATGTTGGAGCAGTCGACGGGTTCACGGATGCTGAAAGCTGCATCCTGCAAGTGCGCTACGTCTGCGAGTTGATCGCCCTGTCGAGTGCCGCAGTCCACAACCTCATTGGGATCACGTCACGCATCCGCGACAGCTACCAGCCCGGCATAATCTTCAAGCTCCTTGAAGGCAGCAACAAGAACTCGTTTCCGCGCGCCGTTACCTATGGCGCTGAACCGGCTACATACGAGTTTATAAAAGGTGAAATGGACCTCGCCGAATTAAAGAAAGTCTATAACGACTGCGGTGAACTGCTACATCGCGGGGCGCTCAAGCATGCGCTTGCGGGCAATCAGCGCGAGTATGAGCCCGAAGAGGTTCTAGGCTGGGTCAATCGGATCAAAGCTCTGCTCAACCTGCATGTCGTGCTCATGCTGGACGCAGGGATCGTTATCCTCGTTACATTGTCGAACGAGATTGGCGAGGTTCAAGTCGCTGTCGCGCAGTCAGATGGACCGGCCATTCTCGTCGAGGACGGCGGGGCGTCTGCCTAACAGGGCTTTGCCGCCAGCCACCGAACGTCTGCTCCTGTTTAGAACTGCCGTACGGTGCTCGCTGCGGATACGGCCGCTTTGTCCCAAACCAAGCCGTTCGACCCGCGCTCCCGCAACATGAACGAACGACCGGAGTTGGGAGGCCGGAACGTACCCGCGAGTGTCGACTATTGGGTCTGATGCGATGTCCGTAGCGATCGGACGGAGGTGTCGTCGAAAGCACGAATTGCGAGGGCGATGGACGTTCGATTTCGGTCACCGGCGGTTGCGTCAGTCGCGATCCACTGGACGGCCGATGCCAGCAGCCACGATCGCATCGCGGACGCGCCGAAAGAAACTGGCCGGCAAATAGCCATAGCTGATCGCCGGCTCGCGCCCCGCAATCGGTCGGATGTCATAGCCGGGCCAGGCAAACCGGTTCCACTCAGTGATGATGATCCACGACCGATCGCCCGACAGGCCCAGATCACGCCGAACGGCGTCGGGCACTTCGATCGCGAGCTGGCCGCGGGCAGGGGGCCTGGTGGTCAGCGGCACGACATGCACCTGATCAATCCCGTCCTTCTGACGGGTGACCAAAACGACCGCGACGGGCCGGTCCTTTATACCTTCATCGCGACCTTTAACGTACTCGTATTCCCACAAGTAGCTATAGTTGAGAACTTCACCTGGTTGCGGCAGCGTTGAGCCTTTTTTCGGCGTCTTCGGCGCCGCGGCCGGGTTCGACGCCGCGGATGGCTTCGAGGGTTTCGTCATCAAGATCCTCCACGCGGCCTGCGATCCGTTCACGACGGCGCAGGCGCTCATATTCATCGACGGGGACCATGACGAA
>Ga0308164_10002506_pt1 | contig 18118 bp, 16 predicted proteins | sample PhyTR2_FD_201031 | JGI IMG/M metagenome (GOLD analysis project Ga0308164, IMG submission 201031) | Phyllosphere microbial communities from UC Gill Tract Community Farm, Albany, California, United States - DLSLT.R2 | ecosystem: Host-associated > Plants > Phyllosphere > Unclassified | place: USA... | reverse complement strand
TCGTCGGGCGCCGGCAGCCCGCGCTGCAAGATCTTCATCGTCATGGGCAAGACCGATGTCAACGCGCCGCGCCATGCCCAGCAGTCGATGGTGCTGGTGCCGCGCGACACCCCCGGCGTGACGGTGGTGCGCCATCTCGGCGTGTTCGGCTACGACGACGCGCCGCATGGCCACATGGAGGTGCTGCTGGAGGACGTGCGCGTGCCGGCCTCCAACATCCTGCTGGGCGAGGGCCGCGGCTTCGAGATCGCGCAGGGCCGGCTCGGCCCGGGTCGCATCCACCACTGCATGCGCTCCATCGGCGCCGCCGAGCGGGCACTGGAGATGATGTGCGATCGCCTGCGCGCGCGCGTCGCCTTCGGCCGGCCGCTGTCGGAGCAGTCGATCTGGCACGAGCGCATCGCCGAGTCGCGCTGCCTGATCGACCAGGCCCGGCTGCTGACGCTGAACGCCGCCCACAAGATGGACACCGTGGGCAACAAGGAAGCGCGCGCCGAGATCGCCATGATCAAGGTGGTCGCGCCCAACATGTCGTGCAAGGTGGTGGACTGGGCGATCCAGGCGCATGGCGCGGCCGGCGTCAGCCAGGACTTCTGGCTGGCCGAGGCCTATGCGCACCAGCGCACGGTGCGCATCGTCGACGGCCCGGACGAGGTGCACCGCAACGCCATCGCCAAGCTCGAACTCGCCAAGGGCATGCGCGTTTCCTCATAGCAGCTATGCCCGGCGCCCGGATGGCGCGATCGGGTGCCGGCGGCAGACTGGAGGGCCGGGAAGACCGACCCGGAGGACCGACCCAGAAAGAGCGTGCCCGCCGTGGCGCGCCGCCGCCAGGAGACACCGTGAGATTCGATCCCATCCCCGAATCGCGGCAACCCGCCGCCATCGACCCCGCCTATGGGTCCACGCTGCGGCGCGGACCGCGCCACCCGCCCATCGCGGTCGCCTGCGAGGCGGCCACCGGCGCCGGCGTGCGCTTCGGCCCGGATGCCGTGCCGCCGGGCGCGTGCGACCTCACCAACCGGGGCCGGGACGAACCGCTCGGCCAGCGCATCGTCGTCACCGGCCGCGTGCTCGACGAGGACGGGCGGCCGGTGCGGCGTTCGCTGATCGAGATCTGGCAGTGCAATGCCGCCGGGCGCTACACCCATGCCAACGACCAGCATCGCGCGCCGCTCGACCCCAACTTCAGCGGCGAGGGCCGCACCCTGACCGACGACGACGGCCGCTACCGCTTCATCACCATCCGCCCGGGCGCCTATCCCTGGAACAACCACGCCAATGCCTGGCGGCCGGCGCACATCCACTTCTCGCTGTTCGGCAACGTGCATGCGCAGCGTCTGGTGACGCAGATGTATTTCCCGGACGATCCGCTGATCCCGTACGACGCCATCATCAACACCATTCCCGACGAGGCCGCGCGCCGCGCGTTGGTGTCGCGCTTCAGCATGGAGGAGACCATCGCCGACGAGGCGCTGGGCTATGTCCACGACATCGTGCTGCGCGGCCGTGGCGCCACGCCGTTCGGCCTGTGAACGCGACGCCGAGGCCCGCCATGACGACCCCCCGCGACACCGTCGAATCATCAGCATCAACATCCGCCACCGCCGAGGTCGTGCCGACGACCATCGGCGCGGCCACGCCCGGCCACACCATCGGTCCGTTCTTCCACGATGCCTTCGCCTGGGCCGGCACGTCCGCCGGGGATGGTCCCGCTGCCGTCGCCGATGCCGGTGCCGGCGTGCTGGACACCGTCGTCGGCACCGGCGACCTGTGGATCGAGGGTGGCGTCGAGGACGGCACCGGCGCGCCGCTGCCGGCCTGGCTGATCGAGGCCTGGGTGCCGCAGGCCGTCGAGGCCGAGGCGGCCGCCGGCCATCCCGCGCCCGGCTTCCGGCGCGTGCCCAACGGTCCCGGCGGACGCTTCGGCTTCCGCGTGCCGGCGCCGGCGCCGGGCCAGCCGGCCGCCTTCGTCACGCTGTTCGGCCTCGGATTGACGCGCCACCACTGCACGGCGGTGTTCCTGGCGCCGGAGGGCGACCTGCTGGCCGCCGTGCCACCCGAGCGCCGCGCCACGCTCGTGGCCACGTCGCTGGGCGGGGGCCGCCATGCCTGGACGCTGCGCACCCAGGGACCGGACGAGACGGTCTTCTTCGACTATCGCTGAGCACCGCACCGCGATGGCGCACGGGGGAGGGTGACGACGCCGTGCGGATCGAGGCCGGCCGCCGGGGCGCGGGGCGCCGGACGCCTCAATCGACCTGGATGCGGTTTGCCTTGATGAGTCGGCCCCAGCGCTCGCGTTCGTCCTTGACGTAGCGGTCCATGTCGGCGGTGCTGCCCGGCAGGCCTTCGACGCCGAGCGCGAGAAAGCGCGCCTTGACGGCGGTCGAGTTCAAGGCGTCGACGAGCGCCTTGTTGAGTCGGGTCACGGTCTCGGGCGGCGTGCCGCGCGGCACCGACAGGCCCTGCCAGGCGTAGGCCTCGAAATCCGCCAGGCCCTGTTCGGCCAGCGTCGGCACGTCGGGCAGCGAGGCGACGCGCTGGGCGCTGGCCACGCCGATCGCCCGGACCTTGCCGGCGAGCACGAACTGGTTGCCGCTGGCGGTGTCGACCAGCATGAAGGGCACCGAGCCGCCCAGGATGTCCTGCATCGCCGGCGCCGCGCCCCGGTAGGCGACGTGCGTCATGGGAATGCCGGTCTTCTCGCGCAGCAGCTCGCCGGCCAGGTGATGCGGGCTGCCCGCGCCGGCCGAGGCGTAGTTGACGCCGCCGGGCTGCGCCTTGGCCCAGGCCATGAATTCCTTGAGGTTCTTCGCCGGTACCTGCGGACCGACCACCAGCACCAGCGGAAAGCGCGCCAGCATGCCGACGGAGGCCAGGTCCTTCTCGGCGCTGTAGCTGAGCTTGGAGAACAGGAAGGGATTGACCGCCAGCGTCGCGAAATCGGCGGTCAGCACGACACTGCCGTAGTCCTTCGAACGCGCGACGTAATCGGCGGCGATGTTGGTCGCCGCGCCGGGCTTGTTGGTGATGACGATCGGACGCTCCAGATTCCTGGACATCGTCTCGGCCGTGGCCCGCGCCACCGAGTCGGAACCGCCGCCCGCGGCGTACCCGACCACCCACTCGATGGGCTTGGCGTCCTGCGCGGCGGCGAAAAGGCTGGTGGTGACCAGGGCGATGCCGGCGAAGCCAGCGAGGCAGAACCGAATCATGGAATGTCTCCGTCGTTGTGATGGGGGCAGGGGGTATGCGGGAGCTCAGCCGCGCGCGGCGGCCCGGAATGCTTCGCGCAGTACGGGAAGCGATCCGATGTGGTTGGCCAGCACCAGGACGAGCCGCGCATTGAAGGCATGGCTCTCCTCGGTGGACAGCCCTTGGTGGGCCTCGATCAGGGCCTCGTAGAAATCGTCGGGCGACGCGAAATTGGGCGCGGTCACGAGGTGCGCCGAGGCGGATGACGACATGGCGGGTCCTTCAGGCAATGGGGGTGTCGACATCGATGGCGAGCGCGCGGCGCAGGGCCGCGGCGACGGCGCCGGCTTCGGCCCGGCGCCAGCGGGCGCAGACGTGCTGGTCGGGCCGCAACAGATAGACCGTCCCGTCGCGGCCGTCGTAGCGCCGGGCGGCCAGCGCGTGCGCGTCGTCCAGCGGGATGCGCACGGTCGCCACCGGCACGCCGACGGTGCTGGCGGCGGCCGAGATCGCGCGCCTCGCGTCGTCCGCTGCTTCGCCGGTGCCGAAGACCACCGCCGTGAAGCCCGTCGGATGGCTCTGCGCCAGCAGCCAGTCGGCCGATCCGTCGGCCAGCGCCACCGGCGCGTCGGCCGCCACGGCACCGGGCACCATCGCACCCTCGAAAGCATCGGCATCGGCATCGGCATCGGCATCGGCCGTGTTGAGCGGCGAACCCCGCAATGTCGCCGGCACGGAGAGTCGGCCGCTGTTCACCAGCGCCCGCGCGAAACCGTGTTGCTTGGCCAGTTCGAGCACGGCGTCGCGGAACAGCCGACTGACCTCGCTCTTGGGCGTGATGAAGTCGGTGGCGCGTGTCGAGTTCAGGATGTTCTCGTCGGCAGCGTACCCGCGCTCCTGACCATAGGTATCCAGCAGTGCATCGGGCGCGTGGCCGTGGACGACGGCGGCGAGCTTCCACGCCAGGTTCTCGGCGTCCTGCACGCCCGAGTTGGCGCCGCGCGCGCCGAAGGGCGACACCCCGTGCGCCGAGTCCCCGGCGAAGCACACGCGGCCGTGGCGGAAGCAGTCCATGCGCAGGCAGGAGAAGGTGTAGACGCTCGCCCATTCCAGATCGAAGGGCACGTCGTCGCCCAGCAACGCCTTGACGCGGGGAATGATCCACTCGGGTTTCTTCTCTTCCTCGGGGTCGGCGTCCCAGCCGAGCTGGAAGTCGATGCGCCAGACGTTGTCCGGCTGCATGTGGAGCAGCACGCTCTGGTTGCGATGGAACACCGGGTCGAACCAGAACCAGCGCTCCGCCGGGCGGTCCAGCCTCATCTTCACGTCGGCGATCAGGAAGCGGTCCTTGAATTGGCGGCCCTTGCTCTCCAGGCCCAGCAGACGGCGCATGGCGGAGCGGCCGCCGTCGCACGCCGCGACGTGGTCGGCATCGAGTTCGTAGGGGCCGTCGGGCGTCTCCACCGTCAGCCTGACGTGGTCGGCCCGCTGGACCACCCGGGTCACGCGGCTCCGCCAGCGCAGATCGATCAGGGGCAGCTGCGCGGCGCGCTCGGCAAGGAAGCCCTCGACGTAATACTGCTGCAGGTTGATGAAGGCCGGCCGCGCGTGGCCGGCTTCGGGCAGCAGGTCGAAGCTGTAGATCTCCTCGTCCCGGAAGAAGACGCGGCCCACGTTCCAGGAGACGCCCTTGTCGACCATGCGGTCGCCGCAGCCGAGCCGGTCGAAGATCTCCAGCGTGCGCTTGGCGAAGCAGATGGCGCGCGAGCCGGTCGACAGCGTGCAGTCGTCGTCCAGCAGCACCACCGGCACGCCGCGCTGCGCCAGGTCGATGGCGAGCGCCAGCCCGACCGGACCGGCGCCCACGACCACCACCGGGCGCCGCGCGGGCGGCGATGCGTCCTGATCGGCATGGCGCACATGGTCGAACACCAGCTTCTGGTAGTCGACCGCCGTCTCCCCGGGCGAGGAAGGTTCATTGGCTTGCATGGTGTCCGCCGTGGAGTTCACTGACCTTCGAGCGCTTTCCACATCTCGACGTCGCGCTCGGCGGTCCAGATGCGGGGGTCGGGGTACCGGGTCACTTCGTCGTAGCAGCGCGTGACGTCGAAGGGCATGCAATGGTCGAAGATCACCCAGTGGCCATACTTCGGCCGCATGGCCTCGATCGTGTCTCTGTAGACGGCGTTCAGGTCCTTGCCTGCGGCCACGCCCCGCTGGACGTTGGCATGGACATCGGAGATGAAGGCGCGCGTCTCGCCCACGCCCCGGGCCACCTGCTCGGGCGTTGTCAGGGCGGCACCGCGCCCCGGCACCACCACGGCGGGGTCGAGCGCCATGAGGTTGTCCAGCGTCTGCGGCCAGTCCTTGAAGTAGGCGTCGCCGGCATAGGGCGTGGCACCGAACTCGACCAGGTCGCCCGAGAGCATCGCGCGTTCCTGCGGCAGCCAGACCACGGTGTCGCCCTTGGTGTGGCCACGGCCGAGCTGGATCAGCTGCACTTCGAGCTTGCCGAGCCACAGCGTCATCCGGCCGGTGAAGGTCATGGTGGGCCAGGTCAGTCCCGGCGGCACGGACTCGACATTGCGAAACAGGCGCGGGAAGCGGCCGATCTCGCTGGCCTTGTCGAACTCGCCACGCTCGACGATCAGGTCGTGCGTGTCCTGGCTGGCCAGGATGTGCTCGGCACCGAAGGCGCTGGCGCCCAGCACGCGCACCGCGTGGTAGTGCGTCAGCACGACATACCGGATGGGTTTGTCGGTGACCTCGCGGATGCGGCGGATCACGTCGGCCGCCATGGCCGGGGTGGCCTGGGTGTCGGCCACCAGCACCGCGTCGTCGCCGATGACGATGCCGGTGTTGGGATCGCCCTCCGCGGTGTAGGCCCAGGCGTGCTCGGAGATCTGGCTGAAGGTGACCTGCTTTTCCTCGAGGTCGGCTTGGCTGGCGAATTTTTTGGTGGCGCTCATGTCGTTCCTGCAAAGAAGTTTTGTTTCTGACAAACGTGTTTGCATTGTGCGCATTGAGTTTGTATTGGGCAAACTGATTTGCGCAGAACTAACTCAGTATTTTCCCTGATGCATGTTTACGCGCCAGCGGATCCGAATCGAAGTTTGTGAATGGCAAAGTACTTAGCCCCGTGCAAACTAGACTTGGAGAACATTCAGGAAGATGACCATGCAGGACAAAGAGCAGCGTGCCGTGCAGTCGATCGAGGTGGGAGGGCGCCTGCTGCTGGCGTTGGCCAACAGCCCCACGCCGCTGTCGTTGCGCGACCTCTCCAGCCGGTCGGACCTGCCGGCTTCCCGGGCGCATCCGTACCTGGTGAGCTTCGGCAAGCTCGGCCTGATCGAGCAGCAGTCGGATACCGGCCACTACGCGCTGGGTCCGGCGGCGCTTCAGCTGGGCCTGACGTGCCTGCACCAGCTCGACCCGGTGCGGGCCGCCTGGCCCGTGGCGCAGCGACTCGCCGCGGCGTCGGGGCACGCGGTCGCGCTGGCGGTTTGGGGCAACCTCGGGCCGACCATCATCCGGATGATCGAGGCGCGCGAGGCGCTGCACGTCGCCATGCGCTCGGGCACCGTGATGTCCATCCTGGGCACGGCCACCGGCCGCGCATTCGCCGGCGCGCTGCCGCCCGGCCGCGTCGAGAAGACCACGGCGCTCGCGCTGGGTGATTCGGGCGATCCGCGGACGCTGGTCTTCGAAGGCCATTCCGATGCGCTGCGCGACGCCGTCGCCGAGCTGCGCGAGCACGGCGTGACGCGAGCCGAAGGCCGGCCCGTCCCGGGTGTCAACGCGTTCAGCGCGCCGGCCTTCGACCACGAGGGCGAGCCCGCGATCGTCATCACGGCCCTGGGTCACCAGGATCGTTTTTCGGCCGCCTGGGATTCCGACATCGCGACGGCCGTCCGCGAAGCGGCCGCGGAGGTCTCGAACCGCCTCGGCTGGCGTCCCCGCTGAACCGCCGGGGCCGGCGCGCGCTCAGCCGTACAGCGTGGCGGGATTCACGCGCAGGATGCGCTCGACGAGCCGGGCATCGCCGCACCAGTCCTCGAACATCGCCAGCAGATGCGCGGCATCGGGCGCGGGCGAGACGCGCAGGTGCGGCCAGTCGCTGCCCCACACCAGATGCTCGGGATGGGCTTCGGTCATGCGGCGCTGGAACGGCCGGCCGGCCTCCGGGTCGGGATGGCCCAGCAGGTTGCGATAGGCGCACAGCTTGACCCAGACGCGCCCGCTCTCCAGCAGGTCGAGCAGCGCGCGGAAGCCCGGATCGTCGATGCCGGCATCGACGTCGAAGCCGCCCATGTGGTCGATCACGACCGGCACCGGCAACCCGAGCAGGTCGTCGGCGATGGCGGGCAGGGCGCGGCAGTCGGTCCACAGCTCGGCATGGATGCCAGCATCGGCCAGCGCCGGCGCCAGCGCGCGCAGGTCGTCGAAGGAGGCGCTGCCGGCGAAGTTGCCGCCGGCGCCGCTGCGATGGCTGAAGCGCGCGCCGCGCACGCCGCGCGCGCGCAGGTCGCGGAAGTCCGGCGCGTCGTCGCCGGCCTGCGCGACGACCACGCCACGCAGCCCGGCATGGGTGGCCAGCGCGTGCAGCAGCAGCGAATGATCACGGCCATAGGCGCTCGGATGCACCAGCACGCCATGGTCCAGGCCCAGCCGGGCCAGCAGCATGCCGTACTGCGCCAGCACGGCCTCGGGCGGGGTGTAGCTGCGGTCGGCGGCGAGCGGAAAGCGGTCGTAGGGACCGAACAGGTGCGCGTGGCAATCCCAGCCGCCGGCCGGTGCCGGTCGCGCGGGCGATGCGGTGGAGGGCGATGCGGTGCTCATGGCGCGATGGCGTGCTGGGGCAGCGGGAATGCCGGCTCGACGCCCTCGGGCAGCGGGATCTCGTGGCAGTTGAGCGTCATCGCGACCATCGTGTAGTAGCCGATCAGTGCCGTCAGCTCGACGATCGCGCGCGTGCCCAGCTGCGCCAGCGCCGTGGCGTAGGTGGCATCGCGGACCGAGCGCTCGCGGTTGAGCTCGACCGCGTAGTGGTAGAGCGCCAGCTCCTGCGCCGTCAGGCCCGGTGGCTCGGCCTGCGCCAGCAGGGCCTCGATGATCGGCGCCTCGATGCCGGCGCGCTCGGCCTCGGCGCGATGCGCGTACCACTCGAAGGGCGAGCGGCAGGCGCGGCCGGTGACCAGGATCGCCAGCTCCGACAGGCGCGGCGGCAGCGTGGTGCCATAGCGCAGCAGCGCGCCCAGCGCCTGCCAGCGATCGGCCAGCTCGGGGTTGTGCAGCGCGGCGCGCAGCGGGCCCTGGATGCGCCCGCGCGGGCCCGAGACGATGCGTTCGAGCACGGCGCGCTGGGCGTCGTCCATGGTGTCGTGGGGGAAGAGGGGGATGCGCGGCATGCGGGGGTGTTCCGGTCGGGGTCGTCGGGGTCGTCGGGAAAGCAGGGGAGCCGACCGAGCGTAGTCGCCCTCGCGGCGCCTGTGGCGCCGGCCGGCGCAACGCTGCTATGCGCGCGCGGCCAGGGCGGCGTTCCACATGCCGGTGCGCGCGCTGTCCTCGACGATCGCGACCATCTCGGCGGCCACCGCCGCGACCGCGCGGCCCGGGCCCTTGGTCCGCGCCAGCGCCATCGAGACATTGCGCTGCAGCGCCGGCGAGACGATGCGCGCGGCCTGCAGCCGGCCCTCGCGCTGCTCGGTCCAGACGGCATGCAGCGGCAGCACGGTGTAGAGCCGGGCCTCGGCCACCAGCGCGCGCATCAGCGGCAGCGAATCGGCCTCGATCGCCGGCTCCAGCGTGATGCGCTCCTGCCGCGCCATCGCGTCGAGCGCCGTGCGCAGGCCGTTGGGCGCGCTCGGCAGGATGAAGGGCAGCTCGTGCAGCGCGCCAAACGGCACCTCCGGCGCGGCGGTGAGGCGGTCGCCGCCGGGGCCGATCAGGTAGCTGTCGACGGTGGCCAGCACCTGCTCGTGCTCCGGCTGCGCGCTGCCATAGCGATAGAGGATGGCGATGTCGACGCGGGCGTCGGCCAGCCATTCCTCGACCTGGCCGCTGGAGCCCTCGAGCACCTTCAGCCGGATGCCCGGATGGCGCTCGCGCAGCTGGTGGAACAGCCGCCCGACCATCGGATTGGTGATCGAGGGCAGCGAGCCGATGGTCACGCGTCCGGCCGGCTCGCGCGCGTCGCCACGGATCTCCAGCTCCAGCTGCTCGGCATCGGCCAGCAGCGACCTCACCAGCGGCAGGATGCGCTCGCCGACGTCCGACAGCGCGACGCCGCGCCCGGTGCGGTTGAACAGGCGCGCCTTGCAATCGCGCTCCAGCGCGTTGAGGTGGCGGCTGAGCAGCGACTGGTTGCTGTCGAGGAACAAGGCCGCGCGCGTCAGGCTGCCGAGCTCGGCGATGGCGAGGAAGGCGCGCCACTTCTGCAGATCGGACGCGACATCGAGCCGGATCTGGGTGGCTTTGCTGGCTGGCATGGTGATGGGAAAGAACGGGGATGCCGCCATTGTGCGATGCAGGCGCGGCGCGCGGCGCGCGGCCAGAATGCGGGCTCGCTTCCGGCCCCGTGTCGCCCTCATCCCTCCAGGAGTCCCGTCCATGCGCGTCGCGCCATCCATCCGTTCCATCCTCGCCACCGCTTCCCTCGCCGCGCTCGCCGGCTGCGCCATGCCGCCGCCGACGGCGGATGTCGCGTCGAGCGCCGCGCCGACCCAGGCCACGGCCTCGCGCCTCGATGCCGTCCAGGCCGCCGCCGCGCTGCGCATCTGCACCCCGGGCGACTACCGTCCCTTCAGCTTCCAGCTCGCCGATGGCGGCTACGAGGGCATCGACGTCGATCTCATGACCCGGTTCGCCGCCAGCCTGGGCGCCAGGCCGCAGTGGATCAAGACCACCTGGGCGAATCTCCTGCCCGACCTGGCGGCCGGGAAGTGCGACATCGCCGTCGGCGGCGTGTCGGTGACGACCGAGCGGCAGAAGCGCGCCTTCTTCAGCACGCCCTACATGGTCAATGGCAAGACGCCCATCGCGCGCTGCGCCGATGTCGCCAGGTACCAGAGCGTGGCCGCCATCGACCAGCCCGCCACGCGCGTGATCTTCAATCCGGGCGGCAGCAACGAGCGCTTCGCGCGCGCCAACTTCAAGCGCGCCCGCCTGACCCTGCATGGCGAGAACGTGACCATCTTCGACGAGATCCTGGCCGGTCGCGCCGATGTCTTCGTCACCGAATCGGCCGAGGCCATCACGCAGCAGAAGCTCAAGCCCGGCCTGTGCGCCATCAACCCCGACCGGCCCTTGCAGTACGGCGAGATGGCCTGGATGCTGCCGCGCGACGATGTCGCCTTCAAGGCCTATGTCGATCAGTGGCTGCACCTGGCGCGCGCCGGCGGGGAGTTCCAGCCGGTGATGGACCGCTGGCTGAAATGAGGCCCGGTACCGCGCCGCGCCGTCTTGCGACGGGCGGCGCGGCGCGGGCGGATGGCCGCGCTCAGGCGGCGGCCATGAAGCGCTCGGCCGTGCGCAGCGAGAGCGCCATGATGGTCAGCGCCGGATTGGCGATCAGGGCGCTCGGGAACACCGAGTTGTCGCAGACCCAGAGGTTGTCGATGTCGAAGCTGCGGCCATCGGCATCGACCACCGCGTCGTTTGCGTCGGTGCCCATGCGGCAGGTGCCGATGGTGTGCGCGGTGCGCGCCAGCACCCGCGTCTCGGTCGCCCCGGCGGCCTCGACGATGCGCCGCATGACATCGATCGCATGCCGCTCGATCGCCTTCTCGTTGTCGCCGGCGCTGAAGCTGACGACCGCCTTGGGCATGCCGAAGGCATCGAGCTCGTCCGACAGTTCCAGCCGGTTGCCCTCGGCCGGCAGGCATTCGGCATTGATGCCGACGCCGGCCATGAACCGGTAGTCGTCGACCGCGTCCACCAGGGCCTGGCCCCACAGGCCGGCGCCGCGCACCATCGAGGTCGCCAGCGTGGCGGGCATGACGCCCAGGCTCTGGATCAGGTAGCCGCCGGCGAAGTCGGCATCCGCCGGACGCACGGTGTCCTCGGTGATGAGCGAGGACGGATAGCCGCGATAGCCGCGCATCTCGGTGTCGAAGCGACCCCAGACCTGGGTCGCGCCATGGGCCAGGAAGTTGCGGCCGACCTGGCCGCTGCCATTGGCCAGGCCGGTGTGCAGCAGCAGCCGGGGCGTCTCGACGCCGCCGGCGCACAGGAACAGCGCCGCGCAACGCTGGCGGCGGTCGACGCCGCGCTGCCGGTAGACCACGGCGGTGACCCGGCCGGCGGCATCGCGCTCGATGCCATGGACCCGGCAGCCGGCCCGGATCTCGGCGCCATGCGACACCGCCAGGGGCAGGTAGGTCAGGTCCATGCTGGCCTTGGAGGCATTGCGGCAGCCTTGATGGCAGGAGCCGCAGTTGACGCAGGCCTGGCGCAGGCCGGCGCCTTCCTGCTGCCAGTCGCGCGAGGCCAGCGCCGCCGGCGCGTCGGCGGTCCGGATGCCGAGCGCGGCGCAGCCGCGCGCCATCATGTCGGCCGAGGCGTTGCGCCGCGCCGGCGGCAGCGGATAGCGGCGTTCCGGGTCCCAGGGGTAGTGGGCCGGACCGGAGACGCCGATGAAGCGCTCGACGCGCTCGATGTAGCCGGTCAGCTCGGCATGGCCGATCGGCCAGTCGTGCCCGACGCCCGTCAGGGTGCGCAGCCGCAGGTCGCGTGGGTCGGGGCGTGGCGTGAAGGCGCCCCAGTGCAGGGTCGAGCCGCCGACGCCGATGCCGCTGTTGTTGGCGCCGAAGGCGGTCGGGGTGGCGCCGCCGCTCAGGCGCTCCTCCATCCAGTTGATGTCCGTGCCCTCGGTCTCGTCGGCGATGTGCTCGCCGGACTCCCAGTGCCGTCCGGCCTCCAGCGCCACCACCCGCAGGCCGCGCGCGGCCAGCATCGCCAGCAGCGGCGCGCCACCGGCGCCCGTGCCCACCACCACCGCATCGACGACCGAGCCGTCGTCGTGGCGTTGCATCGCATCGAGGTTCATCGCGCCACCTCCATCCGGGGCGCCAGCGGTTCCACCACGATCAGCGGTTCCCAGGCTTCGCGCTCGTCGGCTCCGAGCCGCTCGAAGCCCTGCTTGCGCGTGCCATCGCCGCCATTGGCGAAGCCATCGAAGCCGATGCGCGCCATGGTCGCGGGATGCGCCAGCCAGAGGCGCACCAGGTCGGCGCCCAGGTCCTCGAACCACTGCTTCATCTGCGATGCCGACAGGGCCGCGCCGGTGAACCGGCCCTCGGCCAATTCGGTCAGGCGCGCATGCTGCTCGTCGCCGGACCCGGTCTCGAAGCCGGCCAGGGCGTCCAGCGCCAGGGCATGGGCCTGGCGGTCCGGCGGCAGGTCGGCGAAGCGCCAGCCGTCGCCACCGCCCGCCGCGAGCTGGGCGTCGAGGCGCGCGGCGAGGTCGAGCATCGGGCCGGTCTGCGGCACGATGCGCCCGGCCACGGCGCGCAGCGTGCGCAGTTGCGTGGGCGACAGCACGGCCGGCGCGTAGTCGGCGGCGTCGGCCAGGGCCCGCAGCGCCAGCGTGGCGCGCAATCGGCGGCTCACGCGGGCGGAGGCGATCAGGCGCGCGAAGTCGGCCGGCACCGCCGGACCGGTGCCGGCGGTCTCGTGCCAGAAGCGCGCGATGCGTCCGGCGATCTCGCGCGGGCGTTCCAGCGGCAGCAGGTGGCCGGCGCCTTCCTCGACCGCGATGCGGGCGCGCGGATAGACCCGCGCATTGGTGGCGCGCTGGCCGTCCTCGCCCAGGTCGCCATCGGCGCCGCCGGCGACGATCAGCGCCGGCACGTCGAGCGTGCCGACCTCGCCCGACCAGTCCTCCAGGCTGCCGCGCTCGAGCCAGGAGAGCCAGGCGTGGGGCGCGGCGCGGCGCAGGTCGTCCAGGGCCTGGCGGTCGACCCCGGCGGGCAGCGCCGCGCCGACGTTGTCGTCGACGAAGGTGCGGGCGGCGGCGGCATCCAGCGGCCCCGACGCGGCCCAGCCGATCATGGTCCGGCGCCGTGCCTCGTCCATGGGTTCGGGCGAGGGCGGGGAGGCGGCCAGCAGCACCACGCCGGCGAGACCGAACAGGCCCGGCTCGCCGGCCAGGGCGCGCGCGGCGACGATCGACGCGATCTTGCCGCCCATGCTGTGGCCGACCAGCAGCCAGCGGGCGGCGCCATGCATGCGCACCACGGCGCAGACCTGGTCGGCCATGTCGACGACCCGCGCATCGGCCATCCGATGCGCGTCGCCGAAGCCCGGCAGGTCGATCGCGACGACCTCGAAGTCCCCGCCCAGCGCCGCGGCGACGCCATCCCAGGCGCGCGCGCTGCCGCCCAGCGCATGCAGCATGAAGAGCACGGGTCGATCGTTCATCGATGATGTCCGTTCGCTCACAGCAGGCCGGCGCCGCCGGTGACGGCGATCATGGTGCCCGACATGTAGCTGCCCTCGTCGGAGGCCAGCATGACGAAGGGCGGCGCCACCTCCACCGGCTGCCCGGGCCGCTTCATCGGCACCTGGCTGCCGAACTTGGAGACTTCCTCCTCGTTCATGGTGGCCGGGATCAGGGGGGTCCAGATCGGGCCGGGCAGCACCGCGTTGACGCGGATCTGCTTGTCGGCCAGCAGGCGCGCCAGGTTGGCCGTGATGTTGGTGATGGCGGCCTTGGTGCCGGAGTAGGCGATCTGGCGCGGCACCGGCATCTTGGCATTCATGGAGGCCGTGTTGACGATGGCGCCGCCGGGCTTCATGTGCGGCACGGAGGCCTTGACCAGATAGAACATGGCGTGCACGTTGACCGCGAAGTGGTGCTCCCAGTCGTCCTCGGAGATCTCGTCGATCGAATCGGCGCACTTCTGGTAGGCGGCGTTGTTCACCAGCACGTCGATGCGGCCGAAGGCCTCGACCGCCTTGTCGACGATCTCGCGCGCGGCCTCGCGCCGCGACAGGTCGGCCGCCAGCACCACGGCCTTGCGGCCGGCCCGCTCGACCCAGCGCGCGGTCTCGGCGGCGTCGTCGTGCTCGTCCAGGTAGGTCAGCAGCAGGTCGGCGCCCTCGCGGGCGTAGGCGATGGCCACGGCCCGGCCGATGCCGCTGTCGGCGCCGGTGATGATGGCCACCTTGCCGGCGAGGCGGCCGGAGCCGCGATAGCTCTCCTCGCCATGGTCGGGACGCGGCGCCATGTGGGCGGTGTCGCCCGGGTAGGCCTGCGCGGGGGTGTCGAAGGGGGGTTCGGGACGGGGGCTGTTCTGCGAATCGGACATGGGGGACTCCAGGAGGCTCGAGGTTGCTTGGAAGCTTTGGAAGAGGGGAGCCGGGGCGTGCCGCTGCAGCCCCGCGCGAGACGGGCAATCTCGATGCCGGGTGCTGGATCGCCTGTGCGCTGGCGGCTTGTCGGGCTGTAGTTTTGCGCTCATTGGCGAGCGGGAGCCGGCGCTGCCGGCAGGAGAGCGGGCGCCGTCTCAGGGTGCCGGGGCGGCGCGCGGCGCCTCGGTGCCGGGCACCTCGTCGCGGTAGCGCAGCCAGCCGGCGACCACCGGGCGGCCGTCGGCGCGGTCCTTCGGATGCGAGCGCCCCTCCATCACGGGCACGTCCTGGAAGTCGAACGGACTGAGGCCCTCGAGGCAGGCCGCGTTGACGCCATACTGGTGCGGCATCGAGCGGCGCTGGTGGAAGGTGTAGATGCCGCAGCGGCCGCAGAAGTAGTGCCGGGCCTCGCCGGTGTTGAACTGGTAGAGCGTGAGCGCTTCCTCGCCCTGCAGCACCGCGATGTCCGCCAGGTCGGCCGACAGCACCACCGCGCCCCGCATGCGGCAGTAGGAGCAGTTGCAGCGCCGTGCCGCGCCCAGGCCGTCGGCGAAGCGGACGGTGAAGCGCACCGTCGTGCAATGGCAGGCCGCGTGGAGCAGGACTGCGCGATCGGGGCTGTTCGGGTTCATGTGCGATGCCTTCGGGTCGGAGGGTGGCCGGCGCCCGGGCCGGTCGGCTCAGTCTAGTCCGGTGCCGACGCTCGTTGGCACGCCACTTGCATCTCGTCATGTACACAAGACAGGATGCTTGATGATGGTGCACGACGACGACACGACCCCTCACGCCCCGGCGCCCGCCGCCGATCCCGCCGCCGCCTGGATCGCGCGCATCGATCCGCCGCTGGCCGATGCGGCGGCCGCCGCCGACGGCCCGCTCGCCGGCCTGCGCTTCGCGGTCAAGGACAACATCGACGTCGCCGGCTGGCCGACCACCGCCGCCTGCCCCGAATTCGCCTACGACGCGGCGACGCACGCCACGGTGGTGGCGCGATTGCTCGCCGCCGGCGCGGTGCTGGTGGGCAAGACCAACCTCGACCAGTTCGCCTGCGGCCTCAACGGCACGCGCTCGCCCTATGGCGCGGTGCCCAATGCCTTCGACGCGCGCTATGTGTCGGGCGGCTCCAGCGCCGGCTCGGCGCGGGTGGTCGCCACCGGGGAGGTCGACTTCGCGCTGGGCACCGACACCGCCGGCTCCGGCCGCGTGCCCGCCGGCCTCAACAACATCGTCGGCCTGAAGCCCAGCCGGGGCCTGATCAGCGCGCGTGGCGTGGTGCCGGCGGCGCAGAGCGTGGACTGCGTGTCGATCTTCGCGCGCACCGTCGAGCTGGCCGCGCGCGTGCTGGCGGTGGCGCTGGGCCCCGACGCGCTCGACCCGTATTCGCGCGACCTGCCCCTGGCGACCGCGCCCTTGCCGATGCGGCCGCGCGTGGGCGTGCCCGCGACGCTCGAATTCTTCGGCGATGCCGATTCGGCCGCCGCCTTCGAACGGTCGCTCGCGCAGCTGGAGGCATTGGGCGCGACCCGCGTGGCGATCGACTACGCGCCGCTGGCCGAGATCGCGGCGCTGCTCTACGACAGCGCGCTGGTGGCCGAGCGCTATGCCGCCGTGCGCGATTTCTTCGATGCCCACGAGGCGGCGGTGATCGAGCCGGTGCGCGGCATCCTGGCGCAGGGCCGGCGCTATGGCGCCGCCGATCTCGTCGATGCGCAGATCCGACTGCGCGCGCTGGCGCAGCGCGTCGCGCCGATGTGGCGCGACATCGACGTGCTGGTGGTGCCGACGGCGCCGACGCACGTGACCATCGAGGCCATGCGCGCCGATCCGGTGGTGCAGAACCGCAACCTGGGCGCCTACACCAACTTCGTCAACCTGCTCGACTACGCCGCGCTGTCGGTGCCGACGTGCCTGCGCGCCGATGGCCTGCCGTTCGGCGTCACGCTGATCGGCCCGTGCGGCAGCGACTGGCAGCTCGCCGGACTCGGCCAGCGGCTGCATCACGCCAGCGGCCTGACCCTGGGCGCGACGGGCGCGGCGATGCCCGCGGCGGCGGCGCTGCCGGTGCCGGCCTTCGGCGACGTGCCGACGATGCGGGTGGCGGTGGTCGGCGCCCATCTCTCGGGCATGCCGCTCAACGGCCAGCTCACCGAGCGCGGCGCCGTGCGCCTGCGCGAGACGCGCAGCGCGCCGCACTACCGGCTCTACGCGCTGCCCGGCACCGTGCCGCCCAAGCCCGGCATGGTGCGCGTGCCGGCGGGCGAGGGCGCCGCGCTGGTGGTCGAGGTCTGGGAGATGCCGATGGCGGCCTATGGCTCCTTCGTCGCCCTGATCCCGGCGCCGCTGGGCATCGGCACCCTGACGCTGGAGGACGGCAGCAGCGTGCAGGGCTTCGTCTGCGAGTCGCTGGCGCTCGAGGGCGCCGAGGACATCACGCACCACGGCGGCTGGCGCCGCTACATCGAATCACGCCGGGCGACGCCCGCCTGAAGGCGCGGCGCATCCGCTCCCGACACCGTTCCCGACCGCGACCCCGGTCTTTCCATCCCCCACCCCAAGGAACCGCATCCATGGCCTCCCGCACTCCCTCCATCGTTTCGCCCGCGTCCCTCGCGCCGACGCGCCGCCGCGTGCTGCGCACCGGCGTCGCCGCCGGTGCCGGCGCCCTGGTCGCGCTCGCCGCGCCGGGGCTCGTGCGGGCCCAGGCCAGGCCCCGCCTGCGCATCGGCTACTGGCCGGTGGCGGCCGGACTGCCGTTCTTCGCCGCCGTCGAGAAGGGCTACTTCAAGGAAGCCGGCCTGGATGTCGAGCCGCTCAAGTTCGCCGGCGCGCAGCAGGTGATGGAGGCGATGCTGGCCGGCCGCTCCGATGGCAGCGCCAATGGCACCGGCTCGGCCAACCTGGCCATCGGCGAGATCGCGCAACCGGGCCTGTTCAAGATCTTCTGCACCAACCCGAGCAATGCCAGGTTCGTGCTCGACGAGTTCATCTGCGCCAAGGACGGTCCGTTCAAGAGCGTGGCCGACCTGAAGGGCAAGCGGGTCGCCTCCGGTCCCGGCATCCAGAACGTGACCTTGTGCAAGACCATGCTGGAGCGCGCCGGCGCCACCGGCGCGACGGTCAGCGAGCTGCCGATCGGCCAGCACGTGGCGGCGCTGGTCGCGGGCCAGGTCGACGCCTGCTACACGCTGGAGCCCACCGGCACGGTCGGCCGCATGAACGGCACCACGCGCGTGATCGAGGCCGGTGTCGTCGCCCGGTACATCCTGGGCGATCCGATGGCGCCGTGGCATGGCGGCGCGGCCAGCCTGACGACCGAATTCATCAAGAAGAATCCCGACGCCGCGAAGAAGTACATCGCCGCCTACACGCGCGGCGTGGAGCTGGTGCGCGCGCAGCCGGCCGAGGCCCGGCAGTACATGAAGGGCTACACCGCCATCGAGGGCGCGCTCACGGCCGAGGTGCCGCTGGCCTCGTACATGCTGCACAACGAGTTCAAGCCGAGCGACATCGCCTACTTCCAGAAGTTCTACGACCTGTTCACGGAGAAGGGCATCTTCGACAAGAAGGT
>Ga0308164_10002505_pt1 | contig 18123 bp, 15 predicted proteins | sample PhyTR2_FD_201031 | JGI IMG/M metagenome (GOLD analysis project Ga0308164, IMG submission 201031) | Phyllosphere microbial communities from UC Gill Tract Community Farm, Albany, California, United States - DLSLT.R2 | ecosystem: Host-associated > Plants > Phyllosphere > Unclassified | place: USA... | reverse complement strand
GCGACTTGGGTGCAGGCTGAACGCAGGTCTCGCTCCGTGGGCCGAGCGGCATGGATGCCGCGAGAGCCGCCCCCCGCCATGGATGGCGGATGGCGGCGGGCCCACGGAGCGAGACCGGAGTGAGGGAACCCCGAGGAACGAGGGGCCCAACCAGGAGCAAGCACCCTTGGTTACTTGGGGTGCTTTTCCAAGTAACTCGCCGAAGGCGAAACCCGAGGCCGTTAGGCCGACGCCCTTGATCTTCATAAGCCACACCGCAGCTCCAGCCGCGATTGGATTGAACTTCTGCCCCAGACATCTGCCGACTACACAGCTGCCGGACACCCCGTCCGCTGAGAAATGGAGGCTTATACATGCCAGACGCAAACGGCAAAATCCGCTACGCAGTGGTCGCTGGAGGCTGGATCTCCCAAGGCGCTTTCATGCCCGGACTCGAACAGACCGACAACTCCGTCATGACCGCCCTCGTCACCGGCGACCCCATCAAGGCCGACAAACTGGCGGAACTGTACGACCTCAAAAGCTACCACTACAACGAATTCGACACCCTGCTCAGCTCCGGCGAAATCGACGCCATCTACCTGGCAACCCCCAACTTCCGCCACCGCGAATTCGCCGTACCCGCACTGAAAGCCGGCATCCACGTCCTGCTCGAAAAGCCCATGGCCGCCAACGAAGAAGACTGCCTGGCCATCGCCGAAGCCGCCAAAAGCTCGGGCGCCAAACTGATGGTCGCCTACCGCCTGCACTTCGAGCCCGGCACCGTCGAAATGGTCCACCGCGTACGCGCCGGCGACCTCGGCGACCTGCGCCTGTTCACCGCGACCTTCGCCCAGACCACCGACCCCGCCAACCATCGCATGCAAAGTGGCTTCGACGCAGGTCCCGTGGCCGACATGGGCCCGTACCCGATCAACGCCGTGCGCAACCTGTTTGCCGCCGAGCCGATTGAAGTGCACGCCGTCGGCATCAAAACACCCGGCCGCGAGATCAACACCTTCGACACGGTCAATGTGACGCTGCGCTTTGCCGAAGAGCGCCTGGCGACCTTCACCGTCAGCTACAGCCTGCCGTCCACCGAGCGGTTCCAGCTGATCGGCACCAAGGGCGAGTTCGAAGCCTCACCGTGCTTCGGCTTCGGCGAAGGCGTTGCGATTGGCTACCGGGCGATCATCGACGGCCAGACCACCGAGCACACCCATCCGGTGGTCGATCAGTTTGGCGGCGAGACCCAGTACTTCTCCGACTGCATCCTGCAGGACCGCGAGCCCGAGCCGGACGGCGACGAAGGCTGGCGTGATGTGCGCGTGGTCGAAGCCATTGAACGCGCGCTGACCACCGGCCAGTCACAGAAGCTCGATCCCCTGCCGGAGCGCCCGGGCATTGGCATCGAGCAGGCCCGACGCCTGCCACTGGCCAAGGTGCCGGAGTACATCAATACCGACGAGCCGAACGCGTGACCCTGCCGATTAATCATCCGGGGCTGCGGGTCACCCAAGCGCTGCCACACGGCACACGTTGATCACAAGGCAAAGCCCGGCTATTTTGATGGCCGGGCGTTGCTCGACACCTGATGCCCGCGCGCCTTGCGGCTGAAAAAATGCAGTTGTATGATGACTGTCGACTTTGCGACAGACCACTGAGTCTGTCGTCGCTACGCTTCAAACAATTTCGAATTCCCCCATCAGGCGCCACGCCTGATCGATTCGCCCAAAAATAACAGGAGAAGCAGATGCCTACCGTTCTCGGTCAGAACTTCATCGGCGGCGCCCGCAGCGGCCTCGGCGAAGCACGCCATAAAAGCCTCGACGCCACCACTGGCGAAGCACTGCCTTACACCTTTCATCAGGCCACCGACGCGGAAATCGACGCCGCAGCCTCGGCCGCCAAAGACGCCTTTCTTGAATTCCGCCAACTGAGCCCGGCCCGTCGCGCTGAATTCCTCGATGCCATCGCTGACGAACTCGACGCCCTGGGCGATGACTTCGTGGCCCTCGTTTGCCAGGAAACCGCGCTGCCGGCCGGTCGTATCCAGGGCGAGCGTGGCCGTACTTCCGGCCAGATGCGCCTGTTCGCCAAAGTCCTGCGTCGCGGTGACTTCCTGGGCGCGCGTATCGATCAGGCAATGCCGGATCGCAAGCCGCTGCCCCGTGTCGACCTGCGCCAGCAGCGCATCGGCGTCGGCCCGGTGGCCGTGTTCGGCGCCAGCAATTTCCCGCTGGCGTTTTCCACCGCTGGCGGCGACACCGCGTCGGCACTGGCGGCCGGTTGCCCGGTGGTCGTGAAAGCCCACAGCGGCCACATGGCGACGGCCGATCTGGTGGGTAACGCCATCGTTCGCGCCGCCGAGAAGACCGGCATGCCAAAAGGCGTGTTCAACATGATCTTCGGCAGCGGCGTCGGCGAAGGCCTGGTCAAGCACCCGGCCATTCAGGCGGTCGGCTTCACCGGTTCGCTCCACGGCGGCAATGCCCTGTGCAAACTGGCGTCCGAGCGTCCACAGCCGATTCCGGTATTCGCCGAAATGTCGAGCATCAACCCGGTGGTCCTGCTGCCAGGGGCACTGACGGCACGCGGCACCGCCATCGCCGGCGAACTCGCGGCGTCCGTGGTCATGGGCGCTGGCCAGTTTTGCACCAATCCGGGCGTAGTGATCGGCATTCGTTCCCCTGCCCTGACTGCGTTCACCGAACAACTGATCGAGCATATGGGCGGTCAGGCACCTCAGACCATGCTCAACGAAGGCGGCCTGCGCAGCTACCGCAAAGGCGTCGAGAAGCTGCTGGCGCACAAGAGTGTCACGCACCTGGCCGGCAAGCCGCAGGAAGGCAAACAGGCGCAGGCTCAGCTGTTCAAGGCTGACGTCAGCATGTTGCTCAATGGCGATGAATTGCTGCAGGAAGAAGTGTTCGGCCCAACCACGCTGCTGATCGAAGTGGCGGACGACGCTGAACTGAAAGCCGCACTGCAGGCCCTGCGCGGCCAACTGACGGCCACGCTGATTGGCGAAACCGCTGACCTGCAGAAGTACCAGTGGCTGGTGCCGGTGCTGGAAGAAAAAGTCGGCCGCATCCTGGTCAACGGTTACCCGACTGGCGTCGAGGTGTCTGACGCCATGGTTCACGGCGGCCCTTACCCGGCGACCTCCGATGCACGCGGTACCTCGGTGGGTACCCTGGCAATCGATCGTTTCCTGCGCCCGGTCTGCTACCAGAACTACCCGGACAGCCTGCTGCCGGCCGCTCTGCAAAACGCTAACCCGCTGGGCCTCAAGCGCCTCGTGAATGGCGAGTGGAGCACTGACGTCATCGCGTGATGATGGGGCCTGATTCGTCAGGTCCGACTCGGTGGGTCTGATTCGGTAGACCCGCGCAAAACGGCGCGACCCTGTGAGGGGCCGCGCCGTTTTTTTTGCCGTGTGACCCACCTGGAGCGTTGCCAGTGAGGGCGCGCCTGTTGCTGGCGCTGATCTCATTCAAGGCCCGAATCATTCCGGCGTGGACCCGGCCCGGCGCTTCAATTGCCAGCGCCGCCTTAGTCCACCCCCAACGCAAACCTCTTCCACAGACAGACTCGCTTGCGCCGACAACCGAGTGACGGCGATCATGAGTGCCATTCAGTCTTCACGGCTGGATTCAGCCATTAATGGAGGGGTTAGCTTGGTTGATAAAGAGCAGATTGAAAGGGCCGGTCAGAACGGGGAAGCATCCATTTGGCAGGCTGCCAAATGGCTGAATAAACCGAGCGTTAGCCAAAGCTTTGCTGATCAATCCTTAGAGATTATTACTGACGCCAAAACCGACTTCTGGCGTACAACCCATTACGGGTTCATTCGAGACAGCGGGCATTTCCTGGGATTCGAGACCACTGGAGACTTTACCGCTCAAGTCAGAGTTAACGCCGATTTTCGCGAGCTTTATGACCAGGCGGGAATTATGGTCAGGCTCAACGAGGAGACCTGGCTAAAGGCAGGCATCGAATATAACGACGGAATGCCCATGATCAGCAGCGTGCTGACGCAAGGCACGTCGGATTGGGCGCCCTGCTCGTTTTCCGGTGACCCGGGCGATTTCTGGCTTCGTGTGACGGTGTCCGATGGCGTGCTGCGCTTGCAATATTCCACAGACGGCGTGACTTGGCCATTGCTCAGACTTGCGCCATTTCCGGCCGCGGAAAGCTATACGGTGGGCCCTATGTGCTGCACACCGGAGCGGCAAGGGTTGAGGGTAAAATTTTCGGAATGGTCGTTGAGCCAGCCTCTCGGGCGAGACCTGCATGATTTGAGCTAGAAAACAGGCCTGGAAGAACAGTCAGGCAAACGCCTTTGCCCGATGCTTGCGCCTGGCCGACTTGCATCACACGCCATCTCGCTGTGGAAACCTGAACATGAATGAAGAACTGAGCATCATCGATCTGCTGGAAGGCACCGGCAAGGCCGTCGTCAAAGGCGCGCTGATCACTACGCAATACACGGGAAGCCTGGAAGACGGCACGGTGTTCGATTCCTCCCGGGAGCGCGGCAAGCCGTTTCAATGCGTCATCGGCACCGGGCGGGTGATCAAGGGCTGGGACATTGGGCTTATGGGCATGAAAGTCGGCGGCAAACGCAAGCTGTGGGTGCCTGCTCAGCTGGCATACGGCGAGCGCTCGATGGGCGCGCACATCAAACCCGGTTCAAACCTCATGTTTGAGATCGAGCTACTGGAAGTGCTGACGCGGGATGATGAATAGTCCCGGCTGACGCTAACACGGTGGGACCGGCTTTAGCCGGGAACAGGCCGGAGTGTACGCCATCAATCTCAGGGGGTAACAACCGACGCCTTCCTGGCTAAAGCCGGTCCCACAAGAGCGGGACCGCCTTCAGTCGTCCGAGCCCAGGACCTACGCCTTCATCAACACCCGGGCCAGTTTATTCGCCAGTTCTTCTTCCTTGTACGGCTTCTGCACGATCAGTTTCGGGTCGACGTCGAGGATGTCGATGTCGGCGAAGCCGGTGATGAACATGATCGGCAGCTGCGGATGGTCGCGGCGGACGATTTCCGCCAGTTCACCACCGGTCATGTTGGGCATGGCAAAGTCGGTCAGCAGCAGTTCGATGCTGGTGTCGAGCTTCTTCAGCGCTTCGTCGCCGCTGTCTGCTTCGACCACCGAATACCCCAGCGACACCAGCATCATCGAGGTCACAGAGCGGACGTCCGGGTCGTCGTCGACCAGCAGAATCGTGCGGTGCTTGTCGTCGGCATCGGCGCGGCCTGGCATGTCGGAGGCGCTGATCACCGGGACTGCCGTGAGGGCCACACTGGGCAGGTACACCCGCAGCGTGGTCCCTGCGTTTTCAGCCGTGTCGATGCTGACGCCGCCGCCCGACTGCTTGGCAAAACCGAACACCTGGGCCAGTCCCAGCCCCGACCCCTTGCCCACCGCCTTGGTGGTGAAGAAGGGTTCGAAGGCCTTGGCCAGCACTTCCGCGCTCATCCCGCAGCCCGAGTCGCTGACAGACAACACCACGTATGCACCGGGTTCAGGGTCTTCAGGCCGTAACGGCATGCGATAGACCATCTCGTTCCAGGTGCTCAGGCGCAGTTGCCCGCCCTGGGGCATCGCGTCGCGGGCGTTGATCGCCAGGTTGAGGATGATCATCTCGGTCTGCGTCGGGTCCACCAACGCACTCCACAGGTCCTCGGCCAGTTCGGTTTCCACCCAGACGCTGCCGCCCAGCGCACGACCCAGCAGCTCGCGCATGCCGTCAATCGTGTCATTGAGGTTCAGTGCAACGGGCTCCAGTCGCTGGCGACGGGAGAAAGACAGCAGCTGACTGGTGAGTTTGGCACCGCGCTCGCCCGCTTCGCGGATGTTCTGCAAGCGCTGCGGCGACTTGGTAAATACGCCTTTTTCCAGATCCCGGCTGAGGAAATTCGCGCTGGTCAGGATCACTGTCAGCAAGTTGTTGAAGTCGTGGGCCACGCCGGCAGTCAATTGGCCGACCACTTCCAGCCGCTGCATCTGCTGCAACGCCGCTTCGACGCGCTCACGCTCCTTGATCTGATCGCGCAGACGCTTGTTGGTCGCTGCCAGTTCGTCCACCACTGCACGCTCGCCGGTGATGTCGCGCACTGCTGCGTACATCAGGCCGTCATCCGGCACGATGGTCCAGGATAACCAGCGGAATCCGCCGTCGGCGTGGCGCATGCGATTGACGAAACGCGTTGAAACATGGCCTTCGGCTACGCTGGCAGTTTCGCGCAACGTGGCTTCCAGATCTTCCGGGTGAAACAGCTCGCTCAATGGCTGGCTACCGACTTCGTCCCGGCTCCAGCCGAGAGTCGACTCCCACGCCGGATTGAGGGCAATCGGCGTCATATCGAAATGCAGCACGCCGAGCAGTTCCCGGGACAGCTCCCAGGTGCGATCGCGCTCGCGGGTTCGCTGCACGACACGTTCGCCGAGAATGTCGTTGAGCTGGTGCAGCGCCTCAGTGGCATGCTTGCGCTCGGTGATGTCCTGCATCACGCCAGTAAAGCGCACGCATTGGCCGTCTTCGAACAGCGAGCGGCCATTCAAGAACACCCAGCGCTCGGCACCCTCGTCGGTGATCAGTCGGTGCTCGATCTGGAAGGAGGTGTCCACCGTCAGGGCCGCCATGACCTTGCTGTGCAAGTGATCGCGGTCGTCCGGGTGGCAGAGCAGAAACATGAGGGCCAGACTGACGGAGGTCTCGGCGCCAACGCCGTAAAGCGTTTTGCAGCGCTCGTCCCACAACAGCATGTCGGTGCGCGGATCGTAGGTCCAGACGCCCATTTCCGCCGCTTCGATCGCCAGGTGTGCCCGCACTTCAGCGACTTGCAGGGTCTTCTCGGCGAGCAGGCGCTTTTCCCGCTCCTGCACTTCCGATACCGCGCGCATCACCGCCTTGGGCAGCATTTTCATGTTCTGCTTGAGGACGTAATCGATGGCGCCCATGCGCATCATCTCGACTGCATGCTGCTCGCCGAAAATCCCGGAAAGAAAAATGAAAGGCGTCTTCGGCGCCAGTCGCAACGCGCTGTTGAGCACATCCGCGCCTGACGAGCCCGGCAACAGGTAATCGCTGAGAATGAGGTCGAAACGCGCGGCCGTCAGCTCGCGTTCAACATCCTGATGGTTGTAGACCAACGTAGCGTCGATCTTCAGCCCGCTGTTTTCGAGGGTGAGCAGGATCAGCTCGGCATCGAGCTAACTGTCTTCGACCAAAAGCAATTTAAGCGACGATAACGACATGGATAAAAGTCATTGTTCCAATAAGGGCTTGCGCGAAGCGACTGTGCGCAGGCCAACAGATGCCGATTCAGGAGCCTGGACGGCGTGCGAGCCGCAAGGAACCCGGTGGTGGCTCGTTCAATACTGCCCAGAACACGCCAAGGTCCGAGATCGCCGAGACAAATTCCTTGAATTCGACCGGCTTGACCACGTAAGCGTTCACACCCAGCGAGTAGGCACGATCCAGATCGGGCTCTTCCCGCGAAGACGTCAGCATTACCACGGGAATGCTGCGCAGTTCATCGGTTTCGCGAATGAGCTTGAGCACTTCAAGACCATCGACTTTCGGCAGTTTCAGGTCCAGCAGCATCACCGCCGGATTCCCTGCCACGCGATCATGGTGCTGGTTGCGGCGCAGAAGGTAATCAAGGGCCTCGGCACCGTCACGCAGTACGATCACTTCATTGGCCAGTTGGCTACGCTCAAGCGCGACAAGGGTAAGCTCGAGGTCGTTGGGGTTGTCTTCCACCAGAAGAATGGGTTTAAGCATTGTGCGTCTCCTTCGACACTCAAAGGGTTACGGTCGAGCCGCGCTTTGGCAGCGCAAAATAAAAGGTAGCGCCATGGCCCAACTGGCTGTGCGCCCATACGGTGCCGTCATGGCGCTCGATGATCCGCCTGACACTGGCCAGGCCGATGCCGGTGCCCTCGAATTCTTCCATGCGATGGAGCCGCTGAAACACGCCAAACAGCTTCTCCGCGTATGCCATATCGAAACCGACGCCGTTATCGCGGATGTAGACCACGACCTTGTCATCCTCTTCGTAACTGCCGACCTCGATAACTGCCGGGTCCTGGTTGCGCGTGTACTTGACCGCATTGGACAGCAGATTACCCAACGCCAAGTGCAGGAACGCAGCGTCAGCGATGACCACCGGCAAGGGTTTGGTGACTTTCCACTGCAGTGGGCGGCCCTCGTAATCGGGCAGCATCTCCCGCTGGATCGACTCGACCATGGCGCTGAGGTCAACATCGGATAAGCGCATCGCTGAACGGCCCATCTGCGAGAAGCTCAGCAGGTTGTCGACCAGCGTACCGGCGAAGCGCGCCGAATCGCTGATGTTGTCCAAGAAGCGTACGCCCCGGTCGGATAACGTACTGCCCTCGATGTCGCTCAACAGCTCGGCGTAGCCGGCGATGTGCCGCAATGGCGCGCGCAAGTCGTGGGATACGCTGTAGGAAAATGCTTCAAGCTCCTTGTTCGACTTCTTCAACTCATCGGCGAGCGCCGCCATTTCTTCAGCCTTGCGCAGGACGATGCCCAACACCGCCGTCCGCAACTCGATCACGGCTTCGCAATCCATGTCGTCCCACGGTCTGGAGAAGCCGCTCACGGTCTGCTGCCACAAGGCGAAGCTGTGACGCGGACTCAGGGAGCCAGTCGGACCGATGCTTTTCTCGAGTTTGCCTGCCCAGTTCACCACCCGAGTCTGCTCGGGCCGGAACCAGATGATGAAGTTGGAATGCAGCTCGGAGATCGTTGTCGCCAGCACGCCGCTGACCGACGCCGCCAGCGCAGGCAGTTCGGGGATGTCGCGGCTGACGTTGTCCGAACGAAAAACCTCGTGGGGGTGGCGGCCGCTCAGCCAGTCGGAAAGCTTCACAAGCTGCACGCGGTCGGGGGTTTCGCCGTAGACATCGACGCTGGCGCCGGAGATCACTGCGGCACCGCTCGCGCCCACGAAGTCCAGCAACACCTGGGGCATGGAACGCAGGCCGCCAGTCACGCTGTCGAGATCGGCCATGGCCGCCAGCATCTGCACAATCTGCCGGCGAAGGCTGAGCATGCGCTGATTGTCGGTGTGGGCTTCCTTGCTCTCGATCTGCAGCGACAACACGCTACCCAACAGTTCACAGGCAGTACGAGTCTGGAAACTGACCCGACGGGGGGTGGCATTGTGGCAGGATACAAGGCCCCACAACTGGCCGCGCACCACGATCGAGATCGACATCGACGCCAGGGTCTGCATGTTGCGCATGTACTGCAAATGCACGGGAGATACGCTGCGCAAGGTGGCAAAGGTAAGGTCCAGCGGCGCCCCGGTCAGCGGATTGTTGCCTGGTATGAGAGGCGATGCCTGGTAGTTGGCGTCTTCAATGACGCGGATACGGTTGGCCAGATACATCCTGCGTGCCTGGTCGGGCACGTCGGATGCCGGGAAGCTCAGGCCGAGCATGCTTTCATATCCGTCGTCGCTGACTTCAGCGTTGACCATGCCGTTGCCGTCGGCGTCGAAGTGGTAGGCAAGGATGCGGCCAAAACCGGTAATGCGCTTGACTTCAGTCGCCGCGCGCTGACACAGCGCATCAATGGATTCCAGCTCGTTCATCTGGCTGATGAAGCCGCGCATCAGCGGATAGACGTTGCCATAGGCCGTGGTCATGTCCCCGGCCGGCTCAAACTCGGCCATCAGCACCTGATCGTGACGATGGACCATCATCGTCATCGGCTGACCGGCTCTCGAGCCCTGCAGAAAGCGCACTTCACCCAGATGGAAGGGATTTTGTTCTTCATCGGGCAGCGCCTGAAAGCGCTCAAGCAACTGCTCGTGCTCGGCGAACACGCTGGACAGCGGCACGCCGATCAATGACTGCGGATCAAGGCCGAGCCAGTCGCTGACGTTGGCGCTGACCTGGATGACCGTCGACGCCGCTTCATTGATGACAAGCAGGAAACCCTGGGGCTGAATACTTCCGGGGATCTGGATCGGTTCCTGCGCGCACTGGTCTATCGCGCTCTGGAGGAGATCGTCGGTGAGGGTCAAGGTTTGGCTCCTTCAACCTTCAGCGTTTGGGCAAACGGCGTCGGCAATATGTGGCCCGGGGGGCGGCACGGGTTGGAATGCCGCTCACGGTAACAAAAACCGGCCCGGTCAAATACTCCGAAGTGGGTGTTTACGATAAAAAAACCCACCCGTTCGCATCAGGCGTCGAGCATTGCCCGCACTTTCGCTAAAAAATCAGCCAACTGGAAGGGTTTCAGGATCATATCCATCCGTTCGCCCAGAAAATCCTGTCGATTGAGGGCGTTCTCCGCATAGCCGGTCATGAACAACACCGGCAGGTCGGGACGCCAGCCGCGAGCGCGCTGAGCCACCTCGCGGCCATTCATCTCGGGCATGCCTACATCGGTGAGCAGCAGGTCAATGGTGGCATCGTTTTCCAGACACGACAGTGCGGTGCCGACATCCGCGACGGGGGTGCAGCGATAACCGGCATCGGTGAGCACCTCATTGACGAACATGCGCACCGAGGCCGTGTCTTCGACGATCAGCACATGCTCCCCTGCCCCCGGCGCCACCAGTGCAGCAGGCTGCTGAGGTTCGACGCTCTGCACGTCTGCCGCCGGCAACATCAACGTGACTTCGGTGCCGTGGCCGACGACGCTGCGAATCTGCACGTCGCCACCCGACTGACGGGCGAAACCGTAAATCGTCGACAGGCCCAGGCCGGTGCCCTGGCCGATGGGCTTGGTGGTAAAGAAAGGGTCGAACACTTTGTCCATCAAGTGGTGCTCGATACCAACGCCGTCGTCGCGCACGGTCAGCGCGATGTAGGCGCCATCCGCCATGCGCGAATGGCCCTGGGAATAGGTCTCGAAGGTGCTGATCCAGATATTGCCGCCCGCCGGCAAGGCGTCACGGGCGTTGATCACCAGATTCAGCACGGCGCTTTCGAGTTGCCCGGCGTCGACCATCGCCACGGCGCTGCGCGAAGTCAGCTCAAGGGTCAGGCAGATGCCTTTGCCGATGGTGCGTGCCAACAGATCCTCAAGGGAACGCACGTACTGATTGACGTCCGAAGCACGGGTGTCCAGGGGCTGCTGGCGGGCGAAGGCCAGCAGACGGTGGGTCAGGGCCGAGGCGCTTTTTGCCGAGGCCAGCGCGGCATCGGCATAGACGATGACCTTTTCCGGACGGCCGTCTTCGGTGCGCTTCTTGACCAGCTCAAGCCCGGTAACGATGCCCGTCAGCAGGTTATTGAAGTCGTGGGCGATGCCGCCGGTGAGCTTGCCGATGGCGTCCATCTTCTGCGCCTGCAGCAACTGCTCTTCGGTCCTGGCGCGCTCGGCAACCTCGTGGGCAAGCCGGGTGTTGACCGAATCCAGCTGCTGCAGATGCGACTGTTCGCGGCGGCGGTGCTCGGTGACGTCTTCGATGAACACCAGGCTCATGCCGCTGACCCGGTACGGCGAAACCTGCCATTCGGTCTCGCGCAGTTCGCCCTTGACCCGCATGCTCAGGGTGCCCATCCAGCGCTCGCCCGCTGCCAGGGCCTCGCGCAGCCCGTCCAGCGCCGAGCCCTGGTCTTCGCTGAAGCTGCGCAGCACCGAATTGTCCCCGGCGTCCTGCCCGAGTAATTGAGCGAATGCGTGGTTGGCTTCATGGACTTTCAGATTGCCGTCCATGACCGCGATAGGCGCCGAGACGTTGGCGAAAATCTCGCGAAACCGCTCCTCGCTTTCACGCAGTGCATATTCGGTGTCACGCACCCGCAGCAACGTGCGCAGGGTGGCAAGCAGCACGTCCGGGTCGACCGGGTGCACCAGATAAGCGTCCGCGCCCGCTTCAAGGCCGGTGACGATATCGCCGGTCTGGATCGAGGCGGCCGACACATGCACCACCGGCAACAGGGCCGTGCGTGGCGCAGCGCGCAACAGGCGGACGATGTCGAAGCCGCTCATGTCGGGCAGGTTGACGTCGAGAATCAGCGCATCCGGCAAGCGCTCGGCAATCAGCGCGAGGCCCTCGGTGCCGGTACCGGCCTCCGACACCACGAAACCCTGACGTTCCAGGCGGCGACGCAGGGCGTAGCGGGTCGCGGTGTTGTCATCAACGATCAGCAGCCGGGTTTCAGGCTTCATCGGCTGGCTCCTGGGCCAGTGCCAACGGGATGACCACAAAGAAGGTCGAGCCCACGCCGGGCTCGCTTTCCACGCCGACGCGTCCGCCTAGCAGTTCGGCGAAGCGTTTGCACAGGGACAGCCCCAACCCCGTTCCGCGCAGGCGCTTCTGCAACGGCGAGTCGACCTGTATGAAGTCTTCGAACAGCGCGCCATGAAGTTCCTGGGGAATACCGATGCCGGTGTCGGTCACGGCAAAGCGAATCGAGTCCTCGGACTCCAGCCGAGCCGACACGCGCACTTCACCGCGCTGGGTGAATTTCAGGGAGTTTGAAATGAAGTTGCGCAGGATCTGTGCGAGCTTCTGGTCATCGGTGTAGAGCCTCGGCAGGCCCACCGGTTCTTCAAAGATCAGGTCCACTGCCGAGGTGTCGACGATGGGGCGGAACATGCCGCGCAGCGCCGAGAACAGATCCAGCATGTCGAACCACGCCGGCGAGATGCTGATACGCCCTGCTTCGATCTTCGCCAGATCCAGCAGGTCGTCGACCATGTCGCTCAATTCGCGGGCCGCCGTGCTGATGAACGCGACCTGTTTGTGCTGTTCCGCACCCAGCGGCCCGTCCAGTTCGTCAGACAACAGGCTGGCGATGCTGAGAATCGAGCCCAGCGGCGTGCGGAACTCATGACTCATATAGGACAGGAAGCGGCTCTTCAGGTCCGACGCCTCACGCAACTGATCGGCCTGATCCTCAAGCTCGGCGTACAGCGCAAGCACGCCCTGATTGGTTTCATCGAGTTCGGCACGCAGCGAGTCGGTTTCAGCGCGCAAGCGTTCCAGCTCGCGCCGGGTCTCGATTTCGACCCCGGATGAGCCCTCATCGGTCTCGCGGGTATTGTTGTCAGTCATCGAGCATCTCCAGATCCATCACCAAGACGGTTACATCATCCCTGCCCCGGTTGTAATCGCGTTGCAATACCGCTGCAATCACCGCCGGGTGTCGGTACATCAGACCTGGATAGTCGCGAAGATTCCAACGCGATTGCAGGCCATCGCTGAACATGATCAACAATTGCCCGGTGCAGTCGGCGTAGTCGATAGGCGCAGTCTTGCGGTACTGCAGGCCGACAATGCCGGGGTGCGAAGGGATGCCACGGGTTTTATCCTGGCCGATCAGCGTCGCGCCGATATTGCCGATACCGATGAAGCGCAGCTTGCCCGAAGCGCCGTCGAATTGCGCCAGCGCAGCGGCACCGCCACGGCTGCCGCGCATGTCGAAGTGCAAGTCGTCCAGCAACACGCCGGGATCGGCAAAGGGGTTGCGAATGAACGCCCGGGCCCCCGCCATACCGGCTTCTTCGGCTTCCGGGCCGTGCCCCAGGCCGTCGATCATCATGATCGAGACCTGCTGGCCCCTGATCGCGACTTCCCAGACATCGCCGCAGGCCGGGTCATCGTGCAGCGAATGTTGAGTAATGCCCATGCGCAAATCCTTCACCACACTTTTGCGCGGGAAGAAGCGCGCCAGCAGCACGCTGCCACGGGGATCGCTGTGCACGTCGAAGACTTGCGCCTGACGCAGCACCGAACCCAGGCCAATGCCCTGGGTACCGCGTGTAGAGAAGCCATCGGCCATGCAGCTCTGCACGTCGAAGCCCTTGCCCCGGTCGATTGCGATCACCTCAACGCCCGGCGCTGCACCCGAAACGTCGCCCGGCAGCGCGCGCACGTGCAATTCGCCGCTGCTGGCGTGCTTGAGGATATTGCTCGCCAGCTCGGTCACCACCAAGGCTACCCGGCCACAATCGGCCTCGTCGAAGCCTGCCTGTTCGGCAAGCTTCTGCGTCATGCGCCGGGCGTGGCCCACCTGACTGATGTCCTCCACCGACAACACCTGGGTGAGGTGGCTGTGCAGGTTCAGGTCCATTTGCAGATCGTCACGCGCGTGCCTGCGCCGGGAGCGGTGTCCAGCTCGAAATCATCGACCAGCCGCTTGGCACCGGTCAGGCCCAGGCCCAGACCGCCGCCGGAGGTCCAGCCGTCGGTCATCGCCAGCTTGAGGTCGGGAATCCCGGGGCCTTCGTCGCGAAAGGTCAGGCGCAGGCCGACGCGCAGGCCGTCCTCGACGATCTCCCAGTCCATGTCACCGCCGCCGCCATAGACCATGGTATTGCGCGCCAGCTCGCTGACCGCTGTCACCAGTTTGGTCAGGTCGATCAGACGCATGCCGCATTCCTGGGCCAGCTTGCGAGCGGTCTGCCGGGCCAACACGACATCCTGCTCGATGCGAATGGGTTGAGTGCCGCTGCTGCGCACGGTCATTGGGAATAGGCTCGCTCACGCAGCAGCTTCATGCCCCGCTCGACGTTCAGCGCAGTGCTGACGCCCGGCAGGGTCATGCCCAGCTCGACCAGGGTGATCGCCACGGCAGGCTGCATGCCGACCAGGACGGTTTCGGCGTCCATGATCCGCGACAGCCCGGAAATCATGCCGATCATCCGGCCGATGAATGAATCGACCATGTCCAGCGCGGAGATGTCGATCAGCACACCGCGCGCCGAGGTGCGGCTGATGCGTTCGGACAGGTCATCCTGCAGCGTCAGCGCCAGTTGGTCATGCATGTCCACCTGGATGGTGACGAGCAGAAAGTCGCCCATCTGCAGAATCGGGATGCGCTCCATGGGCTCATACCGCCTTGGTAATGGTGACGCCCAGACGGCGCAGGGCCAGTGCGAGGGCATCGGCCAGATTGGCTTTGGTGACGACGCCCTGCAGGTCCAGACCCAGGTGCACGATGGTCTGGGCAATCTGCGGACGCACGCCGCTGATGATGCAATCGGCGCCCATCAGACGGATCGCGGTGACGGTCTTGAGCAAGTGCTGGGCCACCAGGGTGTCGACGGTCGGCACACCCGTGATGTCGATGATCGCAATTTCCGCGCCGGTGTCGACGATGCGCTGCAACAGGGATTCCATGACCACCTGGGTGCGTTGCGAATCCAGCGTGCCGATCATCGGCAGCGCCAGAACGCCGTCCCACAGTTTCACGACCGGCGTGGACAGCTCGAGCAGTTCTTCCTGCTGACGCTTGATCACCGCTTCGCGGGACTTCTGATAAGTGCGGATGGTGTGCAGGCCAAGACCGTCGAGCAGCTCGGAAATCTGCATGACCTGCTCGGCCACCAGCGCGGGCTGGTCGGCGAGGTCGCGCTGCAGTTGTGCAAACAGCGGGCCTTTGAGGGCGAAGATGAAGCTGGCGGTCTGCTGGGAATCCTGACCGGCCAGCGCCCGCTGACTGGACAGCTTTTCCAGGAAGTGGCGGACTTCATCCCACTCCGCCGTGGTGATATTGACCGAGCCACCCTTCTCGAGGGCCGAGGTCAGCAAGCGCAGAAAGTCAGCGACTTGCTGGCGGATGTCCTCGGGTTTGAGATTGCGCGTGGCACCACTGGATTCAAGGTCGGCGTGCCATTGAACGGCCAGCTGCGATTCGGAACGCTTGAGCGCGTCAACGGTGATTTGTTGCAATGCTGCCATGGGAGTGGCTCCAGTGAGTGCGCGTCGAGAATTGGAGTGGGTCGACTTGAGCAGGCCTGTGAAATAAGCGGAATCTTGAAAATGCCGTGCGGCGCGTCGTCGCCATCCGTGGGCAAGGGTGTTGTCCCTACCCCCTATGTGCAAGGCGTTCGAACGGGCGTGAACCGGGCACACGAAATACCCTTGCCGTCAGTTGATGTCAAGGTAGCATCGCTTCGCTTCCAATGTTTCTTTATCGGCGCGATCGCGACGGCTTTAAAACACGCTGTCGACCACTTGAACATAGATCGAAAACGCCCCCAGCAGAAACCAGAACACCGTGAACAGCCACGGCGTGCGCATGGAGAACATCAGTGACTTGCGATAGCCCTTCTCGCTGGACTCGTGCTCGCTGAACAATGGCGAGTCGTCGTACGCCAGGCCCATGGCCGGCTGGCTGCTGAGCAACTGGGCCTGCTTGAAATGCCAGTGATCGATGATTTCGTACGCCGCGCGAATGCCGGGCCAGGCGTGCATCGAGCTGATCAGTCCGAGCAATGTCAGAAATGGCGGCACCACCAGCGTGAACATCTTGCCCCACTCGGGGTTGAGGTTGGCCATCGATGACGCGAAGGCGATCACCAGGAAGGACTGCGCGGAGAGATAGGCGTTGGTGCGGTTGGAAAGGATCGACGTTTCGTACTGGATTTCCTTTCGGTAGAAATTCAGCCGGTCTTTCGGTGACCCGAACAGCATGGCGTCGGCGACTTGATCGCTGGCCGCCTGCTCCTCGGCAGCCGGATTGCTGCTGGTAATGATGATCGGTGCTTCGATGTCACGGCTCACGAGGATGCCTCCTGCAAATTCAATATGGGACCGGCTTTAGCCGGGAAGCTTTCAGCAATCGTAGCCTCACTTCAAAGACCCGGACGCCCGCGCCATGCAGCGAACCCGCCGCTCTTCCACCCGCTGCGCAAACCAGGCCGTGGTCAGTTTGCGAGTGATCTTCGGGCTTTCCAGCACGATGCCCGGCAAGATGGCCCGTGGCAGCGGTTTACCGGCGGCCTCGTCGGCCATGGCGAAAATCTTCGCGTACAGCTCGGTGTCTTCGAAGGCCAGTGTTTCGCCCTTCTCCAGTTGGCTGCGGATGGTCGTGTTGCGCATGTCCAGCCGCGGGTAAAGGCTGCGCACCGCCAGTTCAGTCTGCCCCAGCGACGGGCCGAAACCATAGCTGATCAAGTCGCCGTCCAGCGCCAGACGCTTGCCGGATACACGCGCCAGTGCGCTCTGGAACGCTGCATTGCGGCTGGCGTACCAGCCGGCGTTGAAGTCGGCGAAGCGGTACAGCGGCTTGTCGTAGTTGACCGGATAACCCAGCAGATGGGCGATGCCGAAGTACATACCGCCGCGACGGCTGAACACTTCATGGCGAATGGAGCCCTCGACCGGGTACGGGTAATCCCGGGCCTCGCGCTCGGCAAAGTCGATGCTGACCTGCATGGGCCCGGCGGTATGGACCGGGTTGAAGTTGCCGAAGAGCGTCCGGCCCAAGGGAACCATGCCGATGAAATCATCGAAAATCGCGCTCAGGTCTTTTTCCGTGCGGGCAGCGCTGAGGCGTTCCTTGTAGGTCTTGCCGGTTGAGGAACGGATGTCCAGTGCGCTGCGCACCAGCAGATTGGGAATGTGCGCCTTGCCGGCGCGACGGTCGATTTCGTCCTGGGCGATCTTGCCCATGCCGGGGACGGCCGGATCGACCTGGAAGTTGGATTCCTGCTCGGTCACGGCCAGCACGGAACAGAGGTTTTCAACGCTGGGGTTGATTTTCTGCGCGTCGAATGCACGTTGAATGTCCTGGGCCCAGCCCTGCCGGTCGGCGACGGTGGCGGGCAATAACCGCACGATTTCACTGTGTACCAGCGAGGGGTCTGGCGCGGGTTCCTGACGGCCTTGCGAGCTGCAACCGGCAAGCAGCGTCAGCAATAACAGGCTGACCAGGGCATGGAGGTGACGGCTGATTCCTTTCACGGGCATGACTTCTCGCTGGTGACTCAAACAGGATGGCGGGGTATGGACAGCGGGGAGCGCTGCTGATTCAAGTGTGGCTGAATATGGCCTTTATAGCGGGACCTGCTTGAACCGGGAAGCCTCCGCCGTCAAACCTCAAGACAGATGCCGTACACACTCGCCTCTTCCCGGCTGAAGCCGGTCCCACTGGAAAGCATCTCGTGCATTCTGCGGGGTCGGCGCCAGACTTAATTGTGGGACCGGCTTTAGCCGGGAAGGCGTCAGTGGGCACGCTGCGAAATCGATGGTGCTCACACTGGCCTCTTCCCGGCTGAAGCCGGTCCCACTGAAAAGCACATCGCGTGCATCCAGCAAGGCCGGCGCCGGACTCCATTGTGGGACCGGCTTTAGCCGGGAAGGCGTCAGTGGGCACGCTGCGAAATCGATGGTGATCACACTG
>Ga0308164_10002503_pt1 | contig 18126 bp, 17 predicted proteins | sample PhyTR2_FD_201031 | JGI IMG/M metagenome (GOLD analysis project Ga0308164, IMG submission 201031) | Phyllosphere microbial communities from UC Gill Tract Community Farm, Albany, California, United States - DLSLT.R2 | ecosystem: Host-associated > Plants > Phyllosphere > Unclassified | place: USA... | reverse complement strand
AGCTGCCGAACGTCTCGCAGGTGAACGTCTTGTTGAGGTGCGGCAGGCTGCGAGCGAGCGAGGCGAGGTGAGCGAGATCGTCGAGGGGGAGGACCTCGTCGAGCTCGAGGGAGCGAGAAGGGAGAGAAAGAGGACGAGACGCACAAGGTGAAGTCCTGTGGAGGGTCAAGAGCGTCAGCTCAGGGTCGTCGTGGATGGTCGGGCTTGAGAGGGAGAGAGGAGGACGCACGAGGTGCACGTTGCCGAGCGTCGCGTTCTTGTGCGCCGACTTGACCGACTTCTGCACGATCGTCTTGTTGCCCGACAGGCGGTGCGACACGAGGTCGAAGACGGCCCGGGCGTGGCTGTCGCCGATGAACAGGGCGCGGTGGCTCTTCTCGACGCACGACGCCGGGTCGGCGAAGCGACGCCCGTCGTGGCGCCACTCGCAACCGTAGGGCACCCAGCGCGTGTGCCCGGCGCTGAGGCGCGTCGAGTCCCACCCGACGGGCTGGCGGTGCTCTGGGTACAGGAGGTCGAACATGCCGAGCGGGAAGTAGCCGCCGCGGAGCTTGCCCGCTCGGGCCGCGTCGCCGCACGAGGGGAGCGCGACCGGCGCGGCAGTGCCGTGCGCCGGCGAGATGACGGCGAGCGAGGTGTCGCCGAGGTGGGGTGGGACGAAGATGGGGCAGGACGAGGAGCACAGGTCGAGCTCGACCGGCGCGAGGGTGAGCGGGCGGAGGAGGAGCGGCTGGTCCTTGGGCCACGCGCCGGGCTCGACGACGCGCTCTCGCACCGCCTCGTAGTCCTGCATGGATGTTCGAACGTCAGCGAGGCCGAGGGTAGGATGGAGTGTGTGCGAGCGAGAGCGCACCTCGTAGAGGAGAGAGGCGTTCAGCCAGATTCGGCCGGCGTTGTTGAGCCGAAACTTGAACAGGTACTCGCACTTGCCGAGGTACTCGCTCGGGGTCTCTTCTGCGACCCTCTCGGCGCCGTCGACCTGGATGTGGAACGAGTCGGGCCCGAGCCGAGAGCGCGCAAAGTCGAGGAAGGCCGAGTTGTTGCTTGGCGGAGGGGACGACGCCTCGACCGTCGCGCAGCGGTCCTTGTCGAGCCGTGAGATGACGAGGTCGAATGAGTTGCAGACGGTCGTGTCGTAGGTGAGCGACAGGGAGAAGTCGGGGTGAGCGCCGGGGAGGACGAGGGGCGAGCTGCGGTGGCGCGGCGAGATGACGGCGTCGGCGTCGCGAGGGGAGGTTGGGCTCGGGCAGGTGTAGAGCGAACGTAGTATGAGCTATGACAGGAGAGAGATAAGTGAGTCAGGGAGGAACCCGGCGGTGGAAGATGGGCGGGAGAGAGAGCTACGCACCCGAGCTGGGACGGTCATCCAGGCTGCGCCGGTCAAGAGCACGCACAAGATGAAGACGGCGACGACCCTTCGACGCTGCGCCTGCGAGCGAGCGAGACAATTGGCGAGTCAGCGCTGCGTGCTTCTTCTGCTCGAGCGAGCTGAGCGAGACGCACCGCCTGCCGTGCCGCACGCTCGACGCCCTTGTTGCTCCCACTGCCCGGGCTGAACGGCTGCCATGACGGGACGTAGACGGACTCGTACTTGTCGGGCGCGAGGAGGATGCGGTAGTCGCGGGCGGATTTCCTGCTCGCGACGAAGAAGAGGCGGGTCAGCTTGAGGATGTCGGCTGGGATGGGGAGGGCTAAGGGAGAGACGAACGGACCTCATGATGCGTATAGACGAGCTGGAGAAGCGAGAAGCGCAGCGATGGGCGCGTACAAGCGAGAGCGAGAGCAAGAGAGGGCTGAGGCGGCGAGCGAGCAGGAAGGGCGCGCGCTGAGCTGTAGGGCCCCACTCGGCCCCGCTCGCCTGCTGTAGAGCCGTGCGACGCCTGGCCGCGCTCACGCAGGGCTGGTTGCTGCGGGACGCGGGACTGGGTGGTGCGACGGAAGCGGCAGCTTTGGCGCGAGGCGAGAGGGGGAGGCTGGCGGTCGCTGCGCGGCGAGGACGCCTTGGCGAGGTGGTGGATGCGATCTGGACGGAGTGGCTCATGCCGAAGTTGAGTCCCGCGGCGTGGGCGAGGTGCGACCTCGGGGGCGAGGTGCAACGAGGAGATGAGGCGGGGGCGCTCCCCTCGTCGGCGTCGGGGAAGGTGCTGGTCCGCATGAGCGAGGTACGTGTGGCTGTAGCAGCACCGTCTGCTCAGCAGCAAGCCGGTTGCGCTGGCGAAGCGACGGGTCCTCGCTCAACCCTGTCGCCGTCCCTCCAGCTGGACTGAGCCGCTCATCCTCTCCTGCCTCTGCATTAACGCTGCGGTTCAGCTGGTCGAGCACCTCGCTAGACTTCTCAAGCCCCTGCGCAAGCCGCTCCCTCGTCCTCACGAGGCGGCCCCGACTCTCGTCAACCTCATCGGCTCGCTCCGCTCTCGACTCGCTTCAAGGCTCTACAACCCGCCTGCGTGTATCTGGTCCGGCTCGCTGTGTCCTACCAGTCTATAAGTGCGTCTGCAGCTCACCGTCCACTCCTCGTCTGCGCTTGCTGACCCCGACTTCCTCGCCAGCTCCTCCTCCTCGACTTCCTCCACGACCTCGACGCGCTACACCTCGCGCAAGCCTGCCATGGCATCAGCTCCCGACTACAACCGCGACATGCCATCCTCCCTTCTCGCCGCCGGGACGCTGCAAGGTCGAGCCGTCGCGGTCGACACCTCGTCCATCCGGCCGTGCCAGGGCCGGCCCGTCTTCCTCGCCAACCTGCGAGACGAACGCTCCCTCGATGTGCTCTGCGGTGGTCAAGCTCGTACGGTCGCGATCAAGGCGACCGAGGACGACCGCAAGAGGGCTCCGCGCAACCCTCGTCGAGAAGCGCTCCTGCTCGCCAAGTTGCACCACCCGAACGTGCGTCGTGCCTCCTCTCATGCGTGCTCTCTCTGTACATGAGGAACAAGGCAGAACGCTAACGCCGAGGCTCGTGCAGGTCCTCGCCCTCCTCAACGCCTACCTGTCCGAGCCGACATCCACCTCGCCCACACCTCGCATCACCCTCTTCACGCCCTACTACCCGCACACGCTCTCCGACCTCCTCGCGTCTCCCTCCTTCACCTCCGACGCCTCGCCCTCGAGGTTCCCGCTCGTCGCCTCCTCGCTCGCGCACCAGCTCGTCGCCGCCATCTCGCACCTGCACGAGCGCGGCGTCGCGCACCGCGACGTCAACCCAAACAACATCGTGCTCAGCGCACGAGGACGACTCGTCCTCCTCGACTTCGGCATCGCGGTGCAAGACGGCGACGAGAAGGCGGGCGAGATGACCTTCGAGGTCGGCACGGGGTGCGTGCGCTTCCTCCTCTTCCCCTCCCGCTCTCGCTCTCCTTCATCACGACCTGACGCTCGCTCGCCCGCTCGTAGCTCGTACCGCGCCCCAGAGCTCATCTTCGCCTCGCGCGCCTACGACCCTCGCGCGCTCGACCTCTGGGCTCTCGGCGCGACCCTCGCCTCGCTCTTCCGCCCGCTCGTCCACCCTCGCCCGCCGTCGCCCGACTCGGAGGACTCGTTCGAGCGCTACTACTACGAGTGCGCGACGCCGCCGCCTGAGCCGAGCCTGCAGCGCGAGCCGCTCTTTGGCGGCGCGGCGAGCGACTTTGTGCTCGCGGCGAGCGTGTTTCGGGTCTTGGGCACGCCGACGGTCGAGACATGGCCGGTGCGTCCCTTCCCCTGAGCTCTATTTCGTCTCTCTGCGACTATCGAGAGCGAACTGACTCAGCTTTGCCGTCGAGCAGGAAGCAGCCGACCTTCCCTCCTTCGGCCTCTTCACCTTTGCGCCCTTCCCGCCGACCTCGCTCGCCTCACACCTCCCGCACCTCCCTTCCTCGGCGTCGACACTCCTCAGCATCATCGAGTCGCTACTGCGCATCTCGGCGCGCGAGCGTATGCCGGCGAGCGACGCGCTGCGCCGGCTCGAGGAGGCGGAGAAAGAGACGGCGGCGCGAGGCGGACCGGGCTTGCTCCTCCCGGACGACCTCGACGAGGAGGAGCGCAATGTGTACGGCGTGTTTGCGGCGGGAGGAGCGGGGCAGGATGGGCCGGCGCTGGGCGAGCTGCTGACGGAGATGCTGGTCGTCGAGGAGCAGGAGTGACGGTCCGAGCGGCGGCAGCGGTTCGTGAGGCAGCTGTATCTCGATTTGCAGGCCATTCTAGATCTAATGCAGAGGAGACCAGCTCGTTATCGCTGAAGTCGTCGCTCGAGAGCGCCGTCCAGCCCGTCTCGTCTCGAGGCCGAGGTCCGTGCGGACCTCTCTGGGGAAGCTGCTCGCACGACAGCACCATGCTCTGCCGCCGCGGTGCGCGAGACTGCTCAGATGTTACAGACGTACGCTACGTCGAGCATCGGCATGGGCTTGACGCCCTTGCGCAAGGCCACCTCCTCGACCAGCTCGGGCGTGACGACGAGCTCGAGCTCACGCTCCTCCCCGGTCCCGCTCGAGCCCGCTTCTCCTCCAGCTCCTCCCTCGTCGTCGTCCTCGACCTTGACGACCTCGGCCGTCGCACCTCGGCGGTACTGCGCCAGGCCCGAGTCGACGAGCGCGAACGCGACGTCGTCTGCGCGCAGGTTGACCGCGCGCGCAAGCTCCTCGAGCGCCGTCGGGAACGAGAACGAGCCGTCGCTCGAGTCGTACACGCCCGCCCTCGGGCGCGCGCTCCCGCCTCGCAGCGTGAAGGCCTTGGCGGGCGAGCCGGCGAGCGTCGCGGCGCCGGGAGGAAGCTCGCCGTCCCACCCTATCGAGCGGCGCGCGCGCTTGCGCCGCTCGCGGTCGGCGTGCTCATCATCGTCGTTGAGGGCGCCCTTGCTCGGCGAACGAGTCGCCTCGTGCACGGCGGCGAGGAGGGTGTCGATCGAGGGGGGCTCGCCCTTGAGGGCGAAGATGGCGCGGAAGTAGCGTACGAGGACGGCCGTCCAGTGCGCGAGGTACCCCTTCTGCCCGAGGTCGGAGAGTGGGCGCTCGGGCGAGCCGGGCGTAGTCGAGAGGCGGCGCGAGAGCTCGTAGCCTGCAGAAAATGGATGTCAGCTCGGATCGAACGAGGACGTGTAGCTCGAGCTCCACGCACTGAACTCGATGAGAAGCGTCGCCCAACCCTTCTGGCGGAACGGCGGGAAGACAACGATGCAGGCGAGGTTGTTGTCGTCGTACGAGACCTTCTCCTGCGCGCGCAGAGGTGGCACTGAGTCAGCTCTCGCTCGCTCGGCAAGCCCTCACTGAGGAGGACAGACGAAGAGAGCAGCCGACGCACCTTGGAGAAGTATCCGAGGACCCACTCCTGCTTGGCCATTGTCTCGGTGAGGAGGTAGAACGTGAAGCCCTCGACCTGCGAGACGCAGGGTCAGCACCTCGAGCCGACGACGCTGGCGGCAGGAGAAAGGGAGAGCGGACGCACATCGAAGAACATGTACTTGTGCTCGATGAAGAGCTTGGCGAAGAGGCACAAGTTCTGGCAGTAGAGCTGCGGCGGCGGGTGAAGGCGGTCGTCAGGAAGGGCTCACGAGAGATGCCCGTAGAGGCCGAGCCGCACGTGAACGAACGCACCTTGGCTACGGCACCGTCGACCTCCCAGATGCTGATCGCGCCGCGCTGGTAGACGCGTCGGCCGGGAGGCTGCTTGACGGCGCACTCTTTCTGCGTTGCGAGGGCGCCGAGGTCAGCTCCGGCGCAAGAGGCGTAGCTCGAGGGGAAGAGGGAAAGAGAGAATGATCGCACAGCGTGAGCAGCGAAAACGGCAGGCAGCGCCATGTACTTGAAGCACTTGTCGCAGACGAGGAGCCGCACCTCCTCGTTCCCGGCTCGCTCGAGGCCCTCGCGCGCCATCTCGCGCTCGCGCTCCTCGCGCGCTTTGCGAGCGAGCTCACGCTGCTGCCGCTGCGTCAGGTGCGGCTCGCCGTTCTCTGACGTCGGCGCAGGCCGCGACGACCGAGCGGCGCGCTCGAGCGCCCGCTTCGACTTGACCGATTCGCCGGGCGGCTTCGGGAGGAAGCGGCCGCGCTTGCCGCGCTCGGCGCGGATGTTGGCCGAGCTCGTCGACGCGGTGGGGTGGACGTCGTCGACAAGGGCTGGCGGTGTCGAAAGGGTGGACGACGGCGAGTACGGGTAAGGGTCGATCGGGAGGGAGGTGGAGGGGCCGGCGGTTGGCGGGTTCTCGGCGAGCGCGGCGACGCTGGTTGGCGGAGGAAGCTGAGAGTCGGACCCGACAGGTAGTTGCTCATCGAGCGGGACAGGACTGCCGAGGATGGCGTCGCTCGCGCTCGCGACGGGCGGGGCGAGCTCCGACTGAGCGAGCGCATCTGCGCCGCTCGGCGTCGCTGCAGGCTCGACTGCGCGAGCGACATCTGGCCCGCCGTTCTCGACGCTGGCCGGCTGCGCACCGCTCGGCGACGCGGCCGTTTCGACTGGAAGCGCGAGCGCGCGCTCGTCCGCCGAAACGCCGCCGAGAGGCTGTGCAGCTCGCCCCTGCTTACCCGCCTCGCCCTTCTTGTCCTTCTTGCCGAACTTGCCGCCGGCGTCTCGAGCATGTATCCGCCCGTCACGCGCAACCGCGGTCGACTTGTCGGCGGCCGAGACGGCGGCGCCGGGCAGCTCGTCGAGCGGGTACGGGGAGCCGAAGAGCGCGCGGATCTCGTACCCTGCGTAGACGACACGGTCGATGCGGCGAGTCGCGCCTGATTGCCGAGGGAGGACGGCGGCGCTGTCGGTGGTGGTTGAGGGAGCGGGGGAGAGCTGGCGGGCAAAGGTGGTCAGCACGGCTCGATCGGGTCGGGCGACTGGGTAGGAGGATGAACGCACCTTGTTGTCGGCTTCTCGCGCGCGCTTCTTGCCCTTGGCGGCGAGGGAGAGCTTGCTGCTCGTCGAGTCGGGTCGGTCGGCGGAGCTGGCCTCGTCGACCACAGCGAGGGGCCCGGGCAGCTCGTGCTCGTTGTCGGGCGGAGCGACAGATCCCTGCATCTGTGCGAGCGGGCTAGAGCGGGCCCTTAGCCGGCGAGACGATGTGGCAGAGGAGGGTCGAGTTCGCCCCGCTGATGAAGGCGCGCGACCGTCTCTCGCCTCCTCAGCAGGTTCAGAGCGGCTCGTGCTAGTCCAGAGGCACTCGCGAAGGCGCAGACCGGTCACAGGCTAGCGCGCAGAGCGTTGGCTGAGACGGGCACCTCTCGCTCTCCTCGACGACCAGCGCGACTCGAAGCTGAAAGGCACGGCGAACGATACAGGGCCGGTGCCGGCACACGGCAGGTGCTACAGGGGTTCTGCTGGTATAGAGACAGGCGAGGGAGAGGGGATACAGGCGGCGAAATGAGTGTAAGAGAGCGTCTAAGGGGTACAGACCGGCGCTTGGCCGCCCTCGCCGAAGTGCTGGTTGTAAATGTCGACCTGAACCCAGATCTGCGGGCGCGGAGAGAGACGAGGTCAGCAAGGGGCGAGAGACGAGACGGAGGGGAGGAGAGGGCGACGCACGATGCAGTAGCCGGACGGGAAGGCCTGGGCGGCGGGGCCGAAGTCGTAGAAGTTGCGGCCGATGTAGACGCCCGACGGCTGGTTGTTGAGCGACTCGAAGTGAACTGCGCGACGGAGGAGAGCCGTCAGCGGTCTGCAGCTCGAAGAGGTCGAAGAGAGAGAGCGGGACGCACCGCCGAAGCTCTGGGGTGTCCAGCCGTTGCCGCTCGTGAGGTACGTCTGCCCGGGCTTGTACTGCGACTTGGGGATGGCCTGCACGTTCACGTGACCCCCGTCGCGGAAGACGGTCGGCGAGGGGAGCGTGACGCCCGACCACGAGACGGTGTAGGGCGTGCAGCCGTCCGAGCCACCCTATGAGACGTCGGGCGCGTCAGAACGAGGACGGCGCGAGGACTGAGAGCGCGAGGAGGATGCAGAGCGCGAGAGGGAGGGCGAGAGAGGCGAGAGAGGACGCACCGAGTTCGGGTTGCAGATTTGGGAAGGCGTCGCGCTCGGGGCGGCCGACGACGACGTGCTCGAAGCCGCCTTCGAGCTGCTGCTCGCGCTCGTGCTCGTGGGAGCTGCGCTCGTAGTAGGGCCGGTGCCAGGCACACATTGCTGCGGGCGCCGAAGGGAAGAAAGAGTCAGCGAGGCTCGATCGAGAGGTCCGAGCGCGCCCGCTGCTCGAGAGGCTGACAGCGCTCGGCGCTCGACGCTCGGAGCGAGAGAGGAAGGAGCGAGAGAGGAAGAAGCGAGAGAGGAAGGATGGAGAGAGGGAGGAGCGAGAGAAAGGAGAAAAGAGGCTTACCGAGTAGAACATGCTCTGGTAGGAGCAGTAGTAGTTGGCGGGGCAGCAGACCTTGGACAACCAGAGGAAGCCGTCGCACTGAGCCCAAGCATTTGAGATCGGGCACGTGTTCACCGACGCCGACGCCGAGGGTGCCGACGAGGTCGAGCTGATCGACGAGGACGACGAGCGGGTGACGGTCGAGAACGAGGTGGCCGTCGTCGTCGGGGCGGTCGCGAGCGACAAGGTCGATGCCGTGATCGGGAGGCACTGCGAGTCTGTGGACGGATCGAGGTTAGCTCTGTTGCTTCGGGCCGAAGACGACGGCGCACGCTGCAAAGCTCCGAGAGAGAGGAGGACGCACAGTAGGTGTTGATGACGGCGCAGAAGTAGGTCGCAGGGCACAGTGCGATGGGCGCTCCTTGACCTCCACACTGCGAATAAGGCCCGGCGGTCTGGAGTGCTGTAGGCGCGGTGGAGGCGCTCGAGGCGCTCGAGGCGCTCGACGACGACGACGCGGCGACGACCGGGTTCGTCGAGGTCGACGAGACGACTGGAGCCGTTGTAGAGGTGGCCTTGGTCGACGACGAGGCGGGCGGGGCCGGCGCCGATGCCGAAGAGGCGGACGAGGCGGACGAGGCGGCCGCCGACGACGACGTGTAGACGGCCTGGGGCACGCACTGGAAGTAGTACGGGTTGGACGTGTCGCACCTCCACCCTGCCGGGCAGAGCGCGAGAGGCGTCGAGCCGCCGCCGCAGGACGCGTACGGCAGGACCGTCTGGAGGGGAGCGGCGGCGGTGGTCGAGCTGGTCGACGTCTTGGTCGACGACGACGACGACGACCCGACCGGGAGGCACTGGTTGAAGAGCGAGTTGGTCGTGTCGCACACGTACCCGGCCGGGCAGAGCTGGGTCGGCGCGCCGAGACCACCGCACTGGCCCATCGGGCTGGCCGTCGACATGGGCGCGGTCGACGTGCTCGACGCCTTGGTCGACGTCGACGTTGTCGCTTGGGTCGTAGCCGCTTGAGGCAGGCACTGGCTGTAGTAGTCGTTGGCGTACTGGCACGAGAAGGACGCCGGGCACAGCATCGGCGTGAAGCCGATGCCACCGCACTGCCCGTATGCAGGCGCCGTACTCGTCGCTGCAGGCGCGCTGCTCGTACTCGTCGCCGACGCCTTGACCGACGACGAGGAGGAGGACGTGGAGGGGAGGCACTGCGAGTCTGCGAGGGCGGATCGAAGTCAGCTCTCCTCCTCGGGGACGACGACGACGACGGCGCGCGCGCTGCAGAGCTGCGAGAGAGAGGAGACGTACAGTAGTCGTTCGAGTAGACGCAGGTGTAGCCGGCAACGCAGCACGTGTCGGACGTCCAGCCCTGGCCACCGCACTGGCTCCACGCCTGCACCGAGCCGAGGCAGACGGCGACCGAGTTGCTCGGCGTCGCCCTGCGCGCCAGCTCGATCTCGTCGCGCTGCTCCCAGCGCTCGAGCGCGTCGCGCGGGTTGTGCACCTGCCGCGCGGCTATGGCGGCCGAGTGCGCCGAGGTCGAGAGGTCCCGGCGGCGGCGCGTGAGGTGACGGCGTGCGCCCGAGTAGGCGTCGTCGGCGCGGGCGATGGCGCGGCGGCCGTTGGGCTTGGCGTCGACGGCGACGAGGAGGGCGCCGCCGAGGATCGAAACGAGGAGGATGGGCGGTAGGACGACCATGGCGTCGAGGTGGATGCTCCGAGAGGAGCGACTAGGGTGAGGAGGAAGGCGGTGGGCGAAGCGCACGATGGCGCTGTACTGAGGCGAGGACGCAGGCGAGGGGATAGGGCGGAGGGAGGAGGGCGAAGGCGAGGAGGGACGACCTTGCGGACGACGTTGGCGAGCCGGTTGGCAAGTTCATCTCGGCGAGGCCTTCTTCTCGACGGGGCCTTTCTCGACGCGGCCCGCGACAGAGCCTTGAGACACGGCTTCTGGCTCATGCGGGACCGCACGAGTGGGCGTCGCCGCGCAGATCGTCGAGGTCCTGGTCGACGACCGCTCGCCGACCGCTCGAGCGGGCAGGTGGTCCCGAGACGCCGTGCGCAGATCAGGCCGTCCTCCAAACGCGGGTCATGGTCTCACCGCGCGAGCCGGGCGAGCGACCGTGTGCTGAGGAGCTCGATGCGTCGAGGTCTCGCCGGATGAGGGAGGCGAGGGGTGGCTGGGCGGGGAGGCGAGGCCAGGTCGGGGTCTGGCGGCTTGTGGCTGCAGGCGAGGCTAGCCTGGACTGGCGGCTGCGCGCTGCGCGCTGCGTGGTCGGTGCACGGCTGGTGCGGAAGGAGAACGTCGCCGCGGGCGACGCGAGGAGCGACGTCGAGCGGGGATTGGCTGCAGATGAGCTCGAACGACGAGCCCGAGCGGATCCTGGCCAAGTGCGGGATGAGGTGCAGCGCGCTCCCGTAGCCCTCGAGCAGCACACGTAGAGCACGCTCGTCACGGCCAAGAGGCTCAGAGCGGACGAGGCTCGCGGGGAGGTCCGAGAGCGTCGACTTCGAGCTTCCGCCGCGGACAGCGCTCGTTCGCGCTGTGCGCCGCTTTTGCAGAGACTGTCAGTACGACGAGACGCATGCGGTGAACGAGAAAGAGTTGGTAATGCAAAGTCGGTACAAAGACAGTGGGCGACGGATCTGGACAAGTTGGGAGGGAAGCGCTCGAGCCGCGGCCGCTCACGAGAGGTCGAAGCCGGCTCCCGAGTTGATGGCATCTGCAAGGGAGCATGTAGAGTGTCAGCATGCGTCGAGAGGAGCGCGTCGGCGAGGGAGAGAGACGTGGAGCCGAGAGGGAGAGGGAGGAGTGGGAGGAGCGACGACGCACACAGGAGCTTCTCGCGCAGGTTGTCCGGGTCCGCATACTCCTCGAGTCGCAGGAGGTTGATGCACGTAGCGCTGCGCAAGAAGACGTCAGCTTTGCGCGGCGCAGAGCAGAGAGAGAGAGAGAGAGACGAGCGGACGCACCTCGTCGGCAGCCTCGACTGGTTGTCGCCGGCCTTGCGGATCGCAAACAGCGGGTTGAGCTGGCCGAATCCGAGCAGGGGCGGTCGCTCGCACGCCGTGACGAAGCGCACGAGCTTGGCGCGGTCCTCCTTGCCGAAGCTCGAGACGACGTCCCAGAAGGCGCGGATCGTCGGCGTGTTCTCGTCAGCCGACCAGCCCGAGTACACGGTATGCGCGCGCAGGTCGTCGATGTCGATCGGGTCCTCGGTACCGCCTGCGCGAGGGAGGAGAGGCGAGTCAGCGAGGTTCGTCGAGGGGAGGGGCGCAGGAGGAACGAGCGGGACGCACCGACGAGGACGGCGAGCTCGCTCTGGCTGAACAGCCGAAGCCACCTCGGGTTGACCATCTCGCTCAAGCCCGAGAAAAAGGCGCGGCACTGCGGCGCGATCTGGACGTTGAGGCGGTAGTTGCTGACGAGGACGATGTACTGGAGCCGGTTCTCGTTCGTGACGGCGATCTCGGAGCCGCGAGGGATCAGGTCGATGGTGCGCGTGACGCCGAAGTCTGCGTACGAGGGGCGGTGCGAGTCAGCGCTGGCTGCGAGCGCGAGGAGGGAGCCACGAGCGAGGAGGAAGCGTGCACGGACCTTCCTCGGTGATGGTAAAGTTGAGGCTCAGGTCCTCGACGTTGCCCGAGTAATTCTTGAGGCTGACGAGGCCGCGATAGAGCTCAGGATCGAGGCTGGCAAGGTCGTCGAGGTACGCCTGCCGGCCGAGCCACTGCGAGCGAGCGCGAGAGCGCATAAGCCTCGTCGCCCTGACCTTCTCCTCGCCGAGCGCGAGAGGGAGAGAGAGAGACGCACCTTGGACAAGAAGAAGCCCGCAAACTTGACGTTGACGAGGATGCCCTGGTACAGGGCCTTGCCGAGGATGCGGCCGACGAAGGCGAACCAGGCGAGCTGGTTGGGCTCGCGCGCGTAGGCGTGCGGGTTCGGGTACAGCTCGTTCTGCGACGTCGCGAGCCACAGGCCGCGGTCCGTGTTGAAGACCTCCTTGCTGAGCCTGCGGGCGAGGAGAGGGAGCAGGAGGTCAGCGAGCCACGCAGGAGGGGGAAGGACGGGCTCAACGACGAGGGAGAGGACGCACGACGTGAGCAGCTCCTTGAACAGCCCGCCACCGTCAATCCCGCTCTCCTCGATGCCGTGCTCGTCGACGAAGACGATCTCGACCCGCTTCTTGAGCTCGGCGCCGAGCCCGTTGAGCTGCTTGAACGCGTCCTCGGCGAGGTGGTTGCCCCTGCGCACGACGGCGCGGTGCCGCGAGCGCGCCGAGAAGCTCGTCGCGTCGCCGAGGCCGAGCCGCTGGAAGTCGCTCGAGACAAACTGGCGGAAGATGGCGACGCGCGTCTCGAAGGGGATGACGAAGGGGACGTTCTGGAGGACGCCGAGTCGGGGCGAGACGAGGGCGAGCTGGCGCTTCGAAAGCTGCTGCGTCGTGCGAGAAGGTCGGGGACGGGCGAGGCCGCGGCGGTAGGGTACGGCGGCGGTGCGGCGGTCGGTGCGGACGGGTGCGAGGTCGTCGGCGTCGTCGTCGCTCATATCGTCGTCCGAGTCGACCGTGTCGAGCTGACGCTGCTGCTGCTGCTGCGCCTGCTGCTGAGGCTGAGCCGGAGCCGGAGCGTCGTGAGCTCCCTCGGCTTCGAGACGCTCGTCTTCGTACCTGCGGGCGAGGCTCGAGCGGGGTCAGCTACGCATCCTGTTGACGAAGAGCTGGGACGCCCATGGATCGAGGGGAAAGAGAGAGAGAGAGAGAGAGAGAGAGAGAGAGAGAGAGAGAGAGAGAGAGAGAGAGAGAGAGAGAGAGAGAGAGAGAGCGAGAGAGAGAGAGAGAGAGAGAGAGAGAGAGAGAGAGAGAGAGAGAGAGAGAGAGAGAGAGAGAGAGAGAGAGAGAGAGAGACGCACACGGCCGTCTCGACAAAGTGCTTGATGTCCATGGCGCTCGTCATGAGCCAGTGCCCCTCGGGCGTGAACTGCCTCCTCGAGCTGCGAGCGCCGCGCAAAATCCTCGTCAGCGTTCATCCTCCTGCTCGACACGACAAACAACCGTGAGAAGGAGAAAGGGACGCACTCGCGGGCGTGCACCTGCTGCAGGAACCTCGTCATGACGTCGCGCACCTCCTCCCACGAGCACCCAGTCCCGCTCACGACGCGCCGGCCCTGCGCTCCCGCGAGAGGTGCGCTCGTCGCCGTCGCGTCGCCCGCCGACCAGTACAGCGCGAACGCGACGTTGCGCGCGAGCGCGCTCAGGCCGACGACCTCGTCGAGCGAGAGCGGGTTCCTGCCCGCCGCTCCTGCTCCACCTGCGCCGCCGCCGCCGCCGCTCGCCGCGTAGAACTCGTCGTCGCCGAGCGTGACGAGGGCGCGGCTGTACATGTCGACGACGAGGAGCAAGACGGCCCACTCGCCGCTGCGCGCGTGCTCGTCGGCGCCGAGCGCCTGCACGATGCCCATCGTGCGCTCCCTGCTGGCGCCGATCGCACGTGCGAGTGCGCCCGAGCGCAAGTAGCCGCGGTACAGCTCGCGCGGGAGGGCGAGGCCGGCTGCGCCGGGCGCGTACAGGAGGGTGTGGAGGGTCGAGGCGCGCTGGGCGGGCGGGAGGAGCGCGAGGAGGGTCGTGAGGAGCTGAGCGAGCTGCGGGCGCGTGCTCGAGCTGTGGCGGGTCGAGAGGGAGAGGAGGGCGACGAGGTGCGAGGGCGCGGCGAGGAGGGAGAGGGAGCGCAGGGTGCCGGGAGTGAGGCGCGCGGCGGTCGTCGCGCCGGTGGTAGTGCTCGTCGCGGTTGCGCCTGCACCGCTCATCGTCGTGTCGTCCTCGCCCGCCGCCGCCGGCCCAGACGCGCCGACGGCCCGCCTCGCGCGCTCGATGAAGCCCTCGTCCGCCTCGTCGCTGTCCTCGTCGCCCTCCTCCGCTTCGACCTCGGCCTGCGCGACGCTCTTACCCTTACCCTTCCCCTGCGCCTGCTCAACCGCCGCCACGCGCTCAAACACGCCGCGCGGGAGCGCCTCGAGCCCGCGCCGAACGACCTCGAGCCAGTCGCGCACCTCTTTCGCGCCGGGCACGACGCCCTTGTCGGCGCTGATGCGGCGCGGCGATGCCGAGAGGGCAAGCTCAGCGAGCGCGGCGAGGAGTGCCGGCTCGATCGCGTTGCGCGCGCTGCCCGGGCCGTCGGCGGCGGCGGCGGCGGCGGGCGCGGCGAGTGCGCCGACGAGCTCCCAGAAGGGGAGGGGCGACGAGCCCTGCGCGCCGGCGAGTTGCGCGACTTGTGCGGGCGCGAGGCGCGACGTGAGGAGGTCGGGGACGGCGAGGAGCGTGTGCGAGATGCGGTTCAGGGCGAGGGCGCGGAGGGGGTGCGGCTGAGGCGGCGCTGCCGAGGACGAGCTTGGTGCAGATGAGGTGAAAGGTGGAGGAAAGGCGCGGAAGGGGAGGAGGGCGAGGGCGATGGAGGGCGCGAGGGTCGGGTGCGCGGGGCGATCCTGCACGGCGCGAAGGAGAAGAGGTCAGTGCGCGGCTCGTCGGCAAGCGCGAAACAGAGGGAGGGGACGCACGACGGCCTGCACGAGGTGCGCAATGCGCCCGTAGAGGTCGCGCTGCTCGAGGAGGAAGCGCAGGAGGGCGTCGGGCGCGGCGAGCGACGGTGCGACGCCGTACTTGGTGTAGCTCGCCGGGTCGCAGAGGATCTTGGTGAGCTCGAGGAAGAGGGGCGATTGTGGAAGTCTGCAGGGTGTCGTGCGTGGGTCAGTGAGCCGCATCGGCGGGAGAGAGAAGCAGGAGGGACGAGGGACGCACGAAGGAGCCGAGGTGGCTTCGAGGAAGAGCAGGCTGCCGATCATGCGCACGAGGGTCGGCCAGCTCGCTTCTGGGTCGTGCTCGCGGCGGAAGAGGACGAAGGCGAGCGGGATCTTGTCTGCAGGACGTGCAAGAGGGCGTCAGTCGTGAACGAGCGGGGAGCGTCGGCGGCTGGAGGAGAGGACGAAGACGCACCGGTGGCACCTTGTGGCGGGCGCAGGACGGCCCTGCACCAGGTCGCGAGGCGCTTGATGTCGCCCTTGTTGGCGTGTACGGCCGAGACGGCGACGAGGCGCGAGGCGGCGAGGGCATCGGCGGGTCGAGGTGGCGGTGCCGAGGGGGAGGAAGGGAGGAGGGCGTCGAAGCGCGAGCGGAAGTCGTCGCGGGCGAGTTGGGCGGCTTTGCGGCCGCGGTAGAAGGCCTGCACGAGAGGGTGAGAGTGAGCGAGGACGCGCAGAGAAGCTCGGCGATGGGCGCCACCGAGCCGAGGATAGGGAGGAGGAGGAGGAGGACGGGGACGGACCTGGAGGGTGCGCGCGGCCGAGTCCTTTCTGCGAGCCGTCTCGCGCTGTTGTCGCTGTTGCCTGGCCTGGAGGACGAGGTCGTTGTGCGGGTTTGTAGCCCTGGAACCGCCGAGGTTGACGGTCGGGCGGCGGGTCGCGTTGCCCGTGAAGAGGCTGTCCATGGGCTGGGGTGAGGGTGTGCGAGCCCGGTGGAGCACTGAGTGGGTCGAGTGAAGCGGTCGAGGGTGAAGGAGAAGAGCGAGAGGTGCGTCGTCGCTTGCGTAACCAAGACGACGCCGACGCCGACGACGGCGACGGCGACGAGGCGGCTCCCCCTCTTGCTCACACTCGCCTGCTGCTGCTCACGAGTGCTCAGTGAGGGCAGTGCTTAGCTGTCACTCGGCCCTCACTCGACTCGACCTGCGCACCCACCGCCCCGCCATGGACAAGCCGGCCTCGTCCTCGTCGTCCTCATCGGCCGGCCACCCTCAGCCGACCTGGGCCAGGCACTTGATCCAGCTCGACAGTGCGTCCCTCTCTCTCTCTCCTCTGTGCACCTTGCCCAGCGCCTCCCGACTGACGCGCCCCCGACAGACCCTCATCCGTCCCCTCTCACCGGCACCGACGACCTCATCTCGCGCTTCCACCTCGCGCCCGTCTACGATACGTTCCTCCGCCCCTACCTCCCCCAGTCCGCCCACCTTGCCCACCCCGCCGCCCTCCCGCCCTCGCTCGACCCGCATATCGCCCTCGCCTCGGCCGCCGCCCCGGGCACCGCCGCACCCGGCCCGCTCGCACACGCAGCAGCAGCAGCACCTGCCTCGCCGTCGCCCGCTCCTCAAGGTGGCGGCCTCAAGATCACGCTCGGCGGCATCAAGTTCGGCGCCATGGGCGGCTCGGGCACGAGCGCCGGCGGCGACAGCGCCGATGGGCCCCTCGGCGCAGACGGCACCAAGAAGCGCAAGCGCGCTAGGATGGAAAAGACGTACGAGCACATGGTCGGAGACGTCCTCGGTGCGTCCCTTGCGCTCTCCCTCCCTCGCTGCAGACAGGCTGCGCCCCGCCTCTCGGCCTCTCCCTGACTCTCGCTCTCCCGCTCTCGCAGGCCGCATCTCGCACCCGCGCACCTCGTCCTCGCAGCCGGCCAACCCCTCGTCGTCGCTCCTCCACCTCGTCTCGAACCCGGACCCGACGCCGTGCCCGCCGCTGCACCCGCTCGACGCGCACCAGGTCCGCGACGCGCTCACGCTCCGCGCAGGCGCCCTCGCCGGCTTCGACATGGGCGTGTGGGAGGCGAGGAGCGGCGTCGGCGGGCAGGGAGGCGCGGGCGGCGAGAGGCGCAAGGTGAGCTGGGTTCGCTGTGCGACGACGCGAGTCGCTCGCGCCTCGGCAACGAGGCGAGGGCGCCGAGCGTGCGGCGCCGTGCATGTTGCTCACTCGCACTCTCGCCATTTGCGCAGAAGAAGAAGCGCAAGCACGACGACGCGCACGGCGGCGCCGACGCCAAGAAGCAGCGTCGGTGACCGGTCCTCGACGACTTGGTGCGCTCGCTCTCTAGCTCGCTCTCCCTCCTCGTCGAGCGAGGAGCGACCTCGGCCGGACGCCTCGGCTCTCGCAGTCTCTCGGCTTCTCGCTGACGCAGCCAGCCCTCGCTCGTTGTCTTCCGCCCGCAGGCTTAGCTCTTGCTCTCGGTCGACGAAGCGCTCGAGGCCTCTCGCAGTCGGGCAGGAGGCGAGGATGAATCTGTGTTGTATGTACCACTTTGCACTGCAACAGCACTCATCGTCTCGATCTCCTGTCCTGCTCTGCGACCCCTCGCTCGTCGTCTCGCCCTCTCGCTCGCTCCTCGTCCACCTGCGCACGCACCGCTCCTCTCCCTCCCCGCCGCCTCCCTACCCGCCGCCGCTCGCACCTCAGGCAACCGCAACGCCCTGCGGCGTCACCTCCGGCAAGTCGAGCGCGAGCACCCCACCGCGGGGGAGCGCCCCGACCGGGCGCGCCTTCCACCCCTGCACGCGCGGGGGCCACTGCGCCTCGCCGCCTGCTGCGGCGCCGGCGGGGAGCGCGTCGAGCTGCATCGCCGAGGCGACTTCGTCGGAGGTGGGCGAGGCGGCGGCGGGAGGTGCGGCGGCGAGCGCGGGTGCGGGTGCGGGCGCGGCGTCGATCTGCGCTTCGAGGGCGTCGAGGCGGGGTGCGGCGGTGTCGGCGTCGAGGGGCTGGGTCTGCGAGTGCGAGAGGGGATCGAGGAGCGAGGGAGAGGACGAGGACGTCGGCGAGGTCGGCGAGGGGAAGAGGGAGTAGGAGGGCGAGAGGGAGGGGTGCGTGCGAGGACGGTCAGCGACTCGTTCTTCGTCGTCTCGATCCTCAAAGATTCGAGGAGCGGGCTTGAGGTAGGAGAGAGGAGAAAGCTAGAGACGCACAAAGTCGCCGTTGGCGGCGTGCAGCTGAGCGCGCGCGAGCTGCACGAGCGGCGCGACACGCTCCTGCAGCGTCACGAGCGTCGCGTGCGCAGGGTTGTCCTCGGGCATGGTCGTCGAGCGAGAGGCGAGGAGGGCCTCGACGAGGGTAAGAGC
>Ga0308164_10002501_pt1 | contig 18131 bp, 17 predicted proteins | sample PhyTR2_FD_201031 | JGI IMG/M metagenome (GOLD analysis project Ga0308164, IMG submission 201031) | Phyllosphere microbial communities from UC Gill Tract Community Farm, Albany, California, United States - DLSLT.R2 | ecosystem: Host-associated > Plants > Phyllosphere > Unclassified | place: USA... | reverse complement strand
GGCGCTTGGCCCGGCCCTCCAGCCACTTCCCCAGCAGCACCAGCGTGATGACCGTCGCCGAGGCCTCGAAGTACAGGTGGCCCATGCCGTGCATGCCGTGGCGCCACAGGAGGTAGACCGACAGCCCGTAGGCCGCCGAGGTGCCCAGGGCCACCAGCAAGTCCATGTTGCCCGCGCCGGCGCGCACGGCCTTGTAGCCGGCCCGGTAGAAGCGCCAGCCCAGCCAGAACTGCACCGGCGTGGCCAGGGCCCACTGGGCCCAGCCACCCAGCATCCAGTCGATGCCCAGCACCTGCAGCAGCATCGGCGCGACAAGCGGCGCGGTCAGCACCGCCGCCACCGCCACCGGCCACCACGCGGGCCAGTGCCACGCGGGCGTGGCCGAGGCGGATGCCGACGGCGCGACCGTGTCACGGGCCTTCACGGTGTAGCCGCCTTTCTGGATGGCCGCTTCCAGGGCTTGCACAGGCACGGTCGAGAGCATTTCGACGCTGGCTTTCTCGGTCGCAAGGTTGACCGAAGCGCTCGTGACCCCGGGCATCTTCAGGAGCGCCTTTTCCACGCGCGACACGCAGGAGGCGCACGTCATGCCTTCCACACCCAGTTCCACTTGCTCAGTGCCCACCTCGTAGCCGGCCTTGCGCACGGCCGCTACGAGCGCTTGGGCACTCACGCCGGGCTCGACCGCCACGGCCGCCTGCTCGGTTGCCAGGTTGACCTCGGCCCGCTGAACCCCCGGCAGCGCCTTGAGGGCTTTTTCTACCCGCATGACGCAGGAGGCGCACGTCATCCCGTCGATGGGGAGCTGCAGGGCCTGCAGGCCTGGGGAAGCGGCGGTGGCAGTAGTGGCGGTGGTGGCGCCTGGGGAGTGGACAGCGGTGGTCATGGTCATCGAAGGATGGTCGAGACCCTGGAGTCTGAAGGTTGCCACAGTGGCAAGCTCAAGGGGGAAGCAGAGAGTGCGCAATGTAGAGATGGTCATCCGTCCAGGGCGCTTGACCTTCCAACAGTGACAAGGATGACACTGCCTGCGTCAACCACTTTTCAGCCAGGAGAACCACTGTGATCGCCTTTGACATCCAAGACATGACCTGCGGCCACTGCGTCGCCACCATCACCCGGGCCGTGGCCGCAGTCGATGCGGGCGCCGCTGTGCGCTTCGATCTGCCCGCGCACCGCGTGGAAATCACGTCCGGCAGCGTCAGTGCCGACATCCTGAGCCAGAGCATCCAGGATGCCGGCTACACCCCGGTGGCAGCCAATGCGACCCCGGCAGCAGCGCCGAAGAAGGGTGGCTGCTGCTGCGGCTGAGCGCCTGCAGGCTCCACGCGGCACCTCACCGACAGGCCCTCGCGAGGCCTTGAAAGACAAAAAGGCCGGCATTCACCATGCCGGCCTTTTCTTTGGGTCAGCCCGCCTCAAGAGCGGGCAGCCTTGCGCGATTTACTCGCAGCAGGGCATCGTCACCTCGTCGCAGCAGTCTTCACCGCAGCAGGGTGCAGCAGCGAACGCGCCGGTCGAGGCCAGGGCGAGGGCAAAAATGGCCAAGAGTTTTTTCATGAAGGTCCTTTGAGAGTTAAAAATAAAGAAACGCACGCAATAGAGCGAGCCAGTGTGGCTCAGCGCAAAGCCTCGATGGCAGTCACGACGAACTTGCCATCGATTTTCTCGGCCTGAAACTGCACTTTCTCACCCGGTTGCACCTTGTCGAGGACCGTGTCGTCCTTGACGCCGAACACCATCGTCATGCCCGGCATGTCCAGGGCCTTGAGCGGGCCGTGCTTGATGGTGATCTTCTTGTTGTCCTTGTCCACCCGGCGGACCTCGCCCTCGGTCATCTCGGCGCCACTGGCGGGTTGTGCCTGAGCGGCGCCGGCCGGCGCGGCGCTCTCTGCGGGCGCGGGCGTAGGCGATGCCTCGGGCGTTTGGGCCTGAGCCGTGCCGATCAGGGCAAAACCCACCGCGAGGGTGGCAAGGGCGATACGGAAATTGAGCATGGGTACTCCTTGGAAAAGTGATGGGTGTGAGGCGTGCCCTGCCGAGCCGGGTTGAGGAAGTCCAGCAGGGCAGCGGTCTTACTTGCGCGCGGCCTTGGCCACGGTCACGGCGCCCTTCATCCCGGCGTCGTAATGACCGGGCTGCAGGCACGCGAAATCGACTCGGCCGGCCTTGGTGAACTGCCAGACGATCTCGCCGGTCTTGCCCGAGGCCAGCGTCACCATGCTCGGCTCGTCGTGCTCCATCTCCGGGTTCTTCTTCATCACCTCGTAGTGTTCCTTGAGCTCTTTTTCCGTGCCCAACACGAGCTCGTGCTTGATCTTTCCGGAGTTCTTGACGACGAAGCGCACGGTCTCGCCCTGCTTGACCTGGATCTCGGCCGGGGTGAAGCGCATGGCGTCGGTCATGTCCACTTCGATCGTGCGCGTGACCTTGGCGGCCACGCCGGGTTTGCCGACAGCTTGGTCGGTCTCATGACCGCCCGCGTGATTGCCGGAGGCCGAGGCACCCGCAGCGGCCAGCGTGAGGAGCGTGGTGAGGACGGTTTGGCGAAGGATGGAGTTCATGGCTTTGGAATGGAAGTTGAATAAAAAGGAACGATCGGAAAACACAAAAACAGCTGCGGCCTCAGTGACCGGCATGGCCTGAGGCGGGCTTGCGAACCTGGACCTCGATGTTCTTGGCCGGCATGTTCTGCACCGGCATAGCGGCGGCGCCGGCGCCTTGCTGGCGCGGGCCTTCGGGTACCGGACCATCAAGCTCGTAGGCGACGGTGCCCTTGGGATGCTTGAACCAGCCGGGGTTGGAGTAGTCACCGGCTTTTTGGTCCTTGCGCACCTTCACGACGCTGAACATCCCGCCCATCTCGACCGAGCCGAACGGCCCTTCGCCGCTCATCATCCGGGCCGTGTTGTCAGGCAGCGGCATCTCCATCTCGCCCATGTCGGCCATCCCGCGCTCGCCCATCACCATGTAGTCGGGCACCAAGTCGGCGATCTGCTTGGTCACGTCCTTGTGGTCCACCCCGATCATGGTGGGCACGTCGTGGCCCATCGCGTTCATCGTGTGGTGGCTCTTATGGCAGTGGAATGCCCAGTCGCCTTCCTCGTCGGCCAGGAACTCGATCTGGCGCATCTGGCCCACCGCCACGTCGGTGGTCACCTCGTACTGCCGCGTGGACTTCGGGGTCGGTCCGCCATCGGTGCCGGTCACCAGGAACTCGTGGCCGTGCAGGTGCATGGGGTGGTTGGTCATCGTCAGGTTGCCGAACCGGATGCGCACCTTGTCGTTCAAGCGCACGTTGAGCGAGTCGATGCCGGGGAAGATGCGGCTGTTCCAGGACCACAGGTTGAAGTCCAGCATCGTCATGATCTTGGGCGTGGCGCTGCCCGGCTCGACGTCGTAGGCGTTGAGCAAAAAGACGAAGTCGCGGTTGACCTCCTCGATCAGCGGGTGCTTGGTTTTGGGGTGCGTGACCCAGAAGCCCATCATTCCCATCGCCATCTGCACCATCTCGTCGGCATGCGGGTGGTACATGAAGGTGCCGGGCCGGCGCGCGACGAACTCGTAGACGAAGGTCTTGCCCGGCCGGATCGCCGGCTGGGTCAGGCCCGTGACGCCGTCCATGCCGTTGGGCAGGCGCTGACCGTGCCAGTGGACGCTGGTGTGCTCGGGCAGTTTATTGGTGACGAAGACGCGCACGCGGTCGCCCTCGACCACCTCGATGGTGGGTCCGGGGGACTGGCCGTTGTACCCCCAGAGGTTGGCCTTGAAGCCCGGTGCCATCTCGCGTACCACCGGCTCGGCCACTAGGTGGAATTCCTTCACGCCGTTGTTCATGCGCCAGGGCAGTGTCCAGCCGTTGAGGGTGACGACCGGGCTATAGGGCTGGCCGCTGGATGGCATGAGCGGCGGCATGGTGTTGGGCGTGGTCTGCAGCACCGGCTCGGGCAGGGCCGCCATGGCGACCTTGCTGACCGAGGCGGCGGCCAAGGCGCCGGTGATGGCGCCCGCGCCGCTGAGGAAGTTTCTTCGGTTGTTATTCATGGAAGTGTGTGATTGGTGAAGTGCCGCTCAATGGGCGGCGCCAGCGGCAGCGGCAGCCGGCGCAGGCGCCGCGCCGGAGGCCATGGCGGGGACCGCGCCGCCCGGGCGGCCGATGACGGCGGCGGCGAGCGAGGCGTCGGCGAGCCAGAACTGGTGCTGGGCGTCGATGGCGCGGCGCACGCTCGTGACCTGGGCGCGCGCCTCGGCCAGCAGCTCGAAGACGCCGATGAACATGCCGTTGTAGCGAAGCATGTTTTCGTCGGCGATGGCCTGGCGCAGCGGCACGATCTCGTCGCGGTAGTGGCGCGCCACGTCATAGGACGTGCGATAGGCCGAGTAGCCCTCGCGCAGTTGTGAGGACGCACTGCGCACCGTCGCGTCGTAGCGGTTGGCCGCGGCCAGCGTCTGGGCGCTGAAGAGGTCGCGCCGGGCACCCCCCCAGTCGAACAGCGGCAGCCGGATGTCGAGCTCGAAGCCACGACCCGTGCTCTGGGTGCCTTCGGCGTTGTCGAAGACGGTGTCGCGCCGCGCACCCACTTCCACATCAATGAAAGTGCCCAGCAGGTTGAAGCCCTGCGCGCGGCCCACGAGGTCCAACTGGCTGCGGGCGAGTTGCACATCGAGGCGCTGCTGCGCGGCGGTCTTAGAGACCTCCTGCGGATCGCGAGGCGCCTTGGGCAAATCGGGCAGGCGCGCGGGCAGGGTCAGGCGCGTGGCCTGAGCTTCGTCCAGACCCAGGACGCGCACCAAGTCTTCGCGCGTGGCGGTCACCGCGTGCCGGGCCAAAGCCAGATCGGTCGTGGCGTCCGCGTAGAACACCTGCTGGCGAGCGCGCTGGAGCTTGCTGAAGTTGCCCACCAGCTGCATCCGGCGCGCCAGTTGCGCGCTGGCCTGCGCCGAGCGGTTGACCTGCTCGGCGTACGACAGCGCCTGCTGGGCGGCCACTGCGCGCACCCACGCCTGCTTGACCTGCGTGACCTGATCGATCACCACACCGGTGAGCTGGATCTTGGCTTGCTCGGCCTGGCTGCGTGAGACGCCCAGTCGTTGCGGCAGCAAGAGGATGTCCACCAGCCCGAAGGACAACAGGCGACCCAGTTCGAGTTCGTCGTTCAGGCGCACGCGCTCGAACGAGAGGATCGGGTTGGGCAGCCGGCCGACCTGGTTGGCCAGCGCGAGGTTGACCGCGCTCTGCGCGATCAACGCCTGCAGCGACGGGCTGTTGGCCAGCGCCACCTGAACGGCATCGCTCTGGGTCAGCGGCCGGGACAGCAGGTCGCTGGTCAAGGCCGCGCGTTGGTCGCGCTGTTCCTTGGTGCGGCTGAGTTCGACTTTCCCTTCGGTGAAAGGCGCAGAGCGAGTGTTGGTTTCCTTCAGGGCGTCATCGATGCTGACGGAGGCACAGCCGGTCAGGGTCAGGACGACCGCTGCCAGGGCGCTCAGGCGGAGGGTCGGCTTCATGGCTGGCCTTTCCGGGGTGCCAGGGGCATCGACATGGAGGCACCCGAGGGCATGGTGTGAGCGCCCTCGCCGTGGGCGTGTCCAGCACTGCCACTGGCACCTGTGGCTGGACCGGTTTCGGAGGCCTCCTTGGCATAGGCCTTCCAGCCGCCGCGCTGGTGGACGGTGTCGTTGGCCTGTTGCCAGGGCACGGCCTTCTCGTCGGTGAACCCCTGGAAACCCTCCAGGGCCGAGCGATAGGACAAAGCGGTCGGTGCCACCTGTGCCGGGCCTGGTGCGTCCGAAGGCGCCTCAGGGGTTTGAGCGGCGGCAGCGAAAACGGCTGCGGCCACGGGAGCGATGACCAGCCATCGGGCTGGCGAAAAATGATGCATGGAGGCCTCGCGAGGTCATGAACGGGGTCCGTCAACGCACGCGCACGAAGGCGCGCGGGTCAAGACGGGCGGAACATGGGCGTGCGCAGCGACCCGTGAGACTTCACGGGCGTGCGAACGCCTTAGGCGCGAGGCGGTTTGTCGAGGAGACGGGGTTCGACGTTGCGGGCAACGTCAACGGGCTCTTGCAGATCCGCTTGGGGAAGCGTGAAAAGCGCCGGGAGGTGCAGAACGGTGGTCATCGCCGATGAATGACACGCACCACAGGTGCCGCACTTGTGGCCGGCGTCGTCGTCGGTCGCATGGGCATGTGCATCATGCTCGTGAGCGCTGAGCGTCAGGTCGGTCTGACCATGGTCATGGACGGCTGCAGCTTCCTGAGCACCGCGTGCGACTTGCAGGACTTGCGCCTGCGACATCGTCGAGCTGCTGGACACGCAGAATGCCATGGTCGCGGCCGCATATCCCTGGAAAGGGATCGCGAGCATCACGGCCCACAGCAAAAACAGACGCACCCGGGAAAACATGCGCGCAGTGTAGCGACATGCTGGCAACCTGGGGTGGTGCGTGGGGATGGGCCATGTTTATGAACGCGCAAGTGCGAAGACGTACGTCTACATCGACGGGAGAATCGGTCAGCATGGCCTACATCACGAGGCTGCCAAGGCTGCTGGACCGTGGAATTCCATGGGAGGTTACTCAGGGCGTCCCCACGATCAATACCAAGGAAACCTCATGAAGCTCACTTCCAATGCGCGCCCGACCAAGACCCTTCGCGCCGGGTTTTTGAATGTTCTGTGTGCAGCTGGCTTGGTCGGCAGTCTGGTCGCGCCGATGGCCGTTCATGCGCAACCCGCCAAGGCCGAGGCACCCATGACCGGTCACTCCATGCCAGCCGGCGGCATGAATCATGGCGGTGACATGAAAGCCATGATGAAGGGCATGAACGACAAGATGGCTGGCATGACCATGACCGGCAATCACGATGTTGATTTTGCGCAGATGATGCGCATCCACCATCAAGGCGCCATCGACATGGCGGAGATGGAGCTGAAGAACGGCAAGGACGCCTCGATGCGCAAGATGGCGCAAGAAGTGATCAAGGCGCAGAAAAAGGAAATTGCGACCATTGATCGCTTCTTGGCCAAGAATGGTGTTTCCACCAAAGGTTCTTGATTTAAATATTTAAAATGGCAAGCTCAAAGAGCACGGTCAAATCTTGATGCCGTGCTGTCATTGTTCTTGCGGGACTCTTTGATTGCAGTGAAAAAGCATGACCACATGCCGATCCTTGATGCCGGCTTTTCCTATTTGGGTTGGCAACATGATTGGCATGCAAATCAGACGCAACATTGACTGCGGCATTTACTGCTGTGGCTTTACGATCAACCACACTCTTTTGACATTCGAAACCTGCTGTCTCTGACTCGGACAAGCGTTGCACTGGCGACTGGGGAAGGGATTCCGAGGCTCTGTCAGCCCAGGTTGCCTGCATGAACGAAAATGCGTGTCGTTCTTGTTTGAGTCGAATGATGAAACGTTTGTTCTGGGTGCTGTGGTTGAGTGTGTTTGTCTGGGGTTCGGCCGTCGCGCAGACCCCACCGGGGCAGACCGACGAAGGGCCGCGCCAACTGTGGCAACTGCTTGACTACGTGGCTGTGGACTATGGCGGTGCCGTAGACAAGGGCGCCGTCGTCAGCGAGTCCGAGTACGCGGAGATGCGCGATTTCACCGCCAATGCGGTTACGCAAGCGCAGGCGCTGCCACCGCATGCTTCTAAGCAGGCTGTGGTCGATGCGGCCAACCAGTTGCAGCAGGCCGTCGCCGGCAAGGTCGATGGCGCTCAGGTCGCCCGTCTCGCACACCAAGCTGAGGCCTTGCTCGTGACTGCCTACCCGATCCCCGTGGCACCCAAGGCGTTGCCCGACCTGCAGCGCGGTGCCGCACTCTTCCAGGCGCAGTGCGCGGCGTGCCATGGCACGACAGGCGGCGGTAACGGCCCGCTGGCCGCCAACATGGACCCGCCACCGATCGACTTCACGGACCGGGAGCGCGCTGGCTCGCGCAGCCTGATGGCGCTCTACCAAGTCGTTTCCCAAGGGGTACAGGGCACCTCGATGCCGAGCTTTGCCGCGTTGTCTGAGGAGGACAAGTGGGCCGTGGCCTTCTTTGCCGGCACGCTGTCGCATGACAACGCGATGCGCGAACGCGGCGAGCAGCTGTGGAAGGGCAACGCGCCCGCCCGCAAGGAATTCGCCGACCTCGCGGCCGTGACCACGCTCACCGAAGCGTCGATAGCAACCCGAGTCGGCGCGGATGCCGCACGCGATGTGACGGCCTTCGTGCGTGCCCAGCCTGCGGTGGCCGCTGCCAGCGGCAACAGCAACGGCCTGGCCCTGTCGCGCCAGCGCCTGGACGAGAGCCTGAAGGCCCTCCACCAAGGCGACAAGTCTGCCGCCACGCGCCTCGCCCTTTCGGCGTACCTGGACGGCTTCGAGCCGCTGGAGCCTTCGCTGGGCGCGCGCAACAAGGCACTGTTGACCGAAGTGGAAAACGGCATGCTGGCCTATCGCTCGGCCATCGCTAACGGCACCCTGGCCCAAAGCGAGGGCGCCGCGCAGCGGCTGGACTACCTTTTTGCCGAGGTGGAGCGCGAGCTGGGCGGCAAGGCGGCCGAACCGCTCACCACCTTCCTGGGCTCGCTCACCATCCTGCTGCGCGAAGGCCTGGAGGCCTTGCTGATCGTCGTGGGCATGATCGCTTTCCTGAAGAAGGCCAACCGTCCGGACGTCCTGCGCTATGTGCATGGCGGCTGGATCGTGGCCCTGGCCGCGGGCGGCCTGACCTGGGCCGTAGCCACCTACTTCGTGAACATCAGTGGCGCGAGCCGTGAAGTGACCGAAGGACTGTCCTCCCTGTTCGCCGCGCTGGTCCTTCTGAGCGTGGGGATGTGGATGCACCAGAAGAGCGCGGCCGGCCGCTGGCAGGCTTACCTCAAGGAAAAGCTGTCTTCTGCGTTGTCCAAGCGCTCGGCCTGGGCCTTGTTCGGCCTGTCGTTCGTGGCGGTCTACCGCGAGGTCTTCGAGACGGTCTTGTTCTACTCGGCCCTCTCGGCGGATGGCAACGGCAACGCCTTGCTCGCTGGACTGGGCGTGGGGGTGGCGCTCCTGGCCGTCCTGACGTGGGTGCTGCTCAAGACCAGTGCGCGCATGCCCATCGGCAAGTTCTTCAGCATCACGTCCATCCTGGTCGCCTTGCTGGCCGTGGTCCTGGTGGGCAAGGGCGTGGCGGGCCTGCAGGAAGCCGGCTGGGTGGGTGCGACGCCCATCCTGGCGCCGCGCATCGAGCTGTTGGGCATCTACCCGTCGATGGAGACTGTCATGGCGCAGGTCGTCATCCTGCTGGTGGCGTTCTCCGGCTATGCCATGAACGCCTACCGAGGCCGTCGCCTGCAGGCGGCCTGACCTTCCTACCCGCATCCAGCGCGACCACTTCCCATGCAAGCCATCAACTCCACGAATCCCAAGATCAAGGCGCTGGCCACGCGCGCCATGGACTTCAAGGAATCCAGCGATCACTGCACCGGCAAGACCGAAACCTGGACCGAGATCAACTTCGACGCCTTTGCACGCCTTGTGGTCGAGGAATGCATCGGCGTGGCGGGGAAAAATGCCCAACCCGGCGATCCCGATCGGGTGAGCATCGAAACCCTGAAGTCCGCGCTGCGCACGCACTTCGGACTTTGAGAAACGCCTTCCTGGGTGCCTGTGGGCGCCAGGAAAGGCGTCACATTACAAAAATGTAATCTGGCGGTTGGCCAGTTGTCTGCTTCGGCGCCTAGCATCCGCTCCTTGCACACCCCCGGCTGTGCGCTGCAGCATCGCGTGCCAGAACGCCTCAGCCAGCGTTCATCCGAGGTCGGTATGCTCGCGCTCCCTTTTCGACCCTTCCCACCCACCATGTCCTCAGGTCACCAGCATTCCCACGCGATCCAGCCGACCGATGCGGGTCATGCGCGCGCGCTGTGGTTCGCCCTCGGCCTGACCACGACCTTTCTCATTGCCGAGGTGATCGGTGGCTTGGTGACGGGGAGCCTGGCCCTGATCTCGGACGCGGCGCACATGTTCACGGACTCGGCCGCGCTGGCCATCTCGCTGGTGGCCATTCGCATCAGTCAGCGCGCGGCCGACGGCAAGCGCACGTTCGGCTACCACCGCTTCGAGATTCTGGCAGCGGCGTTCAACGCCTTGCTGCTCTTCGGCGTGGCCGGGTACATCCTCTACGAGGCCTATCGCCGCTGGACCCAGCCGGCCGAAGTGCAGTCGGGTTGGATGCTGGCCATTGCCACCCTGGGTCTGGTCGTCAACCTCATCAGCATGCGCCTGCTGTCCTCGGGCAAGGACGCCAGCCTGAACGTCAAGGGCGCCTACCTGGAGGTCTGGAGCGACATGCTGGGCTCGGTGGGGGTCATCGCTGCGGCGGCGGTCATCTGGTTCACCGGCTGGGTCTGGGTCGATTCGATCATTGCCGTGCTCATCGGGCTGTGGGTGCTGCCACGCACCTGGGTGCTGCTGCGCGACAGCTTGAACATCCTGCTCGAAGGCGTTCCCGCCGATGTGGACCTGGAGAAGATCCGCTTGGCCCTGACGGCCTTGCCGGGGGTCGATTCGCAGCACGACCTGCATGTGTGGGCCCTGACCAGCGGCAAATCCAGTCTGACCGTGCACCTGGTAAGCACGTCGGCCGACCCGATTGCCCTGACGATCGCGGCGAGAGACCTGCTTGAGGAACAATTCGGGCTGCACCACACCACGGTGCAGGTCGAACGCGAGCCTTGCGAAATGGCCTCGGGCGATCACCGCTTCACCCACGCCGCTGCCTGAGTCCTTCGTCACCCACCTCCCATGACCCGCTGGTTGCTCATCGTCCTGATGGTTCTGCTGCCGGCCCAGTTCAGCTGGGCGGCGGCCGCGCCGTACTGTGCGCACGAAAGCAATCCCATTTCGTTCCATGTCGGGCATCACGCCCACGTGCATCAGGACGCGTCGGCCGAGGCGCAGCACACGGCGTCGGCGCCGGAAAAAGAGGCGTCCAAGAGCCCTGTGGCTTCCGACCACAGCGACTGCCACTACTGCCATGGGGTGGCCGGTCAACTCGCTTCTCCTGCGGCGCTCGAGCTCGAGCTGCCAGCGCGCCATGTCTTTCTCGCGGTCGCCATCGCACGCCTCGAAGGCAGCCGAGCCACCAGCATCGAACGCCCTAAATGGGCACGCGCCGCCTGAGCCGGCGCGTTCGCTTCCAACCCCACACCCTTTGCCGTTGATGGTTTGACGAAACGCGTCGGATTCCTTGGTCTCGTTCTTATGACTGGAGAATTCGATGTGCAGGTTTTTTGTGCCGCTCGCCTTGGCGTTGACGGCATTCACGGGCAGCCACGCGCTGGCCCAACCCCAGGGCATGGGGACTGCGGCGCCCATGGCGCCACCCCCCGGTGTTTTGCTCCCGCTGGCCGCTCCCTTGCTTCCCCCGGTGGCGCCGGGATCGGCCGCCGTGCCGCCGCTCACCCTCGCCGGTGCGATTCGCACCGCGCTCGACAACAACCCTGAGATCCAGGTCGCGCGCCGCGAGATCGAAGCGGCGCAGGGCGAACGCATCCAGGCGGGTGTGTTCCCCAACCCGACCTTGACGGCGCAGATGGAGGACCCTCGGCGTGACAGCCGTACCAACACGGTCTTGCTGAGCCAGCCGTTCGAGCTCGGCGGCCAGCGTGCTGCCCGCATCGAGGCGAGTGAACGCGCCCTCGATGTCGCCCGCGTGCAGTTGGAGGCCCGGCAGGTGGCCTTGCGCGCCAGCGTCACGGCGGCCTTCTTCGTCACCCTGACGACGCAGGACCGCGTCGCGCTCGCGCAGAGTTCGCTCGAACTCGCCGCGCGCGGCAGCCTGGCGGCGAGCAACCGCGTGCGCGCGGGCAAGGTCTCGCCGCTGGAGGAAACCCGTGCCCGGGTGGCCGAAGCCGGCGTTCGCCTGGAGCTCGTCCAAGCACAAGGCGAACTCCAGACCCAACGGCAACAGCTGGGCGCGTTGCTCGGACGCCCGGCCCTAGACCAGACGCTTGATGGCAACGCGTTGACGATGCCCGGCTTGCCGAGCGTCCAGGATGTCGAGGCCCGCTTGCCCGGCGCACCGGCAACCCGCGAGGCGCAACTGCAGGTGCAGCGCTTCGCTGCCCTAGCGAATGTCGAACGTGCGCGACGCATCCCCGACATCACCGTGACCGCTGGCGGCCAACGCGACCAGACGCTCGGGCGCAACCAGGCCATCGTCGGCATCTCGATCCCGCTGCCGATCTTTGACACCAATCGCGGCAACATCGCCGCCGCGGTGAGCCGGCGCTACCAGGCCGAAGACCAAGCCGCCGCCACCGCGCTGCAGCTGCGCTCGGACGCCGCCACGGCACGCCAGCGCTATGCCAACGCGCTGGCCGAGGTCGAGACCCTGCAAAGGGACATCCTGCCCGGTGCCCTGACCGCCTTCAACGCGGCCACCACCGGCTTCGAGCTGGGCAAGTTCGCCTTCCTCGACGTCCTGGACGCCCAGCGCACCCTGCTGCTGGCGCGCGCCCAGTACCTGCGCGCCCTGGCCGAAGCGCACCGGGCTGTCACCGACATCGACCGCCTGTTGGGCGATCCGGCCCTGTCCAGCGGCCTTTCCCTCTCCAATCCCTGAAGGACTCATCATGGTTCAACCACGGTCCACGGCCTCCGGCCGACCCAGCCGCAAGCAACTCATCGTCATCGCTTGCCTCATTGCGCTCGGCGTCGTCGCTGGCGCCTTCATCCTGCGCAGCGGCGCGGCGTCCAAGTCGGGCGAAGGCGCCGAAGGCCATGCCGAGCACAGCGAAACCGCCAAGGCCGAAGGCAAGGACGACGGCCACGGTCACGGCGAAGAAGGCACTGGCCACGCGGAAGAAGCGCCCAAGGGTCCCAACGGCGGCCAGCGCTTCACCGAAGGCGACTTCGGCCTGGAGCTGCTGCTGGTCGAGGAAGGCGGCGTCCCGCGCTACAAGGCCTGGGTCTACAGCAAGGACAAGCCTGCGCCCTTGGAAGGCAACGAGGTCACGCTCTCGCTTGTGCGCCCGAACGGCGACACGCAAGAGATCAAGCTCACGCCCAAAAATGGGGTCCTGTCCAGCGAGCAGGCCGTGCCCGAGCCGCACGTCTTCGAAGCGACCGTGGCCGTGCAGACCCCCACCGAGCCCTACCTGTTCACCTTCGCCGAGATGGAAGGCAAGGTCGAGATGACCGAGGCCCAGATCCAGGCCGCGAGCATCACCCTGGAGACGAGCCGTCCGGCGAGCATCCGCAGCGCCTTGCAGTTTCCCGGGGAGATCAAGTTCAACGAGGACCGCACGGCCCACATCGTGCCGCGCGTGGGCGGCGTCGTGGACAGCGTGAGCGCCAACCTGGGCCAGAAGGTCAAGCGCGGCCAGGTGCTGGCAGTGGTCTCCAGCGCCATGGTCTCGGAACTGCGCTCGGAACTCCGGGGGTCGCAGCAGCGCCAGGCATTGGCACGGACCACCTACGAGCGCGAGAAGACACTCTGGGAGCAGAAGATCTCTCCAGAGCAGGACGTCCTGCAGGCACAACAGACCTTGCGTGAAGCCGAGATCTCGGTGGCCAATGCCACGCAGAAGCTCCTGACCCTGGGTGCGTCCACCGGCAGCAGCTCGCTGGGCCGGCTGGAGCTGCGCGCACCCTTCGACGGCATCGTCATTGAGAAGCACGTCGCCCTGGGCGAGGCCGTGCGGGAGGACACGACGGTCTTCACGATCTCGGACCTCTCCAACGTGTGGGCCGAACTAAACGTGCCGGCACGCGACCTGTCGCAGGTCCGCGTGGGCGAGCGGGTGGTGGTGCGCGCAGGGGCATCAGACGCGACCGCCAACGGCACCGTGTCCTATGTCGGCTCGCTGCTAGGCGAGCAGACGCGCACGGCGCGTGCGCGGGTGGTCCTGCCCAACCCGCAGGATGCCTGGCGCCCGGGCCTGTTCGTCACGGTCGAGGTGGTGGCCAACGAGGTGAATGCGCCTGTGACGGTGGCTGCATCGGCCATCCAGACGCTCGCTGAAAAACCCGTCGTTTTCCTGAAGGTCGAAGGTGGCTTCGTGCCGCAGGCCGTGCAGCTTGGGCGCAGCGACGGCAAGCGCATCGAGGTCGTGAGTGGCTTGAAGCCGGGCGCGAACTACGCGGCCGCTGGCAGCTTCGTCGTCAAGGCACAGCAGGGCAAGGGCTCTGCGACGCACACTCACTGAGGCGGAAGCACGCATGTTCGAACGCATCATTCGCTTTGCCATCGACCAGCGCTGGCTGGTCATGCTGGCTGTCTTCGCCATGGCGGCCCTGGGGGTCTACAACTACCAGAAGCTGCCCATCGACGCCGTGCCCGACATCACCAACGTCCAGGTGCAGATCAATACCGGCGCACCCGGCTACTCTCCCTTGGAAACGGAGCAGCGGGTTACGTTCCCGATCGAGACCGTGATGTCGGGCCTGCCCGGCCTGCTGCAGACGCGTTCGCTCTCGCGCTACGGGCTGTCGCAGGTGACCGTGGTCTTCAAAGACGGCACCGACGTCTACTTCGCCCGCCAGCTGGTCAACGAGCGCCTGCAGTCGGCCAAGGCGGCCTTGCCGGTGGGCATCGAACCCATGGCCGGACCCATTTCCACGGGCCTGGGGGAAATCTACCTGTGGACGGTCGAAGCCAAGGACGGTGCAAAGAAGCCTGATGGGACCCCGTACACCTCGACCGACCTGCGCGAGATCCAGGACTGGATCATCAAGCCGCAGCTGCGCAACGTCCCCGGCGTGACCGAGATCAACTCGATCGGCGGCTACGAGAAGCAGTACCAGGTGGCACCCGACCCCGAAAAGCTCTCCGCCTATGGCTTGTCGCTCGCCGACGTGGTCAAGGCCTTGGAACTGAACAATGCGAACGTCGGCGCCGGCTACATCGAGCGACGCGGCGAGCAGTACCTGATCCGCGCACCCGGCCAGGTGCGAAGCATGGAAGACCTGCGCAACGTGATCCTGTCGAACAGCGATGGCACGCCGGTGCGGGTGCGCGACGTTGCGACCGTGGGCATCGGGCAGGAGCTGCGCACCGGCGCGGCCACCGACAACGGCCGCGAGGTGGTGCTGGGCACGGTGTTCATGCTCATCGGCGAGAACAGCCGCGTCGTCTCGCAGGCCGTGGACAAGCGGATGGCGGAGATCAACCGCACGCTGCCTGCCGGGGTGGAAGCCATCACGGTGTACGACCGCACGGTGCTGGTGGACAAAGCCATCGCCACGGTGAAGAAGAACCTGCTCGAGGGCGCGGTGCTGGTGATCGTGGTGCTGTTCCTGTTCCTCGGGAATTTGCGCGCGGCACTGATCACCGCCTTGGTGATCCCGTTGTCGATGCTCTTCACCTTCACCGGCATGGTCAACCAGAAGGTGAGTGCGAACCTGATGAGCCTGGGCGCGCTGGACTTCGGGATCATCGTGGACGGCGCGGTGGTGATCGTGGAGAACTGCGTGCGGCGCCTGGCCCATGCGCAGGCCCATCACGGACGACCGCTCACCCTCAAGGAGCGGTTCGATGAGGTCTTTGCCGCGTCGCAGGAAGCGCGCCGCCCGCTCCTGTTTGGGCAGGTGATCATCATGATCGTCTATCTCCCCATTTTTGCCCTCACGGGGGTCGAAGGGAAGATGTTCCACCCGATGGCGATGACGGTGGTGATCGCGCTCCTGGGCGCGATGATCCTGTCGATCACGTTCATCCCCGCAGCGGTCGCCCTGTTCATTGGCAACAAGGTGGCGGAGAAAGAAAACCGCCTGATGGTGTGGGCCAAAAAGGCCTACGAGCCGCTGCTGGAGCGCGCCCTGGGCGCCAAGGCGGTGGTCGCCACTGTGGCGGTGATCGCGGTCGTGCTCTCCGGCCTGCTCGCCACCCGGCTGGGCAGCGAGTTCATTCCCAGCCTGAACGAGGGCGACTTCGCCGTGCAGGCCTTGCGCATCCCCGGCACCAGCCTGACCCAGTCGGTCGCCATGCAGCAGCAGCTCGAACGCACGCTGAAGGCCAAATTCCCCGAGATCAAGCGCGTCTTCGCCCGCACTGGCACGGCGGAGATCGCTTCCGACCCGATGCCGCCGAACATCTCGGACGCCTACGTGATGCTCAACCCGGAGAGCGACTGGCCCGAGCCCAAACGGACGCGCCAGGAAGTGATGGAAGCGGTCCAAGCCGAGGTGGGAAAAATTCCTGGCAACGCCTACGAGTTCTCGCAGCCGATCCAGCTGCGTTTCAACGAACTGGTCTCCGGGGTGCGCGCCGACGTGGCGGTGAAGGTCTTCGGCGACGACATGGATGTGCTCAATGAGACCGCGCGCGAGATCGAAGGGGTGCTCAAGTCCATCGACGGTGCCTCCGAAGTCAACGTCGAGCAGACCACCGGCCTGCCCATGCTCACGGTCAACATCGACCGCGAGAAAACGACCCGCTACGGCCTGAACATCGCCGACGTCCAGAACACCATCGCCACGGCGGTCGGCGGCCAGGAAGCGGGCACGCTGTTCGAGGGCGACCGGCGCTTCGACATCGTGGTGCGCCTGCCCGAGCGCCTGCGCAGCGACATGGAGGCCATCCAGCGCCTGCCCATCGCGCTGCCACCCGCTGTCGCCGCTGCATCCTCGGGCGCAGCCGCCGTCACGGGTGTCACACCGGCCGGTGGAAGCAGCAACCGGGTCAGTTTCATTCCGCTGTCCGAGGTGGCCACGCTCGCGCTCGCGCCCGGACCCAACCAGGTCAGCCGCGAGGAAGGCAAGCGGCGCATCGTGGTCAGCGCCAATGTGCGCGGGCGTGACCTGGGCTCGTTCGTCACCGAGGCCGAGGCGGCCCTGGCGCGGCAAGTCAAGGTGCCCACCGGCTACTGGACCACCTGGGGTGGCCAGTACCAGAACCTGCAGTCGGCCACCCAGCGCCTGCAGATCGTGGTGCCGGTCTCGCTGCTGCTGGTGTTCACGCTGCTGTTCGCGATGTTCGGCAACCTCAAGGACGGCCTGGTCGTCTTCACCGGCATCCCGTTCGCGCTCACCGGCGGCATCCTGGCGCTGTGGCTGCGCGACATCCCGCTGTCGATCACGGCGGCCGTCGGCTTCATCGCGCTGTCGGGCGTGGCCGTGCTGAACGGGCTGGTGATGATCTCCTTCGTCCGCCACCTGCGCGAGGGCGGCGCCACGCTGGACCAAGCGGTCCGGGAAGGCGCCCTGACGCGGCTGCGGCCGGTGCTGATGACCGCGATGGTGGCCTCGCTGGGCTTCGTGCCGATGGCCATCGCCACGGGCACCGGCGCCGAGGTCCAGCGACCACTCGCCACCGTGGTGATCGGCGGCATCCTGTCGTCGACCGCGCTGACGCTGCTGGTGCTGCCGGTGCTCTACCGCTTCGCGCACCGGCGCGACGAGGACGTGGAGGAAGCGCAGGAACAGGGCGAACGCGTCAATGGTGCACTGCTCCTGCCGGCCCAGCACCCCGCCTGAACCCGTGCCGTGATCGCCCTCGCACGGCGTCATGGCCGAGGGCAGTTTTTCTTTTCTCCAACCCCCATTCACACGAGGTCTCTGCATCATGAAAACGTCTTCCCTCATCGCCGCTGCCACGCTCGCGCTCAGCCTGTGCGGCCTGGCCCAGGCTGCCGAGGAACACAAGGGCCACGGGCACGACGACAAGGCCGCAGCGCACCCGCACGAGGCCAAGGCGCAGCACGGCGGCGTGGTGTCGGTGGTCAAGGACACCAACTACGAATTGGTCACGCGCGCCGGTGAAATCCTGCTCTACGTCACCGACCACGGCAAGGCCGTGGACCTGAGCGGCGCGACGGCCAAACTGACGCTGCTCTCGGGCAGCAAGAAGGAAGAGCTCACGCTGGTGCCAGGCAAGGACGCCCTGCAGGCCAAGAGCGATTTCGCCGTGGCCGCTGGCACCAAGGCCATGGCGCAGGTGGCGATGAAGGGCCAGCCGGCCCAGGCCGTGCGCTTCTCGGTGAAGTGACCGGCGAGATAACCAAACTGTAATCTGGCAGTTGGGAAGTTGATGGATTGGGTTTTTAAAGTTGCTTCATGCCACCGACGAGGTGGTGCCACTCAACCCACCCACCCATCCACTTCGAAAGACACCGACATGAACACCGTCTCGCTGCGCGCTCCCTTCCTC
>Ga0308164_10002500_pt1 | contig 18139 bp, 13 predicted proteins | sample PhyTR2_FD_201031 | JGI IMG/M metagenome (GOLD analysis project Ga0308164, IMG submission 201031) | Phyllosphere microbial communities from UC Gill Tract Community Farm, Albany, California, United States - DLSLT.R2 | ecosystem: Host-associated > Plants > Phyllosphere > Unclassified | place: USA... | reverse complement strand
CGACAGATAGCCGAGCAGGAAGCCGATCCCCCAGCAGAAGTGTATACAGGGCAGCACGACCAGGAACCACAGCATCGAGCGCGCGCCGTCGGGCCGGGCATAGACGAGGGTCGCGAGCACGACGAACACGAGGTAGAGAGCCGGGACCGCGAAGCCGAGGGTGGGCCACCGGACATCCGCCATCACGCCCGTGACGAGGCCGACGAGCCCCAGGACGAGGCCGAGCAGGACGCCCAGCACCATGACGGGCGGTGCGAAGTAACGCAGGGAGCGGCCGCCCGGGAAACGTCGCGTGAGTTCGCCGCGCCAGAGGCCTGTCGAGAGGAACTGGCGCGCGAGGCGAGAAAAGCTCGGGCGGGGGCGGTAGGTGACGCGCAGCGCGGGCGTGAACCAGACGGTGCCGCCGGCGGCTCGCAGTCGGTGGTTGAGTTCCCAGTCTTGGCCGCGTTTTATGCGCTCGTCGAACATGCCGACGGCCTCGAGTGGCTCGCGCTGGAAGACGCCCAGGTAGACCGTGTCGGCCGGGCCTTCTGCGCCGCCCACGTGGTGCGGCGTTCCGCCGAGACCGACCTTGGTGCCGTAGGCGCGGGCGACGGCGCGTTCGAAAGCCGAGATGCCCTGAGCATCCATGATTCCGCCGACGTTGGCCGCCCCCGTGCGGGCGAGAGCCTCGACGGCGATGCGCGCGTAGTCGGGCGGCAGAACCGAGTGGGCGTCGACGCGGATGACCACGGGGTAGGTGGTCGCGCGGATGGCGATGTTGAGGCCGGCCGGCGTCGAACCGACGGGGTTGGGGATGACGCGCACCCGGGGATCGGTGCGGGACAGCTCTTCGACGAGCTCTGTCGTGCCGTCGATGCTGGGCCCGAGAGCGATCGCCACCTCGAAGGGGCCCTCATAGTCTTGCGTGAGCAGCGAATCGACCGCTGCCCGCACGTGCGTGACGTCGTTGAGAACCGGCATCACATAGGAGACGCCCGTGGCAGGCGTCGGAGCGCCCGCTGAAGAACTGTGACTCATGCTCTCCCACTACTCGGCAGACGTCATCCGCTTGAGCCTAGCAGCCGTCTCCGCTCGAATGCCCGCACGCGGGGTGCGGGCATTCGAGCGGTCGAACCGCGGAAGGTCGTGCCGATGATCGGGCGGCGAGGCGGTGCGAACGGTTAGAGAACCAGCTCGCCGAGCGTCACGTCGACCGTGAAGCTCTTGCCGTCGCGCACGTAGGTGACCTCGGCTTTGCTGTTCGCGGCGAGGGCGCGAACCTGGGCGGTCAGGTCGTTGGCGTCGGTGACGGGGTGGCCGTTGAAGTTCGTGACGATGTCACCCGTCTTGAGGCCGCCCTTCTCGGCCGCGCCGCCGGAGCTGATGTCGCCGAGAAGCGCGCCCGCGACCGTGCTGCCGGACACCTGGGCGGCGTCACGCACCGACGCGCCGAGCAGGCCGTGGGTCGCCTTGCCATCCTTGATGATCTCGTTGGCGATGCGCTCGGCCGTGTCGGACGGGATGGCGAAGCCGACGCCGATGCTGCCGGACTGGCTGTCAGACGAACCCGAGCCGGCCGAGGCGATGGCCACGTTGATGCCGATGAGCTTACCGTCGCTGTCGAGCAGCGCGCCACCCGAGTTGCCCGGGTTGATCGACGCGTCGGTCTGGATGACGGCGAGCGAGATGGACGACTGGGCCTGCGTTTGCGACTGCTCCTGGCCCGGCAGCTGGAAGCCGAACGGGTTGCTCGGCTTGTCGGTGTTGCTGTCGGAGTCGCTACCCGACTTGTCGGGCACCGCGGACGAGGCCACCGTGATGCTGCGGTTCAGTGCCGAGACGATGCCGTCCGTGACGGTTCCGGCCAGGCCGAGGGGCGCGCCGATGGCGATGGCCACATCGCCGACGTTGAGCTTGTTCGGGTCGCCGAATTCCATGGGCTCGAGGCCAGAGGCGTCGTCGAGTTTGATGACGGCGAGGTCATAGACCGGGTCGGTGCCGACGATCTTCGCCGAGTAGATCTTGCCGTCGTTCGCCGTGACCTGGATGGTGGGCTTGGCGTTCTGGCCGTCGAGCGTGATGACGTGGTTGTTGGTGAGGACGTAGCCATCCTTGCTGAGGATGACTCCCGAACCGGTTCCCGCGCCGTCGTCGCCCTGCACGGCGATCGTCACGACGCTCGGGGATGCCTTGGCTGCCACGGCCGACGTGCGGGTGACGCTCGTGGTGTCGTTGATCGTGACCGACTGGGAGCCGTTCGACGAGCTGGCGACGGGCGTGCCCGACCCGTCGATCAGAGCGTAAGAGCCGGCACCCGCGGCGCCGCCGATGAGCGCGCCGATGGCGAGCGTGGCGACGAGCAGGGCGGCCGTGGGGCGACGCTTCGAGGAGGACGATGCCGGCTGGTGCTGCGCGGCCGCGGCCGGGCCGAAGGCGCCGCCGTTGCCGTTGCCGTTGCCGTTGCCGTTGCCGTTGTGCGAGCCGTTGCCGGCGGGGGCGCCATGCTGCGCGTGTGCTCCGTGCTGGCCCGTCGCCGGGTAGGCCGCGGTCTGGGCGAAGGGGTTCGACGCGCCCTGGCGCGGGGCGCCGTAAGCCGGATAGGGCGTCGTCGGCTGGTTGGGCTGGCCGTTCTGCGGGGCACCGTAGGCGGCGTTCGCGCCGTAGCCGGCGGCGGTCGGGAACGAGGCGGGGCGCTGCGGGATGGGGCCGTAGGCACCGTGGCCCTGCTGCGCGTTCTGCGGCTGCTGCGAGTTCGGCTGCTGCGAGCTCGGCTGCTGGGGGTTCTGCGGCGACTGCGGTGCCTGCGGCTGCTGCGCCGCGTAGCCCTGGTCGGCCGGACGGTAGCCGTCTCGCGAGTCGTTCGAGGAGAGCGCCGCGGCACCGAAGTCTTCGGTGGGGGTCGCATTCGGGTTGTGCGAAGTCTGGGGCTGCTCGGCGTCGTTCGAGCGGTCGTTGTTCTCGGCTCCTGTGGCGCCGGTCGGGTTTTCGGTCATCGGTTGCTCCTTCCAAGCAGGATCAGGTTCTCGCTCGAACCTGTGCTTATTCAATGGACCGACTGGGAACTGCCCAACGCCTAGCTGGGATATCGCTACATGGCCGAATCCGGTGTCCCTCGGGTTCCAGTTTAGCGATGCCGTAGGTTTGCACCAGGATCGCGGGCGGGGCTTGACCGCTCGCGAGAGACGCATGAAAGGAAAGATCCTCGGCATGGATGCTTCAGCCCCCTGGCAGCGGACCGCTCGCGCAGCTGGCCTCCTCGGGCCCACCGGCCAGCTGTCTCCGACGATCTTCGCCGAGATGAGTGCGCTCGCCTCGGCCACCGGCGCGATCAACCTGGGCCAGGGCTTTCCCGACGAAGACGGGCCGACCGAGGTGCTCGAGGCGGCGCGTCGCGCGATCGCCGACGGCGCGAACCAGTACCCGCCCGGTCGCGGCATCCCCGATCTGCGCGCGGCGATCGCCGAGCACCAGCACCGGTTCTACGGCCTGACCGTCGATCCCGAACGTGAGGTCTGCGTCACGGCGGGCGCGACCGAGGCGCTTGCTGCAACCATCCTCGCGTTCTGCGGCCCCGGCGACGAGATCGTCGTGTTCGAGCCCTATTACGACGCGTATGCCGCGCTGGCCGGGCTCTCGGGTGCGAAGCTCGTGCCGGTGCCGCTGCGCTTTCCCGATTTTCAACCCGACGAGCGCGACATCCGCGCCGCCGTCAGCGATCGCACCCGGCTCATCCTCGTGAACACGCCCCACAACCCGACCGGCACCGTGTTCGGGCGCGACACTCTCGCCACGATCCTGGCCGAAGCCGAACGGGTCGATGCACTGGTCGTGACCGACGAAGTGTATGAACACCTCACGTTCGGCACGGTGCACGTCCCGCTCGCGACGCTGCCGGGGGCCGCCGAACGAGTCATCACGATCTCGTCGGCCGGCAAGACGTTCAGCACGACCGGGTGGAAGATCGGCTGGGTGACCGCCTCGGCCGCGCTCATCGAACCGATCGTCACGGTCAAGCAGTTCCTCACCTACGTGAACGGCGCACCGTTCCAGCCGGCCATCGCGGCCGGACTCCGTCTGCCCGACGCGTTCTTCGACGACGCCGCTGCGGCACTCGGCGAGAAACGCGACATCTTGTCAGCGGGTCTGCGGGCCGCGGGGTTCCAGGTCTCGAACCCGAGCGGCTCGTACTTCGTCATCGCCGATGCCGCGTCGCTCGGCGTCACCGATGCGGCCGACCTCTGCCGTCGTCTCCCCGAACTCGTGGGCGTCGTGGGCATCCCGGTGTCGGCCTTCGTGTCGGCTGAGCATGCCGACGACTACCGCTCGCTCATCCGATTCGCATTCTGCAAGAAACGGGATGTTCTCACCGAGGCCTCCGCACGCCTCGCGCAGCTCGGAACCGCGCTCCGAGACTAAGAACAGCGCCTCGGCACCCGAGGTCCGGGTCGCCGGGCGCGACAGGCCCCGGCCGGCTCGCCGACCGCTCCTACTCCCCCGGCACGACCCGGTAGCGGCGCAGCTCGAGGGCAGGGTTTCGGCCGCGAACGGCATCGAGCTCGCCCCGGTCGAGCGTCGCGTCGACGACACCCGCATCGTCCCCCAGCTCGGCCAGCACGACGCCGGCCGGATCGACCAGCACACTGAGACCCACACCCGTGGGACGCGGATGGTCGGCGGCGACCACGAAAGCGGTGTTCTCGATCGCACGAGCGCGCAGCAGAGTCATCCACTGGTCTTCTTTGCCCGGCCCCGGCACCCATTCGGCGGGCACGACCAGAACGTCGACCGCCGCATCGATGAGGCGACGCGACACCTCGGGAAAACGGATGTCGTAACAGGTCTGCAGGCCGACCCGGAATGGCCCGACCTCGAATGTCTGGGGCGGGTCGAGCGGCCCGGGCTCGACCCACTCGGACTCTTGCTGCCCGAACGCGTCGTAGAGGTGCTGCTTGCGGTAGGTTGCGACGATCTCGCCCGACGCATCGACGGCGACGAGTGTGTTCGAGAACCGATCGCCGTCCTGCCGCGCCTCGACGAGCCCCACGACGACATGGATTCCGCTGCGAGCGGCGGCCGCCCGGACATCCCGCAGGAAGGGGCCGCCCAGGTCTTGTGCGGCGGCCACCATGCGCCCGTCCACCGGGTTGGCGAAGAAGCTCGAATACTCGGGAAAGACCACGAGCTGAACACCGGATGCCGCGGCCTCGGCGATCTGCGCACTCACCGCGTCGGCGTTCGCCGCCGCATCGGCCAGCGGCGCGAACTGAACGGCACGCACGCGGATGCTCGATTCGAACGACTCTGACCCTGCGGTCGCGTCGCTCGCACCAGGTGAGGATGCCTCGGACATCGATTCCACGCGCGCGCTCTCGGTCATGCGCCCAGCCTAGTGAGCGGCCCTCGGGCAGCCAATGGTCGGTCGAATACCGTTCCCGAGCCGCGCCGGCCAGGAGGCAGACCGTGGCACGCGAACTCCGGCACGACGAACGGGCGAGGCCCGAAGGCCCCGCCCGTTCTGAAATCGTGTCTAGCCGATGTGCGCGGGAACTAGTCCTTGCGCTTCACGCTGTTGTCGTTGGACTGCGTCTTGGTCTCACGCGAGCCCGGCTCAGGAACGATCTGCAACCCCTGGCCGCTGTTCGCCGAGGCGGTCAGCAACTCGAGCCATTCGCGGTTGATCGCTGGCTGACGCCCGCCCGAGTATTTGAAGTACAACGGGATGCTCGGCTCGACCCAGATCGCACTGCGACCGTCGCCCACACTGGGGTCGTCGCGCCAGGTGAAGAAGAAACTCTCTCCCCGGCGAAGCTTGGCGCCCATGACGAGCTGCACATGCGTCAGAAGACGGTCATCGAATTCGATCTCGATTCCGGCGTTCGCATAAATCAACGAGCCCAACGGTCCTCCTAGCGTGACTCCCAGCTAGGACAGGATACTAGACGCTCTTCTTGCCGGTGATGAAGCGCAGGAGGAAGACGATGAGCGCGATGATGAGGAGCGCGAGGCCGACCCAGATGAGGAAGTTGAGCGACGAGGTGACGCCACCCGTGATCAACAGGATGACGGCGACGATGGCGATGATGATAACCAGCAGGTTCATGGGGTTCTCCCTAGTTAGGCGGATGATGCTGTAGTAAGAGCCTAACGACGCCGCGCGACATCCGTGGCGCACGACGGCACATATTCGCGCGTACACGCGAACCGCGCGCGTTGCACGCCGAGGACGACTCTGCAACCCCTAGATGATCCCCTGAACGCAGTCGTAACGTCGGTGACGTCCAGTTCCACAAAGCTAGGAGGCTCACTTATGAGCGCAGGAGACAAGATCGGTAACGCCGCAGAAAACCTCGTCGGCAAGGCGAAGGAAGCTGCAGGCAAGGCCACCGACAACGAACGACTCGAAGCTGAAGGACACACCGACCAGGCAAAGGCCAACGCCAAAAAGGTCGGCGAAGACGTCAAGGACACCTTCAAGAGCTAGTTTGAAGGATGTTGCGTCTCTGACGCCCGAGGAGGTTCCGCATTGCGGGGCCTCCTCCGTCGTTTAACCGCGTTTGTGAGCGAGCGAGGGAGGGACCGAGCGACTGTGCCTGAGCGCCTGAGCGACTGTGCCTGAGTGCATGAGCGTCAGAGCGTCAGAGCGTCAGAGCGTCAAAGCGTCAGAGCGACTGTGCGCCTGTGCGCCTGTGCGCCTGTGCGCCTGTGCGCCTGTGCGCCTGTGCGCCTGAGCGCCTGAGCGACTGAGCACCGCACAGTGAGAGCAACGGAGGACGCCGCGGGTTCTCTGGCGACACGCTCCGCCGACGGTTCGGCCGCGTCAGCGGTTATTCCGCGTGCGCCCGAGAGCGCCGACGCGGGCGTCGAGCAGGCGCAGCGCCGCGAGGGTGACGGCGTCGCCGAAGTCCGCGCTCGTGCGGTTGAGGGTGCGCTCGGCCACGTGATCGCTGCCGTTCGGAGAGTGCAGCGCGAAGTACACGATGACACCCGCCTGGCTCTCGGGCGGGGCGGGCTGGTTGACGACCTGGAGGACGTCGGTCGTTGTGTCGCCGAACTCCGTGATCGAGACCGGGGCTGTCACGGTGCGCGGCTCGTTCGCAGCGGGCGCGGGCTCATCGGTGCGGGCGACGACAACCGCGAGCGTGAGGTTGGCTCCCGTGACGCGCGCGGTGGCACGGGCCATGTCCTGCGCGAGCGCTGCATCGGCCGGACGATCGGCATCGAGCTGCAGCACGTGCATCGATTCGTGGCCGGGGCGCGCGACGATATTCCCGGCGAACCAGGCGCCCGACGGGTCGGATTGGGCCAGCTCGTGCGAGATCGCGCCGCCGTCTTCGGGCTCGGTGACCGCGATGCTGATGCGGCAACCCCGGGCGCGCTCGGAGATCGAGGCGGCGAGGGCGGCAACGGTGCGCCTCGCACTGTCCCCGCGGCGGTCGGGCACGGTTTCTGCGAGCATGTTCCCATTGTCGCGCGGTGTCCCCCGAACGGGTAGGGATTGACAGGGATGCTCAGCTTGACCTCGCTCATGCATCCGGGGTTTTGCCCATGTTCACCTCGCGACGTCGACCGTAAGCTCGGTGTAGACACCGCCGAGAACGAGGGGGCGACATGGCGCGACGCACGGACTCCGGCCGGCCGGACTCGAATGAGCAGCCCGGCACGGGCGACTCGACCGGCTCTTCCGGCAACGTGGCCAATCCCTCGCGCCGCTCGTTCCTGCGCGGCGCCGGGATCGCCGCGGCATCGACGGCCGCAGCCGGGGCAGCCGTGGGCGTCGGTGCCGCCGCCGTCAATGGTGCGCCCGCGACATCCGATCGCCGTTCAGCGGTGAACCGGCCCGCGTCCTCGCCCTCGCCCTCGCCGACCCTGCCCCCGCGCGCGGGCGGACCCGGTTTCGACCACCTCGTCGTGGTCATGTTCGAGAACCGCTCGTTCGACAACATCCTCGGCTATCTCTACGACGACCAGACGCTGCCAGAGGGGCAGAAGTTCGACGGGCTGCACGGCGGCGACCACGCGAACGCGGCTCCCGACGGCACACGCGTGCCCGCGCATCCGTATACGGGTTCGACCGACCAGATCATGTCGAGCCCGCAGCCCGATCCCGGCGAGGAATACCCGCACGTCAACACGCAGCTCTTCGGAACCGTGGCGCCCGAGAGCAACCGCGCGCTGAAGGCGCAGCGCATGACGAAGCCCTTCAACGCTCCCGCCGACACCTCGCGGCCCATCATGTCGGGGTTCGTCGAGGACTACGTCAACAACTACCTTTCCGACCACCAGGGTGAGCTCCCCTCGGCAGACCAGTACGGCGTCGTCATGGGGTCCTTCACGCCCGACATGCTGCCCGTCTTCTCCACCCTGGCCCGCGAGTTCGCCGTCTACGACAATTGGCACTGCGCCGTGCCCTCGCAGACGTTCTGCAACCGCTCGTTCTTCCACGCGTCGACGTCGCACGGCTTCGTCACGAACCACGGGGATGGCGGCTACGGCAAGTGGCTGCGCGAAGAGAATGCCGCGCCCACGATCTTCAACCGCCTCGGCGAAGCGGGCCTCACGTGGCGCGTCTACTACGACCGCCGCCAGGTGGTCTCGATGACGGGGCTCATCCACGGCCGCGCGCTCGAGCCGTTCTGGAAGAGCAACTTCCGCACCATGGAGCAGTTCTACCGCGACGTCGAGACGGGCGACCTGCCCGACTATGCGTTCATCGAACCGCGCATGGTCTATGACCACAACGACATGCATCCGCCGGTGGGGCCGTTCACCGAGACCGACTACGACGGCCGCGTGGTCACGGGCGGCGCCATTTCGGATGTCCGCGCCGGAGAACGCCTGCTGCATCAGGTCTATTCGGCCGTCCGTGCGAGCGCGAGCGAACGCGGGTCGAACGCGCTGAACACGCTTCTGCTGGCCACGTTCGACGAGCACGGCGGAACCTACGACCATGTGCCACCGCCCGCCGCGACGCCGCCCGACGGCGGCACAGATGGTGACACGAGCGGCGGCAGCGGCAACGCCGGTAGCGGGTCGAGCGGCGACGACGGCAGCGCGGGCCGCAGAGAGCGAGAACGACGCCGCCCGAACGAGATGGATTTCACCTTCGACCGCCTGGGCGTGCGCGTGCCCGCCATCGCCATTTCGGCCTACACGAAGAAGGGCAGCGTGATCAACGAGCTCATGCACCACGGCTCGGTGATCAGCACACTGGCTGGCGCGCACGGCCTCGAACCGCTCACCGCCCGGGATGCCGGGGCGCCGACGCTACAGAACGCCGTCATGCTCGAGGAGCCGCGCCAGGTGACGGACTGGCCGCAGACGCATCCGCAGTACGTGCCCGCGAACCCCGAGGCCGATCTGCCCGACGACTCCCCGTTCCCCTTCGGCCAGGAGGAACGCCCGCTGAGCGCACCCGGGGTGGGGCTCGTCGGCATGCTGACCGCGCGGTTCGCGCCGGGCGAGAAGATTCCCGAAACGTATGCCGAGGCGCGTGCGACGCTCGATCGCCACGGGCGCGGCTTGTTCGGCACGACCGACTAGGGCCGGGAGCTTCACCGACATCAGGACAAGAAAAAGGCCCGGAATCCGGTGAAATTCACCGTGATTCCGGGCCTATCTGTTGCGGGGGCAGGATTTGAACCTACGACCTCTGGGTTATGAGCCCAGCGAGCTACCGAACTGCTCCACCCCGCGGCACAAGAATTGACTCTAGCACGGATATTGGAGCGCCGCCAATCGTGGGCGGTTCGGCATCCGAATTCGGGGGTGAAACCTGCCTCAGTTTTCGCGACCGCTGCCGGGACGGGTCTGCCCGACCATGGGCTTCACGGCCGTGAGCGAATGCGCGAGCGGCAACCACCTCGTGTCGTCCGGCCAGCGGTACATGCCGTCACCCTGGGCCTGCAGGCTCGGAAAAGCCTGCCACGGGATCTCGTAGTGCTCCTCATAGTGGTCGAGCCGCAACGTCGCGCCCGTGACGGCCTTCCAGAGGGCCGAAACGGTGTGCGACCACTCCCAGGTGCGCCCGTGCTCGACGCGGGCCTCCTGGTCGGCGTAGTCGGACGGATCGTCGATCACGAACGGCTCGGTCGACCCGTAGGGGTAGGCGAAGCGCGGGAACCCGTTCTCGAGCCCGTCGAAAACCCCGGCCACGGGATGCCCGTCGGCGAAGTAGAAGAGCGCCCCGGGTTTCAGGAACCACTCGATGATGCTCGCCCACTCGGTCAGGTTCGGCAGCCACGTGATGGTGCCCCAGCTCGTGAAGACCAGGTCGAACGAGTCCGGCTCGGGCAGCGCGTGCCGCAGGTCGTAGACGTCGGTGACGATGAAGCGCGCGCGGTCGGCAAGGCCGAGTTCGGCGGCCAGCTTGCGCGCCTCCTTGATGGCGGGGCGGGAGAAGTCGATGCCCACCACCTCGGCCCCGGCCTGCGCCAGCCGCAACGTGTCGGCGCCGAAGTGGCACTGCAGGTGCAGGACGCGCAGACCGCTGAGGTCGAACGTGCCATCCTCTCCCCCGGGGAAGAGCTGCGAGAGCTCGGATTCCTCGATGGGCGTCAGCCGACCGCGGCCCGCGCGCAGGGCCGTCAGATCGTAGAAGTCGCTGGCGACGTGGACGGGAACGCGGTCATCCCAGTTGGCGCGGTTGTCGTCGAGCCAGGATGATGCGCCATCCTGTTCATCGTGTTCGTGCTCGTCCGTGGTGTGTGACATCTGGCGGTTCCCTTCTTCGACGGCGCACAGCGTTGGCGCAAGCCGGTGCTGGCCGGCCGTTCGGTGCATGGTGCGCGGTGCGTGGTACGTGGTGCGTGGTGCGTCAACGCAAACGCACCGCCCCCAATGTACAAGCGGGGCGGTGCGGATGCGCGGGGTGTTTCAGCGAGTGCGACTCGTGGTACTACTTGCTGCCGGTGAGCTCCAGCGCGCGGGCCACGGCCTCGGCGAGCTTGGCGTCTGCGGCGCCATAGGCGGCGAAGTCACCCTTCTCGAGCGCGGCCTGCTTGTCGGCGATGGCCTGCTTGGCCTCGTTCAGTGCCTGCTGCAACTGTGCATCGGTCGCGGGATCACCCGTCGTGACTCCCGTGTCGCCGTCGGTGCCGGTATCGGTTCCCGTGTCGGAACCCGTGTCCGTTCCTCCGTCGGTGCCCGTGTTGGGGTCGACGCTGGGCGTCTCGGGCGCGACGGTGGAGTCCGTGCCCGTATCACCGGCCTCGGCACCCGAGTCGCCGCCGAAGAGGACGTCGAGCGCCTCGTCGAGCGTGTTCTCGAACGCGATCTGGTCACCGAAGGCGACGAGCACCTTCTGCAACAGTGGGTAGGCCGTCTCGGCCGTCGACTGTACATAGACCGGCTGCACGTAGAGCAGACCGCCACCGACGGGCACCGTGAGCAGGTTGCCGTTGATGACCTTGGTCTGACCCTGCTTCAACAGGTTGATGGCCGAGGAGACGCTCGGGTCGGAGTTGAAGTTGTTCTGCACCTGGCCGGGGCCGGGCACCGTGTCTTCCTTCGGCAGCGTCAGGAGCCTGAGCTTGCCGTAGTCGTCGCCCTTCACGCCCTTCTCGGCACCCGCATCGGCATCGGCCGCGAGATAACCCGTGAGGATCGATCGCGACGAGTCGCTGGTGCCTCGAGGGATGAACGAGGAGTACAGCGAGAACGCCGGGGCGTCCTGCCCGGGCATCTGCATCGTCAGGTAGTACGGCGGCTGCAGCGTGGTGTCGTTGGCCGTGGCCTGCGGATCGGCCGGTGTGGCCCACGCGTCGGACCGCGAGTAGAACGGGCCGGCGTCGGTCACGTGGTACTGGCCGAGGATCTGGCGCTGCACCTTGAACAGGTCGGCCGGGTAACGCACGTGGCTCATCAGGTCTCCGGACATTTCGGAGATCGGCTTCACCGTGGACGGGTAGATCTTCTGCCAGGTGGCGAGCACCGGGTCTTTGTCGTCCCACGCGTAGAGCGTGACCTTGCCGCTGTAGGCGTCGACCGTGGCCTTGACCGAGTTGCGGATGTAGTTGATGTTGTCGAGCGCGTACTGCTGGGTCTGCGTCGCCGAGTCGGCAATTGCGTTCGACAGCGACTGCGTCTTGGCGTACGGGAAGTTCGCCGACGTGGTGTAGCCGTCGACGATCCAGACGACCTTGCCGTCGACGACCGAGGGGTAGGGGTCGGAGTCGAGCGTCAGGTAGGGAGCCGCCTTCTGCACGCGGTCCTTCGGGTTGCGGTCGTAGAGGATCTGCGACTCGTTGTTCACGGCATCCGAGAGGAAGATCTGCTCGGACTGGAACTTGAGCGCGTAGATGAGTTTCTTGAACGCGTTGTCGAGCTTGGGGCCGCCGTCGCCGTCGAACGTGTTGTACGTCTCCTGCGAGTCGTCGGTGGCCGACGGGTAGTCGAGCTCGACGGGGTCGGTGGACGACGGCGAACCGACGATCGAGTACTCGGGCGATTTCTCACCGAAGTAGATGCGCGGCTGGAAGTCGCCCAGCTCACCCGAGGTGGGCACACCCGACTCGAGGAACACGGGGAAACCGTCGGACGAGCGCTGGTTGCCGTAGGCGGCGACCAGGCCGTAGCCGTGCGTGTAGACGACCGTGTTGTTGTACCAGCTCTGGGCGTCTTCGAGGCCGGACTGGCTGAGCTCACGCACGGCCACCACGGCATCCTGGGTCTTGCCGTCGATCGTGTAGCGGTCGACGTCGAGCGCCTTGTTGAACTGGTAGTAGTTCTTGAACTGCTCGAGCTGCGAGACCGTCGGGCTGACGACCGCGGGGTCGATGATGCGGATGTTCGCGGTGGTCTCGGCGTCGGCGCGCAGGGCACCGGGCTCGGCGTCGGTCGTGGCGTTGTAGGGGACCTCTTCGACCGTGTCGACGCCATAGGCCTCACGCGTGAGGTCGATGTTGCGCTGGATGTAGGGCGTCTCGAGCACGCGCGCGTTCGGGTCGACCTGGAAGCGCTGCACGACCCACGGGTAGGCCGTGCCGATGAGCAGGCCCGAGATGAGCAAAAGCACAAGGCCGACGACCGGGAAGCGCCAGCGGCCGATGAAAGCCGTGACGAAGAAGAGCAGGGCGACGAGGATGGCGATGCCGGCCAGGATGATGCGACCCGGGATCGTGGCATTCACGTCGGTGTAGCTGGCACCCGTGATCAGGTCGCCGGTCTGCGTGAGCGTGACGTACTGGTCGAGCCAGATGCTGACGGCCTGCAGGAGCAGGTAGACACCCGCGAGGATGGCGATCTGGATGCGGGCGCTCTTCGAGATGCGCAGCTCGCGGCCGGCCACACGGATGGAACCGTAGAGGTAGCTCACGGCAACAGTGGCGAGCACGGCGAGCAGGATGACGGCCGAGGCGAAGGCCACGACGCCGCGGTAGAACGGCAGCTCGAAGAGGTAGAACGAGGTGTCGAGACCGAACTGCGGGTCGGTGGTGCCCGACGGCGTGCGGTTGAACCACATGAGCACGACCTGCCAGCGCGTGGCGGTGGCGAAGCCCGCGAAGAGACCCAGGATGACCGGGATGCCCCACGTGGCGAGGCGACGCAGCGGCTCGACGAGCTCCTGGTAGCGGTCGAGCTGGCTCGAGAGCTTCGCGTACACCGGGCGCAGGCGATAGGCCAGCTGGATCGAGATCCAGACGGGCACGGCCATGGCGATGAAGCCGACCAGGAACATGCCCAGGGTGGCGAGCCATCCGGTGGTCAGGACGGTTGCATAACCGAGCTGGTCGTACCAGAGGAAGTCGGTGTATAAACCGGAGAAGATGAAGAAGGCCACCACGAGCGCGCCGACCACCGCGAGGGTGATGGCGAGGGGTGCTCGGGAACGCTTCGGTTGGGTCGGCTGTGCTGCTGTCGTGGATGTCACGGTGTCGGCCTCTTTGCTGTCGGGGTCACCGAATCAGTCTACGTTCCGATCCTGAGAAGACAGCCGCGCTCAGGGCGAACAGCCGCGGCTACTCGGTCGGTGCGGCCGCAGCCGTTTCGCACGTCGGCAGGGCATCGAGATCGCCCTTCTCGCGCACCGCATCGAGCACGGCCATCGAGTCGTTCAAGGTGGAGACACTGAAGACGCGGATGCCGTCGGGTACGTGTCCGACGACCTCGTCGCAGTTGGCCGAGGGCGCCAGGAAGATGGTCGCCCCGTCGTCGCGCGCCGCGAACAGCTTCTGCCGTATGCCGCCGATCGCGCCCACCTCACCCGATTCGGTGATGGTGCCCGTGCCCGCGACATCCGCACCGCCGTTGAGCTCACCCGGGGTCAGCTTGTCGATGATGCCGAGTGCGAACATCATGCCGGCACTCGGGCCGCCCACGTTGTCGAGCTGGATGGTGACGTCGATCGGAAAGTCGTAGACCATGCGCGTGCCGATGCCGATGACCGTCTGCGTCTCGCCCGCCGCATCCTTCTGCTCGATGGGCGTGACCTCGATGGTCATGGGCACTCCCCCGCGCACGATGTCGATGGATGCCGGCTTGTCGGCGCCGTTGGCCGAGATGGCCGTGCGCACCGATTCGAGGTCGTCGACCGTCTCGCCGTTGACCGAGACGAGATCGTCGTCGACCTTCAGCACATTCTCGGCGGGCGAACCCTTGGCGACCGAACCGACCGCCAGGTGCTGCGGATAGGTGTAGCCGAGCTCGGAGAGAGCCGCAGCGACGGCATCCTGTTGCGAGTCGACCATGAGCGTGGCGTTCTGCTCGGAGCGCTGTTCGGTGGTGACGCCGGGCGGGTAGACGGCTTCGAGAGGCACGACGGCGCGGCTCGGATCGAACCACGACATTGCCACCTCGAACCAGCTCGGGCGCTGATCGGGTGTGCCGTTGACCTGCACCGTGAGCATATCGAGGCTGCCGGCGGTGTCGTAGGTCTCGGCGCCCTGGATGTCGATCATGGGCACGTCTTTGTCGTCGTGCTGAACGGTGCCCAGCGTGTTGAAGACGGGGCCCGGCTGCTCGATGACCCACGGGCTCGGCCACAGGGCCAGAACACCCAGTAGAACGAAAGCGATGGCGAGCGACAGCCACCCCGCACTGCGGCGCCTCGACTGCGCGCTCCTCGCCGGAGAGACGGGGGAAGAGGGCTGGTCGTCGAAGAGCGTCACAGCGAGCCATCCTAGATGACCGGTCGATGGCCACCCCGGGAAACAGCCGTACGGCGGGATGCCGGCGCACCGCCTGCAGCCGCCGGACCTGTTCGCGGCGGGCGGACAGTGAGACCGCCCATCCCACGGTCTGCACCAGGTGGCACGGGTTAACGTTGAGAACAGAGCAAACGTTGCCCTGCGGAAAGGTGGCCATCGTGTCAGACGACGAGTCCAAGAAGCCCGAAGACGAATTTCAGGAGATGCTTCGCGAACTCCTGTCCGGCAACGGGGCGATCGACCCCAGCCAGCTCGCGGGAGCCGCCGGACTGCCGAACGACCCGGCCGCGCTGCAGGCCCTCATCGGCCAGCTGCAGAACGCCATGCAGGCCGCACCCGGTGGCGGGATCAACTGGCAGACGGCCACCGATCAGGCCATCGCCATCGCCTCGGAGGGCAGCGTCGCGACGACCCCCGCCGAGCGCAACGCCCTCGAGCAGGCCTTCCACGTGGCCGCGCTGTGGCTCGACGAGGCGACAGTCGTCACGGCCCTCGCGCAGGAGCCCGTCCTCATGACGCGTGCCCAGTGGGCCAAAGACACCATGCCCGTGTGGGCGCAGATGGCCGAACCCGTCGCGACGAGCATTTCCGACGCTCTCACCCGGGTCATGACCGACCAGGCGCCCGAAGAGATGCGATCGATGATGGCGGGCGCGAGCCAGATGATGCGCAACATCGGCGGCGCCCTCTTCGCCATGCAGCTCGGCCAGGTCGTGGGGCAGCTGTCCCGCGAGGTGGTCTCGGGCGGCGACATCGGCATCCCGCTGCTCGACGAAAACCGCGCGGCGCTCGTGCCGCAGAACGTCGCATCCTTCGGCGAAGGGCTCGACCTCGGCGACGACCAGGTGCAGCTCTACCTCGCGGTGCGCGAGCTGGCGCACGCGCGCTTGTTCCGGCACGCGCGGTGGCTGCGGCTCGACCTCATCTCGTCGATCACCGAATTCGCGCGCGGCATCACGATCAATACCGAGCGGCTCGAAGACCTGGCAGAAGGGTTCGATCCGTCGAACCCCGAGGAGCTGCGCCAGGCCATGGTCGACGGTTCGCTCATCCCGCCGAAGAGCGAGGCCCAGCTGGCCACCCTGGCTCGGCTCGAGACGACGCTCGCGCTCATCGAGGGCTGGGTGGATGTCGTGACCGCTCAGGCGACGACGCGACTGCCCAAGGCCGACTCCGTGGCCGAGATGGTCCGGCGGCGCCGGGCGACCGGTGGGCCCGCCGAATCGGCTTTCGCCACGCTGGTGGGTCTCGAGTTGCGGCCGCGACGGTTGCGCGAGGCTGCGGCGTTCTGGCAGAAGGTCAGCGACGCCGTGGGCACCGAGGCGCGCGACGCCCTGTGGGCGCACCCCGATCTCGTGCCCTCGGGCTCGGATATCGACGACCCGACGGCTCTCATCGCCCGGCTCGAGGCCGAAGCGCGCGGCGAAACGCCCGAACCCGATGAGTTCGACACGGCGCTCGAGCAGTTGTTGCAGCAGGAGGACACCCGGGAGGACTCCCGGGAGGACGATTCCGCGGGTTCCGAGGGAGATTCGGGTTCGACCGACGAGCGTCGGGACGATCCTCCCCACGTGTGATCGAGGCCCGCGGGGCGAGTTGCTGCCGGTGAAAACAAAACCTGTGGATAACCGTCTCGCGGCCTGATTTCCGCGCCAGGCTGGGCGCATGATCCTTCGCATCGACCCCAGCCACGTGATGGTGTGGACCTCTCCGACCACCGTGCAATTCGGCATCGACCGCAGCGTGCTCACGCTCACGGTCGACCCCGCGCGCGAGCGACTCCTCTCTGCCCTGCAGGCGGGCTGCACGTTTCGTGCGCTGTGCCGCGTCGGGCGCATCGAGCCCGTGCCAGCGCGTGTGGGGCTTGACGAGGCGGATGTCGAGGGGTTCGTTCGAGCGCTTCGACCCGTGTTGCTGCGCCCGCCGGGGTCGGGGTCGTCTTCACCGCCCGTTGCTGCCGCCGCAGTGGTGGGAGGTGCGCCTGAATCGGCGCCCGTGCACGTGTTGCAGTGCACGACGTCGGGTTCACCGCCCGACGAGGCGGCTCCGGCGCGCGCGATCGCCGAACTGTTGCGGGTGGCCGGCCGGCCGGTCATGGCCGGGCGCGGCATTCCCCCGTCGGCGCTACACAAACCGGCCTTCGCGGTTCTCCTTGCCGCTTGGAGCGTGCCGACGGCTGCGTTTCAGCGCTACACCAGCGACGGAGTCCCACACCTGCCCGTCGTGTTCGGCGACGAATCGGTTCGCGTCGGCCCGCTCGTGCGGCCGGGGCCGGGGGCGGGAGCGTGCGTGCGGTGTCTGCATCTGGATCGCCGTGACCGAGAACCCGCCTGGCCGGTCATCGCCGCCCAACTGGCCGGCACGCGCGCCCCGCAGGAGGGCGGAGCGCTCGCCTTCGACGCCGTGGGCCGGGCCGCTCGCGTGGCACGCACCTGGCTCGACGAGCGGCGGGATGTGCTGCGCGGCGGCTCGGTCAGCCTGCAGTTGCGGGCGCGGAGCGAGAAGTGGACCTGGCACCGGCCGCACGCGGAATGCGGGTGCCGATCTCCGTGAGAAAGCGCGAACGCTCGCGCGGCTGGGTCGAACGGATTCCACGCTCAGACCAGGAGAGGAACAGCGTGCGGCGCGCGCGCGTGATGCCGACGTAGAGAAGACGACGCTCCTCGTCGATGGCCTCGAAGCCGCTGGCATAGCTGATGGGCACGAGCCCTTCGGACAGCCCGATGAGGAAGACGGTGTCCCATTCGAGACCCTTCGCCGAGTGCAGGGTGGCGAGGGTGACGGCCGAGACATTCGGCTCGTGCTGGCCCGCCTGTCGCTCGAGCAACTCATCCGAGAACTGGCGCAGCGTCGTTCCGGGCGCCGCCTGGTCGACCAGGCCCATAATCGCGTTGAGCGATTCCCAGCGGTCGCGAACGGCCCCGGCCGCCTCGGGCGCGTGGTGCGACCATCCGAGTGAACTGAGCACATCGCTGACGGACTTGAAAAGGGGCTCGCCCGTGATCGAGACCGAG
>Ga0308164_10002498_pt1 | contig 18145 bp, 18 predicted proteins | sample PhyTR2_FD_201031 | JGI IMG/M metagenome (GOLD analysis project Ga0308164, IMG submission 201031) | Phyllosphere microbial communities from UC Gill Tract Community Farm, Albany, California, United States - DLSLT.R2 | ecosystem: Host-associated > Plants > Phyllosphere > Unclassified | place: USA... | reverse complement strand
ACCACGTCTTCGACGCAGCGCTGTCATGCGTCTATGGTGAACTGGACGCAATCCACGCCAACCGCAGGAGCAAGCGCAGTGCCTGACAAGACTTTGAAAGCCGACCTGACCTATCGACCTCGCCTCGCCGACCTCACCCCTCTCAGCCCGCCTGCCGGACTGCTTGCACCGCAAGCCGAGCCGTTGGTGGCACCACGTACAACGCCTGCCAGCGATCTGAAGTCGCGCAAAGGCTACGCGGAGGATTTTCTGGGCGACTTCGTCGTGCCGTGGCCCGCGCCGGACACTGAACTCGCAGCGGATGTCTATCCCCTGAAGAACCCCGGGGATCGCCTGAATTACATGCACTTTTCCATCACCATGTCGCGCAGTCGGCGTCTTGCGCTCTACGTGGGCGTGAACATCGATGGCGACAGCAGCGTGGAGGTCAAGCGCAGCAACGACGCGTGGTCATTCGACGGCAGGCTGCCTGCCGACGCGCAGATTGGTGAGAGTCTGTATGCCGGCAACCTCCTGGACCGCGGGCATCTGGTGCGGCGACAGGATCCGAACTGGGGCAAGGACGCACAAACCGCCAATGCGGACACCTTCCATTTCACCAACTGTTCGCCACAGATGAGCGCGTTCAACCAGAAAACCTGGCTTGAGCTGGAAGACTACATTCTGGATAACACCCGCCGCTGGAAATCGCGGGTCACGGTGTTCAGCGGGCCAATCCTGCGCGATGACGACCGCAGCTACCGCAACGTGAAAATCCCTTCGGCGTTCTGGAAAGTCGTGGCGTTTCTTGGCGACGATGGCAAGCCTTCTGCCAGCGCTTACATGATTGATCAGAGCCGCGAACTGGGCGAGTTGAGCATCGTGTTCGGCCAGCTCAAGACCTGGCAACGCAGCGTGGCGCAGATTGAACAGCTCACGGGTATCCATTTCGGCAAGCTGGCGGACTATGACGGCTTCTCCAACGAAGAGCGCCTGACCGGTACCCGCATTGAGGCGCAGATTCGTGGACCGCAGGACATCCGGCTGTAACTAACAGCCGAACGCCCTGTCCGTGCATTACTCGAACTGCTGGCGGTTTTCCGGCGTGATCAGCTTGAACGGCACCCAGATCACCGGAGACGCCAGCGTTTCGCCGCGCGCCATGCTCAACGCCGCATCCACCGCACCGTTGGCCTGACCGACCGCGTCCTGAAACACACTCACGGCCAGCTTGCCTTCGGCCATCAGTTTCAGTCCGTCCGGCGTGCCATCGATGCCGCCCACCAGATAGTCGCGGGCATTCTTGCCGGCCTTTTCAAGGCCCATGATCGCGCCGATGGCCATTTCATCGTTGTTGGCGGCGATGATCGAGAAGTCCACGCCCTGCTTGACCCAATCGATGACGATCGTCGCGGCCTGGCTGCGTTCCCAGTTGCCGATTTTCTTTTGCACGACTTTCATGTTCGGGTATTTGGCGACCACCTTTTCCACGTCTTCGGTGCGCATGACCGACGACTTGTTGCTCGGATCACCCACCAAAATCACCACGTTGCCCTTGTAGTCGGCACGCCGTGCGAGTTCTTCCGCCTGCAGGGTGCCGGACTCCAACTCGTCTGAGCCGACGAATGCCGTCTGAGGCGGCCACTTGGCGGGTTCCGGATTGCGGTTGACGAACACCAGCGGAATTTTCGCCTCGTTGGCCAGACGCATCATCTCCGGCGCGCTTTTGCCGTTGACCATCGCGACAACAATCGCGTCGACTCTGGAGCTCACCAGGTTGCGGAACTGGCGCATCTGCAGCTCCACATTGTCCTGGCCGTTCTCCATGAAGATATCAGCGTCGAGCACTGCTACCTGCTTCTCCACACCGTGACGCAGGATGGTCTGAAAGTTGTCGTTGTACTTGGCCATGCCGACGCCGACCAAAGGCGTGCTGGCGTGAGCCAGACTGGCGGCCAGCAGGCTGGCACCCAGGGAAATCGCTAACCATTGCTTCATGTTCTGACTCCCGGGCATCAAACGCTGAAATGATGGAGCAGCTCGCGCTGGTCCCTGGCCATTTTCGACAAGTCCTGGCTGCTGCTGGCCGATTGCTCGGCACCGTCTGCGGCCTGCTGGGCTGAGTCGTTGATGTGCGTGACCATGCGGCTGGTTTCCTGCACCGTCGCGCTCTGCTCTTCGGTGGCGGCGGCAATCTGGATGTTCATGTCGCGAATGGTGCCCACCGCCTCGCCCATCTCCTGCAACAGCTCATCAGCGCCGGACGCCAGCGTGACGCAATGATTGGACTGGATCTGGCTTTCGTTCATGACCTGCACCGCAGAATGAATCTTGCTCTGCATCTGGCCGATCATTTCCTGGATTTCGCTGGTGGACGTCTGGGTGCGGCTTGCAAGCGACCTGACTTCATCGGCAACCACCGCAAACCCGCGGCCCTGTTCACCCGCCCGCGCAGCCTCGATGGCGGCGTTGAGGGCCAGCAGATTGGTCTGTTCGGCGATGGTGCGAATCGCATCGACAATGCCGTCGATGTTCTGGCCGTACTTCTGCAACTCATCGGTCACCGCTGACGCCTTGTTGACCTGCTCGGCCTGCTGGCGAATGTTGACGATGGTTTCAGCCACGCGCTGCTGAACCTTTTCGGTCAGCTCACTGGTGCTGTCCACCGCGCTGCGGGTGTCCTGGGCACGCCGGGCGACTTCCTCGACTGTGCTTTCCATTTCGTTCATGGCCGAAGCCGCCGAGTGCAGACGATCCTTCTGCTCATCGACCACCCGCGTGGTCTGCTCGCTGATCTGCGCGTTGTTGCTGGCGGTCAGCGCCAGGGTATCGGCGGAGCCGATCAGCTCGCGGAAGGTCTGTTGCAGGGACTGGGTGAACTCGTTCAGGTAGCCACCCAGCTCGCCGAACTCGTCCTTGCGGCTGACATCGAACCGCACGCGCATGTCGCCTGTGCTCAGGGTTTTCAGTACCTCGCGGAACGCCGCCAGCGGGCGACGCAGGCTGAAGGCCACCCAGGTGCCGATCACGACTGCCGCCAGCACCGCCAGAATGCAGGCAACCAGCAACAGGCTCAGGCTGGTGGCGATCGTCGAGTCAGCACCCTCCTTGGCCTCGTTGGCAACCGCCAGCGACTGATTGCCGAATTCGCCAATCTTGTCCAGCGTGGCCTGAAGACGTGCTTCGGCGGCCTGACGCTGTTTGCCGACCTGATCAGCCAGCGCCGCTTCCTGACGATAAGCCTGATAGACGCCATCAGCGCCGGTCAGGTCATTGAGCAGACGGTTGACCATCACCCCGGCAATGCGCCCGGCTCGAGGGTCGGCGGCGGTCAGTTCGCGAGCGCGGGTGCTGATCACTTCGTCCTGCAGATTGAGCAGGCGCTGCAGAGTTTGTATGTCGGGCGTCGCAGCGTGCGCGGCCAGACCTTCGTAGGACTTACCCACTTCCAGCAGCAACTTCTCGGCTGCGGCGACGTTGTCGGCCGAGCCGGTCGTGCGCTCGCGGGCAATATAGTCACGCAAGTAGCTGGTCAACTGGACACTCTGGCTGCTGCTGTAGCCCTGCAGGACACGGGTCTGCAGCATCTGGATGACGTGTTGACGATGACTGGCGATCAGGGTCTGCGCCTGCTCGGCATAGGCCGCGCTGAGCTGCTTCTCCTGAGCGAGGTTGTCGCGCAGCCCGGCGCGGTCGCCAATGTAGGCTGGCGTGCTGTCGAGCAACTGATTGAAACGCGCCATGCTGTCGTTGAACGGCTGCTTGCCGTCATCGATCTGCTTCGGGTCATTGCTGACCAGCACTCCCAGCAGCGCCTGGTTGGCGCGCAGAACGTGAACATACAGCTCGCTCGCTGCACGGCTCAACGGTGCCGATTGACCCGTGATCACGGTCAGCCGGTCGCTTATCGAATGGGTGCTCTGATAACTGATACTCACCATGGCGAGCAACAGCACAACAAGCACGGCAAACCCACCAATCACTCGCTGAAGAATGGTCATGGCTGTCCTCTTTTGTTTTTATGGTGCACCGGATGCCTTGCGCGGGGACGCCGGGGACGTCGACACGCAAATGGGTCGGAGCTCAAAAGAGGGTGTCGGCTGGGGAATAGGCGACTTGAGGAAGGGTTCACACTATTTCATGTTGCTCAGGGAGCGCCCGATGTCGCCTCAGGCGCTGCCCTGATCTGCCCTGATAACGCTCAGCGAAAGTGTCGCGCAACCGCTTCAGGTGCATCGGGAACATCCATGTTGATGCGACGCCACGCCGCCTGGGCAAAGCTGTACACCGAAAAGGCAATCAGCCCGAGCGCCACGATCAGCAGCACCAGCCCGCCGGCTGGCAGATCCTGCAGACCATTGAGCGCATCTTTCATGCCCGGAGGATGCATCGCCTGATAGCTGGACCCGCTCACGGCAAGCAATACCGCGATCTCGATGAAGGCCACGCCTCTGGCAATCAGACCGAAGCGCGAGACAGGACGAACGTAGCGCATGACGTCTTCGTCGGCCTCGAAATACTTTTCGAACGACGCCTTGTAGCCCTTGATGATGTGCACGATGCCCAGTGCCAGCGGCACCAGCGCCACCACGTAAACGAGCAGGTTGGAGTGGTCCCAGGACAGGATCGATTGCAGCAGATCCTGCGTCTGGCCGCCGCCCGAACCACCAGAGCTTTTCAGACCGCTGATCAATAGGCCTGCCGCGAAGAAGGCCAGCGCGCCATAAGTGACACCACCTACCAGCAGACCGCCACGAATCACCAGCCCCTTGAGTTCGCGACCATGATGATCGACATCGCGAGTCGCTTGCAGCACACGCCAGGCGGCGAATGCGAGCAGACCGACCACGACGATGCCAACCAGCACGTTACCGAACGGCTGACTCAACAAGGCTTCAAGGCTGCTGTGACTGTCTGCGGGTTGCGAGGAACCCTGCGCCGCCAGTACGGCGAACAGACCGATGATCAGATAGACAACACCGCGAGCGGCGTAACCGCCTCGTGCAAGCATGACAAGGCTGCGTTGCGCAGACATAAGGACCTTCCCTGAAAAGAGTGATACACGAACAGACCCGTGACCACTCCAGGGGTTCGAAGCAATTTCGAAGCAATTGAGGTGCAGAGCGAAATGAGTCGCTCTGCCACTTTAAGGCTACCTCAGGCGAAGGTCGCGCCTCGGGCGTTCACGAACAGTGAATACAGCGAATGGCTGCTCGCCATGAACAGCCGGTTGCCTTCCCGCCCGCCGAAACAGACGTTGGCGCAACGTTCCGGAAGCGTGATGTGGCCGATGGCTTTGCCCTGCGGATTGAACACCCGCACTCCGTCGAGCTTTTCCAGATCGGCCTGGGGATTGCCATTACCACCCCAGCCGCACCACAGGTTCCCGTTCTCGTCGCACTTGATGCCGTCGATGGCGGCGTAATCCGCACCCTCGACGTGCTTGCGGCGCGCGCCGAGCGTGCCGTCATCGTTCACGGCAATGGCCCAGATGATGCCGTTAGGCTTGGCGCGACCTTCGACGACATAGAGGGTTTTCTCGTCCGGCGCAAAACACAGGCCGTTCGGGCCGGCCAAGTCATCGATGACCCGACTGACCTTGCCATCTGCGGGATCGATGCGATACACCCCGAAAGGCTGGGACTGAGGCACTTTGTGGCCTTCATAGTCGCTGTTGGCCTGGAACATGGGGTCAGTGAACCAGATCGAGCCGTCGCGCTTGCAGACGATGTCGTTCGGCGAATTGAAAGGCTTGCCTTCGAAACTGTCGGCCAGCACGGTGATGCGTCCGTCGTATTCGGTGCGTGTGACACGCCGCCCTTCGCGGGTAGTGAATGACCCTTCGCACACCAGAAGACGCCCTTGACGATCACGGCACATGCCATTGGAAAAATTCGAATGCTCGCGGTACACCGAGAAACTGCCGGTCACCTCATCCCAACGCATGATGCGGTTATTGGCAATGTCGCTGACCAGCAGGTAGCGACCATCGCCAATCCATACCGGACCTTCGGCCCAGCGCATGCCGGTCGCGAGCTTTTCAACGCTGGCATTGAAGATGCGCAGGTCCATGAAGCTGTCGTCCAATATACCGACCAACGGGTCGGGGTAGCGCTGGGTCAGTGGCTCGGCGAGAGAAAAACGCGGCAATGCGCCAACGGCTGCAACGGTCGCCGAGACCGCCAGCGACTTTTTCAGAAATCCCCTGCGGCCCTGATCGGTAGCAGTACCTGCTTGAGAAAAATCCATGGGTGCGTCCTTATTTATTTTTAGAGGAGTGACATCGCGCCTTGTCGACGATGCCCAGGCAGTAGGACAGGGCTAAGGTCGCTCAAGTGCGATGTGCATTCGACAATGAACAGGCTGGGGCTTGAAACCACAATCAGGTATCGTGCTGCGCCTTTATTCATCTCATTTCTTTGAGGGCTTCAGCCATGCCGTCGAGCAAACGTGAACAGGCACAGGTAGAGCGACGCTTGATTGCCGCACTGACGCAGTCCTGCGAAACGGCAAAATCGGAGATTCCGGGCTTTTGTTGGCTGACCCATGAAGTCGATTACGCGAACTTCCCTGACAGTCTTCAGGTGATCTGGGCATTCGATACCGTGGCGGCGAAGGATCAGGCGTTGAGCCAAGGGCTGGATCAACGCATGATTGAGTTGACTGCCGAGGCGCTGGACGAGCTTGGGATCACCCTGACGAGCTTGCCCGGACACGTGCATTTCGACAGCGAAGAACGGTGCCTGCGCGAAAACGGCGGCAATTGGGAGCTTCGACTTTCACGCAAATACGCCAGACGAGGTTGACCATGGCCAAGGACATCGAAAACCCCTGCATTTCCGTGTGCCAGCTCAGCGGTGATCTGTGCGTGAGTTGTGGGCGGACCAAGGATGACATTCGCAAATGGAAGCGCATGAAGCGTCCGGAGAAAATGGCAGCCGTGCAACGCGCCACTCAGCGCATGAAGAGCCTGCAGAAAAAGACTGTCTGACTCCGCTTATTCATGAAACATGCTGAAACTTCTTTAAAACGGCTCGGGTCTGTATGCCTCGTGGCTCGGTGGGTTGGAGTCTGACGAATTACGAGAATGCTCGCCTTGGCCAGTCATGCAGATCGCCGCAATACTCTCTCCCTGGACAGCCTGAACTTTTTCCTCGCCGACGTGCGCGATGGACTGGGTCCTTACCTCGCCATTTACCTGTTGGCGGTCCACAAATGGGACCCGGCCAGCATCGGTGTGGTGATGACCATTGCCGGTATTGCCGGGCTCGTGACCCAGACACCCGCCGGAGCCCTGATCGACCGAACGAAGTACAAGCGCGCGATCATTGCTGCTGCCGCGTTGCTCGTAACCTTGAGCTGCCTTGTTTTGCCGTTCACCTCGTCCTTCACGCTGGTGGCGCTGACCCAGGCGCTGAGCAGCGTCGCCGCATCAGTGTTCGCACCCGCCATCGCGGCCATTTCGCTGGGCATTACCGGACCGCGCGCCTTCACCCGACGCACCGGGCGCAATGAAACCTTCAACCACGCCGGCAATGCCTGCGCGGCGCTGCTGGCGGGTGGTTTCGCTTACCTGTTCGGTCCGGTGGCGGTGTTCTATCTGATGGCGGCCATGGCGCTGGCCAGCATCCTTGCCGTCAGCTTCGTTTCCGCCGATGCGATCGACCATGATGTGGCCCGAGGTTTCGACGCCAGTCATAAGGTGCATGACGGTGCGCCGTCGGGCCTGAAAGCTTTGCTGAGCAACAAGCCGCTGCTGTTGTTCGGCATCTGCTGCGCCCTCTTCCACTTGGCCAACGCCGCGATGCTGCCGCTGGTGAGCCAGAAGCTTTCGCAGATCAACATGCAAATGGCCACGCCGCTGACCTCGGCCTGCATCGTTGCCGCGCAATTGGTCATGGTTCCCGCGGCCTTGCTGGTGGGCATGAAAGCAGACGTATGGGGTCGCAAACCCTTGTTGCTGGCAGGCTTTCTGATTCTGCCGATTCGCGGCGTGCTCTACACATTGTCTGATGACCCATACTGGCTGGTCGCAGTACAGATGCTCGATGGCATCGGTGCGGGTCTGTTCGGCGCGCTGTTCCCGTTGATGGTCAAGGACCTGACTCAGGGCACCGGACGCTTCAACGTCAGCCTGGGCGCGCTGTCGACGATGTTCGGTCTCGGGGCTGCGCTGAGCAACAGCCTGGCAGGTTTCGTGGTGCACTCGGCAGGTTACAGTGCCGCGTTCCTGACCCTGGCCGGCGTGGCTGCAGCGGCGTTCTGCCTGCTGTGGTTCGCCGTGCCGGAAACCCTCGCTCAGGCCGAGCAAGGGTCCGATGGAAAAGGCCCGACCGATTCCGACCCTGACGCGATGACCTCTGTCACGCCAGCCTGATCACTTGCACCTGCCAGCCTTGCGGCTGGCAGGTCGCGATCACCAGTCCATTTCCGGTGCCTTCCAGACCGCCGATCCAGACGCCCTCTTCATCCCACAAACCGCTGCGACCGGCCGATTCCCAACCGCCAGTAAGTCCGCCGTGGTTGGCCATGAGAATGGGCAGTCCATGGCGTCGGGCGTGCCCCTGCAGCAGCGCAGCATCCTTCTCGTAACCGCCGGGTGAGATCAGCACGCTCGCTGCGTACACCCACGCCTTGCCGTCAGCCATGCGCTGAACATGCTCGGGATGACTGAAATCGGCGCAGACGCACAAGCCTATCCGTTGTTGCCCCAATGGCAGAAAACAGTCTTTCGATCCGGCACTGAACACCGCGTCTTCGCCGGGGTGCAGGTATTGCTTGGCGTATGCAATGAAATCGCCCTGCGCGGTGAAGGTCAGCGCGCCGATGTGCACCGTGTCGTTCCGCCCCTTGAGCGGGATGCCGACGGTGGTTGCCAGATTCAGTTGCATCGCCAGTGAGCGGATGGGCTCCAGACGACTGTCGTGAGGGTCGATGGCCAGTTCACGGGCGATGTCCGGCTCGTAGCCAGTCAGGGACAGTTCGGGGAACAGGAGGTACTCGGCGCCTTGGTCTGCGGCGCGGCGCATGAAGGTCAGATGCCCCTCGAGATTGCGCGCAACCTGGCCACGTTCAGAATGGAATTGCGCGGCGGCGAGGATCGGGGGCATGACGGTTATCCGTTGATTGATCGTGCAGATCGGCGTTCTGTCCGGGGCATTGTGCGCGAACTATAGACCGGACGCAGAGCGTCCTGATAGGCATTACCACGCAGAGCGTGGTAACGATCAATGTGACGGCTAAAGGTGATCGTGCCCATCGCTCCGCGTGGGCATGCCGCCCGTGACGCTCCGTGTCACATTTGTGCTGCGCTATGCATTTCAGATGGGACGCAGAACGCAGGAGCGACCTGCATTCACAACAAGTTACATTTGAATCCCCACGCATGTTGTACGACGTCTTATCTTATCTGCGACTGTCTTTCATCTCACTACAATAACAATGGAGATTCGACACATGCCTGGCACCCCTTCGATTGAAGAAAAGGCAACGTCCGTCGCAGAACCCCGCTTGAAAAAGCTCGCCAAGCTGTTGGGACCCGGCATCATCGCCGTGTTGTCTTGGCTCGGCGCGGGCGACCTGATCACGTCTTCGGTTGCCGGTGCGAGTTACGGGTACGCGATGATGTGGGTGCTGGCGATTTCGCTGCTGCTCAGGTTTCTGATCGTCAACATCATTGCCCGCTTCCAGCTTTGTAATAACCAGGGCATGACCATCCTGCAGGGCTACGCGCAGCTGCATCCGTTCTTCGCCTGGTTCATGCTGGCATACGCACTGCTGATGGGCCATCTGATCAACGCCTACATGATCAAGGGTGCCGGTGAGGCGCTGGCGATGTTGCTGCACATCAACCAGCCGCTGCTCTGTTCGGTCGCGGTGGTGATTGCCGTGTGGTTGCTGGTGGGACGCAACATCTACGCGATGATCGAAGGCGTGATGAAAGTGCTGCTGGCGATCATGACGCTGGCCTTTCTGACCCTGGCGATCATGTCCGGTCCGGATGTCACCGGCATCATCAAGGGCACTATCGGTTTCAGCATTCCGCCCGATGAAGGCGTGCATGGCGCACTGCTGGTCGCGGTGTCGGTCATCGGTGCAGTCGCCGGTTCCATCGCCAACTTCGTTCACCCTTATGTGATGCGTGAAAAGGGCTGGATCGGTCCGCAACACAAACGCATTCAGCGCAACGACCTGCTGTTCGCGGTCATCGTCGGCATCGTCATCAACCTGGCGATCTGGGTGGTGGGCGTCGAGATTCTGCGTCCCAACGGCATTCAGGTGAACACGCTGGGCGATCTGGGCAAGGCGCTGGAATTGTTCTTCGGTCCGCTGGGCTGGTACATCTTCTTCATCGGCGTATTCGCCACGCTGTTCGCCAGTATTTCCGGCAAGACCACCGCGTTCCCTATGCTCATCACCGACGCGTTCCAGCACATCCGTCCGGAACGCCGCGCACGCTATGGCAAGGAGTTTCACCGTGATCCGATGCACAAGTGGTTCATGCTGTTCATTCTGGTGACTCCACTAATCTGGTCGCTGCCAGGCATGCCGGATTTCGTGACCCTGACCCTGGGCGTCAACGCGCTGAACATCGTCGGCCTGCCGATCATCTCGCTGGGCCTGCTGATCATGTCCAACCAGAAATCCCTGCTGGCCAAGGAATACCGCAACAACCTGTTCGAAAACATCGCATTGACCTTCGCCACGGGTCTGGCGTTGTGGGTAGCGTTCCAGTTGGGAACCGAGCTGCTGGCGTAATCTGATCATGATCAGGCGCGGTGAGCTGCCCGGCTCACTGCGCCTGAATCTGCGTTGCGTTCCTTCCGTTACCAGTTGTACGCCACCTTCCCGTAATAGAACGCCCCGCTGTAGCCATAAGGCGAATAGGTGCTGTACGCAAGGTTGCCGCCACTCGACGCAAAGTCGTTGAGCTTTTCAGGGTATTTGTCTGTCACGTTATCCCCTCCCAGGGTGAACACCCAATTCTTGTGCGTGTAATCCACGGCGAGGTCCAGAAGCCAGGCTGCACTGAAGGTCTGATCGTTGACCTTGTCTGCCTGATAGCTGGTGAATTCCCCGTAGCGGACCAGATTGGAGTGCAGCGCCCACGGCCCGAACGTGAAGTCGTTGCCCAGACTGAGCTTGTGCTGCGGCGTGGTATCGCCCAGCAGACCGATACGTTCGCGACGATCAACCCGCACCAGGTTCACGCCCAGTTGATCGAGTATCGCCGGATTGGCTTTTACATCGGTGACTTTGGTGTGGTTGTAGTTGTAGCCGACCGTGCTGTTCCAGCGCACGCCGTTATCGAACTGATAGCGATAGTTAGCCACAAGATCGATGCCGTCGGTGCTGGTGTCGGTGGCGTTGGTGAAGTAGCGGGCACTGGTGTAATTGATGTCGCCCACGCCATTGTTGCGCAGGTAGTTGATCGCGGTGTTGTTGAGCACAAGATTGGACGAAAGCGAGATCCGGTCGCGAATGTCGATGCGGTACACGTCGGCCGTAACGGTCAGGTTGTCCAGCGGCTCCAGCACCAGCCCCAGGCTGTAGTTGCGGGACTTCTCTGCCTTCAAGTCCTCGGCGCCGAGCAGTTGCGCAACGTTGGTGCCGGCCGGAAACGTACCGGCTTCCTGAATGGTGTTGCCGATCAGTTGCGACGAGGTGAAGGTGAAATTCTGCTGGGCCAGTGACGGCGCGCGGAAACCGGTCGAAACGCTGCCACGCAGGGCAACTTGCGGGGTGAAGTCATAGCGCGCCGACAGCGAACCGCTGATGTTGGAGCCGAAGTCGCTGTAATCCTCGTGGCGCACTGCCGCCGACACGCCGAGCTTCTCGGTCAGATTGGTTTCCACATCCAGATACTGCGCGAAATTGTGGCGTGAGGAACTGCCCGCATCGGCCGCCCGGAATCCACCCAGCCCGGAACTGCCGGTCTGAAAATAAGACTCGGCCTGCCCTGCTTCGATTTGATAACCCTGCCGCAGATACTCGGCACCGAAGGCTACCGATACCGGATACGGCAGCCAGGCCGCGTTGAATTCCCGCGACAGGTCCAGGCTCAGTTGTTTCTGATCGTTGGTCAGCGTGCCGTTGTCGAACGAGCGCGGCGTAGCCAGACCCAGCGACGTGTTGATGGTCCGGGTGCGAATCTCGTAGCTGTTCTTGCCGTAGTTGGCCGACAGATCGTAGTGCCAGTCATTCGCCAGTTCACCGCGCAAACCCGCGACCAACGATGTGTCTTCCAGCGTGCCGTGAATCAGCGGCAGGTATCCATTGGGAAAAATCGCCGGGTTGTTGTTCGACGCGTTGCCGGGACGGTAGAACGCGGCGGTTTCGCCCCGCCGCTTGCTGTAGCCGCCGAAGCTGTAGAACTCCAACGCGTCACTGAAACTGTATTCGGTGTTGAACTGGACCTTACCCTCTTCGGTTTCCGGTTCACCCTGGCGAAACACACGTTGGCCGTAGGTCGTCGATCCGATGCTGGACGCCCGCAGGTCGTCGCCGGCACGATTGGTGTAATCGTTGTTGGCCCCTTCGCCGGACAGATTGAAAAAGCCATTACTGCCCAGCGCGAACCCCGTATTGCCTGCGACCTGGCGCTGAATGCCGTCACCTTTTTTGTACTGACCGTAGCGTGTCGAAACCGAGCCGCCGTGATCGGCATTCTTGAGGATGATGTTGATCACCCCGGCAATGGCATCCGAGCCATAACGGGCCGAGGCTCCGTCACGCAGCACTTCGATGTGATCGATAGCGGACAGCGCAATGGCGTTCAGGTCCGCAGGCGCCGAGCCTCGCCCCACCGCGCCACCCAGATTGACGAAGGCCGATGTGTGACGACGCTTGCCGTTGACCAGCACCAGTACCTGATCAGGCGAAAGACCGCGCAACTGGGCTGGCCGGGCCAGTTCGGCACCGTCCACCAGACTGGGCCGTGGAAAATTGATAGAAGGAATCAGGCGTGCCAGCACCGTGCCTAGTTCGCTTGAACCGGAACTGCGCAAGCTGTCGCCGGAAATCACGTCGATAGGCGACAGTGATCCGCTGGCGGTACGTTCCTGTGCGCGGGTGCCGGTGACAATGACGGTGCCCAGGGTCGAGGTTTGCGCCTGCGCGTTATCCTCAACAGTTTCTTCAGCCTTCGTGACCGTGCTGACACCTGCAGCGCTCAGCAGGTTTGCCGAGAAAATCGACGTGGCCAGCACTTTTCGTTTGAAACTCCCCATACCGCAGCCCCTTGAATTCCCTTATCCAGAACATCGTGTTCTGGTGACAACGAGCGATCCGTGCGGTGGACGGTGGCGATCATGACGGTTTTATTTGATGTTCCGGTGGACCGATGGGTTATAGCTTAACGCTACTAAAGATCAGGCTTTAAATACCAATAACGCATAAGCTGCTGCCTTTTCGTCAAGCCGAAATACGCCTCTGGTGAGGCATAAAAAAGAGGCCGCATCTGCCTGAGAATGCGGCCCCAAAAAGTTAATATTCTGAGCCTGAGAGCGGCTATCTGGCAGTAATCACCGACAGTTTGGTAATCCCGGCACGCTCGATAGAGGCCATGGCACGCGCCACCTCGCCGTAGTTCACACCGTCGTCGGCCTGCAGTTGCACGCGCACATCCGGCGCTTTTTCCCTGGCGGCCTTGAGGTTGGTTTCCAGCAGGTCCGGCTGGATTTCATCCTTGTTGATGAACAGCTTGCCCTGCCCGTCGATGCTCACCACCAGCGGGTCTTTCTGCTCCACCGGTGCGACGGATTCGGTCTTGGGCAGGTTGATGGGAATCGAGTTGGTGAGCAGCGGCGCGGTGACGATGAACACCACCAGCAGTACCAGCATCACGTCCACCAACGGCGTGACATTGATCTCGCTCAGCACTTCATCGCTGTCCTGAGTGGAAAAGGCCATGTCAGGAAGCCTCCTTCACTTTTTGCGCAGTGCCGTTTGCACCTGACTTGAGAAACGGATGCAGCAACACCCGGAAGGCGCTTTTCTGCGCCAGGCTGTAGAAGTCGTGGGCAAAGTCATCGAGATCGGCAACCGTCAGCTTCAGACGGCGCAGGTAGTAGTTGTAAACGAGCACCGCAGGCACGGCGACCGCAATACCGACGCCCGTTGCCACCAGCGCAGCACCGATAGGGCCTGCCACGGTTTCAAGGCTTGCGGAGCCTGCGGCACTGATCCCCTTGAGCGCCGACATGATGCCCCAGACCGTACCGAAGAGGCCGATGAAGGGCGACGTGCTGCCGATACTGGCGACAATCGCCAGACCGTTTTCCAGCGATCGACGCTCGCGCACAATCTGCTGACGCAACGAGCGCTCCAATCGGTCCTGATGATTGATGGACTGGCTCAGGTCGTGGGGCTGCACAGCCTCGTTGACTTGGATGGCGGCGTAACCGGCGAGCGCTACGCGGGCGGCAGCGCCCGGCTTCTCGTGAGCCAATTGGGCTGCGGAATCCAGGCTCGACGCGGCCCAGAATTGCTTGTGAAATGCGCGATCCTGAGCCTTGAGGCGTGAGAACTGCACGCCTTTAAGCAGGGCCAGGCCCCAGGTAGCGACCGAAAAGATCACCAGCAGCCAGATGACGGCGTGTTCGATGGATTCAAACGGCGAAGCAAGTAGGTTCATGGCGCAGCTCTCTCTGAACAAGGCATGGAGTGTCGCGATGCGCCTTTTGTCAGGTAGCCCGCAGGTCAATCGAATATGTGTATTTAGTTGATCTTGAAGTCGATGGGCACGCTGACCCAGCCGTCCTGGGCAACATCGCCCTGCTTGGCGGGCACGAAGCTCCAGCGTTTCACGGCAGCCAGTGCGGCGTCGTCGAGCGACTCGCGGCCGCTGCTTTTCTGAATCTGAATCTCGCCGGGTTTGCCGCTGGCCAGCACGTGTACCCGCAACATCACGGTCCCTTCCCACCCGCGACGCATGGCCAGCGAGGGGTATTCCGGCGCGGGATTGCGTAGATAACCGGCACCGGCCGAAGCCGGCGTGACGGGTTTTGGCGCGGGCGGCGCTGGAGGTGCAGGTGCAGGTGCTGCGACTGGCGGCGCAGGCGTGGACTCCACGGGTTTCGCGACCGGCTTCACGACCGGTTTGGGCGGTTGCGGCTTTGGCTTGGGTATCGGCTTGGGCGGTGGCGGCTTGACGGCCAGCTCATCCTCGACCGGAGGCGGCGGCTCGGCTACAGGCTGTACGACAGGCTCAGGTGGCGGCGGCGGTGCCTCCACCGGCGGCGCAGGTCTTGAAAATTCGATGGTCATCGGCGGAATTTCCGGCGGCACCACCGGTAACGCGGGCGTCGGTTTCTGACTCAGCCAGTAGATCACCGCGCCGTGCAACACGAGCGCAAACACGCCCAGCAGGATGGCTTCCCGACGTCCGAGAACAGGTTTGGGATTGCTGTGCAGTCGCGCCGATGATAAGGGGCCACGAAAGGGACGCCCCAGATCAACCAGGTCGCCACTCGGCGTCTGGCGCCATGGCACATCATGTGCGCTGGCGGCGGTCTGGACATTGCCCATTGATACGCTCCTGTATTTTTTAATAAAAAATCCAGGTTCTGTTGGTATCAGTCACCTTTCCAAAGTTGATGTGGCAAGGCAATCATGGCTTAAAGGTACTTGTTCCTTAAAAGAATATTTGGTTCGCTGGTTATTCTTTTAAGAGATATAAACTGGTTAGGCGGAATCGATACAAAGACCGTGGGAGGGGGCTTGCTGGCGATGGCGTCAAGTCAGTCAATGCTGGGCTGCCTGAAAAAACGCATCGCCGGCAAGCCGCCTCCCACAGTTGGCGTCCGCTAAGCAGCTTGCAGAACGAGGGCTTTCCACATCAGGCCGGACGCGACTTGCCCCAGTCACGAACCGGCAGGGAAGCTGCGTAGGCCATGGCTTCCTGTCGGGTGTTGAATGAGGCAAGTCGGTCTTTAGGGGTACACACGGTCCAGGGACCGCGGTTGACGCTGATCAGCTGATAGCCGTTGATCTGGGTCTTGGAAAGCATGGGAACACTCATATTCACCTCCAGTAGCAAGAGAAATATCGTGATGCCCCGCCTACCTTACTCCTGAGCGACCCGTCTGTGCGGGCCGCTCGGCCGACAGATCAATGCCCGCTGTGATCGCCATGACCGCTGTGTGCGTCAGTGGTCAAGGACCTGGCCACCGCTGTCACTTTGATCGACTCCTTCACACCCTTGGCGTTTTCCACGGTCAGGGTCAACGGCACCTGATCGCCCTCTTTGATCTGCGCCAGCAGCCCCATGAACATCACGTGATAACCGTCGGCATCGAGCGCCACGGTCTTGCCCGCCGGCAGGTCCACGGAGGCCACCTGCCCCATGTTCATCACATCGTTTTTCATGCTCATCTGATGGATCTGAACAGTCTTGGCCACGGGCGAAGCGACGTCCACCAGTTTGCTGTCCTCGCTTGCGGTGATGTGCATGAATGCACCGGTTGCAGGCTGGCCCGGAACGGTAGCGCGTACCCAGGCATCATCAACCCGTGTCTCGGCAAACGCGTGAGCACTCAGACCCAGCAGCGAGACAGCCAGCAGCATCGGTTTTACGGCGTTACGAATCAGCGTATTCATCAACATACTTCCATCAAAGTGAGCAGATCTTCGGCGCATTGCTGGGCAGACAACTTGTGCGACAGGCCCAGACGCAGGACACCACGGGTGTCATAGACATAGCTGGTGGCGGTGTGAGAGATCGTGTAGGTATCGCCAAGCGGGACCTTTTCGAAGAACACACCGAACTCTTTCGCCGTTGCAGCTGTTTCTTCAAGTGTTCCGGACAGGGCGACGAAGGTCGGATCGAACGCTTTCACGTAGGCATCGATCACTTCGGGCGTGTCGCGCTCCGGGTCAAGGGTGATGAACACCACCTGAAAGGTCTTGCCGTCCTCACCCATCAGCTTTCTGATCTGCGCAGCGCGGGCAAGCGCTGTGGGGCAGATGGCTGGACACTGGGTGAAACCGAAGAAGACCATCGGCATCAGGCCACGAAAGCTCGACAGCGTCTTGACCTCGCCCTTAGGGTCCTTGAGCCGGAAGTTGCGACCGACGATTTCATTGCTCATGTCCTTGCCGTGCTTGAACGGCAAGGCATTGGAATTGCCGCAACCGGCCAGCAGGCCAAGGCTGAGCAGCGAGAGGCCGGAGACGACCTCGCGGCGGGTGAAATTCTGCGTCATGTATTACGTCCCTTGAAGGATAAGGCGCGACCACTGGTATTGAAGCCAGCTGTCGTTCCCGTAAACCGGCGGGCTCAACAGCGTTGATGCCTGACCACAAACGATGAGCATAGGCGTACAGACTCAAGGCGCTTGCGGCAGGCAACCTGGGGACGCCTGGCGAGGGGCTTGATGTAGCAGGCCTTGAGGCAAACGCAGCCTGACATTCAGGGTACACGCCAGCCATCCCAGGCCAATGAAGAACAGCAGCGCAAGGGTCAGCTTGCCGGCAAAGGCGCAATCGAACGTTGCCAGTTGCATGACCAGGGCATGGCTGCCCTTGTCCACGGAAGGCGAAGAAGCGCCGACATCACCGCAGATATCGTCCGCTGAAACCGACGAAATGGCCGACAGCATCTGCCCATGACCGAAACCGCACGCAACGCCATTGAACAGGACGAAGCCGTACAGCATCCAGGCGATGAGCGAGCGGTGGGTTCGGACGAAATTCATGGCGGCGAATTTAACACTCAAGGGTGCTGGCGAACACCGCGAATGCTGTTACAAAAAACGTGCTGGAGCGCGAGCCGTGCTGCTGCGGGCTGCAGTGCGGGTGCGACAAAACGGCACAGGCACGCTTACCGCTGCTCCATTCTGGAGTCGCTCCCACAATCCATCAGCCGACGCGGGCACCGTGCATGAACAGTTGAATCAACATCGCCCCCATACCGGCGCGCGCCACCCGCCCACGCCGTTCGGCATCGACCAGACCGAACAATAACGAAGCGAAGGTTTCAGTAAGCACCGCAGCGCTCATATCGATTCTGAACAGCCCTTCCCGCTGGCCACGTAGAAAGAAGGCATCCAGCGCATCGGAATACGGTAACCAACGACGTCCGCCACAGCTTTCGTCCATAGTGTCCGGACGCCATTGGAAGACCAGAAACACCAGCATTTCACGATGAATGAGGTGGTTGTCGACC
>Ga0308164_10002497_pt1 | contig 18145 bp, 15 predicted proteins | sample PhyTR2_FD_201031 | JGI IMG/M metagenome (GOLD analysis project Ga0308164, IMG submission 201031) | Phyllosphere microbial communities from UC Gill Tract Community Farm, Albany, California, United States - DLSLT.R2 | ecosystem: Host-associated > Plants > Phyllosphere > Unclassified | place: USA... | reverse complement strand
TGTCGTCCACCCCCACAGTTCGCGAACAATTCCTTGTCATCAGTGCCCTTGGCGCAAACCCCATGGAGCTGACCAACGTCCTGTGCCGCGCCAGCCATGAAAACCGCTGCTCGGTCGTCACCTCGCGCCTCACCCGCCACGGCGAGTGCAGTGCGCTGATTCTTCAGGTGTCGGGCAGCTGGGACGCTCTGGCGCGCCTTGAAACCGGCCTGGCGAGTCTCTCCAAGAAGCATGCGTTCACGACCAGCGTCGTGCGCAGCGCCACGCTGGAGAACCGTCCGGAAGCCCTGCCCTACGTGGCCTACGTCAGCTCGGCGTACCGCCCGGACATCATCAATGAGCTGTGCCAGTTCTTCATCGACCACAACGTCGAGCTGGAGAACCTGATCTGCGACACCTATCAGGCTCCGCAGACCGGCGGCACCATGCTCAACGCCACGTTCACGGTGACACTGCCTGCCGGGACGCAGATCAGCTGGCTGCGCGATCAATTCCTCGATTTCGCCGACGCGTTGAATCTGGACGCACTGATCGAACCCTGGCGCCCACAAGCCCCAATGTAAGGAGTCCTCATGACTGTCACAGTAGATCATCCGGTTCCCGATTTTCAGGCACCCGCTACCAGCGGACAGACTGTCGAGCTGTCTGCGCTCAAGGGTCAGCAGGTCGTGATTTATTTTTACCCGAAAGACAACACGCCCGGCTGCACCACGCAGGGCCAGGACTTTCGTGACCATATCGCGCAGTTTCAGGCAGCCAACACGGTTGTGCTCGGTGTTTCCCGGGACAGCCTGAAGACCCACGAAAACTTCAAGGCCAAGCAGTCTTTCCCGTTCGAGCTGATTTCGGACAAGGACGAAGCTGTCTGCCAACTGTTCGACGTCATCAAGCTCAAGAAGCTCTACGGCAAGGAATACCTGGGCGTCGACCGCAGCACCTTTCTGATCGACAAGGACGGCGTACTGCGTCAGGAATGGCGCGGTGTGAAAGTGCCAGGCCATGTGGCTGAAGTATTGGCGCAGGCCGAAGCCCTGAACAAAGGCTGATCAACATGCCCCGCTGCGGCGCGCAAGGTGCCGCAGCGATTCAGTTCTGCTGTCGCAATAATCGCGTCACAGCAACGGGGCTACCGTTGGCTCATTGCGTGGCCAGGCGTCGAGCACGGCCTTGAACAGCGTGGCCAGCGGAATCGCAAAGAAGATCCCCCAGAACCCCCACAGCCCACCGAACAACAGCACGGCGCAGATGATTGCGACCGGGTGCAGATTGACGGCCTCGGAAAACAACAGAGGCACCAGCACGTTGCCATCCAGCGCCTGAATGATCCCGTGAGCGATCATCAGGTAGATGAACTGATCACCCCAGCCCCACTGAAACAGACCGATCAACGCCACCGGCACGGTGACCACCACTGCGCCGACATAAGGCACGACCACCGATATGCCGACCAGCATTGCCAGCAGCGCCGCGTAATTGAGCCCGAGCGCGGCGAAAGCGATGTAGGTCACGCCACCACAGATGAAAATCTCGATGACCTTGCCGCGAATGTAATTGGCAATCTGGCGCTTCATCTCATCCGCCACCCGGTTGATCAAGGCACGCTCACGGGGCAGATAACCACGCGCCCAGCGGCCGATCATGTGCCGATCCTTGAGGAAGAAGAACACCAGAATCGGTACCAGCACCAGATAGATCATCAGGTTGACCAGCAGAGGCAGACTGGAGATCGAGAACGTCAGCGCCAACTGACCGATCTTGCCCACTTCACCACGGGCGACTTCAATGGCCAGCAGCACTTGCTCGTCGGACACCAGGTGCGGATAACGCTCGGGCAGCAACAGCAGTACCGACTGCCACTTGGCAAGCATGCCCGGTGCTTCGTTGAACAAGGTGATCAACTGATGCCAGAGCAGAGGCACCAACACCAGCAGGAACACCAGCAATACGCCGATGAACAGGGTGAAGACCAGACCGACCGCGGCCATTTCAGGCATGCGCAGGCGTTCCAGAGCGCTGACCAGACCATGCATCAGAAACGCCAGCACCAGACCGGCGAGAACCGGCGCCAGCATGCCGCCCAGCGTCAGGACAAGGGTGAACGCCAGAAACAGCAAAACTGCCAGGACCACCGCTTCCTCGTCAGAGAAATAGCGTTGCACCCAATTGCGAAGCACATTGAACATCAAACATCCTTTTCGAGAAAAACCGCAGCAATGGATCAGGCCTTGCGCAGCCAGTAACGATAAATGCCAGCATCGACCTCTTCATACAGCAACTCATGCCCGGCAAGCCTGGCAAAGGTTCGAAAATCGCGCTGCGAACCGGCATCGGTGGCAATGACTTTAAGCACCGCGCCGCTGGCCAGGCGGTTGAGCTCCATCTTGGCTTTCAGCAGGGGCAGCGGACAGTTGAGACCACTGGCATCCAGTTCGGCATCACAGGCCTCGGGGCGCACTACAGCGTCAGACATCGTTTCTCTCCAGGCGGACACATCGAATTACAAAGCGGGGCCGAAAAGGCAGCACGAACAAGGCGGCAAGAATACCTCACTCTGGTCAGCACGCCATTGAGCCAGCTACAGTACAGGTTCTTCTGACCAGAGCTTCGTGCATGAATTTTTTGCGTCCTACACTGCTCACTCTCGCCTGCCTGTTCGCTACACACGGCATGGCGGATGACCTCCCCTCACTGGGTGACGCCAGCTCCTCGATTGTCTCTCCCGAACAGGAGCACCGTCTGGGCCGTGCGTGGCTGGGGTTGCTGCGCGGCCAGGTGGCGCAGCTGTCGGACCCGCAACTCAAGGACTACGTCGAAACCTCGGTCTACAGCCTTGCCGAGACCAGTCAGGTTCAGGACCGGCGGCTTGAATTCATCCTGATCAACAGCCCGCAACTCAATGCCTTTGCCGCACCCGGCGGGATCATCGGCGTCAACGGCGGTCTGTTTCTCAATGCTCAGACCGAGGGCGAGTACGCTTCGGTACTGGCTCACGAGCTGGCTCACTTGTCGCAGCGCCACTTCGCCAGAGGCATAGAAGCCCAGCAACGCATGCAGGTGCCAGTCATGGCCGCGATGCTGGCAGGTATCGTCATGGCAGCCGCAGGCGCCGGTGATGCGGGTATTGCCACCATCGCCGGCTCACAGGCCGCCGCGATCCAGGAGCAACGGCGCTTTTCACGCCAGAACGAGCAGGAGGCCGACCGCATCGGCATTCTCAACCTGGAGAAGGCCGGTTATGACCCGCGTAACATGCCGACCATGTTCGAGCGCCTCATGCGCCAATATCGATTCGACGCCAGACCTCCGGAGTTTCTGCTGACTCACCCGGTCAGCGAATCGCGGATCGCCGACACACGCAACCGTGCCGAACAGGCCAAACCGGGCGGTAAGGAAGACAGCGTGCTGTATCAACTGATGCGCGCCCGCGTGGCACTGATCTATGAAGAAACGCCTGGCATCGCCGCCAAGCGCTTCCGTGCGCAACTGGTTGAAAACCCGAAATCCGATCCGGCGCGCTATGGCCTGGCCATCGCACAGATCAAGGGCGGACAGTTGAACGAGGCCAGGGAAACCCTCAAGCCATTGCTCGAAAAAGCGCCGAACGACATTACCTACAACCTGACGCAGATCGACCTGGACATCACCAATAACCGGCTGGCCGATGCGCAGCAGCGTGTCGATCGCATGCTGACGCTGTACCCCGGCAATTATCCGCTCAACGACGTGCGTATCGACGTGCTGCTCAAGCAGAACCGCACGGCCGAGGCAGAGAAAAGCCTTGAAGCGCTGCTCAAGACCCGCCCGGATGATCCGGACATCTGGTACGTCGTGGCTGAAACCCGTGGCCTGAACGGCAACACCATCGGCCTGCATCAGGCGCGCGCCGAGTACTTTGCGCTGGTCGGTGATTTCCGTCAGGCGATCCAGCAGCTGGACTTCGCCAAACGCCGTGCGGCCAATAATTTTCAGCTGGCATCACGGATCGATGCGCGGCAAAAGGATCTGATCGAGCAGGAGCGGATGGTCAAGGACATGATGAACTGATCGTCCGGCGCAAGGCGCCCGATACGCGACCACAAATGAAAAGCCCGACGCTTCAGTCGGGCTTTTTCATCACAGCGGTCAGGCGTTGCCTGCCTGTCGCAAGCGCGCTGCCTGAGTGAAGTCCAGCATGCGTTGCAATGGGCGCACGGCATTGGGGATCAGCGCCGGATCGACGAATATCTCGTTACCGCCCTCACGCAGGCACTGCAAGGTGCGCTCAAGCGTATTCATCGCCATCCACGGGCAATGTGCGCAACTCCGGCACGCCGCGCCGTTACCGGCCGTAGGCGCCTCGATAAAGATCTTGTCCGGACACAGCTGCTGCATCTTGTAGAAGATGCCGCGGTCAGTGGCGACGATGAACGTCTTGTTGGGCAAGCGTTGCGCTGCAGCAATCATCTGGCTGGTGGAGCCGACCACGTCAGCCAGCTCGATGACCGCTTCCGGCGACTCCGGGTGAACCAGAATCGCAGCCTCGGGGTACAAGGCTTTCATGTCTTCGAGCTGCTTGGATTTGAACTCTTCGTGGACGATGCAGGCACCGTCCCACAACAGCATGTCGGCACCGGTTTCACGCTGAATGTAGCGGCCCAGGTGCTTGTCTGGCGCCCAGATGATTTTCTCACCGTTGTCCATCAGGCTCTCGACGATCTCCAGCGCACAGCCTGAGGTCACTACCCAGTCCGCACGGGCTTTGACCGCTGCCGAGGTGTTGGCATACACCACCACCGTACGCTCCGGATGCTGGTCGCAAAAAGCGGAAAACTCGTCGACCGGGCACCCCACATCGAGCGAGCAGGTGGCCTCGAGCGTCGGCATGAACACGCGTTTTTCCGGGTTGAGGATCTTCGCGGTTTCGCCCATGAAACGTACACCCGCCACCAGCACAGTACTGGCCGCGTGGTTATTGCTGAAGCGCGCCATTTCCAGAGAGTCGGCCACGCAGCCACCGGTTTCCTCGGCCAGCGCCTGGATAACCGGATCACAGTAATAGTGAGCGACCAGCACGGCGTCCTGCTTCTTGAGTTCCTCAGCGATGTCGGCACGGTAACGCGCCTGCTCTGCCGGGCTCAACGTCCTGGGCTGTTTGGCATCAAGATGCGCCTGCACCAGGAAACGTTCGGAGATCTGTGTCATGTTCACGGGACCTGAAAGCGCCAGTGCGCGAAAGGCAAGTTTACACCCGAAATACAGGCAATAAAAAAAGCCTGACAGAGGCTGCACCATCTGTACAAAGGCTTATGGCTGATACCCGGTGGATATCGGCCAGACTTCTTGAGGCGCGCCGATTCTAGCGCCAAAAAACTGATTTAACAGCTGTTTCTGGCTCATCAGGCAGCGATGAGAAGCGTTCCTGAAGACACGCTTGCCGAGGCGTGATTCCAACCGGCGACTCAATGAAACGACGCACGCTATGCCCTGTCACAACCATCAGACCCCTTGTGACGGAGAAAATGACATGGCAGGCGAATCGACCAATACCCCGGTGTGGTTCATCACCGGCTGTTCCACCGGCTTCGGCCGCGAACTGGCCAAACTTGTCATCGCGCGCGGCTGGCGCCTCGTGGCAACGGCCAGGGACAAGTCGCGAGTCGCAGACCTGGCCGAGGGTGCAAAAGGCCAGGTACTGGTGGTCGACCTCGACGTCGGCAAGGCAGACCAGATAGAAGCCGCCGTGGCTGCCGCAAAGGAGCAGTTCGGCAGAATCGACGTACTGGTCAACAATGCGGGTTACGGTTATCAGAGCTCGATCGAAGAAGGCGAAGACGCTGAAATCCGTGCCCAGTTCGATGCCAACGTGTTTGGTCTGTTCGCCGTCACCCGCGCCGTGCTGCCGATCATGCGCGAACAACGCAGCGGCCACATCATCAATATCACTTCGGTTGCCGGCCTGATCGGCTTTCCGGGCTCGGGCTACTACGCAGCCTCCAAGCACGCCGTCGAAGGTTTTTCCGACGCGCTGCTCGCGGAGGTCAAGCCATTGGGGATTTCCGTCACGTGCGTAGAGCCGGGGCCGTTTCGAACCGACTGGGCAGGACGCTCATTGCGCCAGACGCCATCGCGCATCGACGACTACAAGGACACTGCCACCAAGCGTCTGGAGTCGACCAGACAATCGAGTGGCAATCAGGCCGGGGACCCGGTACGCGCCGCAGAGGCGATGGTCGCCCTGACCCAAAAAGCCGATGCGCCGCGTCATCTTGTATTGGGCAGCTGGGGATATGACGCCGTGGTGGCTGATCGTCAGACACGCTTGAAGCAGATCGAGCAGGTTCGCGACATCAGCATCGGCGCGGACTTTCCGAAAGAGTGAGGTGCTGAGCACTGCACAGCTGCCAGGCAGGGACGATGAATGCTGTCAGGCACGCATCGTCCACCCGTTCTCAAACGTTGGTCCAGTCACTTAAATCGCCAGCCCGCAGTCGAGAATTGATCTCCTGCAACTGATGCAAAGGGAGTGCTCCCAGAGGCTTCCCCTTTGCCTGCTCGGCCACTTGAGCTGCCAGGTTTTGCCGAAATGCCTGTATTTGTTGCGCGTCCAGATACTGAGCTTTTTCGCTTTTTTGGCCTTTAACACGCACGACTATGTCGGTAGGCAATTCAAAGCCCTTGACCGCGCACCCCAGGCACAATGTGGCGAAATCACCCAGGCTACGCACCTCCACTTCTTTCAGCTTCCCACCATTCTCCGGACTTCCGGCAAGTGGGTGCTCGGTATCCTGATAAGAGTGCTGCGTGGTTTTCGAGCGTAATTTGATTTCATGCGTAGACAGGTTGTTGATTTTCTCGAAACCGAACACCAGTGGAACAATGGCTCCCTGGTTCAACAAACCCAGGTAAGGGGCCTTGCCATTTTCCAGAGAACGCTGCAGTTCACTCGCCGCCTGATGATAAAAGCGATTCAGCTCTTCACCCTGTAACTTCTTTACCTGCCCATCGACTCTCAACTCAATCGAGCCAGGTAACTTCAGTGAGTCCAGATGCTCGCCCAGTGGGGCATTGATGAATGGGAGCCCGCCTAATTTATTGATGTACCCGCCATGCAGTAAACGTTGCAGCCACGCAGCACCTTCGATATGCAGCGTCTCTGGGCTGCTCACTTCGATCGATGGCGCGAGTTCATTGGTGGAGAGCGATCTGCCGTTGTCCAGCGCATGCAGGATCACTTGCGCCATTCGGTGTTGCTGAGCGCGCGAGTAAGCATTGCTGGGATGCATCCCCTCACCTTTCGCATAGATTCTGGGCTTGCTGCGCAAGTCTGCACGAGTGGTTTCAGCGCTCGCACTCTCCCGCGTTCGATCAGAGAAAAACACCTTGCCTTCAAGAGACTGGGTTCCACCCTTTGCATCATTGACACCGCCCCTGAGCGCTCCCGACTGCAGGATTTCCAGCCCCCAGGGCGTTCCGTGCAGAGCCTCGGGCTTGGTATAGCCCAGTGGCGCAGTCGGGTTGAGTGACTGCAGTAATGCCATGCGCAGACTGGAACGGCTGCGCTCGTCGATATTACGCATAGTGTCGAGGACGTCCAGAGGCGAGTGCCCTTGTGCATCCAGTTTATTGGCGCGCGCGCCCTCATTGCGCAGCTGCGCTACGGCCTTGCTGTCGCGACTGACCACTGCAGCATGCAGCGCAGTGCCAGGCGATGGCGCTTGAGTTGCCGGCGAATGAGCGGGCGGGATGAAAGACGGAGAATTACGAATGGGGTTCATGGCGGGTCTCATGGCTAAAACCCCTTGGTGGACCCGACGCAGACAGCGGTTCCAATCAATACAGGCAGGTCTCTGTCCGTCACTGAAGGGCGTCTTGCCGTTACGCCGACTCCACCGCCACCTCAATCATGCGTTGCCTTGGATCGGCGACGCATATACCGCACCAACGCCGCGAGAGTCACCAGTGCTACCACCGAAAGGAAGATTGGCAGGCGATACGGCTTCAGGTCACCAAGTAAATGCTGTAACGCCTCTCCGGCCCAATAGCCGGCGCAGACGAACAGGGTTGCCCAGACTGCCGCACTCAGCACATTGATAAGCGCGAAACGCCAAGGCGACAGGCCACTTGCACCTATTACCATGGGCCCCACCAGGCGCATGCCGTAGAGAAAGCGAACAGCGAATACCGAGGTCGTGGGGTAGCGCTGGATGAGCCCCTCGACCCGCCTAATGGCAGACTGGTGACGCTTGAGTCTGGGCAGCAGGCGCTCCCCGGAATAACGTCCGGTCCAGAATAACAACTGATCGCCGAGCATACCGCCCAACGTGGCCAAGCCGATTACTTGCAGCAATTGCAAAGTGCCCTGATGCGCAGCGATACCGCCAAGGATCAACACTGTTTCACCTTCCAACAGGCAGCCCAGGAAGATGACCCAATAGCCGTAGGCGGCGATCAGCGCGTTGAGGTCGAGATGTTCGAACATGGTGTTTCCTGTACGTCTGACATCACTTGAATCCAGGCTGAAAGGCCAGCGTCGTCACTTTCTTCCCACGAGGTACCGTACGCCATGCTCACCAAACACTTCCGAATGGGGCTCGTTACATTCCAGGTGAAAAATATCTCCTGAGTTGTAGGTGAAATCACCATCAGATTTATGGATGACGAGGCTACCGTGCAGAACCAGCGCCATCGCCTCAAAGTTGTGGGCATGCGAGTTCAGCGTTCCAAACGCTTCGCGCTCAACTTCAACAACGGTTCCAAACCCTTCGGCAGCCAGCAGTTGCAAAAAAGCCTCTTTTTCCATTTTTCACTTTTCCTGAATCTTTTGGATGGAGTAGCGAACCTGATCGACGGCTGGAATGGCGGCGCCGGGACAACTAATCACAGCGTTATAGATCACCTTGAGGGAGCAACATTCAATAAGTTTGCCAGCGCTTCCGGCCCTGCCTGCCGAGCACATTGGAGACCATCGCCTGGCGGCAGGGAGTTCCCGAAAAGCGCACACGCAAGCCCCGACTTCCGACTGGTGAAAGGCCGGTGGTCGGACAATCAAGGGGGCATGTGGGGGAAACGTCTACTGCCACATAGGCTTCATGCATCAAACGGACGATACAAGGCAGTGTCTGAAGTTCCGGCTCGCGCCGCTGGCAGAAGGTGGTGTGATCCTGTCGGGTGATTTTCACCCTGGTGCGGTAGCAATCGCCAAGCGCATGCGTGGGGTGTTCCTCTCGGCGGGCAAAGCTTGGCGGGTGCAGGGCACACCAGAATTGGTTCGCAGCAACCTGATTCTGGAGCTGGGTTTGGCCGAAGATCAGTTCGAAATTATGGACACGTTGCAGGAGTTGCTCGCTGACGGGTCGGTCAAGGCGGTGAGTGAGGTCACCAGCATCAGTCTGGGTGGTCACTCTCCGGAGTCGACCAAAAGCGAAGAGGAAGTTTCAGACTCAGGTACCTACCTGGCATCTGTCCCATCCATCAAAAACACCGAGCTGACCAGCGCCGAGATCGATAAGGCGCTGGGAGGGTTCTCGCTGATGGAACATCAGCCAGCAGGTATCAGGCACCTGCTGCAGCGCACGAGTGCGCTGCTGGCCGACGATATGGGGCTGGGCAAAACTCGCAAGGCGGTGATTGCAGCTGGTATACGCGCCCAAGGCAAACCGGTGCTGGTGATTGTGCTCAACAGCCTGATCATCAACTGGCAGCGCGAGATCCTGATGGTGTTTCCCCAAGCTCAGATCGCCATGCAAACCTTTGATGCCAGTGCTGGCTGGATCATCGTGAACTACGAGAGGCTGGGTGTTTTGTCATGCACGCGAGCCGTTTCGCGGTGATGGTCATTGACGAGGCTCACCGACTCAAGGAACCCACTGCAGCGTGGACACGCCACGGCTTCGACATTGCTGCCCAGGTACAAAACCGCTACCTGTTAACGGGCACGCCAGTGCTCAATCGCGAAGCGGAGCTGCACACACGCTGAGGCTTTCGGGCCATCCAATCGGACAACTGCCCCTCAATGAGTTCTGCGAGCGATTCGCCGGCAGTCCTGAGTTTCGCAAGACGCTTAGAGATGAAATATCTGACTGGATGCTTCGACGCCGCAAGGATGTGCTGCCCAACTTGAAGGGGAAGCAGCGCCAGACTGTGCCGGTGATACTCAGCCAGGTAGAACGTGACGAGTACAACCAGATCATGCGCAGCGACCAGCACCGATTCGCAAGGCTGGGCGCACTGCGCCAACTGCTCGAGCGCGTGAAGGTACGGATCCCCGCGGATCTGATGGCCGAGCTGGACGTGGACGACAAGGTGATCCTCTTCTGCGAGTATCAGGAGTCCGTGGCCACGTTGCGTGAGCACTGCCTCAAGATGGGCGTGGGGTGCGTAACGTTAGTAGGTAGTGACTCGCCCAAGAAGCGACAGAGGGCGATTGATACTTTTCAGCAGGACCCGGACTGCAGGGTGTTTATCGGCACCCGGTCGGCCGCCGGCACTGGTTACAACCTGACAGCCGCGAACTATGTCTTTTTTCTGGGGCTTCCATGGACACCGGGGCTGCAGGACCAAGCTGAGGATCGAGCCTATCGCAATGGGCAGTTGCGCGTGGTTGTCGTCAAAATCCCCCTAGCTGAGGACACTATCGACCAGCAGCTGTGGCAGATGCTCATGGACAAGCGCGCCCTGGCCAGCGATCTGATCGATCCAGAGGCGGAAGAGCTGAGCAAGCAGACCCTGGCCTGGATGCTTTGACTGTTTCCCATGGAGGGGTGTGACAAAGCAGCTATGATTTTTTCAGTGCGGCCGACAGTTTTAGGCAACTATGACGAATCCTTCTTTTCCGACACTGATGGCACTTTCGCGCGTTAAGCATGTCTGAGCAGTCACTGCCGGGTGCAGTGATCGCTAGTCGCCTAGGGTAGACTTGAAGCAAGGGAACTGCTGAAGTTTTGGTTTTACGGATTTCCGCTGCTTTTAGCATAGCTTTCGGGTTGAAAACGCAGTACTGATGCGTGCAAGCGAACAGTATTGCTCGGTAGAAGCCTAAGTAACTCCGGCTGCGGTTCTGACCAGTGGCGAATGCATCTTGGTTTCTAGAGGCTTTCGTTACGATGGGTGGCCTTGTTTTGTTGCTATTGCTGGACGGTAATTTGCATTGAGCCAGCATTTAAAAGGAGGTTGGTCGTGAGTAATGGACTCTATCCATGTACAGCTGCAGATCCCATGGGCACAGGCTCCCAGCAAGGATTGTTGGGCGAAGGGTCATTGCCATGGCCAAGTGTTGTTGCCGCTAGGGCCTTCCCCTCATCCTTGGACATCGCAGGCACTTACGCCACTGACGATTTAAGTGCTGCGGAATTTCTCATCAACGAGCTTAGCTCTCCAGAAGCTGAGCTTTCTCCTGAAGAAACCGAAGACTACTACACGACGCTGATTTTCTTGTTTGGTAAGCTAAAAAAAGCCCCTCACATAGCAGCAAAACAGTTTTTGGAGCTCAAGGAGAAGGCGGAAAAAATTCCGGTCGTGGGCCCTTTGCTATTTTCTACAGCTAACCTGCCAGGCACGCTTGCGAGCGTGGGCGGAATCCTCCATGCAGGCTCGAAAGCAACCAAGGTTGAAAATTTACTCGATCTTAGTAAGTCGACAAAGACGCAGCTTAAAAAATGGGCGGCCTCCCGTGGAAAGCCAGGAAGTGTCTCTGCTCATCGGGCTTTTCGTGGCAGGATCAAGCTAATTCGCGTAGGTGGTAACTTATACTTTGAAATACCAGCCACGGCCAAAGCTAGTATCTATCGAGTGGGCGGTAAGGTCGTAGGTAATACGATTCATGTCCCGGCATACAATACAGCCAAGGCGTTAAGATCGACTGCGCATGTCGACGGCGACTTGTACAGTCAGCGAGGGGTTGGGAAGATGCTCGTCGGGAAAGCCGCCGGCCCGATTCTCGCGTTCGGCCCACAATTGGTTATGGATATAAACAGCGCCACTAGTGGCAGGGATTTTTTAGAGAAAACTGCCTATAGCCAGCCCACGAATGCTTTAGTTTTCGCAAGTGGAGTGGCGCTTGGTGCGACCGTGAGTGCGCCTGCGGTAGTAATAATTGCGATTGGATTAGGTGTGGGCCTCGCAATACAGATTATTATGAGCGACGATGTAAGCGGGTGGGGTACCTCTCTTGGTAATTTGCTGACAGGAAAAGACTAATAATGTTCAATACTGAACCGCATCGATACTTAGCCACCATATGGGGCGCTTGGTTTCTATTCACCATGTTGGCTGTGTTTTCGGCGGCTGTCGTACCCAGCATATTGACTATTCCCTCCGCTGTATTTGTAATGTGGATAACTTACTGGTGTGTTGACTGCGCGTACCGGACTGAAAGATTTAGTAAGTATGCCAGTCTTAGGCTGTTTACGAATCTGGGTGTTGCCCCTGGATTCGCATTTTTAATGGCGTTAGTCGCAACCTACAAGCAGTTCAAGCTGGGACTTGGCACGTCGCTATTGATCAGTTGTATACCTCTAGTTCTCTGCACGATTATCTATTCGCTATTATGTGTATGGCGGAGTCCTAGAAAGTCTCTGGTCGTACGCTCGCAGCGCGTGGAGGTCGTTGAGCCAAAGCAGGAGAATCGTTGGGCACTCGGCACTGTTGGGGGTGGCCTGGGAATATTGATTTATCCAGTTTTCCACGCTTATAGATCGCCAGCGATGCTGCTCGTCTTTCTATTTATAGTTATTGCCCTATTTATGCTGTTCTACCATCGTACCAGTATCTCATCCCTACGTAGTCTGAAGGATCAAGAGGCAAGAGAACATCAGGAATACACATTCATGAATGTGGAAGAGCTTCGTTCAAGGCGCGCGGCGTCTTGGCTTGGCCGCATCTTCGTTACCAAGGTAGACCGATGAGTTTTGCCAGTAGCTAGTTTTCAAGGAGCGTACAATGTTGACAGACCTTCTTTCCATGCTGAGCCCGCAGAATAAAAGGCTTTTCAAGCTAAATACATTTGCGTCCGGCGGTGATGAGGAAATGCTGCTGGAGCATTTTTCTGGTTCAGAAAGCCTCTCCCGACTTTTCGAGCTAAATTTGGCGCTACTAAGCCAGCGTTCCGATGTGAAGCTAAAGTCACTCATTGGCCGCCCCGCGACCGTGGAAATCGAACTTGCCGATGGTTCTATACGATACATAAACGGCTACGTGAACCGCTTCAGTACTCAAGGTAGCGATGGAGGGCTTTCTCGCTACAGTGCGGTACTTGGGCCGTGGTTATGGATGCTTACCTGTAGATTTGACACGCGAACATTTCAAGATAAAACAGTTCAAGATGTGTTAACTGAGGTATTTGGCAGCTATGGAGCATTTCCAAAGTACGAATTTCGCCTGAGCAAGTCCTTAAAAAATCATAGCTATGTCACTCAGTACCGCGAAAGCGACTTCAACTTTGTACAGAGACTTCTTGAAAATGAGGGGCTTTTTTACTATTTCGAGCACACTGCCGACTCGCACGTGATGGTTGTGGTCGATGACTCCAGCACATTAGTGCCTCTAGCGGAGCAGCCTCAGATTCGTTTTCACACAGCCTCAGTGACCGAGACGGCTGACTCGATTACCCAGTGGAGTGCGACTCGCCAACTGCAGTCTGGCAAAATTTCCGTACGTACCTTTGATTACCGCCAGCCAAATAATGCGCTGCCAGTCTCCATGCAGAGTATGAATCAGCAGGGAGACATCGACAGTTTTGAGATATACGATTTCCCAGGGCAGTATACTCATGGAAACTATGAGGATGGTGAGGCAATGGTCCGTAGCCGGATTGAGGCCTTGGAGTTATTAGGTAAAACATTTTATGGCGATAGCAACTGTCGCGCCATGAAGCCGGGCTATACGTTCGAGCTGACCCAGCACTACGAACACGATGCTGGCACCTCTGAAAACCGGCAGTTCTTAATCATATCGGTTGACCATGTAGGTAGTAATAACTACTTGACTGGTGATCAGGCCGGTTACCTCAACAAATTTGTATGTGTTCGCAAAAAAATTGCTTATCGGCCTCAGTTAGCAACTCGCAAACCCTCAATTAACGGCCCACAAACCGCAATTATCGTTGGCCCCCCTGGTGAGGAGATCTACACCGATGAAATGGGCCGCGTGAAGGTGCAGTTCCACTGGGATCGCAACGGCCAGTTCGACGACAAAAGCTCTTGCTGGGTACGCGTCGCCCAGTCCGGTGCAAGTGGCGGCTTCGGCAGTATTCAGATACCCCGTGTCGGAGACGAAGTCGTCGTTGTATTTCTCGACGGCAACCCTGACCGTCCGCTGATCATGGGCAGCCTCTACAACAGCCAGAATACCCCGCCATGGTCGCTTCCGGCGAACAAGACTCAGAGTGGTTTCTTGACCCGGTCGATGAAGGGCGACGGCGGGACGGCGAATTTTTTCCGGTTCGAAGACAAGGCCGGCGCCGAGCAACTCATCATGCATGCCGAGCGCAACATGGACACCGAGATCGAGGTCGACGAAACCCATAAAGTTGGCAACAACCGCACGATGACTGTCGATGGCAGGCAAACCGAGATCATCAAGAAAGACACTGTGATGAACGTTCAGGAGGGCTCACTGACGATTCAGGTGGATAACCAGTTCATCCAGGTCAACGCCAAGCAACACATCATTCTCCAAGTGGGGGAAAGCAGCATCACCCTCACGCCGGATGGCATTGAGATCAAGGGCAACGCTATTACCACAGTGAGCAAGGGTACGACTCAAATCACCGGTGCGCCGGTCAGAGTCAACGACTGACGTGGATGTAGGATTAATAGCGACTGTGATTACTCTATCGATCGTTATGATGATGTGCACTACTTTTTATATCGCACACGCTTATACCGAAAAACTTGAACGCTGCCTCCCCAGCTGTGTGTTTGTAGAACATAACAAGATGGCCTTCTCAAATGCGGGGCTTTTGGGGAAAATCATGCGTTGCAGCATGACTTATTTTTATCTGTGGGTGCCAGGTCTAGGCAAAAAAAAGAGGCTTGGCGGATATCGAAGAGATTAAACGCTTCCCCGCAAAGTTCAAGTACCTGCTTACAACCCCTTGGACAGCACAGTTTATTCTTTTTATAGCATTGGTTTTGAGGGGGGTGTCGTTGAAGGTGTAGTTCAACCAGGTGGACGCCATGTGCCTGGGCATGTTGGCCGGGCGTTTGCCTTCGTCGCCGCGATTGCTCTTAGTAATTTCGACGTGGGTGTAGGTGTAGGACGCGATCAGATCCCAGTGCTGATCCAGCCGCGCCTTGATCTCAGCTTCGATGCCACGCTATTGTTGTTCGCCCGACGCCACGGTGAAACCGGTATTCACGCCGCCGACGATTTCCGTCGTCAGCACATTGACCCATGAAGCTCGGATCATTATCTTCTAGTGCTTGCACGCCCGAGTCTGATACTGCTACACCTGCAACACGCCAACTGCCGTAAAGCGCGCTTTCTCCAAGCTGATCGCGCTTTGGAGGATCCATACTGACTGCGCATCCTGTCAGCGACAACATAATCAGAAAGGATGAGCTGAAAGAAAATCGAGATCTCATAAATGGGATCCGTGATTTTGGTGAATGCGAATATCGAATCCTCGTGCTGAGCAACCCTTGGATCGACATCAGGCCGTGGCGGGCATTAGAACGACTTTTATGAGTTCGTGGAGTGGCTGTTGTCCAGAATAGCGTCGCCCTGGATAACGGCAGCCAGCAAGCCCAAAGGCGCGCCAGCCACCCTCACCACTGCTCAGAACCCCATCAATGTTCTGCCCAGCTACACCATATCTGGTGATTGGGTGAACGCGCTAGCCACACCCACCATCGACACCTGCGCGGTTGGCGCAAAGATCATATCGTTGTTGCCCAGATCCTGGGTCCAGTCGTCGGTGAGGGCAATCTCAAACCGATGGCCCTGAGCGTCAGGTTCCACATCCTTGAGGTAGGTGCGGTCCAGATCCGCATTATAGGCCATCTTCAGTGTAGTGCCGGTACCGTCACCGAACCCTGTGTAACCCAGCGCCGACACATCTATCTTGTCGTTGTTGTTTGCGAACCGGACAATCAGGTCCACGAAACTCTGGCTGTCCGTGCGGTAGCTGTCAGTGGCTGCCGTGTAGCGGAATACGTCAGCGTCATTGATGCCATTACGGCCAGAGACAGAAAGGTTCGGGTCGTCGCCGCCGATCAGCAAGTCGGCGCCCGCGCCTCCGATGATCACATCCGAGCCTCTGCCGCCGTCGATACGGTCGTTGCCGGCCAGGCCATAGATGACTTCCGACATTGCGCTTCCCGTGATTACGTCCTTGCCAGCCGTTCCTTCGACGGTGGGGGCCGTGAACACCAGGTTGGTGCTGTTAAACTGCCCCGTCAAGTTGCCTTCGAACGCCAGTTCGAAGCGCTGTCCGTTGGCGTCGGCATCGAAGCTTTTCAGGTATGTGCGCGTGCCCTCGGCGTTGGCCTGGATGGCCAGCGTGCCATTATGGCCATCGCCAATGCCGGTAAAGCCCAACGAAATCAGATCGACACGGTCCTGAGAGGCGTCGAAGTCCAGAATCCGGTCGCTGCCTGTTTCGGTAGCGGTACGGTAGCTGTCGCTGATCTGGGTGAAGCGGAAAATATCTGAGCCCGTCCCGCCTGCCAGCACGTCACGGCCACCCGCGCCTTGCAGCACATCGTCTCCGCCCAGGCCACGGATAATCTCGGCTGTGTCGTTGCCAATCAGGTGGTTGGCCTGGCTGGATCCGTCCACGTGGTATTGGCCGTCCTGGCTGCCGAAGGTGGTGTCCAAGCTGCCATCGGCGTTCAGTCGGGTGATCACGTCGCCGGCGATAAGGATTTTGCCATCCGGCTGAACGATTGCCGAGTGGGCATAGTTCTTCGCGCCTTGGGGCACCTGGATCGTCAGCTTGCCATCGTCACTAAAGGAGGTGTCGAACGAGCCATCCGCATTCAGCCGCAGTACGTTGAAGGCGTTATTGTCGTTACTCTCGCCGGCCACGATGATCTTGCCATCGGCTTGCACGGTTATCGCAGCCCGGTAGTCCAGCCCCAGCGCAGTATCAAAATACACCACACCGTCCACACCGAACGCGGTATCCAGGTTGCCGTCGGCTGCAAGTCGCTGAACGGCATAAACCGGATCGCCCGGGTCGTGGGGGCCGTCGGCGCCCACATACAGCCAACTGCCGAGCAATAAGCTGCCGTCGGTCTGCACAACGGTGGCGATATTACCGGTGCCGTAATGCCCCGTCGGGTTGAGGAGAAGTGCGCCGTTGGCACCGAAATCCTCGACCGGCGCCCCGGTGCTGTCCAGCTTGAACACGATCGCTTGGGACGTGCCGCGAAGGCTGACGTACACCGAGCCATCTGCTGTGGCGTAAATAGCCATTCCATCAGCGCCGATCGGTACATCAAGGCCAGCCGCGCCGCCTTTGCCGAAAGTGGTGTCCAGAGTGCCATCTACGTTGAAGCGTTCTACCTTCAAACCGCCAAGCCCTGGCTGTGCTGATAGCACTTTACCGTCGGCCTGCACCGCCATTACGTAGTAAGCATAATCTTCCGGGTCCAGGTTGCCGGGCACGAGGGCAATTCCCTCTTGGCCGAAGCTGTTGTCCAGGCTGCCGTCAGCGTTGAGGCGCACCGCCGTGTAGCTGCCGCGCGTACCATAGCTTTCATCGCCCGGCGAGCCAGGATAGCCAATGGCAGTCTGGAAGCTTTCGCCACCGACAAGGATTTTGCCGTCAGGCTGAAGGATGATGCTCCAGTTTGAATCGCCACCCGAGGATGGGTCGACCTGCACTGTTCCCGGGCCTGTTCGCACGGTGTAGTTGACGGTGGCCTTGCTATCGATTGACGCCATGACATTGTCCTTTAGGCATGGAACCCGAACGGATTGGGAAGGGGCTTGCACGGATCCTGTGGATCTGACCTTGGCAAGATGAATAAATGCGAACGGTTTAAGCTTTGCCGACAATCGCAGTGCGAGCATCGCTCAGTGCATATTGAATCGCCGCGGGTTTCGTAGACACCTCCATGCCTTAAACTGAGGCCAATCAGGAGGTGCCATGAGCAACCCACGTTATCCCGAAGAATTCAAAATCCAAGCGGTCAATCAAGTGACCGAAAAGAAGCTGCCTGTC
>Ga0308164_10002496_pt1 | contig 18151 bp, 14 predicted proteins | sample PhyTR2_FD_201031 | JGI IMG/M metagenome (GOLD analysis project Ga0308164, IMG submission 201031) | Phyllosphere microbial communities from UC Gill Tract Community Farm, Albany, California, United States - DLSLT.R2 | ecosystem: Host-associated > Plants > Phyllosphere > Unclassified | place: USA... | reverse complement strand
GGATTACCATACGTTGATCCGCAATTGCAACCCTGACTTGATATTAATGGTGGAAACCAATCAGTGGTGGCAAGACCAAATGGACAGTATCGGAAACGATTATCCCCATCAGATCAAGGTGCCATTGGAAAATACCTATGGTATGTTGTTGTATTCCAGAATGGAACTGGTTGAGGGAAGTGTCAAATACCTGGTGGAAGACGATATACCGTCTATTGAAACATACGTTAAGCTGGTTTCCGGAGAGATTATCAAATTATTCTGTCTGCATCCGCGTCCGCCTGTTCCGCAGGAAAACCCACAGTCTACAGAAAGGGACAAAGAGATCCTTCTGGTTGCAAAAAAAGCAAGGGAATGTAAATATCCGACAGTCGTTATCGGCGACCTGAACGACGTGGCATGGAGTTATACCACAGAGCTTTTTTCAAAAATCAGCAAATTACTGGATCCAAGAAAGGGAAGGGGCTTCTTCAATAGTTTCAACGCCAAATATTTTTTCTTAAGGTTTCCACTGGACCATGTATTCTGTTCTGCCGATTTTACATTAACTGCAATTCAACGTATGAACAGTTGTGGTTCAGATCATTTTCCGATGCATATCAATCTGCAATACGATCCAAAGTCTGTAGTGCATAACGATATTCCTGAAGCTGATCAGGATGATATTGAAACCTATAAAGAGAAGGTAAACGCAGAAACCGATTAGCGCTATCAGGTCATCAGACCATTGATGTAACCCATAAGTGGGCTCCATAATTGGTTGCGTAGCTGATTACTTGACCCTTAGTAGAAACCTAATTTACAAGGGTTTTTGATATAAATGTTTACATTTAACACAAATTACCGGGTTATATAATGCAGGAAGATGTTTTTATTCAAATTAGTAAGCGAATTAAAAATTACAGACGTGAGAAGGGTATTACCGTTCAGGAACTTGCAACCAAAGCAGATGTTAGCAAAGGTTTTATCTCCCAAATAGAGAATAGCCGTACCATTCCATCTTTAATGGTGCTGATAGAAATCATCAAGGCTCTTGATATAGACCTGAATTCTTTCTTTAAAAACATTGTTATTGAAAAGGGCCGCGCACCTATTTTGGTCAAACGTTCCGATGAGTATGAATACTTTGAAAAAGAAGATGCTGTTGGATTTCATTATAACCGCATCTTCACCCAGTCCATTAAAGATGCTACGGTTGATATTGTGCTTCTAACCCTCGATCCGGGATCCAGCAGACCCCTTGTGACCACAGATGCATTCGAGTATAAATATATGATATCAGGCAGTGTCATGTTCAATTTTGAGGACGAGCACATTGAATTCAATGAGGGAGATTCTATTCTTTTCGACGGCAGGATTCCACATTCTCCACAAAACATTGGCAAAGATAAAGCTGTGATGATTGCGGTTTATTTCTTTGAGCAACACAGCTAATCACTATCTTGCTTTCTTCACCTGAGTAATACCTCGGATTAATAAATCCGGTGGCAGCGCTTTGTCCTAACTATAATTTAACGGTTTGATAATATCAAATTTGTTTTCCTCTGATAAACTTTGTTTACCATTGTGAACCGGTTGTTCCTCCTCTATAAGGTATGGATCATCTGATAACCAAAAGGCTAAATAAATTATCATGAAGATTTGTACTCCATTGTTTTTTCTGATGCTCTGTATGATCACGACGAATACCTGGTCTCAGGACAGAGATCTTTATCCGCAAGGTATCAAACATGTTGTAGTAATCGGTATTGATGGATTAAGCCCCAACGGAATCAGAAAGGCAAATACCCCGGTGATGCATCAAATGATTGCCCAAGGGGCAATAAAATGGAATGTGCGAACCGTTTTGCCGTCGAGCAGCAGTCCGAACTGGGCTTCTATGATTATGGGGGCCGGCGTAGAGGCGCATGGCGTTTTAGATAACGATTGGGAAAAGGAAGATGCTTCCCTGCCACCGGTTATTAGCGGGAACTCCGGATTGTTCCCAACTATTTTTTCTGTAATAAGAAATGCAAAGCCCAATGCTGAAATTGGTGCTGTTTACCATTGGGATGGCTTTGGAAGATTGGTTGAGCAGGAGAGTCTTTCTTATCACCAGGCTGCTGCTTCAGAAGATGCAGCAACTGCAGATTTTATCAGTTACCTGAAAAACAAGAAACCAGATTTTGCCTTCGTTCAGTTGGACCATGTAGACGGTGCAGGGCATGAAAGCGGACACGGTACGGCTGCTTATTTAAAGGCGGTGCAAAAGGCAGACTCGCTGGTGGGACTTATACTTACGGGATTAAAGCAGGCCAGTCTTTTGGAAAGTACACTCGTTATTATTACTGCCGATCACGGTGGTGTAGGTTATGGGCATGGTGGTGCTACGCCCGCAGAGGCCGAAATTGCAATGATCTTCTATGGTAAAGCTGTAAAATCAGGTTATCAGGTGCAGCAAGAGGTGTATACCTATGATCTCGCCGCCAGCATCGCATTTGCCTTGAATATTGTGCCACCTTATGCCTGGACAGGCAGGCCGGTGAAAAGCGCATTCGCTGGATTTGGCGAACCGCTAAACCTGTGGAAAGGCAAAGAAGTATTGCCTTCTCCGGTAATCCAGCCTGAAAAATACCTTTTTGCGCAGGCTGGGGGTCTATATGTAGACAAAACTGCAATGGTTAAAATTGATGCGGCAGGCAAAACCGAGATCAGATATACTATAGACGGCAAAAAGCCATCTCGCTCATCGGCGCTATATACGGCACCGTATCCTCTGACCCAAACAGCGGTAGTAAAAGCGGCTTCTTTTAATCAAGCAGGAAACGAAAGCCTCACAACCACTGCATTTTTCAGATTGGTTAAGTCGGACCATGGAAATGGCCTCAAGGTGAAATTTTATAACGGAAGTAAATGGACCAGGCTTCCTGATTTTCATGAACTGACGCCTGCCAAAAGCTGGGAAAGCTATGAATTTAATTTGAACAATGAGCAGATCCAACCGTTGCTAGCAGAAGGCAACAGTACCTTTGCTACGTCATTTGACGGCTACCTTCAAATCGATGAAGATGGCGCATACACATTTTATACACAATCAGATGATGGCAGCCAGTTATGGTTAGACGGGCAAAAAATTGTTGACAACAATGAAAGCCACGGTGTAATTGAACGCTCAGGCAAGGTAGACCTTAAAAAAGGGAGACATGCGATCAAGGCTTTATATTTTAATGATATGGGTGGGTTCTGGCTTGATGTATTTTATTCAGGCAATGGCCTTGCCAAACAAATTATCCCCGCCAATAAACTGTTTTTAAAAGATAAATAACCAAATATATGCCCTTAACCCAGTTAGAAATTGACCAAAACATCGACAAAATTTTCAACCTCTACACAAAGTTTGGGAATGAAGAATATGGAGAAAACATTACTCAGTTGATGCACATGATGCAGTCTGCCAATTGTGCTATCCGGCAGGGTGCAGATGCAGAAATGGTAGTTGCAGCTTTTCTACACGATATAGGCCATTTTTTGGAAGGCGAGCATGACATGGATGGTTATGGAAGGCATGACCATGACAGGCTTGGAGCAGAATTTTTATTGAGCATGGGCTTTCCTGAGCGGCTGGCCAAGCTTGTTTACAGCCATGTGGCTACCAAAAGATATCTGACTTTCAAGGATCCGGAATACCTGAAGGGGCTTTCAGAGGCGAGTAAAATCACACTGAAATTTCAGGGCGGACCAATGGACGCAACCGAAGCTGCAGTTTATGGAGCTGATCCATTAATAAATGAATATATCAAAATCAGGCTCTGGGACGACCTTGGAAAAGAAACCGATATCCCGGTTGCACAGGAAGAGGTGGAGCAAATGAAAAAGAGAATTAAAGATTATCTCATGCTGGTTCAGGGCCTCAGCGTATCCTAACTCTTTACCACATAAATCCGCAGTTCCTGTTCGGAACCTGCATCATACAATAATCACATGGCAATAAAATTAATCGTATTTGATATCGCTGGCACCACAGTAAAGGACAATTATGAAGTAAGCAAAACATTCCAGTATGCCATGAAAAAACATGGCTATGCTATTGAATTGTCGGCAATTAACCCCTTGATGGGCTATGAGAAGAAATTGGCTATTGGAAGGCTTTTGTCTGTTTGTGAGTCAGATATCTCTCAAATCACGCCCAGCCTCATCGGCAGCATTCATGCCGATTTTGTTAGGGAGATGATCAGTTTTTATAATGTTAGTCCAGATGTTGTTGCACTGCCAAACGTAGAACAGACATTTGAGAAACTAAAAAAACAGGGAATACAAGTGGCTATCAATACAGGTTTTTCCAGGGACATCGCCAACAGCGTAATAGATCGGCTGCAATGGAGAGAGAAAGGCCTTATTGATGAGGTAATTGGTTCTGATGAAGTTCCTCTGGGCAGACCTGAACCATTTATGATCCAAAAATTGATGGAAAACTGTGGTATTACTGACCCGGCCGAAGTAGTAAAAGTTGGAGACACTGAAGTAGATGTGAGGGAAGGTCAAAACGCAGAATGTAGATATGTAATTGGTATTACCACCGGCATATTTACACGTGAGGAATTGGCATCGTATCACCCGACACATATTATAGATGATGTCGCGCAGGTATTAGATATTATCAGCCAGTAACATGACTATCATTCAACGGCTAAAAGACCAAATTGCAGCCTGGCCTTATCCGCTTGTGTCTTTCCTGGCGGCCATTGCTGCCTTTGGTGCCTACACTAGCATGTACGCCTTTAGAAAGTCTTTTTCTGCAGGAGTTTATGGGCAACAGGAATATCTTCATATTGATTACAAAGTATGGTTGGTGATAGCACAGTTGATAGGCTACACGCTCAGCAAGTTTTATGGTATACGGTTCATTGCCGAAGTGAGCCCTAAAAAACGTACGTTTTATGTGTTGCTGCTGATAGGCGTTGCGTGGGCAGCACTTTTAGGCTTTGCAGTAATACCTGCTCCATATAATATCGTATTCTTGTTTATCAATGGCTTTCCGCTTGGAATGATCTGGGGACTGATATTTGGTTATCTGGAAGGTAGAAAATCAACAGAATTTATGGCTGCGGTAATGTCCATTAGTCTCATTTTTGCGTCGGGATTTGTGAAAACAGTAGGCAGAACTTTGATAACCAGCTTTGGTGTCAGTGAATATTTTATGCCCTTTTTAACAGGTGCCTTATTTGTTATACCGCTGGTAATATTTGTTTTTTTTCTGGAACTGATGCCGCCTCCAACACTGGAAGATAAAAAACTGCGTGCAGAACGTGTACCCATGAGCGCCACTGATCGCTGGCAGTTTCTGATTCGTTTTATCCCGGGTATTATATTGGTTGTCATCATTTATGTGATGCTTACCGTTATGCGTGATGTAAGGGATAACTTCGAAGTGGAAATATGGGCTGAATTGGGGGTGAAGGGAAATAATATTTATACACACGTAGATAGTATCATTTCTATCTTGGTATTGGTTATGATGAGCCTGCTGATCCTGGTGAAAAACAACCGCCTGGCGTTTAAATACATCCACTTGTTTATCATCACCGGTTTTGTGCTGCTGGGGATATCTACATGGATGTTTGATCATCAGCTTATTCATCCGGTAACCTGGATGACGTTTGCGGGTATCGGCCTCTATATGGGCTACGTCCCTTTTAATGCTATTTATTTCGAAAGAATGATCGCTACCTTTAATTGCCGGAGCAATGTGGGATTTGTGATGTATATAGCCGATTCTGTAGGTTACCTGGGAACCATCAGCATCATGATGTTTAAAGAATTTGGTAGCGGGCATATCGGCTGGAGTGCCTTTTTTAAGAACGGAATTGGGTATGTAGCCTTGATAGGGGGTGTATGCAGCGTCCTCTCACTGATCTATTTTATGCATAGCGCAAAAAGTTCAAAGAAGATTTATAAATATGAGGTAATATGAAACAAAGATCAGCTATAATTATCGGTGCGGGAATTGTTGGTTTGGCAACAGCCAGGGCTTTGGCCTCAAGAGGCTGGCAGGTACGCATCTTTGAACGCAATGAATCTGCTATAGGCGCTTCAATACGGAATTTTGGAATGATCTGGCCAATAGGGCAGGCTACAGGCCCGATGTACGATCGGGCGATGTTGTCCCGCCGTATCTGGAAAGACATCTGTACAGAAGCAAAGATCTGGCACAATGAATCCGGGTCATTGCATCTGGCGTATCACCAGGACGAAATGCAGGTGTTAGAGGAGTACGCACAGGAAAATGGAACGAGACGTGACTGTTCAGTACTTACCGCAAATCAGGCCATGCAAAAGTCTGACGCTATCAATCCTGCCAGTTTAATTGGCGGACTTTGGAGCGGGGAGGAGATGATTATAGAATCAAGGGTAGCCGTTCAGCAGGTTGCTGCATATTTGGAGCAGAAATATGGAATCGAATTTCATTTTAACAAGGCTATTGCCAGGGTTGAAGGTAATCGCGTTTTTTCTGGTAAAAATAGTTGGCAGGCAGATGAGGTTTTTATTTGCTCAGGTGCAGATTTTGAAACCCTATATCCTGAAATCTTCAAAGAAACCCAGATAACTAAATGCAAATTACAAATGATGCGGCTTGTTGGACAGCCAGATCAATGGCGAATTGGTCCTTCACTCTGCGGAGGTTTATCTCTAATCCATTACCCAGGCTTTAAATCTGCCCCTACATTGCCAGCTTTGCGTGAACGCTATGAACAGGAGTACGCAGAATATCTAAAATGGGGTATACATGTGATGGTATCGCAAAATGGGGAAGGGGAGCTGACTGTTGGTGATTCTCATGAGTACGGTTTAACTCATGACCCGTTTGATAAGGCTTTTATTTATGATATGATTCTTTCATACCTGAAAACTTTTACCCGTTTTAAAGATGACACTGTTTTACAAACCTGGCAGGGGATTTATCCGAAAATGACAAATGGTGAGTCTTCTTTTATTACAGAGCCTGAAAGTAAGGTTACTATTATTAACGGACTTGGAGGGAACGGCATGACTTTATCATTCGGACTTTGCGAACAATTTATTCAGCAAAAAATTGACAATTAAATATCCATGGAGCTTAAGGGTCTTTACTTTTTCAGTTCTGCCCTTATTTTCTTAACATACCCGATGTCCACTGCTGCGCCTATTGCGGCCTGTTCATCTGAAAGGCCTAACTTAACTATCAGGTTCTCCACTACTTCACGGCCCTTTTTTTCTTCTCCAATGGCCTCACCTTTGGCCTCACCTTTGAGGTAAAGGAAATCTTCCTCTTCTTTAAAAAACGTTGATACTGATTCCATAGCTTTTACAATTTGTAATTCTATATTTTTGCGCAGTTTCGCATAGATACGCAATTGTTTATAATTTTTTCGTTGCTCAAATTCACCCTTTGCCGATGACCCTATAGCGTGGACTATGGACCTGGCTACTAATTCTCCATCTTCTTTACCAAAGTTAGCTAATATTCCCAACATTTGAATTTCCGGATTGCTGGAATTTAAAAAAATTCTGTAATCTATTTCTGCTAATCTTATAAGGTTAAAGCTGAATTTATGATCCTCCGTATCCAGGAATGTTGGCATTAGAGGCTTAGATTCCTTCAAATATATAACGTATTGCCTGATAGGAATCTTGTATTTCCGCATTAGCATAATACTATATTCGGCCATACGGTAAACCATTTCTTTTTCGTCGCTTAACTGAAATTCAAGGTGCAACACGTAGGTGTTGCCCAACATATCTGTCACTCTTTTTAAAGCATCTGGTTTTCTTTCTTTAGTGTGCTGCACGTCATCAGGCAGTTCCTCGGTAGCAAGAATTTCCAGTTCAAGAACATCTCTAATAAGCGCAGGAAGTGTGACTTCAAGATTTTCTTTGATAATCTTGTCGTACTGATTTGCCTGGGTGGTGAAGTTTTGCTCCTGATTCATTATTCAAACTTAAATAAATTAAACAGAAAGACATAAAATATTTAATTTATTTAATTTAATCTCGTTGTATGGTAAGGCATGTTCTTAACAACTAGCGCTTTTAGAAACACGGCCTTTGAACTGTCACCAAATGGTTCTTTAGACGGCATCGCATCAAAACAGTCAACCCCGTTTTGATAACAAAAAAAGTAAATCGGGTCTAATTTATGCCTTAAAAACATACAAGTTCGATACATCGGCAGGTTAAAGCATGGTTTTAAATATATTTTAAAATAGGTTGGATGGACTTTGAATGCAGTTTGGGTGGAGGTTAGCTGGGGGTTGGTTGGGGCAATTGACCAACCAATGTGCTGCGAGCCGATTTGGATCAGAAATTCAAACGGTATCTAAGGCATGCTAAAACTACTCTTAAACGATTTCTGTGGCCGGGCGAAGGTACGCTTAGCACTGTGTATACCTCAAATTTAAAGCCAAGGAGTACTCTTTTAAAAATGTCTGGTTAATCATTAACCTTACCGAACGATCAACTGCGATCTGAGCATCAACTTAGATTAATTTGCAGATATGTCCGCAAGGTAATTAAAGGGGGGACGATTTCCTTATTTTCTTAAGCAGTTAATGTGATCTGTAATGGTATAAATATAAATAAATTATTCCTCAATCACTTGTTCTTTAGAAAGTTAAAAGAATATTTTTTAAATTTGTTTACATGTCTGAATCGTCCTAAAGCGTTCAAACATCAATTAACAAATTTTATAACATTTAAATTTTAAAAATTATGTCTAAACTAAAACCAGGTGTGCTCGGCACCTTTACCGGGAAAACCGGACGAGTAGTTGTAGTAAGATATCGTGGTGAGCTTGTGGGTAGAAGTGAGCCATCTCCATCCACAAAACCGCCAACAAAAAAGCAATTGGATCATCAGAAGAAGTTCGGATTGATGACTTCCTTTTTTGGAAAATTGACTCAGGCCATTAATATGGGGTACAATAGAAAGTCTAAAGTGAATGGTACGAATGCAGCTGTGAGAGATCATCTAGAAACTGCTGTATACGGGAGCTACCCGGATTATCAGATTGATTACACCAAAGTATTTGTAACCAAAAGTGGCAATGGTTTCCATGGTGGGTTTCGGGTATCTCTGGAATCGGGTGCCGAAACAACGGTAACAGTGAATTGGAACGCGCTTGATAGAGATGAGCATATACCGGGGACCGCAGGCCCGGCCGACCTTGCCAATGTGGTATTTTACAACGTTAACAAACGCAAGGGTGTTTTCAATTTTGGAGAGGCCGAAAGGAAAGCCAGGACCGCAAGTTATCAGCTTCCATTTCGGTATGTGGGGGATGAATTTCATGCCTACCTGTTTTTCACTTCTACGGATGGGAGATGCACTTCAACAAGCGATTATTTGGGGACATTTATACTTCAGGAGTGACCCCTTGACTATGAATTCACTAAAAAACGTGGCAAAAAACAGATTAATTAAAGTTTCATATAAAAATTAAAATCATGGCAATCAGAAAAAATGGAGATGACTTTTCTTCAGGTAAATTAGGTGGTATAAATACCTACAAATTGAAAACACAAATTATCAGCAGGGGTATTACGAAGACGAATAAACCACCTACAGTAAAACAACTGATCAACAGGCAGAAGTTTGACGTCCTTGGTCATTTCGTGAAACCTGTACAACCTTTTATAAATATTGGTTTTGATTTGGTTACCCGGGGCACAAAACATAGCCCAATAAATAAGGCTATATCAATAAATTATCACAACGCTATAAAAGGAGAATTTCCTGATCAGGAGATAGACTTTACGAAAGCTACATTCAGTATGGGGAGCATCCCTGTGTTGGAAGAGGTTGCCGTTCAGATTGTTGATGGTGGGCTTGAATTTAGTTGGGACCCCGATTGGAAGACCGGTAGCATGTTGAGCTCAGACCGCGTAATGTTACTCGCTTATTGCCCGGCTAATGGCACAGCTAATTTTGTCCTTGACGGTGAAAAACGCAGCAAAGGTAAAGATTATCTGGAGATTCTGCCTTCGCAGGATAAGGTGATCTTACATACCTATCTGGCGTTTATCGCGGCCAACCGCAAAAGTATTTCAACCACTATTTATACAGGGGAAATACTTTATTGACCTTAGTTGATTACAAAGAATAGTTACCCAAACCTGTATTCCATCACGGAATACAGGTTTTTTTTTCCTAAACAGAAATGCAGATGAAGTCATCAGTCCTAACCGCGGTTTGAATTTAATTACGTTTAGTACGATGGTATTTGATAACTTGGCTGCCTGTTCCAAAGCCTGATCACTGAAAATCAACTTTATATCGCGATATGATTGATATACATGTATTAAGATATCTATATGTCTGTATATATATATCAGGTTATTGTGATCATCCATTATATCCCTGAAGCACATTTGAAACTGTTGGATCTCCGGTTTGTACAAGTTAACTAGGAGCTTTCTCCGTGTGCTAAAACAATTTTTCAGTTATTTTTTATTAAATCTACTAAATACGTAGACTTAATGTATATTTGACACTAAGAACTACAGATGGGGTATCTTACGGGAGCCCTTACACAGATAAATAATAGAAGATTGTAATTCAGCAATGGATTTTGATCGTAGAAAGGAGGACGAAAAGAGAGTAATATTATACAGCAAAAAAAGGGGAAATACATTTTGTATTTCCCCAAATCAATCATAATCACCGGTGATCAATTGGCGTTGCTACCGGTAGAACTAATCAATAATCATGTTAAATTTATGAAATCTGCCTAAGAGTTCAGCCTAAAATCTGAAATAAAATCTTGGCACAATTCATCTTTAACACAAACTATCTTAATTATGAAAATAACCGGAAATTCCGGTGAGCACAGCCGTGCTTCCACTTTGCCAAAATCTTTTTTGGTGTTAGGGTTAATGGGTATATTATCTGTTTCTTCTGTACAGGCATCCACAGGAATCAAACCTAAAAAAAATAATCTCAAATCAGAGTTTCAGCACGCTGTAACTATCAAAGGAAATGTAACCGACGAAAAAAACCTTCCTCTCCCAGGAGCCAGCGTTCGAGTTAAAAATTCGAAACAAGTAGTGTCTACTGATAAAAACGGCGACTTTCAATTGGTTTCCCCAGAGGACCAGCCTGTGCTGATCTTTACCTATTTGGGTTATAAAACAAAAGAGGTTAGCTATACAGGACAACCATTGTCTGTAAGACTGGAGCCAGATCAAAGCGCACTGGATGAAGTTGTAGTGGTGGGTTACGGAACACAAAAGAAAAGTGATGTTTTGGGCGCAGTGGCTTCTTTCAATGCAAAAAATGTTGAAGAAAAGCCAATAACCCGGGTAGAGCAAGCCTTAATCGGGCAGATGGCAGGCGTGCAGGTAAAACAGCAAACTGGTATGGTTGGTGCGGCGCTTAGCATCCAGGTGCGCGGAGCTGGTTCAATTACCGCAGGAAATGAGCCGTTATATGTACTGGATGGATTTCCATTGGATGTTGCCAGTCAGAGTGCCGCGGGAGGTATTTCTGGCAGCCCCTTGGATAACCTGAATCCCAATGATATTGAAAGTGTGCAGGTTCTTAAAGATGCGGCAGCTGGTGCAATCTATGGATCACGTGCTGCTAATGGCGTGGTAATCATCACTACAAAAAGGGGAGTGGCAGGTAAATCCAGAATCAGCTTTAATGCCAATTCAGGTGTAAGTGAAGTTTCCAGAAAACTGGATGTGCTTAGTGCTGAAGAATGGGTAGCGCAGGCAACTGAGCTGGCTAATGCCTCCTGGGTAGCTTCGGGGACTGGAAGAACAGCCAGTCAGACTAACGCGGAAAGAGCTGCGATTTTATCACTTCCGGCAGGGACGATTAACACCACTTATATGACAGATCCAAGATGGGCACAGGAAGGTCACCCGGGACTGGATTATGTAGACTGGCAAGATGCCGTTTACAGAAAGGCACTTTACCAGAATTACGAAATGTCTGCCACTGGAGGCTCTGAGAATGTGCACTATTTTATATCAGGAAATTACCTGAACCAAAATGGTACACTGATCAAGTCAAATTACAAAAATTATGGCCTAAGGGCTAACATTGAAGCCAATGCCAGCAAAAAGCTGAAGTTTGGAATTAACCTCGCACCATCTTATTCCATTAACAATGCCCCTCCGGCAGAAGGAAAGGATAACCAGCTGATGAAAATTGCGCAAATGGTTCCGGTTGTAGAAAGTTCAGTTGGTTTAAATACCGGCGCATATGGAAACAGCACCTACACATGGTCCAGCCCAAGATTAATCAGTCCATATGCTTTCCTTGAAACCGCTATCAATAGTGTGAAAACTTCGCGCTTGCTGACATCTGTGTATGCAGACTATCAGATTGTCACCGGACTTTCTTTGAAGTCGACCGTCAACTATGACAATGCCGACAGGAATACTTCACAATATACCTCAGACCAGGCCACTGTTGGTGCCGCTGAAAGTTTGTTCACCAATCCCGGACTGCTTTCTACCGGTGCATACATCGTAACTAAAAAGCAAAATTTCCTCAATGAGAATACGCTAAACTATACAAAAACCATAGCCAGAGATCATAAGATTTCAGCTATCGCAGGTGTATCTTACAACATTGTACATACCGAAGGTGTACGTTTGGAAACAGCCGGTGGCTTTGCAAATGATATTATCAAAACACTCAGCAATGCAATTGCCAATCCGGCGGGGGTAACTACCACAGGAACATCTACAGCATCAAACAACACCTTGTTTTCATATTACAGCAGGTTGCAGTACGCATTTAAAGACAGGTATCTGCTGTCTGGTACTATAAGAAGGGACGCTTCGTCAAAGTTTGGCTCAGAAAACCGCTGGGGAACATTTCCTTCGGTTTCCGCAGGATGGAAGGTTTCAGAAGAATCTTTTTTGAAAGATGTTAAAGTCATCAGTGATTTGAAACTAAGGGCAAGCTGGGGTAAATCTGGTAACAATAATATAGGTGACTATAACGCGATTGCTACCCTGGTAAACTCTAATTATGTATTCGGCGGTAATACACCCACTACTGCAACCGGGCAAGTGGTATCAGGACTTGCCAATAAAGCGCTGAAGTGGGAGACTTCCGGTACTTACGATCTTGGTTTAGACCTGAGTTTGTTCGCCAACCGCATTAATTTCACCTTTGATGCTTATCATAAAAAGAATTCAGACCTGTTATTAAACCTTCCTGTATTGTCTGCAAGTGGATTTAGTACAAGTCTGCAGAACATCGGTGCAGTAGTTAATAAAGGACTGGAGTTCAGTTTAAATACTGTCAACGTGAAAACCGCTGATTTCCAGTGGTCAATGAATGCCAATATTGCTTTCAATAAAAACACGGTAACCGATCTGGGGCCAACACATGCAGACATCGAAATAGCTTCTGCCTATAGTGGCAGTAATGCACCGTACCTGCTTAGAGAAGGCCTTCCTGCTTTCAGTTACTACATTACAAAAACAAATGGAATTTTAACTGCGACGGATATAGCTGATCCGGCTGTTGCCAAGCTGGCCAATCAAACGGTTGGTGATGCAAAATATCTGGATGCCAACGGCGATGGAAAAATTACTGCTGCAGACAGGGTTATTGGCGGACAGCCGACTCCAAAATATACCTGGGGATGGACCAATACTTTTAAGTATAAGGATTTTGATCTGGGCGTACAAGTATATGGTCAGCATGGAGGGTCAATTTTATCATATTTTGGTCGTGCGATTGATTTTTCAGGAAGCACAACCGCAAATGTATTGGGTGTATGGAGAGACCATTGGACTGCTGCCAATCCTGATGCCAATGCCCCAAGAGGGAAATTAGGCGCCACCTATACTTATCCTAATGTAACGTCGGACTGGATTTACTCTACTGATTTTCTCCGCATACAGAATATTACGCTTGGTTACAATCTGAAGAAATTATTCAAGACTCCTGCTATTGCTTCAGCAAGAATTTATGTGTCGCTGGAAAACTACTTTTCACATGATAAGTATAAAGGAGGGGCTAATCCAGAAGCACAAAACACTAATGTTAGTGGTGATACCAGTTATGGTATTTCTGGTGATTACGGTTCTATGCCACTGAGTAAAACCGCATCGATTGGTATAAACTTTGGCTTTTAACAATTAAATAAGAAAAAATGAATACGAAACTATACTTATTATTTTTCACGCTTGTTGCAGTGTTCAGCAGTTGTGAAAAACAATTGGAACAGGTACCTGAATCCAGTTTGGCTACCGATAATTTTTATACAAATAACAATGATTTCCTACAGGCGGTAAATGGCGCATATTCACAATTGAGTGCATATCCAAGTCAGGCGTTATGGTTAGGGGAGATGCGTAGTGATAATATCAATGCTACATCAGATGGTAACCGTGACTGGGATGGTGTAAATAATTTTACACCTAATATTACCACAGTAGGTTTTATTTCAACAGCCTGGAAATCAAATTTCAATGGTATATATAATGTAAATAATGTCCTGGCAGCACTCGAGACAAAAGGTGGTGTTATTGGTAATGAAGCAACGGTAACCCGTTACACGGCAGAGTGCAGGTTTTTAAGGGGATTTTACTATTTCCAGCTGCTTCGTCTTTTTGGTGAAGTTCCCATCTTGTCAACAGTAAAATCTGCGCAGGAGCTAAATTCAATTCCGCGTAGTCCGGTAGCTGATGTTTACGCTTTTATTGAAGCAGATTTAACTTATGCGGCTGCCAATTTGCCTGCCTCGTTTAGTGGTACAGACGTTGGGAGGGCCACTTCATCTGCAGCAAAAGGAATTTTAGGGCTTGTTTACCTTACCAAATCGGGACCTGACTATGGAGTGAAGGGCCCGGGCTTAAATAGCAATGAATATGCTAAAGCGGCAGCATTGTTTGATCAGATTATAACCGGCAGTCCGTTTAGCTTTGGTGCCAGTTACAGTTCTATTTTTTCATACACCAATGAAAACAATAGCGAAGTGGTATTTGATGTGCAGTTTGCAAGTAGCCTTAACGGAGCTGGATTCCCTTCTCATCTGGCTCCAGTCGCTTTCTGGACTTCGCAGGGTATCTCCAATACTTATGGTAATGGTTATGGGGCAAGTACATTTCCAGTGACAAAAAGCCTGGTAACTTCATATACTGCCAGCACAGGCGGGGGTACCGATGTGCGTTATCCATTTAACGTGGCTACTAGTTACACTGTAAGCCCTTTTATTAAAAAATACATTGACCTTACTAAAAAAGGGACTACAGGCAAGGACTGGCCTATAAACTTCATTGTTTTGCGCTATACTGATGTATTGATGATGAAAGCGGAATGTATCCTGCACGGCGCTGGCGGGACTCAGGCAGATGCTGATGCCATTGTGAACCGGGTAAGAGCAAGGGCGGGAATTGGCGCTATAGCAAACGTTACCCTGGAAACACTGATGGCCGAGCGCCAGCGTGAATTTCTTGGAGAGGGCCTTCGCTGGAACGACCTGGTAAGGGAAGGCTTTGCGCTTACTCAGATGAATGCATGGAGATTAGCAGATGGTATAACCAAAATTAACCCTGTGGTGGCCGATTATGTAATATACCCGGTTCCTGCAGCTGAATTGCAGACTACGCCAGGATTATATACACAGAATCCGGGATATAATTAATATCTATGGAACACCATGAAAGCTATCCTATTAAACCAGAATAATAGGTTATCACTTGGAAACCTGGATACACCTGAACCTGCCGCAGGGCAGGTTCGGATCAAAATTGTTGCTGCTGGTTTCAATCCTATTGATTATTCATACCAGCGAATAAAGGTAAACAATTTCGGATCCCTGAATGTAAAAACCGTAGAACGGGCGCACTATGCGTTTAAAAAACAATCAAAAAAACGGGAGAAATTTGTGATGAAAGTGTGTAAGTGATTATTCTTTGGTTTAACGATGTTTTTTCAATTAAAATGAGGAATATTTGTTGTTAATTTCACTTTTTTTATGATTAATGAAGTTGTTTGAGTGTGTTTTTGTTTTTTTTTGGTGATTTATTTGCTATTTTTTTTATATTTTATTCGATTGCTTGATGTTTTATAATTATATTTTTGTAAATATTTTGATGTTTTCAGTGTAAAGTTGATTTTTAGCTTTGTTTAATTGATTTTTTTATAAAAAATACTCTATAATTGTGCGATATACTCTCATATGAATCGTGTAATTGCATTTTTTGTATTATTTCTCTTTTGCTTTCACAGCATAGGGCATTATATGATGTATGCGGTTATCCAGATTCGGGCAAGGAATGAGTTAACAACTGAGTTGTCCTTGAAAATTCCAGATACTAAACTTCATCTGATCACTGTAAGCGATGATGAAGATGCACAATTGGAATGGAGCTGGTTCGAAGACCGTAAAGAATTTAAATTTAAGGGGATGATGTATGATGTGGTCAGGACCGTTAAGGTTGCTGATTTTACCCTTTACTATTGTATCTCCGATCTTGAGGAAACTAAATTGTCCGAAGCTCTGGAGCATTTTGTTAGCAGGCAAAACTCACAAGCCAAAAAAATCAAGGGCATATATAAAACCTTTAAAAAATCCTTCTGCCTCTCAGATTCGCTGAGGCCATATTTACAGGTTGCAACAAGTGTGATTGTATTTATCAGTACGTCTGTTAACAATGAACATCTGGAGCTATATTACGATATTATTGTGCAACCACCCAAGTTAGTGTGAATATTCTGTCAGGGCATCGTTAACATCGTATGCCTTTTATTTATTACAGTTTGTTCAATTCTAATTTTTTATAATGAAGAAATCTTTATTTATTTTTTTGTGCCTTATATTTTGCATTTCAGCAATTGCACAAACCCAGTTGAAAGGAAAAGTTTATGACGCGTACACCAGGACTCCCCTGGAAGGGGTAACGGTAATGACTGCTGCTTCTATAGGTACCACAACAGATAAAAATGGTGAATTTACCATCAATTGCACTGGTGCAATGAAAATAACAGTTAAACATGTGGGTTATACCACATACGTGTCGGTAATTAAAGATTGTAATCAGCAATTGCAGATTGGGCTTACGCCTTCAAATAATAACCTGAATGAGGTTCAGGCCAGTGCTGCGCGCACCAGTAGGAATATGGTGCTTGAACAACCACAATCTATTGGTATTTTATCAAGGCAGGAACTAACGCGGAGCGATGGCTTGTTCCTTGAAAACACTATTAACCTCGTTCCTGGCGTACGGATGGAGAAACGCACGGCTACAGGGGGGCAAAGATTAGTGATAAGGGGTTATGGGAACAGCAGTAATTTTAATGGATCTGGGATCAAAACCTATCTCAACGGAATTCCAGTAACTGATGCAGAAGGCGCAACCATTTTTGATGATATCGACTTCTCTACGCTTGGAAATGTGGAGATCATCAAAGGACCGGCTTCAAGTTTATATGGTGCAGGAATTGGTGGGGTGGTGAAATTGTCTACCCTTAAGCCACAACCTAATACCACCAGATTGGTCCAGGAGGTATTTGCTGGTAGCTATGGTCTTTGGAACACGAATACCCGTCTGGAAACCGCCAACGACAAATCATCTATAGTAGTAAACTATGGGCACCAGAATTATGACGGTTACCGTGTAAACAGTTCTGCAAAAAAAGATTTTGTTAATTTTCTTGGGGATTTCAGAAGCAGCGAAAAGGAATCATTCTCGGTTTTCGCAAATTATAGTAATTCCTACAACGGTCTGGCCGGACAACTGGACAGTGCATCGTTTTTTAACAAATTAAACTTCGGAGAAGCAAGATACCTGGGTAATCATGGTCACACCGCCTATGAAAGTTTTCGCAGTGGCTTTACCAATACCTATGTGTTTTCTAAGCATGTAACTAATGTGTCCAATGCCTATTTCACTAATTATCAGCTTAATCAGAGTGCAGCACCAAGTTTGGCCAGTAATATGGTTAACAATTACGGAGGAAGAAGTGAGTTTAACCTCAATTTCTCTGGCAATATCATAAGCGTAGATGGAACCGTAGGAGGGGAGTACCAAAAAAGCAGTTCGTTTAAAAAGACAAACGCATATGCCAATAGCGTTCTTGGCGCCTTAACTTCTGATTTGGAAGTAGCATCCCTGCAATACTCTTTCTTTACAGAATGGAACCTGCACCTGCCTGCCGACTTCAT
>Ga0308164_10002495_pt1 | contig 18158 bp, 16 predicted proteins | sample PhyTR2_FD_201031 | JGI IMG/M metagenome (GOLD analysis project Ga0308164, IMG submission 201031) | Phyllosphere microbial communities from UC Gill Tract Community Farm, Albany, California, United States - DLSLT.R2 | ecosystem: Host-associated > Plants > Phyllosphere > Unclassified | place: USA... | reverse complement strand
AAGCGTGGATGAACGAACTCGATGCGCCCACGCTGAATCACCAGTTCGTGTCGGGCGGCGTGACCTTCTGCACCCTGATGCCGATGCGCGCGGTGCCGTTTCGCGCCGTCTGCCTGCTGGGCATGAATGACGGCGACTTCCCGCGCCGTGCGCGCCCGTCCGACTTCGACCTGCTGGCGCTGCCCGGCATGGCGCGCCCTGGTGACCGCTCGCGCCGCGACGACGACCGCTACCTGATGCTCGAGGCTTTGCTGGCCGCGCGCGACAAGTTCTACGTGAGCTGGGTCGGCCGCAATGTGCGCGACAACAGCGAGCAGCCGCCATCGGTGCTGGTGGCGCAGTTGCGCGACTACCTCAAGGCCGGCTGGGACATGGACGACCTGCATCACATCACGACCGAGCATCCGCTGCAGCCGTTCAGCCGGCGCTATTTCCAGCGCGGCGGCCTGCTCACGTACGCGGGCGAATGGCGCACCGCGCACGGCGCCGATGATTACCCGGTCGACGATGCGTTGCCGGCCTACGAGCTCGAACCCGACTTCGTCCTCAAGCTGGGCGAACTGGCCAGTTTCCTGCGCCAGCCGGCGCGCTTTTTCTTCCGCCGCCGGCTGGGCGTCGTGTTTGCCGATGCCGCGCACGTGGGCGATGACGAAGAACCGTTCGGGCTGGATGCATTGGAGCGTTACCAGATCGAAGACCACCTGCTCGACGACAGCGGCGAGGCCGAGGCGATTGGCGACGTGCGCGCCACGCTGGCGGTGCGCGCCGAACGCCTGGCGCGCGAAGGCGTGCTGCCGATCGGCCTGATGGGCCGCATGTGGCAGGAGCAGCTGGTCGAGAGCCTGGCGCCCGTGCGCACCGAGTGGCTGCGCCTGGGCGCGCGCTTCCCGCAAGCGGCGCCGAAATTCGCCGTCAGCCTGCTGCTCGGTGACATCTACCTGGACGACTGGATCGACCGCCTGCGTTCGAGCGGCGAGGGCAGTGCGTGGCTGATGCAGATCTCGTCGAAGGTGCTGGACCGCGCTGGCAATCCGCGCGGCGACAAACTGATCGCACCGTGGCTGCGCCAGTTGGCCGCCGCCGCTGCTGGCAATCCGGTGACGGGTTACCTGGTTGCGCGCGACGCGGTGCTCGAGATGGCGCCGCTGGCGCAGGAGGCGGCGCTTGAAACGCTGCGCGACCTGGTGCGCCTGTGGCGGGCCAATCTGGACAGCCCGCTGCCGGTGGCATGCAAGACGGCCCTGAGTCACCTGGCGCAGGGCGATCCGCGCGCGACCTACGACGGCGGCTTCGAGCTGCGCGGCGAGGTCGATGATCTGTGCCTGGCGCGCCTGTGGCCGGACTTCGACGCATTGAGGAACGCTGGCGGCTGGCCCGATCTGGCCGAGGAACTGTATGGACCGCTGGCACGCTGGATGCAGGAATGCGTCAAGATCAGGCCGTTGCAGGAGTCATCCACATGAGCACCAAACTTGAGCCAGTCGATTTCCCGCTGCACGGCTCGCGCCTGATCGAGGCGTCGGCCGGCACCGGCAAGACCTGGACCATCGCCGCGCTGTACGTGCGCCTGGTGCTGGGGCACGGCGGGCAGGATGGGTTCGTGCGGCCACTGCTGCCATCCGAGATCCTGGTGATGACGTTCACGCGCGCCGCCACGCGCGAACTGGCCAACCGCGTGCGCGAGCGGCTGGTGCAGGCAGCTAGCTACTTCCGCGGGGAGCTGGACATCGCCGACCCGTACCTGCACGAGCTGGCCGCCAGCTACACGGCGGGTAGCGAGCGCCAGATCGCCGGGCACCGCCTGTTCATGGCGGCCGAGACGATGGACGAAGCAGCGATCTTCACGATCGACGCCTGGTGCCAGCGCATGCTACGCGAGCACGCCTTCGACAGCGGCAGCCTGTTCGACGAAGAACTGGTCAGCGACGAGCGCGAACTGTTCGAGGACGCTGCGCATGATTACTGGCGCCAGCAGGTCTATCCGCTGGGCGCCGAGTCGCTGGCGGTTGTGATGGACAGCTGGCGCGATGTCGAAGCGCTCAAGACGAGCGTGCGCGAGCTGGTGCGGCGCGACGCCTTGCTCGGCGCACCCGCGGCCGAACCACTGAAGCAACTGGTGGCGCGGCTGGCCAAGGCGCAGCGCGAAGAGCTGATGCGCTTGAAGGATGGCTGGTTCGAGCGCGCCCACGAGATGGAGCGCTGGATCGCCGGGCACCGCGAGCGCCAGCCCAAGTGCTTCAACGGCAATAAAATGCGCGCCGATTCGCTCGTCAAATGGTTCGAAGCGCTGCGCGCGTGGGCTACCGATCCTGCGCGCCACATGCCGGACCTGACCGACACGGCGTGGCGCCGCCTGACGCCAGACGGTATCGCCGACGCGTTCAGCAAGGACTTTTCGACCGAGGTGCCGGACTGTTTCGACGCCACCGCCACGCTGCAGGCCAGCCTGGCCGCGCTCGACCCGATTGCCCACGCGCTGCTGCGCCACGCCGCCGGCCATATCGGCGCGCGCATGCAGGAGCTCAAGCGGCGCAACCGCCAGTTCGGCTTTGCCGACATGCTCGAACGCCTGAAGGTTGCGCTCGAAGGTGAGAACGGCGCCGCACTGCGCGCGCGCATCGTGGGCCAGTATCCGGTGGCGCTGGTCGATGAATTCCAGGACACGTCGCCCGACCAGTACCGCATCTTTGACCTGCTGTACCGGGTCGAAGCAAACGACGCAGAGCATGGGTTGTTTTTGATTGGCGACCCGAAGCAGTCGATCTACGGCTTTCGCGGCGCCGACATCCACAGCTACCTGGCCGCGCGCCGCGCGACAGCGGGGCGCCACTACCAGCTCGACACCAATTACCGCTCGACCGCACCGCTCGTGAGCGCCGTCAATGGCCTGTTCCTGCATGCCGAGGGCGCGCATCCGGGCGCCGCGTTCCGCTTCCGGCGGGGCGACGACAACCCGCTGCCGTTCGACGCGGTCAAGGCGCAGGGCCATCGCCGCCATCTCGTGGGCCTGGGCGATGCCACTGGCGCACTGTCCGTGAACATCGTGGACCGAGATGACCTGAAGGCCGACGACTACCGCGATGTGTTTGCCCATCACTGCGCGGAACACATTGTCGGCCTGCTCAACGACGCGCGCGTGGGCTTCGACGACGACACTGGGGAGACGGATGGATTCACGCGCCTGATGCCGGCCGATATCGCGATCCTCGTGCGCGACCGGCGCGAAGCCGGCGCCATCCGGCGCGCGCTGATGCGGCGCAAGGTGGCCAGCGTCTACCTGTCCGACAAGGATTCGGTCGTCGAAAGCGACGAAGCGGCCGACGTGCTGCGCTGGCTGTACGCGGTGGCCAATCCGCTCGATGGCGCGCTGGCGCGGGCGGCATTCGCCACCGCCACCGCTGGCCTGGGGCTGGCCGAACTGGCGCAGTTCTCGCACGACGAGATGGTCTGGGAAGCGCGCGTCGAGCAACTCAAGGCCCTGCACGGCAGCTGGCAGCGCCAGGGGGTGCTGGCGATGCTGCGCCGCTTCATCCACGAACTGGGCTTGCCGGCGCGCCTGCTGCGCGAACCGGGCGGCGAGCGGCGCCTGACCAATCTGCTGCACCTGGCCGAACTGCTGCAGGAAGCCAGCAGCCAGCTGGAGGGCGAGCAGGCCCTGATCCGCTGGTTCGCCGAACAGATCGACGGGCTGGGCTCGAGCGGCGACGAGCGCGTACTGCGCCTGGAGAGCGACGCCGAGCTGGTCAAGGTCGTCACGGTCCACAAGTCGAAAGGCCTGGAGTACCCGCTGGTGTACCTGCCGTTCGCCGTGACGGCGCGCGCCACCAACCGCCGCAACCGCGCGTTCTTCGAGTACGTGGACGATGCCGGCATGCGCCATCTCGACCTGGCCCTGACCGATGACGCGCTGGCAGCGGTCGACCGCGCGCGCATCGAGGAAGATCTGCGCCTGCTGTACGTGGCGCTGACGCGCGCGCGCCACTTCCTGTGGCTCGGCGCAGCGGCCGTTTCCGGCACACGCAAGGGCGAGAACAAGCTGCACGAGTCGGCCCTTGGCTATCTGCTGGCCGGGGGCGACGCGATTGCTGCCGAGGCACTGCGCGGGCACTTCGATGTCGTGGCGGGCAGCGCTGACGGCATCTCGCTGCACGCGTTGGCCGAACCGGAGGCGGTGACGATGCTGTCGCGCCAGGACAACCGCCCAGACCTGCTCGATGCGCCGCGCTACCGCGCCGAATTCGAGCGCGACTGGTCGGTCGGCTCGTTCACGTCGCTCACGCGCCACGCGGTCTCGCCGCCGACACCAATGCGCGCGCAGGACCAGACGCTGATGGAAGACGTGCCGCAGGCGGCCACGCCACCCCGCATCGAAGACGCACCGTGGCATCGCTTCCCGCGCGGCTCGGTGCCGGGCAACTTCATGCACGAGCGGCTCGAATGGCTGGCGCGCGAAGGTTTCGCCTGTCTGGACGACCCGAACTGCGAGGCGCGCCTGGTGCAGCATATCGAGCGTGCGGGCTGGGGTCACCGCCTGGCCGATGCGCTCGCGTGGCTGCGCGAGATCGTCGATACACCGTTGCCGCCACTGAATGCGCGGCTGCGCGACCTGCACGGCGTGCTGCCCGAGATGGAGTTCTGGTTCCCGAGCGAGCACCTCGACCTGCAGCGCCTGGATGCGCTGTGCCGCACGCATCTGCTGGGCGGGCTCGAGCGGCCAGTGCTGCCCGAGCGTGTGTTGCACGGCATGCTCAAGGGCTTTGCCGACCTGGTGTTCGAACACGACGGCCGCTACTGGGTGCTGGACTACAAGTCCAATGCGCTGGGACCGGGCGACGCCTCGTACAGCCAGGCCGCGATGACTGCCGGGATGGCCGAACACCGCTACGAGATCCAGGGCAGCATCTACCTGCTGGCCCTGCACCGGCTGCTGCGCGCGCGCCTGGGCGACGCTTACGAGCCCGAATACCAGCTGGGCGGCGCCGTCTTCATGTTCCTGCGCGGGATCGCCAACCCGGTCACGCGTGGCTGCTGGGTGCTGGCGCCCGACCTCGACCTGCTGGATGGACTGGAACGCTTGCTGGACAAGGATGCACATGGCGAAGCATGACGCCGATATCGATGGTCTGTGGCGCGAGATCGCTGCGCTGACCGAGGCGGGCGAGCTGCGTCGCCTGTCGGGCGCATTCGCGCGCTTCATCGCGCAACTGGGCGATGCGCCGCCCGCGCTGATCCTGGCGGCAGCGGTGCTGTCCGAGCTCGAAGGCCATGGCCACAGCTGCCTGCAGCTGGACGATCTGGCCGCCGGGCCGGCGCTGCTGCTGGGCTGGAGCGACGACACATGGCGCCAGCTGGCGCAGGCCGCCGCGCCGTTGCCGCGCGGCGTGGCAGGGTGGAGCAAGCTGCTGGCGCACTGCCAGCAGGTCTGGATCCGGGGCGAATTCGATCTCGACCAGCCGCTGGTGCTCGATGGCCAGCGCCTGTACCTGCGGCGTTACTGGCGCGACGAGACGCTGGTGGCGCAGGCCGTACGCGAGCGCGCGGCGGCCACGCACCCGGTGGATACACCGCTCGTGCGCAGCTGGCTCGACAAGCTGTTTATGGCGCAGCCTGGCGCGCAGGGACCCGACTGGCAAAAGCTCGCCTGCGCCGTGGCGCTGCGCAGTTCGGTGGCGATCATCACGGGCGGTCCTGGCACGGGCAAGACCTACACGGTGGCGCGCCTGCTGGCCCTGTTGTTCGCGACGGCCCCGGAAGCGGGGCGCCAGCGCGTGGCGCTGGCCGCACCGACCGGCAAGGCAGCAGCGCGCCTGAAACAGTCGATCGACAAGGCATTGAATGAGCTGGCCGACCGCGTCGGCGGCGATTTGCCGCTGCGCGAACTGACAGCGCGCATGGGCGCAGCGCGCACGCTCCACAGCCTGCTCGGCGCGCGCCCCGACACGCGCGCGTTCGCGCACCACCGCGGCAATCCGCTGGACGTCGACGTGCTGATCGTCGACGAGGCATCGATGGTGCACCTGGAGATGATGGCCAGCCTGCTCGATGCGCTGCCCGTTGGCGCCACGCTGATCCTGTTGGGGGACAAGGACCAGCTGGCGTCGGTGGAGGCGGGTGCGGTGCTGGGCGACCTGTGCCATGCGGCGCACGAAGGCCACTACAGCGCAGCGACGATCGCGTATATCGAAGCCGCGAGCGGCGAGATCATCCCGGACATCTATCGCGGCGACGGCGGCGCGCTGGCCCAGCAGACGGTGATGCTGCGTTACAGCCGCCGCTTCGGCGGGCCGATCGGCCAGTTGGCGCTGGCCGTCAATGGCGGCGACACCGCGCGCGCCGAACAGGTCCTGCGGGCCGGGGACGAGAGTGTGCGCTGGCTTGAACATGCGCAGCCGGCGCAGCTCCTGCAGCTGGCGCATGCCGGCTATGCGCCATACCTGCAACTGCTGCGCGAAGGCGCCCAGGACGAGCATGAAGACTGGGTGCGCCGGATTCTGCTCAGCTTCGAGACCTTCCGCATCCTGTGTGCGGTGCGCGATGGCGAGTGGGGCGTGGCGGGCCTGAACGAGGCCATCGAAAAGCGGCTCGCGGCGAGTCACTTGCTGCGCCATGGCGCCGAGTGGTATGTCGGCCGGCCAGTCATGGTCACGCGCAACGATTATTCAACGCGCGTGTTCAACGGCGATATCGGCGTCACGCTGCCCGATCCGGCGCGCGCCGGCGCGCTGCGCGTGTACTTCCTGGAAGGTGACGCCGTGCGCAGCGTGCTGGCCACGCGCCTGCGCAATGTCGAGACGGCGTTCGCGATGACCGTGCATAAATCGCAGGGCTCGGAGTTTCGCCACACGGTGCTGGCGCTGCCACGCGAGCGCAATGCGGTGCTGACGCGCGAACTGGTCTACACGGGCATCACGCGCGCCAGCGAGGTGTTCACGCTGGTGACGCCTGGCGGCGACGTGCTGCAGCAGGCGATTGCCAGCCGCACGCACCGCACGAGTGGCTTGCGCGATCTGGTGGCGTAAGCCACTCGTGCGGTGCCGTGAGAATGCGTGCATTTGATGCTGTTGCCGTTCGCTAGAATGTTTGCTTCATACTGAAAAGGATCGATATGCGCGCCCTGCGACTTGCCCTCATCGCCGCCACCCTGGTGGCCGGCCTTGCCAACGCATCGCCAACCGCGCCACGCGATGGCGCAGACTTCACGACACTGGCTGCGCCGCAGCCCACCCAGGCCGAGGGCAAGAAGGTCGAGGTCATCGAATTCTTCGCGTATCACTGTGGCGCCTGCAATGCCTTCGAACCGACGCTGAAGAACTGGGTCAAGCAGCAGGGCGACCGGATCGCGCTGCGCCGCGTGCCGCTGCCGTTCCAGGGCCCGGCCGATCCGGAAGCGCGCCTGTTCCTGACGCTCGAAGCGATGGGCAAGCTCGAGGCGTATCACGGGCGCGTCTTCAATGCCGTGCACGTCGAGCGCAAGCGCCTGATGAAGGACGCCGACATCATCGCGTGGGCCGGCGAGAATGGACTCGACAAGGCGGCGTTTGCCAACACGTGGAACTCGTTCGGCGTCCAGACCAGGCTTAAACGCCTGAGCCAGATCGTCGACGCCTACAAGGTCACTGGCACCCCGACCATTGTCATCGATGGCACGTATGTCGTGTCGCCATCGCAGGTGCAGCAGGCGAACAGGATCCAGGATGCCGCTGACGTCATGGCGGCGACTGGGCAGGTGATGGATGCGCTCGTGGTGAAGGCAGCTGCCACCCGGTAAAGCGTGCCGGGCCGGATGTGCAATGAACAGGGGCGCCCCATGCTGTTTTCCACCGATTTCGTCCTCCGCCCTTATGTTCCTGGCGATGCGCCGGCAATGGTTGCGGCCATCCTGGAATCGACGTCGACGCTTGCGCCGTGGATGCCCTGGGCGACGGCGCAGTTTTCAATGAGCGATGCCCTTGCCTGGATCGCGACCTGCGAGAAAGGACTGGCGGAAGCGACGTGCTTCGAGTTCGCTATCTTCGACCGCGCATCCGGCATGTTCGTCGGCGGCTGTGGCCTGAACCAGATGAACGCAATGCATGGATTCTGCAACCTTGGTTACTGGGTGCGCCAATCGTGGCAGCGCAAGGGCGCAGCGTCGGCAGCCATCCGCGCGCTCGCCGATTACGCCTGGACGGAACTGGAGGTGCAGCGTCTCGAAATCGTGGTGGCCGTCGGTAACGACGCGAGTCTGAACGCCGCCCGCAAGGCCGGAGCAGTCGACGAAGGCATCGCGCGCAAGCGAATCAAACTGGGCCGGCAGTGGGTGGATGCCCACATGCTGTCACTCGTCAAACCGTGAGCGCAAGAAAAAGGGGCCTCGCGGCCCCTTGATCCTACCAATCATCTGATCAGTCGCGGCGCTTGCGCGTCGTCTTGACCTTCGCGACCTTGCGGTTCTTGGTCGTTTTGATCTTCGACTTGACGACCTTCGTGCGGGCTTTTGCCTTGGCTTTCACACTGCCGGCGCTGGCCTTGATGCGCGGACCGCCCGACGAGGCGCGGGCCGCGCGTGCGACGCGGGCCACCGGTGCGGCGTCGCCGGTCATGAAACGGCGGATGTTCAGTGCGTCGAGCACGCGGGCCGACGAGGCGCCGGCGTTCAGCAGCACCAGCGTTGCCTTCTTGCCGGCTGCCGTGATGTTCATGATCAGGCAGCGGCCGGCTTCGTTCGTGTAGCCGGTTTTCGACAGGCCGATGTCCCAGCCCTTGGCGCCGACGAGGCGGTTGGTGTTGTGGTATTCAACACCGCGGCCGTTGATGTCGATCGTTTCCCTGGTCTCGGTGGTCATGCGCACGATATCCGGGTACCGGACCGAGGCAACGGCCATCTTGACCAGGTCGCCTGCGGTGGAGCGGTTGTGCGGCGACAGGCCGGTCGGCTCTTCGATCGTGGTCTGGGTCATGCCCAGCGCGCGGATCTTGCGGCGCACGGCCGCCTTGAAGGCTTCGTTACCGCCCGGGTAGGTGCGGGCCAGCGCGGCGGCAGCGCGGTTGTCCGAGGACATCAGCGCAAGGTGCAGCACGTCGCTGCGCGAGATGCTGGCGCCGACCGGCACGCGCGAGCTGCTGAACTTGACGCGGTCGACGTCGTCGCGGTCGATCTCGATCTGCTCGTTCATGTCGAGCTTGGCGTCGAGCACGACCATGGCCGTCATCAGCTTGGTCAGCGATGCGATCGGGACGACGGTGTCGGCATTTTTTTCAAGGAGGATTTTGCCGGTGTCGTTTTCAACGACGAGCACGGACTGGGAGCCGAACGGCACGGCGAATGCCGCGGCCGACAACGTCATCAGGGCCGTGGCGAACAGGTGTTTGATCATGTCTGTCTGGAATCTGGGTTGAGGTTGATGGAGCTGGGCGCCGGGCGGCGCGGATCAACATCTGTTTCTAGAGCAACTAGAAGGCAGGCAAGATAGCATCCATCCGCCAACCATGTCTATGGTGCACAAGAAAATTCCCCTGTCTAAACCCAATTTTCTATCGAAATAGGGCATCGTAGGTGCATATTATTAATAGGGCATGTCGCACAGAAATGTCGACTGACTTGGTTAGTGTGACCAAATGCAAAGGCGCAGTCAACGTTAAATAGAGACTGGCTTTGAACTGACGAGTAGTCCAGTGGTCCAACCCCTGTCCCCAGCGTCAGGAGTCGATCATGAAAGCGCCACGTTTCAAAGGCTGGTTCGCAAAACTGCCTTTGCTGAACCAGCCGCAGCGCCGGCAAGTGCTCGATGCCCTGCATTCTGCAGCCGGGCTCGATCAGGTGGTTGCGCTCATTACTGAGGTCAGACCGCCAGGCCGTTGTTGCCCCAGATGCGGCAACGGGCACTGCTACCGGCACGGGTTCGCCAACGACTTGCAGCGCTACCGCTGCTGCGCCTGCGGCCGCACCTTCAATGACCTGACCGGCACGCCACTGGCGCGGCTGAGGCTCAAAGGCAAATGGCTCGCCTATTCGCAGGTGCTGCTCGATTCACTGACCGTGCGCAAGGCGGCAGATCGAGTCGGCGTACACCGCAACACTGCCTTTCGCTGGCGCCATCGCTTCCTGCACTGGGTCGAACTCGACCGGCCTGCGCTCCTGAATGGCATCGTCGAGGCTGACGAAACATTTCTGCTCGAGTCACAAAAAGGTTCGCGTACGCTTGATCGACCACCGCGCCACCGCGGCGGCCATGCTGCCAAACGGGGCATTTCCAGCGAACTGGATTGCATCCTGGTCGCGCGCGACCGCGAAGGGCGCACCATTGATGCCGTCACCGGGCGCGGTGCGCTCAAGACTGTGCAACTCGAGCGTGACTTGCTACCCAAGCTCGGCAGGCAGGCCTTGCTGGTCAGTGACGGCCATCCCGCTTACCGCGCGTTTGCACGCAAGCACAGGATCGCGCACGAGGCGGTCAATGTGCGCGCAGGTATGCATGCAAGGCGTCTGGGCAGCCTTGCCATCCACGTGCAGAACGTGAACGCCTACCATCAGCGCTTCAAGGCCTGGCTACAGGGCTTTCGTGGCGTGGCATCGCGCTACCTGCCCAATTACCTGGGCTGGCGCTGGGCGCTGGATGGCGAGCGGGTTATTTCGCCGGAACAGTTGCTTCGCATTGCTATCAGCGTCATCAACAGATAACGCTGACTGAGCCATGCAAACAGCCCTGCACATGGCAGGGCTGTTGTGAGGTGGTGCGGATTACTTCGCGGTGTAGATCTTGTCGAACTCGCCGCCATCGTCAAAGTGGCGCTTTTGCGCTGCGCGCCAGCCGCCAAAGACTTCGTCGACCGTGAACAGGCTGATCGGCTTGTAGTTGGCCGCGTACTTCCTCATGACGGCCTCCGAGCGAACGCGCATGAAGTGCTTGGCGCCGATTTCCTGGCCCACCGGGCTGTACAGGAAGTTCAGGTAAGCCGTAGCAGGCTGACGCAGCTTCTGGCGATCGACGACCTTGTCGACGACGGCCACCGGCGACTCGGCCAGGATCGAGCTGGTCGGGTAGACGACTTCGAAGTCGTTGCCGAACTCCTTGCGCACCATGCTCACTTCGTTTTCGAACGTCACGAGCACATCGCCGATCTGGCGCTGAGTGAAGGTGGTGGTCGCGGCGCGGCCGCCGCCGTCCAGGATCGGCACGTTCTTGAAGATCTTCGAGACCAGGTCGCGGGCAGCGGCCTCGTTGCCGCCTTTCTTGATCACGGAACCCCATGCGCCCAGATAGGTGTAGCGGCCGTTGCCGGCGGTCTTCGGATTCGGGATGATCACGGCCACGCCAGGACGCGCCAGGTCTTGCCAGTCGCGTACCTGCTTCGGGTTGCCCTTGCGGACCAGGAACACCATCGTTGAGTAGTAGGGCGCGGCATTGTTCGGGAACTTTTTGGCCCAGTCTTTTGCCACCAGGCCGCGGTCGGCCAGCATGTCGATGTCATTGGCCTGGTTCATCGTGACAACTGACGCCGCCAGGCCATCGGCCACGGCGCGCGCCTGCTTGCTCGAGCCGCCGTGCGACTGCTTGACTTCGACCGTCTGGCCGCTTTGCTGCTTGTAGGATGCGATGAACGCCGGGTTGATTTCTTTGTACAATTCACGGGCGACGTCGTACGACACGTTCAGCAGCTCGGGCCCGGCGGCGCTGGCGTGCAGCGGCACGGCGCTGCCGGCAGCCAGGACCAGCGCCAGGATCGAGCGGCGCAGCGTGTTCGGAGGGGTGATGCGCATAATGTGGTCTCGCTTGCTTGAAGTTGGAGTGACAGCGTGCATGTTCCCCGATGCGGTCGGCAAACGGAACAATACTTTCGTCATATGGTTATGCCCATCAAGCGCTTGTCCCTGCCGCCAGCAGGGTCGTTGGCTTTCAGTGTATAGTCGAGCCCGTGTTAAGCCGGGGGCGCCATCTGTCGCCACCTCACGTCTTTGTACCGTATTTATGTTGATGATCGATGTCCACGCGTATTGAAATCCGCAAGGCAGTTCCCGCCGACGCCGCGCCAGCCTGCAATCTGCTGCGCCGCTCCATCGAGGAAGGCTGCCGTGCCGACCACCATGGCCAGCCGGCAGTACTCGACGCCTGGCTCGGCAACAAGACGCCGGCCACCGTCGCCGCCTGGTTTGCCGCGCCCGCCAATTTTGCCGTGGTCGCCGAGAGTGAAGGGCGGATGGTCGGATTGACGCTGCTGACCCCGGCCGGCAAGGTGGCGCTGTGCTATGTGCTGCCCGATGCGCTGCGCTGTGGCGTGGGCCGGGCGCTGCTGGCGGCGGTCGAAGAGCAGGCGCGTGCCTGGAACATCAGCAAGCTGCATCTGCACAGCCCGGCCGGCGCGAGCGCGTTCTTCGAGCGTCACGGCTACCGCAATGCGGGCAAGGAAAAATCCTGTTTCGGCCTCGATAGCGACCTGATGTGGAAGCGGCTCGACGGCGCCAGCGAAGGCGGCGCGCGCAAGCGGTTCTGCAACTGCAGCGACTGAGCGCGGGGCGCAGCGCAACCAGGCGCGCGCGCTGCACGCCACACAGCGCTATCCATGACGAATACGCTATAGTACGGCCCATCGATATTCACGAGTTACACCAACGCATATATGGCTTCCCGCAGAGACTTCCTCCATCAGGGCGCGCGCCTTGCCGCCATCGGTGTCATCGGTGCGCCGCTGGCCGCCGCGGCAACTGACCTTCAACCGCCACCTGACCTGTTCGATTCGCAGGCGCTTGACCTCGATTTCTGGGTCAAGCCACGTACCTTGTCTGTCACACGCCCGCAAAGCGGCGAGACGGCCAATGTGCTGTACTGGAAAGACGGCGAAGTCATCGAGTCGGCATACCAGGAACTATGCCATCTGCTGCGCGACGTGAACGGCAAGGCGTCCGCCCCCATCGATCCGAAACTGTTCGAGATGCTGTGGAGCACCCAGGCCTTCATCGCCCGTTTCGGCATCATCAAGCCGCTCGAGATTTTGTCGGGCTACCGTTCGCCGGCCTCGAACGCGCGCCTGCGCGAGCAGGGCATCCCGGCGGCGCGCCAGTCGCTGCACCTGGTCGGCAAGGCAGCCGATATCCGTATCGCCAACCTGAACGAAGAAGTGCTCGGCGGCCTGATCAAGAGCTTCCGTGGCGGCGGCGTCGGCTACTACTACCGCAGCGGTCCGCGCGGTGGCTGGATCCACGCCGATACGGGCCTGGCGCGTACCTGGAAAGGCTGAGTTCGCGGCCGCAGCCCCGTGACGGGGCAGCGGTGTGCACGTGCTGCAACGGTGCGTGCCTGTTTGTTAACCTGGGCTAGTATGGACAGCAAGTGCCGGGGCGCCGCCCCGGTGGTGTCCACGTCACTTTCCCAGGAGGCTCTGATGTCAACAATCAATACCCCAACCATGGATCGCCGTTCGATTCCCGATCGCCGCGTGATGGCGCGTACGCACGGCCGCTCTGCCATGTCTGCACTGGATTACATTGCGATGGTGCTGTTGATTATTGGTGGCCTGAACTGGGGCATGGTCGGTCTGTTCGACATCGACATGGTCGGCGTGCTGTTCGCGCCGGGCTCGACGCTCACCCGGGTTGTCTACGTCCTCGTTGGCCTGGCGGCACTGTACTCGGTTGTCACGATGGCCAAGATGGCCGGCAGCAAGCGCCCATAAGTGGTCATTCGCATTGGCCTGATCGCCGATACGCACGGCCTGCTGCGTCCGCAGGCGCTCGAGTTCCTGCAGGGTAGCGATGCCATCCTGCATGCCGGCGACATCGTCGATCCGGCCACGCTCGAGCGCCTGGCCGAAATCGCACCGCTCACGAGCGTGCGCGGCAACAACGACAGCGGCGCCTGGGCTCGGGCATTGCCTGAAGCCGTCACGGTCACCTTTGGCGGCGTCGCCATCCACATGCTGCACGACCTGAAGGAGCTTGCCATCGACCCGGTGGCAAGCGGCGTGCGTGTTGTCGTCACCGGGCACACGCACAAGCCGGCCTGCGTCGAGCGGGGCGGTGTGCTGTACGTCAATCCGGGTGCGGCGGGGCGGCGCCGGTTTACGCTGCCCGTATCGGTCGGCGAACTCATCATCGATGATGGGCATGCAAGCGTGCGGCTCGTGACGCTCGACATCCCATGATGTAAGCGTGACCCTGGCGAGCGTGGACCTGGCCCGCGGCGATGGAAATTGCCGTAAGATACGCCCCGTCCCCTTTTGCTTGCAGCACATGACCCTCCCGCCCGAACAACCACCCCGCTTCAAACCCCGTCCCTGGACCGCGCTCGAGACGCCGCAAGACGTCGAGCTCTGGATCGACGAGCACAACGCCGCCATGCAGGAGCTGATCACGCCGCAGGAAACGGGCGTTGGCATCTGCTTCGCCATTGCCGAAGGCGGGCTCGTCCACATGCAGACGACGGCCGACGCCATTTTGCTCGACGTCGACAGCGACGCCGCCTGGATCGCGCCCCTGATCATGGCCGCCACCGGCGCCGAGCAGCCGCGCGGTCAGATCTGGGTGCTGCCGGACGATAAGCTCGTCCAGCTGATCCTGGGCTTGTCGACGCTCGTGCAGAGCACCACGCTGGTCACGGGCCACAACTTCGGGCCAGGTTCGCGCCCGAGCTGGTAGGCCGCTTCAGTAGGGCAGTCCCGTGACGTCCAGCGGTAATTGCCAGACGGCGCCGGCGCCGGTGATGTACAGCGTCTTGCCGTCAGCACCGCCGAACGCCACATTCGTCACATTGGCGTCGACCCGGATTGTCGCCAGTTCGCGGCCCTGCGGCGAAAATACCCGCACGCGCTTGGGCGCATGTTCCGTGACGTACAGGTTGCCGTGGCAGTCCAGCGTCATGCCGTCGCCGTTCTCAATGCCCTTGATCAGGTCGCGCCCGGCCTGCGGCACGCCATTCTTGATCGGGTAGGCGCGCACTGCGCCATCGCTCGCATTCACGTACAGCATCTTGCCGTCGAGTGACAGGGCGATCCCGTTTGGATTCTTGCGCGAGCCATCGACCAGTGTCACCGCGCCATCCGTCCCCACGCGATAGATGCCGGTCACCGGCTGGCCGCCGGGCGCTGCGGCTTTCTGGTAATCCGGATCCGTGAAGTAGATCGTGCCGTCAGCCGCGATGGCGATATCGTTCGGTGAATTGAAGACCTGCCCTTGGAACTGTGAAGCGACACCCGTGCGCTTGCCGTCCGCCAGGTTGTAGCGCGACAGCGCCTTGTACTTGTGGGTGGCCGCGACCAGCGCGCCCTTGGCGTCGACCGCCAGGCCGTTGCTGCCCGCATCTTCAATCGCCGTGGTGACGTCACCGCCCGGCGTGTACTTGCGCACGCGTGACGGAAAGCCTTCGCTGAAGCTGAAGTCCGAAAAATACAGCGCGCCATTCGTCCATACCGCCCCCTCATACAAGCCCGGTTCGCCCCGCGATGGCGTTATCGCAGCGATGCGCTCGGCTTTCAGCTCGCCCGACGGGGCCTTGCCGCTGCAACTGGCGGCCGGGGCAGCCAATACTGCTGGCGAAAGGATGGCGGCGACGCTGGCGGCAAACATCCGGCGGACGAGCGGAATGCGACGTGGGGCGCGACGGGGGGACACGGACATGGGCAACTCCTGGCAAAGTGAACGGTAGATGAAGGCGGTGATACCGCTATCATTTCAAATGAATCAATTGTATCCTTCTCTCCACAAGACGATAACATTCCCGCAACCTTATTGGAGGAGACAAGCATGATCGATTTACAACGGCGCGGCCTGGTCATGGCTGCAGGTGGCGTCCTTGCCGCAAGCGCAGTGAACCCGGGCTGGGCCAGCACCGGCCGCAAGCTCGGCTACGCCATCGTGGGCCTGGGCGGCTATGGCCTGGGCCGCATCATCCCGCAGTTCCAGAATTGCCAGCACAGCCGCCTCGTTGCGCTCGTCAGCGGCGACCCCGCCAAGGCAAGGAAGGTGGCGCAGGAATACGGCGTGCCCGAACGCGGCATCTATTCGTACAGCGATTTCGACCGCATCCGTGACAATCCCGACATCGACATCGTGTATATCTGCCTGCCTGTGTTCATGCACGCCGAGTACACGATCCGCGCCGCCCAGGCCGGCAAGCACGTCATGTGCGAAAAGCCGATGGCCATCAATCCAGCCGAGTGCGAACAGATGATTGCCGCCTGCCGCAAGGCCGGCAAGAAGCTGATGATCGGCTACCGCTCGCGCTTCGAGCCGCACAATGTCGAGGCCATCCGCCTGGCACGCGCGGGCGCGATCGGCAATATCCGCTATTTCCGCTCGGAGCATGGCTTTGTCGCGGGCGACGCGAACACCTGGCGCATGAAGAAGGCGCAGTCGGGCGGCGGCTCGCTGATGGACATCGGTATCTATGCGCTGCAGGCGGCGCGCTACATGACCGGCGAAGAGCCGGTAGCGGTGTTTGCCAAAGAAACCACCAACCGCAGCGACCCGCGTTTCCGTGAAGTGGAAGACATGATCGACTTCCAGCTCGAGTTTCCTTCCGGCGCGATCGGCTCGTGCATGTCGATGTACAGCGCAAACCGCAACCAGTTCGTGCTGATGGGTGACAAGGGCCGCATCGAACTGGAACCAGCCACTGCCTACAGCGGCCAGCGCATGTGGGTGGGCCAAGAACGCAGCGACAAGACCGAGGTCAAACCCCCACCCGGACCGTATGCGAACCAGTGGGTTGGCCAGCTCGACCACATGGCGCAGTGCGTCATGCAGAACCGCGAGCCGCTCGTGCCTGGCGAAGAAGGCCTGCGCGACATCCGCATCATCGAGGCCGTGTACCGCTCGGCGCGCGAACAGAAGCGGATCGTCGTGCGGTCCTGACCCTGTCCCATCCTGCTGCTTTTCGGTTATAACGTATCTTTGACCGCGCGAGGCAATGGGATGGCCAAAGGGATCGCAAACGGGGGGCGGCGCCGCCTGCTGGGGCAGTTGCTGGCGCTACCGGCGTCAGCCGCACTATGTACGCCATCGGCGGGCGCGGCGGGCCTGGCAGACCAGGCAAACCCACCCGGCCCGCAGGGCACCCTGCGCATCGCGCTCGAAGGCACCTATCCTCCCTTCAATTTCACCGACCCGGCGAGCGGGCAATTGACCGGTCATGACGTCGATGTGGCGCACGCGGTCGCGACGCGCATGGGCCTCGCGCCGCAATTCGTGCTGACCGAATGGAGCGCGATCCTGCCGGCGGTGCGAGCGGGCAGGGTGGATGTGGCCATCAGCCAGGTCATCATCACGCCACAGCGCACGAAAGCGTTCGACTTTTCCGCGCCATATTGCTATTCGCAGTCCCAGCTCATCGTACGCAAGAACGAGCGCGCCACTTACCGTACGCTGGCCGACCTCAAGGGCCGCACACTGGGCGTGCGACAGAACAGCGTGTTCGAGCAGCAGGCCAGGGCGGTCCCGGGCATCAACATCAAGCGTTATCCGGCCGCGCCCGAGAATCTGCAGGACCTGGCCTTTGGCCGCATCGACGCCTTGCTCGACGACAGCCTTCTGGTGCATTACCTGATCCGCAAGACGCAGCGTCCACTGAAGGCCGGTGCCCGCATCGGCACTCCTGAGCCCGTTGGCATCGCCCTGCGCAAGAGCCGTCCGGCATTCAAACTGGCGATCGACAAGGCGCTGCGCGAGGCGCGCTCCGATGGTACGCTACGCGCGTTGTCGCTCAAGTGGTTCGGTCACGACGCCAGCAGCATGCCGCCATCCTGACGGCGCAAAAAAAGCGCGGCCCAGTCATGGCGCCGCGCTTTTGTGTGGACAGTGCCACGTCAGCGTTGTTTGTCCTGCTTGCCTTGCCAGTCGCTCTGCTGGTCCATTTGCCGGGACCCGCTGCCCGGCGAACCCTGGTCGCGGCTGGCGCGGTCGGCGTTCAGGTCGTCCAGCGCCGGGGTGCCGCCAGATGCATGCTGGCCACCATGTTGCTGGTTCTGCTGTTGGGCACCAGCGCCTTGCCGGCTACCGGTGTCAGGCTGCTTGCCCTCCTGCGTGCGGCCACCTTGCTGCCCGGTGGATTGCTTGTTGCCAGCAATATCCTGCTTGGCGCTTTGCAGATTGCTGTTTTGCTGCATGCCGGGGTTTGAGCGCCCCGATGATTGGTCATTGCTGCGTGTGGAATCACCCATCGCTGCCTCCTGCCACTGGTGTAGGAGCG
>Ga0308164_10002494_pt1 | contig 18164 bp, 17 predicted proteins | sample PhyTR2_FD_201031 | JGI IMG/M metagenome (GOLD analysis project Ga0308164, IMG submission 201031) | Phyllosphere microbial communities from UC Gill Tract Community Farm, Albany, California, United States - DLSLT.R2 | ecosystem: Host-associated > Plants > Phyllosphere > Unclassified | place: USA... | reverse complement strand
GTGCTATAAATAGATTCTGCGGCCTTTCAATTTAATAGTCTTATTTGCTGCCATGTTTTTGATCGTTCTGATGACGGTTTCCACTCTAAAACCACTCATCGATGCTAACTGTACTCTGGTGAATGGCACCAGAAAAAGCTGATCTGCATCGACATTATCCAAATTTTTAAAATATTGCAGTATCCTCAGAATTCTCTCTTCCGATGATCTCAAAAAGAAATGTTGCATCCAGAGTTTATTTTGATAGACCCTTCTGGCTAAGTGTCTTTCGAGTTTTGTTGAAACATCCTGATTGTTTTTTATAAGTTCTTTGAATCTGTACTTTGGAACTTTTATAACAGTTGTTTCTTTTACAGCAACCGCGTTAAGTGGAAATCTTTCGTCAGTGAGTGCCATTAAGTCACAGATGGTGTCACCTGCTGTCACTATATTTTGAATGCTTTCCTCATTTTGAACAATGTGATTAAGCTTAATTAAGCCAGACTTTATCTGGTAATAATGTAAAGCTTCCTCACCCACACTATATATTGATTGGGACGGGCTAAACACTTCTTCTACAGCGTCATATTTTAAGAGTAGATCGATATTAATAAGCATAAGTAATAATTAAAAAATTCATTTGTTTTGGCAAATATAGTTTGAATCATCTCACTGGATTAGATTAGCATTTGACAGAACAGCGCGGTAAATTATTTTTTAAGATAAAACAGAATAATGGTACTGTGCATCTCTGACATTGGATGAATATAGCATCCTTTCACTCAGTTTTATATTATAAATGTATATAAACTGCCATATGTGTTTTATGATTTGACGCATAATTAGTTATTCAAGATAAACACCAGGTCTTACTTTGAGAATCCTATTCGTACTCAGGAAGGAGTACTTGACTCAGGAAAATTATTACAAGACAATGCATGCCATCAGATGTTTTATCAAAGTGCAATTTAATGAATTCACCAGTAATGATTTATAAGATACTAGTCAGACGACATATTAACAAGTGCTTAATTGCTTTTTTTGCCTGCGGTATGATTATAAAAAAGTGATTTCTTATACAGTTCTACCGGTGCCTTTCAGAACACGCAGTGATCTGTTAAGCGTTCGACAGCCGGCGAATGGAATCGAATCATGATTATGTGATATGCGCCCAGGTGTGGTACGAAAAAAATTGTTTTTCTTTTGATGTAAGGCTCGTTCGGGCAATATTAATATGTTCTTATTCAATTAGAATTTATTTATAATAAAAAAAGGATCTTCGCTGATGATTTCAATCATAAGAATGTGGGTCAGTAAATACATAAATTTACAAAAACCCCCAAGCATTCAGCTATTATCTTGAGCTTTTACTTCCTGACATCCGGACGGTTTCTACAATTACTTATAAGTCTTTAAAATATAATTATGATCGATGAATTGATTCTCAAGTCAAAACAGGCTTATATCCAAAAATATAAGGACGGTGAAGTTATTTTTGCTGCTGGCGATAGCCCTGTCTATTACTACCAAATTTTGAAGGGCGCTGTTAAATTGAAGATAGTAGATAGCAATGGAAAAGAAATTATACAGGAAAGTAGACATTCCGGACAATCCATTTGTGGGTTTACCTTATTTGTTGATGAATGCTATCCAGTCAGTGCCGTGGCATCAAAAGATTGTGAAATGATAAAGATGCCAAGAGCGGATTTTCGGGCATTACTAGACCAGCATTCTGAATTAGGGAACTTTCTGCTTGAAGACATATCCACTGAGCTGGTTCCTAAATACTTACTAGCGGGCATGTATTATAAGCAGAATACAGCGGATAAAATCATAATCCTGCTAGATTATCTCAAACGAAAAAAAAGAAATCGGGCTTTATATTCGTATAAAATACCCCTGACAAGGAGGGAGATTGCGGACTTTACCGGTCTTCGTGTCGAGACAGTAATAAGAGTAATTAAGGATCTGGAAAAACAAAATCTTCTCAGAATTATTAATCGTAAAATATTTTATTGAATAGTATAAAATTATAGTAGTAGTAAGGGCTTTATGATAGTGCTTGAAGTCTAACAGCTGATTAGATAAATATGGACAGAAATTGCTCCATCGAATTCTGTCACCAAGACCAGGCAACAGAATATCATTATTTTCAAATATGAGGTTCTAGTGGAGTTTAAAAAATACGGGTTTTTAATTATTCACTGTTAATAGCTTCTGCAAAGCCTGAAAACTTTCTTGATGAAGTTTTCTTTCTAAATTACCAACATTACTAATGTCCCACAATCCGCTCTGATGCCATTGTTCTGGGAAATCCCAATCAGGACGGTCGATGATGGGGTAGAGGCAACAACCATATAATGGGAGTCTTTTGTTAAGCACTTCGAGGCACTCTTTTGTGATCATGTTAAACCACTTCGGACGGTCCTCCTTTGGATGGCTGGTTTCAGAAATAACGATCGGCTTTTGAAACCTTAAAAATACCTCTTCAATAAGATGCTGAAGCTTACGCCATCTAGTATCTGGCGGGGTATCATTCCACGGAATAAATTGATGTTCTGGATATGTCCACTGGTTATTATAGTAAAAATTGAGACCAATGATGTCAAGATATTCAGGTTTTCCCCGGAGTTCAGGGCATATTTTTCCAGTGAGCATGTCCAAAACCTGGTACTGCTCATTATGTTTATGAGCTGCGTCGATCACAGAAGAAGTATTGTCAGGATCCGAAGCAATAATATTAACCAAAGGTTCTGTTGTCATTATAAGAAGATCAGGATCCACTGACTTCATCTGCTCAATGCCTTCTATGTAAGCTTTCATCAGCATATACTTTACCTCCCAACCCTGATTTACACAGTAAGGACTTGTTCCTCTGGCGTCTCCACCTAACCAGGACAAAAAGCTGACCTCATTGACAGGTGTCACAATCAATATCCCGTTAGGAACCAAACTTCGATACTTCAGAACAAAAGCTTTGCAAAGCTCCGAAAATCTTCTAGCAAACATGGGGTGGAGTGGTGTGAGATCATCCGGGAATCCGAAATGACAGATGTCCCATATGATCTGGATTCCAATGTTTTGGGCATTAAGAATAATATCCTCAACCTGTGACCAATCGTAGACAAACGGGGTTTTCTCAACAAAGCTCCACCTTATTCCCTCACGCACTGTGGTAATGCCGAGATGATGTATGCTGTTATAGTCGTCACTAATTAATCGGTCGTGCCCTGTTAATTGAATAAGATCAACACGTTCTCCAAAGGCATTTAGGTGATCTGCACACTCATAACCCGCCATTACAAAAGACTGGAACGGGTTTTTCACATAACTATCCGGACTATTCTCCTGCATTCTGCTCTTTGATGATTTTACGGAAAAGTGCTAACGACTGCGCTACTACCTGATCCATATTGTAGTATTTGTAGGTACCCAATCTGCCTGTAAAATAAACATTTGGAGTCTCGTCCGCCAGCTTTTTATATTGGTTGTAGATGTCCTGATTTTCCTTTCTTGGGATTGGGTAGTAAGGATCGCCATCGGCAGTCGGATATTCATATACAATTGTCGTCTGGTAGTGTTTTTGTCCTGTCAGATGTTTAAATTCAGTAATTCTCGTATACAGATTTGAAGTGGGATAATTGATCGTTCCGGTTGACTGGTAATTTTGCTGGTTTAAAGTTTCGAACTTGAAATCGATTGAACGGTATGGCAATCTGCCGAAACGGTAATCAAAATATCCATCAATAGGACCTGTATATATCAGTTTCCCGTGGGGGATGATATCTACAATATCCCTATAGTTTGTGTTTAGCATGATGTGGATGTTTTTGTGGGAAAGCATTCTTTCAAACATCTCAGTATAACCATTCTTTGGCATCGCCTGCAATGAATCCGTGAAATAACGGTCATCAGCGTTAGTTCTCGTTGGAACCCTGGCTGTGACAGAGGCATCCAATTCTGATGGATCCAAGTCCCACTGTTTTTTGGTGTAACCACGGAAAAACTTTTCATAGAGCTCTTTACCAACGGCGTTTAAAACGACATCTTCGGATGTTAAAACCGGTTTTCTCTGTTCAGCTTTCGATGCCAGAAATTCGCTTACTTGATCAGAGGTCAAGTCTTTACCATACAGTTTGTTGATTGTTGTAAGATTAATAGGGACGGGTACCAACTGACCATCTACACTCCCTAAAACACGGTGTTCGTAGGGCCGCCACTCCGTGAACAGACTCAGATATTTAAAAACATCTTCTGAATTGGTATGGAAAATATGGGGGCCGTATTTGTGGATGAGGATACCGTCATTATTATAAAAGTCATAGGCATTTCCTGCGATGTGGTTTCTCTTATCTACAATAAGAATTTTCTTTCCTTCATTTGCCAGCCTTTCTGCAAGCACCGATCCGGCGAAGCCGCAACCGATTATTAAAAAATCATACATAAATGCCTTTGGTACTTTTAATATTATTAATTAGTTGATTCATTTTTTCAAATGTGTTATCCCACGATTCATTGGCGAGGTAGGCATCTACTTTTGTCAGCCATTCTTTTTTTGAATCTTTTTTAAGCTCTTCTTCAGCATAAGCAATGAAAGATTCAGCATTGTCAGCAATATAAACCAGATCAAGTTCACCGTATGGTTTAATCACATCTTTGATGGGAGTTGAAATGACAGGAAGACCGGCGGCAAGATATTCCGGGGTCTTGGTCGGACTAATAAATTCGGTGGATTCATTGATCGCAAACATGACCATTGCGATATCCCAGTGGCTGATATAATAAGGCAATTCTGAATAATTTTTAGGACCGAGATAATAAATGTTATTGGCTCTCGGAAGCTCATTTACATCAATCTTAACTACCGGGCCAATAATTACAAATTGCCATTCCGGCTTTTTAGAAGCCACTTCGCGGAGTAGTTCTATATCGAATCTTTCGTCAATAACACCAAAGAAGCCAAATCTGGGATTTGGAATATGTATCTGGTCCTCGGCGTCGACAGTGTTATACCGTGCCGCTTTAAAATGGTGCTTATCTATACTGCTTGGAAAAGGGTGGATATTATGGTGGCGGTTTTTCTTTGCCTGGTAAAGAGTATGTCCTCCGGTGAATACGACATCAGCAATGCTAAATAATTGCTCTTCCAATTCCAACAGTTGTGGCGGCGCAAAACGGAAGGCTGAAAGTTCATCCATGGAGTCGTAGATAATTACCTTAGGTTTTAGATGGCTGGTATACTCCAAAGCCATTGGAGTATAGTACCAGCACGAATATATTTTTATATTCTGATCTTCAAGAACTTTGTTTATCAGTTTTTCCAATCTTAAATTTCGATGATCCCCGGTGTCATCTAAAAACGTTTTTATAATCGAAACGCCGTCTTGCAGACTGATTTCGTAAAAATCAGTGTTACCGGATCTGGGTTCTTCGAAATAAAAAATCCGGTTTTCTTTTGCAAATCTTGTGAGCAGGTGTTGTGGACGCTGGTAAACGAAATCCCAGTGTAGGTGACTAAAGCATAAAATATTCTGCATAATGGTAAGGTGTGATCACGGTTTTAATACTGACAACTATATGAAAGGCCATTAGCGTGATCTGAGTCAATATCAGTGATTGTATTGGGTAAATATATGCTCTAATCTTTGTTTTATGTTATGATTTGAATCATAACTAATTATGTTTTTATAAAAATTCTTTTCTGATTTTTTTCTATCTCAGAATAAAAACACATATCGGATTAAAATCTAATCTTAATGGAGAGTTAGTCCAATCATTTTGGTATGATAAGTTAGTTTTTAGTGCTGGCTTGTTTTTGTGTTGCCTATCATTAAGTTTCCTAACTGAATTTCAGAATGAGAAGGTCTTGATAGGAATATTTGTTCTGGCTGAATATTTGATAAATGACAAAGTCTGTAGAGGGTATATTCCATTTCAGAATCCATAACCATTTTACAGCTTAATCTTCCAATACTTTTATGGATCAATATATACTCATTCTAGTCATTTTCGGTTTTGCCATTTTCAGCGTTGCCTGGATGCCTAAAATTTCAAAAAGAACAGGAATTTCTTACTCTATTTTTTACGTTGTATTGGGATTCATTCTCTACGCTGCGGCACCCCAGTTTTTACCTGATCCCATGCCTCAACATAGTAAAAGCATCACTTTGCATCTCTCAGAATTGATTGTTATTATTTCACTGATGGGTACAGGGATTAAGATAGACCGTAAGTTTTCGTTCAAAAGCTGGTCTTCACCGCTCAAGCTGATATCTTTTACAATGCTGTTCTGCATCGCCGGCGCAGCGTTGATGGGTTACTATATGCTGAGTCTAGGACTGGCATCCGCCGTTTTATTGGGTGCCGTATTAGCTCCTACTGATCCCGTTTTGGCTTCGGATGTGCAGGTTGGTCCTCCAAATGAACACATCAAATCTGAGGTCAAGTTTGCCCTTACATCCGAGGCTGGACTGAATGACGGTGTCGCATTTCCTTTTACATGGCTTGCTATCACAATCGGCATGATTATGACCGGAAAAGATACAAGTCTTGTCCACTGGTTTGCCTTTGATGTAATATACCGCATTGGTGCCGGCGTTCTTCTGGGATTCCTGTCGGGGAAACTTATGGGAATTCTGCTATTTACGGTGTCTGAAAAGTATGAAACCCTGAAGACAAGAGATGGTTTGGTAGCGGTTGCGGCGACATTACTGGTCTATGGTATTACAGAGCTTGTGCATGGTTACGGTTTCATCGCCGTTTTTATATGTGCTATTACTTTCAGGCATTTTGAAAAAGAACATACGTATCACGACAAACTTCATTCTTTTACAGACCAGATAGAAAGACTGCTTTTATGTCTGCTATTACTCATCTTTGGCGGCACCCTGGCAATGGGTATTCTGAAGCCCTTAAGCTGGGAGATGGTCTTGTTTGCGGTGGTATTTCTATTCATTATAAGACCTTTATTTGGATGGATGGCTTTATACAAAACCAAAATAAAAAACAGGGAGAGGCTGGCTATTGGCTTTTTTGGGATTCGCGGTATGGGCTCCGTTTTTTATTTAGCATTTGCTTTTACAAAATTTGACTTCGATTACCAAGATGAGCTTTGGGCTGTCGTATCGTTTACCATTCTGGTATCCATCTTGACGCATGGCCTCACGGCAACCTCCGTAATGGAATATCTAAAGCAAAAAGATAAATAGTGAAGTTTGGTGAACGTGTTTTATTGAGTTTCATTAATCCAACATGTTGAGGAAGGTCCTTCAGTTTTAACCTCAGAATTCTCACAAACATTTTAGGTTTCCGTGATTCGGGAACTGAATTTTATTCTGCTTGCCTATTATCCGGGAATTGCAAGAGTTGTACATGTTTTTCATTCAGTCTTTTTTCCAGCCAGTTTTTAAGCTGTAGGCTGTTGGTCACTTTTCCGGAGTAAATCAGTACAAACTGCAGTTTTGTACTGTCGGTGTCCGGATATTGAGCAACCTTTCCGTACGAGACGTTTGAAAGATCCGGATAAAGTATCTGGATTTCTTTGCGTAAAGTAGAATCTGACACCTTATAACTATCCAGCTCCATTCGAAGATTGGAGATAGCGATGTCTTTTTCAGACAGATTATTATTGTTTTTGTTGATTTCGCTAAGAATTTCCGACTTCAAGTCCGAATCATTCTGCCTGATCGTTAATGTCGTATTTGGAAGACCGTTGTCGCTCAGTGTTTTATTATATAAATCAATTTCAGCCGCCGTAAATTTTTTATTGAGGAATGCTACATCTATAGTTTTCGAATTCGCATTGTAGTTTATTTTTTTGTAGATCAGTGTGTAGCCATTCTTTTCGAACTCTTCCTGAAGAAAAAAATCTGCGGTTTTTGTAAATTTCTTCTCTTGGTAGAGATTATAGGCAAGGTAGGAGCTTGGGACAATCATAATCACAATTAAAAGTGAGATGCTGTATCTGATTCTCTTCTCATATTTACTGTCTACAATGGAGGATGGGTACTTCAAAAATTTGACTACCAAAAAAGTGGCAATGCAAATGAAAAAGCAGTTGATGGTATACAGATAAAACGCGCCGAAGAAATAGGAAAAATTAAATGTAGCCAGTCCAAACCCAGCGGTACATAGCGGCGGCATCAGAGCTGTAGCAATGGCCACGCCGGGAATAGGATTTCCTTTCTCTACTCTTGTAATGGCAATCACCCCAACCAAACCACCAAAAAAAGCGATTAAAACATCGTAAATATTAGGCGAAGTCCGGGCCAGCAGTTCAGACTGTACATCTTTAAAAGGGCTGATATAAAAATATAATGCTGAAACCAGCAGACTTACAACTGTTGCAATTAGTAAGTTTTTGAAAGACTTCTTCAGCAGTGGAAAATTATAAGTTCCCAATGCAAATCCTGCCCCAACAATAGGTCCCATCAGGGGCGAAATCAGCATCGCTCCTATGATAACTGCGGTAGAATTGACATTAAGGCCGATTGATGCTATGATAATAGCACACGCGAGAATCCACAGGTTGGAGCCTCTAAAAGAAATGTTGGACGTTACATTTTCAAGAACTTTATCCTTCTGTTCCTCACCGCTGTGCAGATTTATGAAATTAAAAATTTTACCCATCAGTTCCTACGCATTCGACTTCTTTTAAAAGACGGTCCTGTAAGGACGTGCCAAATCGATATTGCGAATATACTTAAATTTATGTGAGCTCACCATTTGTTATATTATAATGGTTCCATACCATAGCTTATGGTAATTTGTTCATATTTTCAACTTTAACAGTCCAAGTTCCATCCTGGGGAAATCCGGGAGCATTATATTCAGGACCATCATCCCAGCCAGCAGCCATGAGTGCCACAGCAGCCAGAAAAGCACTGTTGGCCGGTAGGTAAGCCGGACAGGCTAACGGCTCCTTAGCACGTTGCACGTGTCCGTTTTTTAAAAATACTGAGCCGGGCAGGGTATTGCACAGTATATTAATGGCTTTATTTTGGTCGCCCAACCGTGCGGCTGTCATTGCTCCTTTTCCGAGACTCCAGCTCACAAAGCTCTTTAAACCATTTCTCTGATAGATCGTGTTGAAAGTATTCTGCATTACCTTTGGATCAATCAGCGGTGTTTGTGGCAGATATCCTAGGCTCAATAGCATTGCTGAAGAATAGCCGCCTTTTCGATCGTACATATCAGGATCTGTTTCCATTTCCAGATATTTACCGTCTTTTATCGCAGGACGCGATAATTTTTTGAGCACTTCATCCCAATGCTCATTTCTGGACATACCGCTGCGAACCCGCCAGTCCTGGGCCACTTTTAGCCCATAGTACCATTGAACCAGTTCAAAACTAGGATTTTGAGTGGTATTTTCATCTGTTTTCTCGTTCACACTTTTAAGCGGAGGTCCAAGAATATATCTGTCAGTTTTTATATCGTAAAATGCATAAGAGGCCAGAAAAGCAGCAGACTCAAATACAATATTGCTGTACTTCTTCAATGTTTCTTTGTTGGGGTTCTTCCTATAAATAAGTTCTGCCAGGTAGATAGGGTTTGGCTGATTCCATATGATAAAAGGGTTGATACCGCCGGGACTTGTTCTACCGTCCACACCTGCCATTTTAGGCCATCTGGCGCCTTGAAAACCTTCGGAAGCAGCTACCTTCATTGCGACAGGCAATATCGCTTTGTACCAATTGAAACTTTTTTCCAGTAAATCGGTATGGTTCCACTGGTAAAACTGTGCGGCGTGCCACCAATATACTTCGGAATTATGTTTTCCGTACCAGCTGATATGCGTCAATGCGGTCTCCTGCGGGGGAAATGAGCCGGCATAGTTGACTTTCATCAGGTACTGTGAAAGGATGATCCTTCTTTCAAGTTCAGAAGCACGCTTATCTTTACTCCCGGATAAGTCGACTGCGCCACCTTCCGTCCAGTATTTTTTCCAGGATGATGCACTTGCTTTTCTAATTTCGGTGAATGAAGGAGCAATATCCTTAAAAGGTTCTGGAGAAAATTGGCAGACGATTTCAATACTGTTAGAGCCGGTTGCATCTAAAAAGAAACGGTGAGGACCGTCGGATTCAAATTTTGCATTTCCTGTCCAGCTAACGGCCACGTAGTATTCTGTAGAATCAATAATCCTTTTCAATACAGCTTTGTTGGATTCCCGAGAGATCACTAAGGTTTGATGCCGTTCGGGATTATTCCATTGAAATGGCGGTTTATTTTTAATGGACAAATCGTAGGCGTAGGGAAAACGAAAGGCTTGTTTCAATCTGCCATTCTTTAATAAAGTTGACCTCATAGAAAAAGCAACAGTGCTTTGATCTGGGCTGCTCACTGTTTCAACTGAAACCGGTTGACCTTCTATCGTATATTTACTGGATAACAAGCCCTGCCATAAATCGAGTTTTTGATTCACCTGACTGATTTCCTGGACGGATAAAGACGTACCGGATCCCCGGAACATGCTGATTTGCCCTAGGGGCACGGGATGTGGATTTTTCCTGAAATATTGTCCCGCGTCGCCTTTTTCCATGCTTGCGTACATTATTTTACGGCCATGAAAGTCGCTTGCTTTCATAGCATTTTTTAGTTCTAGATTGCCGGTCTTTGGAAACGAATGCCATGCAAACGTTCCTAGCGTTTCCAGGGGAATTCCGTTGTCATAATAGTATTGTTCAAGGGACTGCATACCGGTAACGTCAGCGGTGTACGCAAAATCACCGTTGCCGACTGACAGAGGCGCAAGCGGATCGGTCTCATTTAATATCACATTGTGCCTGTTGACCAATGCAAAACGATCAATTTTTTGCGCTTTTACCGTGAACGAAACGGTTATAAAAAAGATGGCTAAAACCAGCGTATTGATGAGGCTTTTTATATGGACAAGATGCATGTCAAAAGTATTTGGTCGGAGAGTTTGCACTTAAATAGCATTATCTGTCTGAATGCCCTTAATGCGTTACTGCTAATTTAGGAGGAACATTTTAGCATACTGTCCTGTACTTTCTGTACTCTGTGATAAAACCTGAAGAATAGAATTTCTTGAATGGATGGAACAAAAGAGAAACGATTTTAAAACGCGAAAAAACAAGGGTTCAGATCTTTGTCCTCTGTTCATCTAATCGTCAGTTTATGAAAAAAATCCGTGCTTTGAAATAATGATGTATATGAAATCTCCAATAAAAACAACTAAAGCTGCTGACAGAAATAAAAGCTTTAAAAATTTTTTCTACATTTGTATTTCGCTTTAGGGGTATTCTAAAAAAGAATTGAGACAGTCCCTTTGAACCTGATACGGCTAACACCGACGTAGGGAAAAGCAATAGGTTATTATTAAACCAATGATAACTCTTGCCCTGTTGATCCTAAAGCTACTATTTAAAAATAAAATATTAGAATGGAAAACATCCTTTGGCAACACATCCTACACGTAAGAAAAACCTCGCCACTTGTTCACAATATCACCAATTACGTTGTGATGAATACTACTGCCAATGCTCTTTTAGCCATTGGTGCATCACCAATAATGGCCCACGCAAAATCGGAGGTTTTAGAAATGGTAACTATTTCTCATGCAGTTGTAATTAATATTGGCACAGTCGACGAATATTGGGAAGCATCAATGCTTACGGCTGCAAAAAAAGCCAACGAATTACAAAAACCCTGGATACTCGATTCCGTAGGAGCAGGTGCGACGCCGTATCGCGATTTGGTTTTGGACAAACTGCTGGCTTTAAACCCAACAGTGATCAGGGGGAACGCCTCAGAAATTATCTCCCTGGCGAAAGTAAATAAAGAGAACACAAAAGGCGTCGACAGTACTGCAAAAAGTGACGAAGCCATTGAAGCCGCCCTGTTTCTGGCCAATACCTGCAAATCTGTAGTCTGTATCTCCGGAGAAACTGATATTGTAGTCAGCCACGATCAGTTTATTTATCTGAAAAATGGACATCCGATGATGACAAAGGTAACCGGACTTGGCTGCACTGCCTCGGCATTGATCGGTGCATTCATAGCTGTTGTGGAAAATAAGACTGAAGCTGTCACCGCTGCAATGGCTGTGATCGGTATTGCAGGAGAACTAGCAGCGAAGGCGAGTCCAGGACCCGGAAGTTTGCAGTTGAATATTACCGATAAACTTTATAATATCACAGAACAGGAATTTCAGCACCATTTAAAAATAGAGAAATAATGGGCTTTCATCCATTATTTCCCTATCGGTTGTATCTGGTCATTTCGGAAAAAGACTGTAAAGGGGCAGATTTTCTTAAGGTGGCAGAGCACTCCATTATCGGAGGGGTAGACATCATCCAGCTTCGTGAGAAAAATTGTGATCCAAAAGAATTTCTTTACAGAGCTCTAAAACTGCAAGAACTTACGAATAAGTACGATGTTCCGCTGATCATCAATGATGATACCTATTTGGCTAAGGACATAGGTGCGGCTGGGGTTCACGTCGGAAATAGTGATACAGCTCCATCAGTTCTCAGAGATCAAAATTTTTTCAAACAAAAAATCATTGGATATTCGATAGAAGCGCTTTCACAGTTGAAAAGTCAGAATGCGGCCCTATCGGACTATCTCGGCATCAGTCCTATTTTTAAAACCAATACCAAGCAAGATACCGTTATCGAGTGGGGTCTTGATGGTCTGGCCAAAATAAGATTTCTTACCGGCAAACCACTGGTTGCGATCGGGAATATTAATGTGTCGAATGCAGATGCGATCATAAAAGCCGGTGCAGATACTCTGGCAGTGGTGTCTGCCATTTGCGCTTCGAAGGATCCTGAAAAGGCAGCATATGAAATTAAAAATCAAATTTTGAAATGAAAAAATTTACTTATCCATCTGTAATGACCATCGCAGGTTTCGACGGAAGTGGCGGCGCCGGAATTCAGGCTGACATTAAAACTTTTTCAGCTTTGGGATGCTACGCAACATCGGTTCTGACCGCATTGCCGATACAAAATACCAAGGGTGTGAGAAAAATACATCCAATTCCCATAGAAGCCGTAAAGGATCAGATAGAAGCCGTTATGGATGATATTTTACCAAGTGCAATCAAGATCGGAATGGTGTATACGCCGCAACTTGTTGAGGTTATTGTAAGCACCTTAAAAAAATATCCACAGATTCCCATCGTGTTTGATCCAGTAATGGTTGCAACGAGTGGACATCGATTGATAGAAGAAGAGACAATCTCAACCATTGTTGAACAGCTTTTCCCTGTTTCGGATATCATTACGCCCAATATGGACGAAGCGGCAATTCTTGCGAATATGGAAGTCACTACTCTAGAGGAAATGCAAATTGCGGGAAGTTTTATTTCGAAGTTTGGCTGTAAAAATATTTTGCTGAAAGGCGGCCATCAGGAGACGCCTACCGTTACCTCTTTATTTTTAGGAGCTGGTGGAATATCTCAAAGGTACGAAACTGAGAAATTTACAACCAATAACACCCATGGCTCGGGCTGCACCCTTTCGTCAGCTATTGCAGCCTTTCTTGCAAGAGGTGAGGACCTTTCCAATTCAGTGGAGCTTGCACAACAATATGTGTTTGAGGCTATAGCTAATGATTTAGATGTTAAAACCGGCAGTGGAAATGGTCCTTTAAATCATTTTTTTAACCCACATAAATTAATTAAAAATGAGTTGGTCTGAAGAGGCATGGAAACAAATTGAAGACAAATATCAATCGATTCTCACAATGCCGTTTGTTAGTGAACTGGCCAGTGGCGCACTGGTTAGAGAAAAGTTCAAGTTTTATATGGCTCAGGATTCACTTTATCTGGAACATTTCGGAAGAGCTCTGGCCCTGGTCGCGGCACGCGCTCATCATATTGGGAATACGTTAAACTATTTGAAGTATGCAGAGACTGCAATTGTAGTCGAAAACACCCTACATGACTCGTTTTTTAAAGATTTTGGCGTGACTGAAAGAGGGACTATGCAACCGGCTTGTCACCATTACATCCATTTTATTAAAAGTACAGCATCCTTAGAAGCCGTCGAAATAGGGATGGCTGCACTGCTGCCTTGCTTTTGGATATATCAGAAGGTTGGAGCGTATATTTCTAACCATCACGTGACAGACAATAATCCTTATAAAAAGTGGATCGATACCTATGGTGGTGAAGAGTTTGAGAAGGCCGTTTCCGAGGTCATTACTATTTGTGACAAGGTCGCTACCGAGACCACTGGCCATATCAGAGCACGGATGACTGAGGCCTTTATTACATCCTCACACTTGGAATATCAATTTTGGAACGGAGCCTATAATCTGAAGAAGTGGGATTAAACAAATCATCTTTAAGATAGATACACATGCTACTATTGGTTTTTATAGTGAATATTATGCTTAAGTACGAATTGCATAGATCTAGTTACGAAGTATCAGATACTTCAAATGTTTATAGGGATAATTTAGGATCGTCGATCTCTCAAGAAGTGCTCACAAAAAGATTCAGCAGCTTATTTAATTCAAATTTTAGTGAACTTATCCTTTGGGTACGGACTTTAATATTTGCTCACTCTCTTCATCAAAGCTTACAAAAATAACTTCTAAGGCAGAATTATGCATCAGAAATTCCCTGACTGTCTTGACAGCAACAACGGCTGCTGCTTCTTTTGGATAACCGTAAATGCCGGTGCTGATATTGGGGAAGGCTATTGATTGACAATTATTCTTAACGGCCAGTTTCAAAGAATTTAAGTAACAGTTCATGAGCAGTTCTTTTTCATTCTCCGAACCTCCATTCCATACCGGCCCTACAGTGTGGATCACAAATTCTGCTGGAAGCCTGCCAGCGGTTGTAATGACAGCTTCGCCAGTCTTACAGCCACCCTGTCTGTCTATAATTTTTCTACAGGCCTCAAGAATTTCAGGCCCGCCGGCTCTGTGAATAGCACCGTCGACACCGCCGCCTCCCAGCAGAGACGAATTGGCAGCATTGACGATGGCGTCAGCACTTACTTTGGTAATATCTCCTTTTATTACTCTGATCATTCTAATAAATTTTCAAATTTCATCAAGTCTCTTCCCAATAAATCAGCTGTTCAATTTACAGGAAGGTATTGGTCTGTAATGCATTTCTTTCTGAGATTCTGCTAATCACTGTTGACACTTGGGAAAAACAGATCTGCGATGCCTATATCCCTGTCTTCGGCCACCAGTTTCGGATCATAATTGGGAAACGCGAACTCCTGCAGCGGTCTGCCTTCCAACCAGTCTTTGTCCATTGCTCGGTTGAGGCAGACTGGCATCCTTTTTTTGGTGTTGTGAATTTCTGACATCAGATCGTTGGCCTCCGTTGTAAGGATACTGTATGTGCGGTAAGATTTGCCTGTGTCAGGATTCGTCCAGAGATTGTAAATACCGGCAAGAGAAAAGATTTCGTGGTCTCGCAAACCAATACTGAATTTCTTTTTGACTTTACCTTTGCTGTCCTGCCACTGCCATTCAAAAAAATGCTGAACAGGAATAATGCATCGGTTACTGACGGAATTTTTATACGAAGCCAAAGTTTCTGCAGTTTCTATTTTTGCATTAAGGGTATTGGCTTTCTTTTGAAAATCGGGCTTGGCCCAGGAAGGAAATAATCCCCATTTTCCCACCACGATTTCTGTAGGCGCTTTGTCCATAATCATAGCAGTTTCGGGGTAGTTAAAGCCGTTCAGTTCATCCAAAAGATGATATTCATGCTCCAGCTCGTAAGCATTATAATATTCCTCTAGCTGTTTGGCCGTAAATTGGGTTGAAAATCTGTAGCACATAAGTTTACTTTTTTAAGATTCAATTTGTATAACTTTACACCAAAATTCATTCCTCCTTTCTATGTTTGCCCTCGTCGACTGCAACAACTTTTACGCCTCCTCAGAAAGAGCCTTTCAGCCGGAACTGAACGGTAAACCCATTGTGGTACTTTCCAATAATGACGGTTGTGTTATCGCCAGGAGTAACGAGGCAAAAGATCTGGGCATCAAAATGGGTCTTCCGGCATTTATGCTCAAGGAATTCAGTGAAAACAAAGACCTCCATATTTTCTCAAGCAATTACGAACTGTATGATGATATGAGCCGAAGGGTAATGAATACGCTTTCGGCATTTACGCCTGAAGCTGAGGTATATTCGATAGACGAGATCTTTCTGAAATTTACAGGATTTATCAATAATGATCTTAACCGCTACGGGCAGGAAATGAGATCTGTCGTAAAGAAAAACTGTTGGATTCCTGTATCTGTTGGTTTCGCACACACTAAGGCTTTGGCAAAAGTGGCTAATAAAATAGCGAAAAAATTTTCTGATCAGCTGGACGGGGTTTATGTAATGGACAGCGAAGAAAAAAGGATCAAGGCTCTAAAATGGCTGCCGATTGAAGAGGTCTGGGGCATTGGCCGCCAGTTGTCAAAAAAACTAATAGGGTGGGGCGTTCGTACTGCTTATGACTTCACGCAGCTGGACGACTATACGGTGAACAAACAGCTCAGTATCGTTGGCCTTAGACTCAAGAAAGAACTGTCCGGACTCAATTATCTGGATTTGGAAGAAACGGAGCGAAAGAAGGCCATTGCTACAACTCGCAGTTTTGCACACGATGAGTACCTGTATCATCATATTGCAGAACGCGTTTCCAACTTTGCGACCCGTTGTGCAGAAAAACTACGGCGCGAGCAGTCTTATTGCAGCAAGATAGAGGTATTTCTTATCACTAACATGTTCAAAGAAAACGAACCGCAGTATTCCAATAAAGTCGTCCTGAACCTGCCATTTGCCTCCAATTCAGACATCACTATTGCAAAATATGCCAGGAAAGCACTTGATATCATCTTTAGAGAAGGTTATGGTTATAAGAAAACAGGTGTTGTGGTACACGGCATTTCCCCGCAGCCTTACAGGCAGGGCAATCTGTTTTTCAACGAGGATTTGCGGCATGAAAAGCTGATGAAGGTGATGGACTCAATGAATATATCCAGGATGGACCCGGTAGTCACACTCGCTTCTAATGATCTTAAAAGAAGAGAAAAAATGCTTAGGGAAAAACTGTCAAAGTGCTATACAACAAAGTGGGATGATTTAATTTCGATATCATGATTCTAAAAAAAGCAGACAATATTTACAGCGAAATCGAATTCTATCCTGTAAAAAAAGACGGTGAAAAATACTATGTAGAGCTTCACAGCAATATTGCCAATGGATTTCCGTCACCGGCAGAAGATTTCGCAGGCAAAAGGATCAGTCTGGATGAGAAATTTCTGTCCAAGCCCGAGGCCACATTTATCGGAAAAGCCAAAGGAATGTCCAACTATCCGTACATAATGCCAGGAGACTATCTGGTGATCAGGTCAGACCTTGAGGCTAAAGACGGTGATCTTGCCATTGTTTACCTGGCGGGTGAAGGCTTTTCAGCAAAAAAGATAGATTTACAAAAGAACTGTTTGACGCCGCTCAACAAAGAATTTCCAGAGATTCCAATCGGAACTGACGATGTTGTGGAGACCAGAGGCGTTGTCAAAACCATTTTCAGGGATATATCCTCATTGAATTTTTAATAAAATCGGTCACAGGATTAGGATAGATCTTTATTTTTTTTATTCGAAACATTGTCAACAGACAACCGCACTGTTTCGTTGATCATTTCGAGAGCATCAAAATCAAATTTTGCTGAAGTTAAGGGTGTGTATAGAAAGGGTATACAATAATATTTCCACAACTGTCATATTTTCTCTTTAGTGCTCTTACAGGTGTGGTCTCTATAATCTCACCCTCGCAATAAACCTACGTGATCGTGCTCCCCGCTCAATAACAAAGTCGATAACTAAATGTAAAATCAACTGATTTATAAAATACTAATTATGCCGAAAGAATGGTATAAACAACTAAAATGATTTTAATACATTAAATTGAGATTGGGTTGTCAATATCAGTGGACTCTAAATTAAGAACCCATTCGTTGAAATCGACGTTGGCATCCAAATTTAGTTTTTTTCTGATTCTATATTTTTTCGACTCGACTGTCCTTATAGAGACATTGGTATAAATAGCGATTTCTTTATTAGAAAAAAGTAATTTCACAAATGCAATAAATTTCATATCATTAATATTTAATTGAGGATGCTCTGACAGTATTTTTTCATAGAAATCACTATGCACCTCCTTGAATCTTACAATAAATGTAG
>Ga0308164_10002491_pt1 | contig 18189 bp, 14 predicted proteins | sample PhyTR2_FD_201031 | JGI IMG/M metagenome (GOLD analysis project Ga0308164, IMG submission 201031) | Phyllosphere microbial communities from UC Gill Tract Community Farm, Albany, California, United States - DLSLT.R2 | ecosystem: Host-associated > Plants > Phyllosphere > Unclassified | place: USA... | reverse complement strand
GACATCACGCCGCCCCTTGGGGCGGCGTTGTCGTTTGTGGCCCAGGCTAGCAGATCCGATACTTTGGCGACCACCTCCGCCTCCGGGCCGCCGGGTTCGTCGGGGCAGATCGTCACGCTTTCGATGAGCGTCGACATCACTGCCGCAGCCTCGGTCCGGATCGCTTCGTCGTCGAGCGACTGGCGGAGTGCCGCAACCTTGCTCCGGAAGCGGTCCACAAGCACCGGGTGGGGCAGGGAGACTACGATCGGTTTCCCGGTAATTGTTGCAACTCTTTGTGCCTCCAGCCGCTCCTTCTCCGCCTCTCGCTCCGCGATCATCGCCCGGAGCACCGGACTGGCAATGCCGGCGAGCAGGTTCTGGTACAGATTGTCGAGTTCCGTAGTGACCTGCTTGAGGCGGTGTTGAGCTGCGTGCTCCATGCCCGCGTCCTGGCGGCCCAATCGCTGCACCTCGTGCTCGAATTCTTCTATGAATAGGCGCACATGGTTCTCGGTCAGCAGATGCTCCTGCTGAACCGCCAGCGTCGCAGCCTCCAGAGGGTCCTTCCGAACAGACACGCGATTACCGCAGGTCCCGCGCTCCTTCTGACCAGCGCAACGGTAATAGTCCTTCCCGCTGATCGTATAGTTTGCGCCGCAGCAACTGCAGCGGATGAGCCCGGACAGCAGATGCTTTGCGCGCTTGCTGCCGACGGTCGACGATGCTGTTACCGGGCGCTTGCGGCGTTGGATTTCCTCGCGCGCGGCCTCGAACACAGTATCGTCGATGATCCGCAGGTCAGGGACCGCAACCTCTACCCACTCAGACTGGTCACGGAGCCGATAGCGGCGTTCGCGCTTCTCACTGTCGGGGTTCCTGCGCCACTCCCGCCGCCCCCATACTAGGCGACCCACATAGAGCGGGTTGTTGAGGATGCCGACGAGTTTGGCGGGGTCGCCTCGGATCGTCGAGGCGTTCCACTCTCCACCACGGGGGCCCGGCACGCCCTCGTCGTTCAGTCGGGTGGCGATCTGAATAGAGGACAACCCCGCGGCGAACCATGTGAAGATGCGACCCACCACCTCGGCCTGCGCTTCGTCAATTTCGAGCAGCCCGCGTTGAACCTCTCCGTTCGCATCGAGCCGCACCATCCGTTTGTATCCATACGCACGCCCTCCGGCGAACCGCCCCGCGAGCACGGCGGCCTCCATGCCGCGCAGCGTCTTGTCGACGAGATGCTTCAGGAAGATCGATCCGAGTAGTCCCGCCACTGCGAACTTGATCTCGTCGACATGGCCTTCGCTAACCGTATGGAGCTGGACGCGGTGATAGGCGAGCTTCTTGCCCAACCAGGCCACGTCTTCTGCATCACGCGCTAGCCGGTCGAGCGACTCGCAGACGATGATGTCGATTTCGCCAGCTTCCGCTGCGCGCATCAACAGCTGCAATCCTGGGCGATTGCGGCGATAACCTGACAATTGAGGATCAAGCTGGGTCGCCACGACGTTTCCGCCCAGAAAGCTGACCAGCGGTGCACAGGCCGCAACCTGATCAGCGCTCGATGACGCAGTCTGCATGATGGTCGAATGGCGGCCGTAGAGCGCGATGCGACGGGGCAGGGGATTCAGCATGACTTATTCTTTCATAGCTTCGAGGCGCCGGGAATCCTCACCTTGCCGATAAGTCTCTCTCGCTGCCTGACGCGCGAGCAGCCGGACGAGGTCGGCAAGCGCCTTCTGCGCCTCCTCGTCTTCCACCCACTCGATGTGCACAACGACCATGCTGACGTTTTAAGATGGCCGTTATACAGCGTGCATCAACGATACAAAATCGGTAAACCCCCGCGATGCCTTGCGAACGTCCCCGCCCCCGCATGCGTCTGCCTGAAGGCTTCTGCGGGCTTCGTGCCGATTTAGGTGAGCTCATACGGAGCTATCGACGCGGCGAGGTAGGAATGGGCGAGCCGATCGCGCCGAAAGTTTTTGCGGTACAGGTCGGGATCAGTCGGGTTGCGCTTTCGCGGATCGAAAACGGGAAAGCGTGGCCCCGTTCCGAGACGCTCAAGCGAATGATGGCAATCTTTGAATTGGACTGGACACAAGTGGCAGAGATCGGACCGAACGCGGGGCCTCATCCCCGGATGTCCGACACCACCCAAGATGGTCAGCAAGCTTATCTTTGCGATTCTCTGCGATGGGGACGTCGACGGCTTGGTTGGACGCTCGCCGAGCTCGCTCGCCGTAGCGGCGTCTCGGCATCGCAGTTGTCACGGATCGAGCGCGGTCAGGTTGCACGCTCCGCGGTGTTCACCTGGCACCCGGAAGACGGAAATATCGTTCGTGAGGATCGAAGGATTGTGTTCGGCCACCCGCTCCTCGCTGCGGTGGCGGCAGGCAAATTGGGTCGGCCCTCATTCTGATCTTGGCGGCGATCGTTCATGCCATCTCTGCACCGTGCGTTCGATCGGGGCGGGGCCATCGCTGATGCCGACACCGACCCAATCCGCGTTTCTTGGTTGCTCCGGATGGGCGATCGACGTGGTGAGCCAACCGAAATTATGGTCCAACATACAGATCTGCGCTCTGGACGAGGCAGGCAGATATGGAAAACAATACGTTCGTATCGCGCGACAGGTCAACGCGCGGTGCGCTGGTCGGGCTGATTAGCCAAACCATCCAGCTGCAACCATTCGTCGATGGAGATAACCGGCTCCGTGGCGCCTGTCCATGGCATCCCGATGTAGCCCGCAGCCTCCACGCGACTGACTCGGCACGGCAACGCTTTGCCTACCGCGCTGGTGGTAATGCCGTCGATTGGATCATGAGGCGGGACGCTGTCGATAAGACGCAAGCGGGGAAAGATTCCAGGAATCTCTCCTTTCAAAACAATGAAGTCGGTCGTGGTGGCGCATCGTCTAGGAGCATCAACGCGCTCGGGGCCTTAAGCTCCCGCTCTCAGCGCAATTCGACGCAGCGAATCCGGATAGCGCGGCAGCGATGGCGCAAGTGGTTGGCAACTAAGGCGCAGTCTTGGTCGCGTCTGAAGCAAAGCCTGTTGGACATGAGCTCTACTACCGGGCAGACCTATGCAACGGGGGTTCGGGAATGCCTTTTTCGATGAGTTTGATCGATCCAGCAGTCGCGCGCTACGAGCGCGAGCGCGACAGATATCTCAAGCTCGCGGTGCGGGTGGCGGAGATTTGCCAGTCCGTGATCGTTGAGGGTGACGCCGTCCGCTCGCAGGTCACGTCCCGCACCAAGACGCCGCAGAGTTTTCGGGGCAAACTCGAACGCTTTTCGCGGCAGGACGATAAGAACTACGCCGATGTCGACGAGATCTTCGCCGGCGTCACCGACTTCGCCGGCGTGCGCGTGGCGACCTACAGCCCAGAGCACGAGGGCAAGGTTACGCAGCGGCTCTGCGGCCTCTTCGTCGGTCCCGGAGGGCCGGACACCGCGGTTCACGTGGATCCGAAGAACAAGCTCGATCCGTCCAAGGCCCGCTTCTACAGGGCCACACACTGCCAGGTGCATCTCCGCGACGAGGATCTCATTGGCAGCTACGAGAATCTCCGCGGTGCGAGCTGCGAGGTTCAGGTCTGCTCCATGATGGCGCACGTGTGGAACGAAATCGAGCACGACATCGGCTACAAGCCCGAGGGCGGCGGACCAGAAGCCGCCGAGTTGGGATTGCTAGAGTCGCTCGGACACCTCGCCCGCTCCGGTGATGCAATGATCACGCGCCTCCTCGAAGCGAACACGGTGCGGCTCGAAAGCCGGCAGGGCGAGTTCAGCGACGTGCACGACTTCGTGGCGCGGCTTCGGGAGCGCTTCCCCGACGCGGATCTCTCCGTGAACGCGGGCCAGGCTTACGATGCGGCGCAGCGCCTCGGCATCAAGTCGCCGGACGACTTCGAGGCGGTGGTGGGAGCCGCGTTGGACGTAAAGACCGCCAAGCTGGCCGCACGCGAATTCAACCAATCCGCGATAGAGGTCGGCCGCTCCGAGGCCCGGCTCAATCCCGCCTCTGCCGACCTCATCACCGTTATGCTCCTGCCGGCTCTCGCTCAGCTGAAGTATGAGGAGCGTAGCGACACGGTCGGGAGACTGAAGTCTGGTCGCCTGGCGGTGTTGCTCGAGGCGACGCGCGAGATCGCGGCACGGCCAGTAGGCGCGGAGCGTCTTGCGAGCTGAATGGCGACGTCACCGATCCGATTGGAGCCCAGCGACCGGGCGATTCCGCTCGCGCAGTTCGTCGAGGCGCGTCACGCGTCGGTGCGTCTCTGCAACGCGCTCCGATGCGCCACCAGGGAGGGAACGCTGCCCTTTGCCACGACCGGCGAATACATGGCGGCCCCTAACCCGCGCGCCGCGATGATGCGGAATGTAAGGAATCTCGGCCTTCGCAGCGCCAATGAACTCGACCGGATCGTCCGACTTTCGCGATCGGAAAACGCGGCGTTCGACGTGGTCGATGCCGATGACGTGGTGGCCGCGGAAGAGATCGAGGAGCTGCTTGCGGCAATCGAGGAAGAATTGTCCGCCGTTCCCGCCCGGGCCGCCATCCGGGAAGTTCCGGAGGGCGGGCGGCTCGAGCGGTTGCTCGGGTCGTCGATCGGCGACATGTCGGCGTGGAGCCTGTGTGCCGATTTCGGTGGCGCGACGCTGGAGTTCTCACGGGTGCCGGGAATTGGAAACGGGACCATCAAAGACCTGAAGGGGGGCCTTCGCGTGACAGCTTCCCAAGTGATCCAGCGCCATGGTGCCCGGCGAACGCTGCACGATGCTGCGATGAAGCGGGTGTTCGGCGAAGTCGAAGGTCCGGTGTGGATCCCCGAGGCGCGACCAGACCCACATGCCATCGCGGCTTCGGAGACGATCCGCGGTCTGCTCGAGGACCTGACGGTAGCTCAGGCCTTCTCTTCGGAGGTGTTGGCGGCAAGACTTCAACAGTTGGTGTTGCTGCCGCAGGTGTCACCGGTCCTGATCGCGGACTTGCTGCTCGACCGGCACAGCTGGGACCAGCGCCTCAAGCGCTTCGGCAACATCGGTAGAACCACCACACTCGGCTTCTGGGATGTGTGTTGGCGCCGCCTTGCGGCTGCGGCTAGCGACGTTGCGGACGCCGAGCGGGAAGGCATAGCGGGATTTCTCGGGATCGAGCCCGAACGCCTTGTCGCCCGGACTGACGACCTGCTGGCGATGGCGGTGTCGGAAGGCGACGATTGCGCGGAGATGGCCGCGCGTGTGGCTGTCCCGACCGAACTCGACGGGCTCGTGGAATTCCTGTTCGAGCGGATCCAGGCAAGAGACGTACCGGTAATCCGACGCAGGTTCGGCCTCGGCGGCGCCGAAGCCGAGACGCTCGAGGAGATCGGTGCCGACTTCGGTGTGACGCGTGAGCGCATTCGGCAGATCGAGAAACGCGGGCTCAGGGACATGGCGCTGATGGCGCGTCGCGTTCCGCTTCGACAGGCGCTGGACGACCGGGCCGCGCGCACTTGGATCGAACTTGCGGGCGATGACCGCGTCCTGCTCGAAATCGAATTGCATTGTCGGCGGCGGCGGATCGCGGGCGCGACGCTCCTATCGCTAGAGCTGCTGGGAGTTCCACTCGCCGATTGGCTCGATGAGATGGGCAGCCGGTTCGATCACGGGTGGCTGCGGATCGGCGAGGACCGGTCGGAGATCGACGACGTGCTCGCGCAACTGCGCTCGACCCGGCTTCCGGCGCTTCCCTGCGCCGTCGAAGACCTCGGACCCGACGCCTCCAAATCGACCATGTCCGCCGCACTCCGGGTCGGTCTGGGACTACGGGAGCACGCCGGCTATGCCGTCGAGGGCAGGTTCGGAGCCCGTCCGCGCAGGACGCTGGGCGTCCATTCCATTCTGAGTTCGGCCAGGTCGCCCGTGCCTTCGGCGGAACTGCTGCGCCGCTACCGGTCGACGGTCCCGGCCGATCGCTGCTCGCAGCGCGATCTGTCGATCGTGATGGGTGACGCCTCCCACCTGTTTATCGAGATTTCCGAGGAGCGCTGGATCGCTCTTGGCCGTGCGGGTGATGTGCCGGAACCGGTGTCAGTGGCGCTAGAGGACGATGGCGAGGACGAAGTGGAGACCGAGACGCCCGTTGTGGCGGAACTCGACGGCAGTCTCGCCGCGGCGTTGATCGCGGAACTCGAGCGCGCTGGACCTAAGGCCCTCGGGCAGCTGACGACTAATCCGCGCCGCTGGCTGCCGCGGGAACGCTCGGTGAACAGCATCGGGCCTACTCTGATCCTGCGGCCGGACCTCTTCGTCCGCCTGCTGCCGGGGGTCTATTGTCTGCCCCATCAGGTGCCGTCGCACGACGAGGTCGTCACCGGCGAGCTTCCCTACCTCCTGGACGGATGGCAAGCGCGTCTTTTCGCCCTCGCGCGTCGTGCGGGTGAGCCCTGGGGCACCTTTCCCCTGTGGACCCCTGCCGCCGAGATGCGGTTGTGCCGCTGGGCCGACCGGGCTGAGGAAGGCGAGGTTCTTCGCAGTCTTCTGGCGGTCGCGACGATCGACGCCTGGCCTGCCGACTCTGTGGAGCTCGCCCGGTGGCGCGAACGGCGCAACCAGGAAGCCCGGTTCGACCTGTTCGCCACGTTACGGACCCAGGCGCTCGAGACGCGGCCGGACCTCGAACGCCTACTGGCCGCGCTTGTGGACCTCGAGGAGCAGCGCTTCACGAACTGGATGGCGCTTAACCGGGTCGACGGAAGGCGGGTCGACACCCACAGTGGTTGCGCGTTGCTGGGCACTCTCATCATGCTCGGTGCGGTATCGCTGCCGGGACAGCAGGAGGAGTGTTCCTGGCAGTTGCCGCATCCGATTGTCGCGGACCGAGCTTCCTCGCTGCGATCGATGCTGATGGGGGAACTTCATCGAACTGGCTGTCTCGACTGGTCGGGCACAAGCGGCATCTCGATCGCGACGGTTGTGCGGGCATCGAACCTGACCGGACCGGCGTGGCTCGATCTGCGCCGCTTTCGCGGCGCATTCGACGCGGTCGCCGAGCCGGAACGCACGGTGTCCGCTGAGATTTCGATGGCGGAGGTGTCTGTCGCCGGCTCCCGCCTGCTGGCGGAGCGCCGGATGGGCGACTTCCTCGAATGGCTGGATGAGCAGTGACCGAGGACGGCAGCCAGAAGCGGCCCTCGCCGCTGCGCGACGTCCTGCGCGATCACTACCGCAGCGGACGCGACGAGCTCGGGGAGACGTTCTTCGCGCCGGTGCTGTCGTCGGCCACGCTCTATCGCCGTTCCGTCGGTTTCTTCGCCAGCAGCGCGATGGCGAGCTGGGCGGACGCGCTCCTGCGGATGGCGTCGGACGATCTCGAGGTGCGGCTGATCGCCTCGCCCGAATTGCAGCCGGTAGATCTCGAGGTGCTTCGAGGGCTGGAGGCACCGGGTGCCCGCAAGGGCCATCGCGCGAAGCTGGCCGACCGCGTCGTCGACGATATCATCGAACTGCTCGACTCGCCTGGCGACGCCTCGCGGCGCGCGAGCGTCTTCGCCTGGCTCGTCGCCACCGACCGCCTCAAGCTGAAGTTCGCCTTCGCCGAGCATGTCGACGATGCGCGCATGTATCACGAGAAGATCGGGATCGTGTCGCTGGTCGGAGGCGACCGCGTCGCCTTCACCGGCTCGGCGAACGAGACCGCCGCCGGCATGAGGCGCAACTACGAGTCGATCGACGTCTATCGTGACTGGAACGCAGCGGAACGTGGTCGCGTCGAGGTTAAGGAACAGCAGTTCGACGAGGCTTGGTCGAACGCCGCTGACGGACTGAGCGTGCTCTCGCCCAGCCCTGAGGTCCTGACCCGTCTCCGGGCGCGCGCTCCATCCGCCGCGCCACGTCCGGCTGGATCCGAGACACGCGCGGGCCTGACCCCATCCCGCTGGCGTCATCAGGACGAGGCGGTCACGGCCTTCGCGACCGCTGGTGCGGGCGTTCTCGAGATGGCGACGGGCACCGGCAAGACGCGCACCGCGCTTCGCATCCTGACGGATCTAGCCAACGCCGGCGACATACAGTCCGTCGTCATCACGATGGACGGGACCGACCTATTAGACCAGTGGGCGGCCGAATTGGAGGGGTGGCTCGGCGACACGCGCCGACGGTGGATCATGTATCGCCAGTATGAGCGGCATCACGACCTGGAGGAGTTCTTGCTCGAGCCGACTTCGTCGTTGCTTGTCATCTCCCGCACCCAGCTCCCGCGTCTGATGCGCGGCCTGTCGAAGAGCGCTGCCGCGCGCATGCTGATCATCCACGACGAGGTCCACGGGCTGGGCACGCCCTCGCTAGTGCGCGACCTCGCCGGGACGCATGACCGCTTCCGTTACCGTCTCGGGCTCAGTGCCACGCCCGATCGCGCATACGATCAGGTCGGCAACGACTTCCTCGAGGGTGAGATAGGTCCATCGCTATACCGCTTCCCGCTCGAGGCGGCGATCGAGCGTGGCGTGCTCAGCGAGTTCGACTACGAACCACTGCACTACGACCTGACCGATGGCGACCGGCAGCGACTTCGCCAGGTCTACACCAAGCAGGCGAGCCGCGCGCGAGAAGGGCGCCCGATGAGCCAGGAGGAGGTGTGGACCGAAATCTCGCGGGTCTACAAGACCGCGGAGATGAAGCCCGACGTTTTTGCCAAGCGGTTAAGGGAGGACGCTTCGATCCTTCAGCGCAGCATCGTCTTCGTGGAGACAAAGGAATATGGCCAGCCAATTCTCGAGATGATCGACGGCTATACCCACCGCTACCGGACCTACTACGCCGAGGACGACCGGGCCCATCTGGTGGCCTTCGCCGACGGCGAGATCGACTGCCTTATCACGTGTCACCGAATTTCGCAGGGGATCGACATCCGGTCACTGAACTCGGTTGTGCTGTTCGCGTCCGCCCGCGCGAGACTTGAGACTATCCAGAGGATTGGCCGGTGCCTGCGGGCCGATCCGTCCAATCCGCACAAGCGGGCCAGGGTCATAGACTTCGTGAGGCCCGCGCAGCCGGGTGACAAGGAGCCGAATGCGGACCAGGACCGCTGCCAATGGCTCACGGAGCTTTCGAAGGTTCGAAGGGAGGAAGAGCTTGCCACTTGATCCAGCCGTGGTCCGGGCCCTGCGCCAGGCCGTAAAGGAGGAATCTCAGCCGCCGGCCGTGGCTGAACAGCTCCAGGCGTGGCTCCTTGCCGTCGGTGAGGGTGATGCGAGCGTGGACGCGCAGATGCAGATCTACGATGTCCTTCGCCAACAGCTCAATTTGGATGGCGACGATGCGGATTAACCTGCTTGGCTGGTCCAGCGAGGGCATGCGCTGTCCCGACGTCAGGGTCGATCTGGCGGACGGGATGCTGGCATCTAGGGTCAGTCTCGTCCAGATGCCAAACGGCACCGGGAAGACCACCACTCTCACTCTGCTCGAGGCTGCCATGAACGGCGCCGCCACTAAGTGGAGCGAGACGGAGGTGCGCGACCTACGCCGGGCTGGCGACGACCGTGGCAAGGGTTCGTTCGTTGTTCGCCTCGCTGTCGACGGCAAGCCGCTGACGTTCGAGCTCGTTCTCGATTTCCAGCGCGGGGTCGCCAGCTACCGCACGACGAATCCGGGCAGCGGCGGTGTCCAGCCGAACTGGTCGCCGCCGCCGTCGGTGAGGCGTTTCCTCAAGCCCGAGTTCCTCAACCTCTTCATCTTCGATGGCGAGTTCGCCGGGAAGCTGTTCGATCAGAGAGGGCTGGAGGCGGAATACGCGATCGATGCGCTTTGCCAGCTCTACGTCATTGAGGACGTATCGCGCTTTGCGGAGGAGGCCTGGAGCCGAAAGGCCAAGCAAGTGCAGGTAAAGTCGGAGTCGGGCCTTCAGCGGCTGCAGGACGCTCACCAGGCATTGCAGCGCCGCAAAGCCGAGGTCATACGCTTCCGCGAGCAGGCCGACAGCGGCGCAAGCCGCCTCCACGCCGAATATGAGGAGTTCGACCGGCGCATCAAGGCGAAGCTCAGCGGTGGCGCGGCGACTCGCGAGCGTTTCGACACGGCGCAGGGCGAGCTAGCCACCGCGGGTGCCGGTCTTGCCCGTGCGTCCGGCGAGGCCATGCGGGCTTTGCGCATGCCGCTCGCGCTCCACGCTTCGTTCGGACGGGACCTGTGGCAGCTCAAGGAGGGGCTGGACCGACTTAGGCTGCCCGAGAACACGTCGAACCAGTTCTTTCAGGAGCTGCTTGAGGAGCCGGATTGCATCTGTGGTCGCGAGATGACCGAGGGAGCCCGGGAGGAGATCCGGGCGAGGTCGGAACTCTACCTCGATTCACCCGAATACGGGATCATCAACGCGATGAAGACCGATATCGAAGCCGTTGGCCGCGACCAGGCCGAAAGCGGCCTCGCGACCGCATTCGGCACGGTCGTGGCGGAGTTGGCCGACGCGCGGCGGGCCAAGCGGCTGGCCGACCAAGACGTCGAGATCCTGAAGCAGCAGCTTAAGGACAGCGGCGATGCCGACATTCAGACGTGGGAGGACGAACAGGCCACGGCGATGACGAGGCTGGCCGAATGCCGTGAACTGATCACGCGCATCGACGCGGCGGTCGATGAGGACAACGAGGAGGATCCAGACACTTGGTCGCTCCTCTCGCTCGAGGGGCAGCTCACGCGATCGAGCCGCCAGATCGCCGAGATCACCGACACTCTTACGTTGCGCAGGCAGACGGAGATGATCGTCCAGCTCCTGAAGCGGACGATCGAGCTTGCACGAGGGGAGATCAAAGCCGAACTGATCGAGTCCTGCAACGACACCATCGGCAAGGTGCTGGTGAACGACCCGCTCCGCATCGCGGGGATCGACAAGTCGCTGAAGCTGTCGGGTCAGTCGGGCGCGAGCGTCGGGCAGGTGCTGAGCGTTGGCTACGTCTTCCTGATGAACGTGCTGAAGCGTGGCAACAACGAGCTTCCCCTTGTCGTGGATAGCCCGGCCAACCCGATCGATGCCGGCGTTCGGCGCAGGGTCGGCGCACTGATACCGCAACTTACCGAGCAGTTCGTCGGGTTCACGATCAACACTGAGCGCGAGGGATTCGTGCCCGCCCTCCACGAGGCTGCGGGTGGCGACGTGCGCTACCTCACGCTGTTCCGACGGACTCTTGGGACAAGGAACCTGATGTCCAACCTTCCAGAAGCCACTACCATCGGCGACAACTCCGTCCTCGTGCACGACAAGCAGTTCTTCGAAACGTTCGATCTCACCGACGAGGAGGCCTGACGTGGCGTATTTCCGACTTCGCAAAGACGCCGAGAAGTGGTTCGGCGAGATCTCGGACGCTCCCGAGATCAAGGTCAAGTGGGACATCTACTACATGTGCCTGATTGCGGGATTCGCGTCGGGGCGTTCGAGCGAAGCGCCCGCCACCGACATGGTTGAGCGGTTCGTGGAGGAGTATCGTCCTGTCAGGCACTTCCTGATCGGCCTGCTCGTCGTGGCGGAGCTTCGCCTGACGAAGGTGGACATCGCCGACAGGGCTCAGGTGCGTGAGCTCTTCCGTAAGCTGATCCATCCGAATGGGACCAACGACCTGACCGACACGGGCATGCGCCGCATGAACGCATACGCGAGTGGCGGCTGGGAGTATCTGGCCGAGAGCCGGGACCAGCGACCCTACACGATTGAGGAGTTCATGCAGAGTTACCCCAAGCTGATCGAACGGGCGGTGGAGGGTTCCGGCGGATAGCGCAGCTGTCCGCCAGCACCACGGTCTCGAACCCGTCGACATGTTCCCAGACAAGCAGCGCTCCCAGGTCAAGCATGCCAGCGGCCGGCGGGATCCAGCCGGGGACTAGAGAAGCCGACGCGGTCAATTGGCGCCCGATCTCGACGACGTCCTCGAGCGGGAATTCTGGGTCCATGGCGAATAGCATGTGATCCACGAGCGTCTGCTCAGTCCGGGGGCTTCGTCGCACCGTCGCGGAAGCGCGCCGCGAACGTTATCAGGGCTGCATTGATCGCGTCGCGGTCGGGAGCGAAGTGCGCCTCGCGGTGGCAGTTCGGGCAGAGCGCGACACATGTCCAGATTCGGTCGCTTACGTCGATGCCGAGGATGTGGTGCACGTCAAGGAAGCCCGGATAGTTGCGACCGGTGTCGCAACCGTTGCGTTCGCATAGTCCGCCGGCGCGGCGTCGGACCTCGGCCCGCACCTTCGGGTCGCGCGGCCAGCCGGACCGGGTCGTCTGCACACGTTCGCCGCAATCGCGACCGAGGTCGTCGATGGTAAGGTCGTCCAGCGTGTCCGTGTCGATCGCATTGACGGTCACTGGAAACGCCATGACGTTCACGACGCCGGGCCAGTCCCAGAGCACCTGCGCGACCGCGGGGGTGGCGGCGTGGCGATCGTCCTGCAGCCATATCGTGGGGCTGTTGCCGTTGGCGGCGTGGTTTTTCGTCTGCCTGCCGGTCAGTCCGCGCGCGAGCAGGTCGTCGCTGACCGCGCGCTGGCGCATCCAGATCGGCGCGATCTCGGCATTAGGCACGAGCGCCGCGAGGGCGAAGCCCACCTGGCTGTCCTGGACGAAGAGGACGTGGGTGTGTCCTTCGCGGACGTGGCGCGCGACCACACTGGCGAGCGTCTGCTCCCAGCCGCCTGCGTCGAGACGCGCCCGCAGCTGGGCGGCGGAATACAGGCCCTCGCTGGGGTTGCGGCCATCGCGGCGCCAGCAGAGACGCACATGGATCCGCATCGGTGGACCATCGCCGCGGTGTGCCTCGATCACTTGGATGATGGCGCTGCCGGTCTGGGTCCACTCGCGGCCCGTGACGGTAAACCCATGGCTGCCGAGGAGATTCTCGACGCGGCTCCGGGTCGACCGCTCGGCGGCGATGCTCGCGTCAGTTCTGAAGGCTTGCTTGGCCATCCGCCTTCAGTCCGCCTCGTCTTCGTTGTCATCGAGCGAGATCATTGAACCACCGACCGGACCGATCGCCGAGATGACCATGCGGTAGAGCTCGGTCGACCCGACGTCGTTCTTCTTCACGTGGTAAGGGCTTTCCACCTCGTCATGGTCGAGCTTCACGCCCTTCACCTCATGGATCTCCGCCGCTACGATCTCGGCCGCGGCCAGGTCGAATACGACAATGTTCGTGGCGTCGTCGCCGAACCCGCTGCCGTAGACGATGCCGTCGTAGCCCTCGCGTTCGAACAGCTCGGCGATCAGCTGGGTTGCCGCGTAGCCGGCGCGGTTGTCGTCGCGCAGCACGGGTTCCCTGAACGCCCGCGCGACATGGGCCCAGACGGCGTCCTCGCGCTCGGCTCCGGGTTCGCCTTCCAGGAAGATCCGATCCCCGTCCCCGTCGCTTCGGCAATCGACGACGTTCAGGTCCTTCAGGGTCTTTATGAACGCGACCGTCACGAGCGAGCCGATCCAAGGCCGCACCTCGGCGATCGCGGTGTGCCGGTCGAATGCCATGTATAGGCGCGGGATGCCCTCGGGATTGGCGCGACCGTCGGACGCGGCGTCGGCGAGCGGGATCATCCTGTCAGGGAGCGCGGGTCCAGCGACCGCGCCGGCGTATTTGTCCTCGCGGTCTTGATGGGCGACCTGGGCGCGGCACAGCGTCTTGCCGACGGGGATGCGACGCACACGCGTGACCGACGTCCGGGCGAGTTCAGCTAGGAACGCTTTGCTCTTGTCGGACGGCAGATAGCGGCGCCGCGAGGTGACCTCTCGGCGGAAGTCCCAGTAGCTACGCCAAGAGGCGAAGGAGGACGTTTCGATCGTCACGCGCGGACCGGGCGGAGCTAGATCAGGACCGCACCGGGCATGATGAATTGCTCATCCCCGGCGGGCAGCTCACTTGCCGGCAGCAGGCCGATGTTGACTCTTATGATGCGGCGGATCGCGGTTCGGTTGGACCCGGACGCGTTCTGGAACCGCACGTTGGCGAAATCGATCTCTCCAGCCGGCACTAGCCGTGCCTCGAACGCTCCCTGCGTCAGATCTCCTTCGGCCAGCATGGGTCCTGCAACCTCGCGGAATATGTCGAACAGCGCCTGCACCCCGACCGTTTTACGGATGAACGAGTTAGCGGCGGCGCCCTTCCAGAACACCTCCCATGCGGCATTCACGAAATTGCGCGTGGCGGCGTAGATCAGCGCGTCGTCTCCGGCACGGTAGACGTCGCGAAGAGGCGGACCGTTCTTCTTTCCGGGTTCGAGGGAAGCCCGTCGGGTGAACGCCGACTTCTTCAGGGCGGTGGCGTCGGCTCGCGGGTTTGAGCTGACGAGGCGCACGACGCCGCCGACGATGGTCGCGAACGAGATCTTCATGTCGGCTTTGGGCATCGACTTGGCCGAGGCGAAATCGTTCGGGGGCGCGACTACGATCCGACCGGCCATCTGGGAGTCTTGGTCGGTCGCCAGCCGACGCGCGAGGAACACGGCGAGCTTCTCGGGTGACCAGTCGTCTTCCGGCTCGTCCGATACGTTGTAGCCGAACAGTTCGTAGGTCAGGCTCTTGTCCACCGGCTTTTGGGTGGAGTTGATCGTGGCGAAGATGGTCGCCTGCATGGGTGGCGGAAGGTCGATAAAAACGGAGCACAGCAGGTCGACGTCGAGACGCTCGGGATCGGCTTTGCCGAATGCGAACAAGCGGTGCTGTCCGTCGATAACCATCGCGAGCTTGTCGGAAGAGGGAATGACCAGCACGTAGGTGGCACCCGTCTGCTCGCCCTGTTCGTCGACAAGCGGCGTCTCCTCTATTTTCCACCGTTTTTTGTATTCGGCCTGCAGTTGCTGCTCGTCCGGCTCCCCGTCGGCATCGGAATCGATATCGGCCTCGACGCGCGGATCGTCCTTGCGGAAGTTGGCAGCGATGATGATCGAGTTAGGGAAGGTCGCATCGATCTGCTCGATGTATCGGGCGATGGCGTCAAGGCGCTTTGGATCGGGCAGCCGTTGCGCGCCCTCGACCGAGTAGCTGCCGGTGACTAGATCCTTACTCGCCGTCACGGCCTTGGTGAAGGACAGGTCGAGCAAGATTCGCGCGGGGAGGACGACAGCGAAGAAAGTGCCGATGGGCTGCTCGACCTTAAGCGCGCTAACGCGGAGGAACGGTTGTTCGGGGGCGGATTCGGCCATCAGGTCTTCACTTTGCTCTTGCCGCCTGGGAGCTTGCGGAGGGGCTTGTCGCCGCCGGACGGTGCGCTCGGCGTCACGTGGTCTTGGAGGAGGGGATCTTCGCCGTTCGCCAGCCACCAGGCGAGCACCGCCAGCGCCATTCCGAGCAGGCCCGAACCGTGCACCCAGCACGCTGACGACGCCTCGATGTAGACAATGTGAGCAAGTAGCAGCACGACGAAAACGAGACCGATGGCCGCCACGCGGAGGATCTTCATCTCGGTCAGGACAAGTTGCATCAGGCACGGCGCAGCGACGGCGAGTATGGCGGTTGCGTAGGCCAGGCGAACGGGCTCGAGATCTACTACCGGCTTTGTTGCGGTCGGCACGAAGTTCACGACGTGGAGTATCTCGATCCACACCGCTAGGTATCCGACGAAAAGGACGCCGACGAGAAGGACCAGCCAGAACGTGACCTGCTTGAACGGGTAGGACAGGCGCTGCTTTACCGGCCCCCAGAGTTCTGCAGTTTCTTCTTCCACCCCCGGCCCCGTCCGTTGCACGGACCACGCCGCTACCTAATAGTTGGCGGAGAGTGAGGGTATGCGCTGGGGCCGTCAAGTCCGTCTTGGTCCGGATCGGCGGGATTTACCGTTTCGTCGCTCAGGCGGCTATCCGCCTCAACTCGTTAACGGTGCTGATCAGCGCCGCCGTGAAGGTCGCCATGTGCTCCGTCGTCGTGAACCGGCCCGGTGACACGCGGAACGCCTGCCGCGCCCGAGGCGTGTCGCCGAACATGGCGAGCAGCACGTGGCTCGTCTCGACCTTATCGGTCGCGCACGCGCTGGACGCGGAGAAGCTGGCGACATCCCGAAGCTTGTGCATCAGCGCGAGTGGCTCCACGCCGGCGATCGACAGCGAGCAGTTGCCGGGAATGCGCTCGGTGGGGTGGCCGTTGAGCTGCACGCCGTCGACGGATGCCATGATGCGGTCGTCGAACGCGCGGCACATCTCGGTCAGCCGCACGCCCTCGGTGCGGCCTTCCTTCGCGCAGATCGCCAATGCCTCCGCCATCCCGACGATGAGCGGGACGTTGAGCGTGCCGGACCTGAGCCCGCGCTCCTGCCCGCCGCCGAAGCCGACCGCCGCCAGGCGCGCGCGTGGGCTGCGCGACCGCGCGTAGAGCGCTCCGACGCCTTTGGGGCCATACGCCTTGTGGCCCGACACGCTGGCGAGGTGGACGTTGCTTGCCGCGACATCGACCGGTCCATGCGCCATCAGTTGTGCGAGATCGGTGTGGAACAGGGTGCCCCGCGCCTCGCACAGCGCGCCGATCGCGGCGATCGGCTGCATGGTGCCGACCTCGTTGTTCGCGCCCATCACCGAGACTAGCAGCGTATCGTCGCGCAGGGCGTCGGCCACCTGCCCGGGATCGACCCGGCCGAACTCGTCCACGGGCAGCACTGTCAGCTCGTATCCCTGCCGCGCGAGTTCGCGCATCGGCTCCAGCACCGCTGGATGTTCGACGGCGGTGGTGACGACATGCCGGCGGTCGGGCTGGGCGCGGGCGGAACCGAGGATGGCGATGTTGTTCGCCTCGGTGCAGCTGCCGGTGAACAAGATCTCGTTGTCGCGCGCGCCGAGCGCGCGGGCCATCCTGGAGCGCGCTTCCGCGACCGCTCCCTGAGCCGCGTGGCCATGCGTGTGCTCGACGCTCGATGGATTGCCGAACGTGCCGGTGAAGTAGGGGATCATCGCCTCGACCACGCGGGGATCGGCCGGCGTAGTCGCGTTGTGGTCCAGGTAGATCGGCGATGCGCCGCCGTTCATGTGGCCGCCGCCAGCCGCGCGATGTCGGCGGGCGATTTCGCGCGCACGGACAGCAGGCCCACGCCGCGGTGGATGTGCGCCGCGAAGCGCAGGACGACTTCGTCGTTGGACAGCGGCTGGCCCCGACCCTCGTCCTCCTCGACGAAGCGCACCATCGCACCGAGGATGCCGGTGATCTCGCCGGTCAGGGTGTAGGAGTTGAATTCCTTGCCGCGGTCGTCGGGCGCGCGGATCGCCTCGACGGGCCCTTCCTCGAGCGACATCATCGCGGCGATGCGACAGAGCAGGTTCGGCGTGAGGCCGGTGCGCTGCTGCAGCGAGCGCAGGCGGCTGGTGGCGTCAAGCGACGCGTTAAGTTTGGTGTAGCGCACGGACGTCCTCCCTTCCGTCGTCGAAATATCCCGGCACGACCGAAGTCGATCGCGTCTTGGGATCATAGTCGAGCCGGTATGCGTGGCTCACGCTCGTGCCCAGCTTGCCGAGCAGCGCGTCGTCGATCTCGGTGTCGGTCGACAGCACGATCACCTGGTGGCTCGCCTCGGGGAAGTAGCGCTCGACGAGGGCGGTCCGGTGATCGAGGTCGAGCCGGGCGAGCGGAGTGTCGATGATCATCGGCAGCGGCCGGCCGCTGGTGCGCGCGAGCGCCCAGAGCATCGCGATCGCGTAGACCTGCTTTTCGCCTGCCGACAGGCTGGACTTCGGGATCTCGCGACCCGAATGGTCGATCAGCATCGTCTCGAAGGTGGCGCGGTCGATGCGCGCATCGGCGATGAAGTCGTCCTTGCGCGACAGGTGGTTGAAGCGCGACACGAACGAGCGTTGCAGCTGGACCAGCTTCTGCTCGAGCAGCCGCTCCTCGTATTGCTCGAGTGCGGTGCCGACGCGCTGCGCGAGCGTCGCGCGCCCGTCGGCGGCCTTCGCGTCGTTCTGCGCGCGGGTCAGCTTGTCCAGGGTCCGCTCGGCCGTCAGGCGGCGGAAGTCGAGTTGCCTGAACTCCTCGATCCGCGCGCGGAGCGTGGCTTCGGCCTCCTCGGCGTGCCGCTCCGCGAGCACGAGTTCATTGTTCAGGCTGCTGGCGCCGTGACTGCGGGCGCGCAGAAGGCCTGCCTCGATCGTGGCGAGGCGCTCGGTCTGCGCGTCCAGTTCGGACGCGAGGAACGCCGACTGCGGCGCGACCGTGTCCCGGACCTGACCGACCGCATCGAGCAGGGCGTGGCGGTCCGCGATCGGCAGCGATTTGAGGATGGAT
>Ga0308164_10002489_pt1 | contig 18202 bp, 10 predicted proteins | sample PhyTR2_FD_201031 | JGI IMG/M metagenome (GOLD analysis project Ga0308164, IMG submission 201031) | Phyllosphere microbial communities from UC Gill Tract Community Farm, Albany, California, United States - DLSLT.R2 | ecosystem: Host-associated > Plants > Phyllosphere > Unclassified | place: USA... | reverse complement strand
TGCAGACATTGCGCCACGTTTGATTTCTATATTATTCATGTACGCAAAACTAAATCCCGATGGTCAGCTTCACAATATGTACTTAGTAGGGCGGATACGGATAGACCGTATGTCCAGACATCTTTATGACATCGACCGTATTATGGATACCGAGTACGGTGAACAAGCTATTAAAGATACTGATCTATATAATTCTATCGTTGATCACCGCTCAAAGCTTAACGTGATCCGTGGAATAGATTATAGCAATCATAAGCAGGATAAGATTAGTTTCATTCCTCCAGTAGAAGTAATGAATGAATGGGAAGCAGATTACAAGGCGATGCAAAACGACATGATCTATGGCGAGTCAAGGCCATTTAGGGAAATAATAGCACGATTAACTTCGCTTCAAAAACGCTTCAGACAAATCAAAAAAGAGTAAATTGTTACTAACAAAAGGATACAAGGATATAATAAACTTATATAGGCAAGTAGTAGTAAACCAAAAATAACTCCAGTGGCACCAGATAATGTTAATTTTGATCAAGTGGAAGTCAATCCTCTAATTGATCTGATCACCGAAGCAACCACTCCTGAACCTACCATGCATATTTCCTTATTACTGGGATCTGGGTTTTCCAGGACAGACGGTATGCCGCTGATGAGAGATATTAACCAGCGTTTGGTGAATATGCACAGAGATGATTTTTATCTTTCACAAAGCGGGGAAGCCTATTTTTACAAAGGTGAAGAACCTGTTAAAAACGAGAGAATAACTCGCAGAGACCGGGAGTTCGCAGTCGCCTTCATCCGTTTTTATGTGCAGTCAGAGCTGGAAAATGAACCTGAGCGGTTTGATTATGAAATTTTCTTTGATTATTTCAATGATTTCATGAACAATAAACATAAGAGTGAGGAGATATGCGGGTTTTGCGATCAATTTCTAAACGGGAAGGGAAAGGGTTTCAGCGCGGCGCTGGAACTGGTTTCCAAATTTTTTTAACCTGGGGTTCTATTGCAAGGTTCGATGGTGTAGTACAATTTCAAGGTCTTGGGCCTAGACCGGGATAAGTGCACTTTGGCCGGAATAATAATTAACTTAGTACTTAACAAACCAAGATCAACTACCTCACACAATTCATAAAAAAATCGCCATGCTGCCAAAACCAGGAGAAAAATTTGATATAGAAACTGAGAGCAGAAAACTAAAGGAATTGGTTGGAATTTATGATCCTGATGCATTTATCCGGAATACCGCTCATTTACTCCAATATATAGGTTCTCCGAGGATTGAAGTTTATCCTTTTCAAGGTTTGGATTCACCGCTTCGCCAGCTATATTACCTTACCGCACTGAACCTCAGCTCGGCGCAGGATATGATCACTGAGCCGGAAGTCACTACTGATGATGAATGGAAAACTATCGTGCTACAAACGCTCCGCGCCAAGGCAGGCTATTACGATCTATTCATGCCGAAGGAAGGTGAAGACACCGAGGAATTTCATGACTTCTACAAAGTGGCGATGCCTGTTTTCATGAACTATTATGATACCGGGAAACTCAACTATGAAGAACAGGAAATAGAGCGTATAGAACGCTCTTTTGAACATTTTGAAAAAGAGATTCTGGCTGAATTCGGTATTGGTACTAAGGATATCCTAGCAATTTATGATCACATTGATGAGTGTATAAACGAAAAAATGAACCGTTATTTTCTGGCTAATAAAGACCCTGAGTGCCGTTCATTTTTTGATGAACAAAGGGCAAATAATATACACCCGAATAACATCGTTTATACAGGCCAAAACCAAAACATTATAGAACTGCTTCGCTGGTTCCAAACCCGTGGAGAACTTAAAATCTTGGACAAACAACAACTCTATGACCGTTATGATACTACAAAAGTAAATTGCTTCCTCGAATTGTTTACCGTTAAACGTACTACAAGGGACTTTTTTTATTATACCCAAGTCAATCCGCTCATGCAGCAGCCGATCTACCAGCTAAGTGAAGGCCGTATACTTGTTTTTGAAACAAAACAAATCTTACATGCAGTTTTCTCTGCTATTGAAGACTTCCTGGTCTCAGATGCTAAAAACACCAAAGAACGATATTTTCGCCATAGGGGAAAGTATTTACATAAAAAGACCTCAGAACTGTTTGATCGCTTTTTTAAAGGTGAAGCATTTCTTTACAATGAGTACCGGACAAAACCCGATGGCGATGGACATGATTTACTGGTGCTGTACAAGCGTAATGCAATGATCGTGGAGATCAAAGCTGGTTATGAAGCCAAACCTCATGCTGTACCTAGCAACACCAGGAAGGTTTTTGAAGGTATCTATATCAATTTTAAGCGCAATATCCAGAAAGGGTTCGAACAGGCACAGCGAATTATGGAACTTTTCAAGTTAAAGAATCCGATTAAGATATATGATGAGAATAACAAGCATCTGTATACCATTGATCCGGGCCGGTATGAAAACGTAATAAACATTATTGTTACCCAAGATAAATTCCGCAAACCACAGATCGACCTGAGTCTGATGCTGAAACTAAAACAAGATCATTATATCTATCCATTTTCAATTAGTATCGATGATCTGGAAATCATCCTGCTTACTTTACGAAAACTTAAAAAAAGTCCGGCAGACTTTTTCCGTTTCCTAAATTACAGGGCACAATTACAGGGAAGGCTGGATTGTGACGATGAACTGGAACTCTGGGGGGCATTTATGAATAATTCCAATTTTAGTATCCCCGACAATCCGGATCTTGGATTTAAGACTTTCCCGGAAATGGCACTGTTCTATGATGATGTTTATGCGAAAGGGCTTGGCTTTAAAAAAGAGAAGAACTGGGTCAAAAAGACCAGTGGGAAATATCTCAACTTCGACCCAGGAAAGTTTGTTATGGATCAGAACAGGAAAAAAACAAAATAGACAGTTTAAGAATTGCTGCGTTATTTCTCTGCTAGAATTTCAATAACATAGTTTAAAGTTTGCAAGGGCACAATTTTTTGGCTAAAATTCAACAAAGAACCATCTTCTTTATCCTCAAAATTATAACCAGCAAATACGTCACCGCCCTTGTGTTTTAACGTTTCTATTTTTTCAGTGAGGTAATTTGCCACCTCAGATAATTCACTTCTGAAAATTAACTCGGCACTTCTCTCTATCAATTCAATATAAAAGGTCATTTCATAAATAAGGGGCATTAACGGAAACACGGTCTCCATAGCTAACAAATCTGTTTTAACTGTCCCCCATTTTTGAAATTTTTCCAATAAATGGTCTCTTTTAAATTCCACTGTGAGGGTACCTTGAGCCAGAGTTCGATCATCATTGTATGAAATTAGAAACTGAACGCCTTCTATCGGAATATCCACGTGCTGCGCATAATTTCTGAGTTTGGTAAGAAAGCGATAGGCGAAACTTTGATCATAAAATTTCGACAATTGGCCCTTAAAACCAGCGAAGTCCTCAGAATGCTCCCCTAATTTGCGCACTAAAAAGGTAGTTGTGTGGTCAATAAAAGTTCTCGTTGAACTCAGATAATTTAAGATCAACCGATTAATGTTAATATGAATCTCACGCATCTCACTACTTCTCCCTCCAGCAAAGTTCTGAGATTTATTCAGAAGTACCTTGACTGAATCGTTAAGGTAATCCGTCAGATCCTGCTCGTTCAAAGTCACAAACTCTTTAAGTCTTCTTACAGAATGTAACTCTTCCAACTTCGCTAATGCAGCAGAAAACTCATTAAATTCATTTTCAGAGAGTTCTTCAAGAAACTCAATGGTTAAATTCCCAGTTTCCCTATCTTCATTCTGCACACCCAATTTAAATTCCATAATCTGCTCTTAATGGCTATTCGAAATTATAATCAGATTCCTTATCCAGATAGTTTGGGCCTCTTCCCGGCATCATGCCATAGCTTCCTGTGCGCCTTACAAGTGAAATCACCTGTTCTTCCCTTTCTTCTTCTATTTGATCGACGTAATGCTTATGGATCACAGTATGATACTTGGGTTGAATATGTATAAGAAGAGTTCCAGAATCCTCAAAATCTCTAGCGAGTAGTTTCCAGTTCAATTTCACGTCCGTTGCTTCTTGCATTGAAGGCTCAAGATAAATACTCCCCGTGGAAATCGCTTCTCCTTGTACAAGAATATTCTGCTCGGGTTCAATGTATAACGCCCGATACGTGTTACTGTACTCTTTGACATTATTTGTGAATCCAGGATTGAAGATTTGATTACGACTCTCAGCGCCAACCTGCTTAAAATCCCCATCAAAAACTAACTTTACCTTAAAATCTTCAATTACCTTTTGTCCCGTATTTTTCAATTGAAGACTAAACCAGCAGTTTTGCTGCCACTCAATCTGGGGCATTCTCATATCGCTAGCCTTGTACCGCAAACGGTGGTAATCATCCAATGATTTTTGGAAATCAGAAATATTTAGTTTGGGATCTTTAAAAAGTCTGTTAAAATCCGGTGCTACAACCGGCGGCTCCCTTTGCGTAGTATAACGATTTATTGTCCTTTGGAACTTTGGATGGTAGTCTTTTTCGCTAACCCCACCTGAGAACAGTACAGAAATCGAACTCACTTTATGAAAATTTTCATTTTTTAAATACCAGTCATATACTTTCTGAAATTCAAGTATTTTCCGTTCGAAGAATTCCCAAAAACAAATTTGAATGGTGAAGTTTCCATTCTGCGCATGCTCAAGGCTCTTAATTCGGACGTATTCTTCCAGTTTTTGATCTTTCGGTAATGAGGTAGCGATAATGAGCTTCCTTAAAGCCGGCTTAAAGTTACTTGCATTATCTATTTCAGCTTGGACATCCGAAATCGTCAATCTATTTGGAGAGCCATCAATCAGATTGAGCTTTTTATTTTTGCATTGTATGCCATAAAATGATAGTCCATTGTCTATCAGCCCATAAATATCCACCCCTTGCTGTCCCTGGGAATTATCAGAATTGAACTCAATTTCGTGGGGAATTTGCCAAATTTCACCCCAAAGCTTTAAGCAAAGCGTTTCAAAGTCTTGCCAATTTTTTGGTGGATGAATATTTGTTGGTGCGATCATAAAATAAAAGTCTATCAAAAATAGAAAATAGTTTCCCCGAAATATCAAATGTTAACAAATTCCAAATAAACGAGTGTTCATTGGCAGATAGGCATGATCCCTACATCCCATTTCCTCGGTGATTAAAGTCCTGATAAAATTTCCCTAACTGCTGCCGATAATCCGTCCATATCACTTCTGATCTTGGAAGGATTTTTTTGCTGACCGGATGGACAAAATAATGAGGTTCATTGCCTTTCGGATTTTTTACATTTTCCTCAAAAGTTGAACCATTGATCATATCAGCCCTTAAAAAATCAATCAAGTAATTGATGGATCGCAATGTCCGGTAGAAAACAGCGGATGGTAGGCAATCCAGTGTATACTTGGATTCGCTGTCATAACCCTGTATGATATTTTTGAAATGCTTCATCGTTTCTGGCATCGCCGAAAATATAAGGTCGAGTGTATTGGATTGTTGCTTCTTGGTAATGCCTATATAACGCGAATCCCGTTTCCTATGGATCAACTGCGACCGATATTTCTCTAACTTAATGCGTATGTCGTTGTCAACTTCTCTGATACCTACACTTGACCGGAGCTTGTCCTTATAAAAGTCCCTTGCCTTCTTAGCGAGTGAATCCCAGTCCAATGTCCTATCCTTGTTCTGCTCGAATATATAGGAAATAAAATGACCCAAGTAATCAAATACCGAGCACAGATGAAAGAATAAGCTGTCAACTATAGAACTCAATTCATTATTATACCTATAGATGGTAGGATGTGCTTCCAGTGGTCCACTAAAAGGATACACGTTCAAATCAATAACCGACTTATCTGTTAATCCCTCTATCAGCAACTCGTATTGATGGAATGCCGCAAAAATCCTGTAGATCAAGTTCTCTTGCAGAAAGAACAACTTCGTTGATACATTTTTGTCCAGGCGATGGTCATCATATATACGGGTGATTGCCTCTATTCCGATATTAGTGATTTGGATCAGCCGGTCGATGTTTTCCATATCCGCTTTTTGATCAGGGATATTGATAAAATTGTGAATAGCGCTCATTTTTCAGTTTATGCCTGCTGGTAATTTAGATTTAAATATGTTCTCATGAAATCATACCTAAAGATTATTTCATTTAAAACTTGATTTAAGCGCTCAAATCTGAAATCGAAATCTGCACGATCTTATCAACTGGAACTCCTAAGTTGATCAACGTTTGCATGTGCTGCTCCTTTTCATAGTCTCCGTAATACGATACTTGCCATGACACACCACTATTAGTAACAGCTTTCAATTTCTGGAAATATTTGATATCTACCGCTGACAAAGAGTGTCCGAGTACAATGATTTTTTCAACTTGTGCCAAGGATGAAAAGAACTTTTCCTTTTGAATGATGATATCCTCACAATTCTTGAAAGCAGTGGTATAGTAGTGCAGTATTTCTTGTTTAGCAGAATCAGTTGAAAAATCCCATTCCTCTGCTTTTTGCTCGCGCCAATTTTCAAACTCTTCATCCGTCAACCCTACTGGCGCCTTCTCTTCGGGCTCCACAAAATTTTCAGGATCAGTGCCGTGTCCCAATATTAAAGGGCTGCTTTGACCTGCTTTTTCATGTATATAAGTAATTTTTTCGTCTGGCACATGATAAAAGCATTGTAGAGTCTCTGTATAATTGAAATTGAGATAGTGACCATCTTTTTCAAACTTTAAGGCAGGATTCTTTTGTACTACTGAGTAATCAACTTGCGATATAAACTCAGAAAAAGCATCAATCAGTTCTGTTGTAAGCTGTTTGATGATCAATTCCATCTGAATTTGATATGCATGCCATTGGCTGTCTTTCCATTCTCCAAAACCCGGGCTTGCAGCATAGTCAGAGTTATCGTCAAGCACAGATTGATAATCAAGATCTGCAAGCGCCTCTTCGAACCGTGACCACAAGGCATATTCCTCGTCCGTAACGGCTGGATCTGTAATATCTGGCAAGGCATAATACTGCAGAAGCAGTTCATAAATTTCATTATTTTGTTCTGCTAGAAATCGGGCAAAACTTTGATAACGGGTATCCAGATTATGGTAAATATCAAAGCCATTCCCGATCACGTAGAGCGTTTTCATCATTCAAATAATTAAGTTAATAATCAGCGTATTTAAATGACTAAGATAAAAAATTTTCCGAAATCTTTGAATAAGTAGAAAAACACATGGCATACAGAATTCAAATTAACAGGATTTTTTGAATCTCTTTAAATTAAAATCTTTGAGTAGATTTAAAATTCTGAAAATTATTTGACAGGCGGGTCCGCTAAAGCCCGCCATTGATATACTTAAATCAACGTGACATGAATACCGATGAGGAAATCGAAAATTTAATTGCAGCGTTACCTGATGCCCTACTGCCAAAAATAAAACTGTTACAACCAAATCAGACTGTTAAAATTTACAAGGGAAAATTTGATCTGGTACTCAATAACAAAACGATCACAGTAGATGGTGAAATCAACTTTTCATGGAAACCTGACTCTAGAGTAGTTTTCACCGGCACGACTGCATTTGCTTTGCTATTGTTAAAAAACGAAATTGAGAAAATCAAGATACCAGGCAATGAGGTGGAACATGGATCTTTGCAGATAATCAATACAGCAAATGAACAAATAACCGGTATTATTTCTGCCCCTTTCGTTATCAAATATTCTACAAAGGCAGTTGATCGTATTTACTTTGAACTTCCTAAGTTCAAAGCGGCCTTTTCAAACTGGAAATGGCTTTTAATCTCCGATTTTGTCGGCTCAATTTTGGGGGCTTCGGGTGTCGCGTGAGGCTTTGTTTCCGCTGTTGTGGCTTCTTCACCTTTTTTAGACACCTCGTTTATAGGGTTTCCTGCGACGAATTTTGGAGTTTTGTCGGCTTTAACGGTGTTTACTTTTGCTTGTCCGTTTTCTGTTACTTTAGTTTCCATTGTATTAAAAATTTAAGTTTCCAACCTGCGTACTACCATTCGGCAGGAGCCAGTTCTGGCTTTTTGTTAAGCACCCTCTTCTAATATAGCAGGGATGAACGACAAGGCTTTTGGAAAAAAAATACCTCGGGAGCGCAGCGAGCAGGGAAGATTATTTTTCCAAAACAAGCGGAGCTTGCGGAGCCGCCTTTTAGGGCAGAACTGCTATTCGGAACTTTCTCAACAAACAGCCTCAAACAATTTTTTTACCCAAGAGTTGTCAACAGCTCACAATTTCTTAAAGGAAAGTGCAATTGAGGTAGCGATACCTGGATGAGCAGTGATTTGGGTGAATAACCTTTATAGAGATTAAATTGAGATTGCTTAATTTAGCGATATACCAGACCAATAAAGTGAATAAAGGGCCTTCGGAAATGGTCAATTGTTTAAATAGTTCTCGCTCAAAAATAAAATATGTTAATAAACTGGAATGCACTTCAACCTTATAAAACCAAAAAAGATAAAAGTTTCGAGCAATTATGTTATCAAGTCGCTTACAAATTATATCTGTCTGAAGGCTTATTAACCTCTATTGATGACTCCGGTGGCGGTGATGGTGTCGAATTTTATTTAACACTGCCAAATAATACACAGTATGGTTGGCAGGCTAAATATTATGAAGGGAGCCCTGTCAGACTTACAGTTAGCCGCAAAACAAAGATTAAGGAGTCGCTGAAAAAATCAATTCTCGTACATCCGGAAATGGTTAAGTGGTTTCTGTGTCTGCCTATGGTTCTTACCGTCGGCGAAAATAACTGGATTCAAACAGAACTTAAAAATGAAATCCCAGCATCACGAAACATAGAATTAGTGATTTGGGATGAGGATGTGATACACGAGCTTCTGAACAGACCCAACTTTAATGGCCTTAAACAGGCATTTTTCAATGAATTGGAGCTTTCTTCTACTTGGTTTCGCAGCAGGTTTGATCACCTATCGGTGATCGTAGAGAAGAAATTTGACGAAGATCTTTATACAGAGAACCGTGATTTTTTCTACTGGTATGTAGACCCCATCCTGATCAATACCGATTTTCGCGACAAACGCATTGCTTATTATCCTCGAAAATTACAAGAATTCTATGAGCAGGGAACAAAAGCACTAAAAAAGCTGCAATATACCAATGACTTATTGAGGCCCTTATTCAACCACGCACTGGTAGAATTTGAAAAATTAAATAAGATATACACATCACTCAAACCTGCTTTGGACGAGCGGCTAAACCAGCTCACCGCAAATAGGATATTCGAGACTAAAGAGTCAGATTATGAAGCAGAAATTGAAACTATTCGCGTTGGGCTCTCAGAGTTAAGTGATTACAGACGAGAATGGTATCAGCAAAATATTAATGAAAAAGGGGAAAAAGAACAGAAGGACTTTAAAGAGCAGGTACAAAAATTTTACCCAGTAGAGAGTGCCTATAGTGAGCTCCTGGAAGAATTGAAATATTATGTTTCCCACAGCACCATACCACTGAAATGGCAGGTTTCACATTACCTGGGAAATGCCGGCGACGGAAAAACGAACTTTTGTATCGCACTGGCGCGGATACATTTGGAAAAAGAATTACCAGTAATCTTTATACCTGCCATCAAATTTACCAGCGACCAGCCCATCAGTACGCAGATAATTAACCTGTTGGATATTCATTCAAAATATAGCTTTTCGGATTTTCTGGATACGATGGATGAACTCGGCAAAATTCATAACCTGCGGGTACCCATTATTCTCGATGGCCTTAATGAGGCAATCGATCAGCGCGGGCATTTAAACAATAGATTGAGGCTGGATCTTGACGGCATTGAGAAAGAAATAATGGCCTATCCCAATCTCGTTTTACTGACCACCTGTAGACCAGCATACAAGGAAACGATATGGGGAAAGGTTCATCACGATGATAAACGTTTTCATTCCATGTATGGTTTTACCAGCATTGACGATAAGAAGCGGCTGATAAGGCGATATTTTGAAGTATATAAAATACAAGCGGATCTTTCTTTCTTATCCCTTGAAAAATTCACAAAACCGCTTTACCTGAAGATCTTTTGCGAGGCAGTGAATCCAAAAAGGGAAAGGATTGTTTCTGTAACTCTGGGGTACGATTCCATTTATACAATCTTTGATCAGTTCCTTGAGCGCTGTAATGAGAACATTTATCAGCGTTTAATGGGCTATGGGAAGATCGCTCCACAAGCCAAATATCAAAAATTGGCCAGCGAAGTCCTTCAAAAACTGGGAAAACATTTATGGGAGCATCCTGCACGAGGGCTGGATATGGAAACCATGATGGTTATTGCAGATGGAGCCGTCCCCGCTGACTATCAATATTCTGTAACCAAAGCGTTATTGGACGAAGAATTGTTGCTGATCAGGAACTGGCATGATGGACAAGAAAAAATATATCTGACCTATGATATGTTAGGAGGCTATTTCATTGCCCAGCACCTCATTTGCGAAGGTGTTCTGGATATTAAGGAATTTTTCTCCAAGCGTTCAGATCTGCGGATATTCGGAAATGACCAGGAACAACACCATCCCCTCTATGAAGACATACTTGCCGCACTGCTCAGTCTGCTACCGATAAGAACGGGGAAATTTGTACATGATTTGCTAGGAAAACCACCCTATCAAAGCAAAGAGAAAAAGCACCTTTTTGGCCGCTCGGTAATTACAATGATCATGCTTTCCCCGGTCTTTATACCGAAGGAGCAAATTGACTTAATCATCAAACTTTCTGACCGAATAGAGAATCTGAAACAGCTTTTGAGCAGTTCAGAAGATGTGAGGTTTGTGTCGGATCATCCCTTTAATTTTGCCTTCTGGAGCCCTATTCTCATAGCATTACCAATGAATATCAGGGATGCGCACTGGTCAGAGTATTTGAGAGGTCTGAACGAAGATCAGCTGGAGGATATTGTCACCGAGTTTAAATCAATCCATGAATTGGAATCTCATACCGAAGAACAGTTGAAGAAAATGGATCTGGTTGCAACATTTCTAATCTGGACTTTAACCTCTACAGTACACAAACTAAAGGAACAAGCAACAAACGGCTTGTTTGAATTTGCCGTAAGATATCCGGAATTGTTTTTTGACAAGTATAAATATGCCGCAAGCATCAACGACCCAACGGTCTTTGAATGGATGAGCAGTGTAATGTATAATGCATTAACTACATTGACCAAAACAACTTCGGTGATAGGTAACGAACTAATCAAGGATGTTTACAATTTCATAACGGATTCGGTTTTAAAACCAGAAGGAATACATGCTACTAACCACCTAATAACAAGAAACTACAACTATAGCATTATCCGCCTTCTGGAACGACGTTGTAGCAGTGCCCTATTGCGTAACGATTCAGAAGCCATCAAGTCTAACTTTATAAATCTCGGTGTCACAATTTGGCAGGAAGAATTGGACAAAAATGAAGGAGATTATATGGATGGCAATTCCCTGGTAGACTATTATTTCAACAAAAATAAGATGCCCCAAATAATGGTCGGAAAAGGTAATGAATACAATAGAACTCCAGAATATAAAGCTACACAGGCAAAACTAAGGTGGCGTGCCTACCAAATAGGTTACGATTTTCAGCTATTCGGTGAGGTAGATAAACAGATTGCAAGATTTAGCAGGTTTGGCGAGGAACATCAGCAAACCAACCGTTATGCAGACAAATACATTGAAATTGCACATTTGGAGTATTGTGGATATCTAGACAGCCTTGGCCAATTTAAGAGTCATGAAGATGTAGGCTATCTTAGGGCATTCAAACTAAAACATGATCCTGATCTACTCTTAGAGGAACCTGACCCTGCTGAGCGCACAAGATACGTTACAAAAAATTTCATTGATAGTAAAATATCTTTAAAAAAATGGTGTGCCGACGCAACCGTGCCTGATGTCGCTGAATACCTGACAAGCAGCGGTCTAGGAATACGGACAGGTGATTTTATTCTATTAAATGGTGAAATTAGCGAGATCGATCAAAATAATGAAAGACAGTTTTTTATACTTATGGATGTGATCTTTGTTAAGAACAGAGACCTTGATAAGGCACGGACTGCGCTCTTTCACCCTACTGCCATTGGTCGTGGCCCTGAACATAAGCCTACCATACGCCACGTTCATAAAAATGAGATCCCGGATGCAGATACTATTCCCCAGAATGATTTCACCACATGGTCATATTCTTTAGAAGAAGAAATGGTTGACATTACTTATTCTACTATAGCGATGTATAAGAATGGAAAAAAACTAACGGAAAAACAAGCTGATAAAATGTGGGATCTCGTACTTAAAGGATGCGATTACATGACCACGCCACGCACAATGCAATCTGGTATACCAAGACCAATTATTCGTTTTACCAGCAAAGGAGACGCACTTAATGACTATCTCACAGCTTTTGCGAATTTGGGAATAATCTTAAAAACTGAGGAATATACGATTAAAGAAAGTCGCGGGATTGATTTGGATCTTGATATCTTCATCCCTGTCGTAGATATTGAAAGTGAATATTTTGTATGTAAAAATATCATTGACGCAGCGGGTTTGAGAACGAAAGTCGGATCAACTGACCTTTACGATACACAGGGGAAATTGGCCGCATTTACACATACGGCAAGAGTAAAATACCGGGATGGTGAGTCATTTACCTACCTGGATAAAACTATACTAAAGAATTACCTCAATCAGCATGATTTATCGATGTTTTGGATGATCTGGGGAGAGCGGGACTATTATCCAGAAGATGGAGATTGGGATAAAAAGCCAAAATCAATGCCTGAACGTTCCTGGACTAAATTTTACAAAGCCATAGAATTTAAATGACCAGAACTTGTCGGCATGTACGCTTTAGCGTATATTTGAAATTAGAATTCCACCTTATGGTTCCCACAGTGGTTCGGGCCGTTTATGGAGAAAGATGAAAAAGTTCTTATACTTTGTTTTTTTATTAATGATACTAACGCTGAATGTTTTTCACACCAGGGAGTCGTTTAATCACCTCACCCAGAATTATCAAGAGAACTATTCACGTACACATCACCAAAAAAAGGAGGCCATCATGGAAACAAATAATAAACTTTCCCAAAACCAAACAAAGCTAAACCCAGTACAGACTTCAGCCCATAGCGGTTACCATTCTTAAATAAAAGCCTGCCGATCTTTATTTGGCAGGCTTAACCGCAAAACAGTTATTTTTTGTTATCGAATTTTTTCGGATGTTTTAGCAATAACAGGATAGCGAATTACAAAGCCAGTTCGTTCTCCTGTTCCTGGTTTTTGGACTTGTCCTTGCCTTTGTTCTTATCCAAAAGCTGGCTCAACTGCTGTTCCTTTTTATAGTCTTCACGGATTGCCGGTTTGCCATTGGTGGTTGCGTTGAATTTTATTATATGCCACGGAGCCAAAATTTGAAGTTTCAGAAATAGTCCGCTAATTGCTTCTGTAAGTAAGAAAACCACATTTTGCTCATAACAACGCGGTAGGCTGGAAGACTCATAACCTTTTAGTTGATGGTTCGAGCGTTACCCTTAACATGCAGTATCATCGCGGATTTTAAGATAATGCTTTAAAGCATCTACCTTGAACAACGTTTTGTAAATATCAAGCTACGGAAAAATGATGTTACTGCTTAAATAACTCATATTTATTCAGAATACAATAATTGTCTAGAAAAAAATCAATTTGCATTGTGAAAAAATTCATTCGTGAAATAATCATCAAATTTTTTTATTGGGTCGGAACCATCTAATTTCTATAAATACATTATGAGATATGATTTAAACCACTTTTTAAGTTTCTAAATGTGTATCTTGTAATGCAGCAAAGCTCAAGAACGTAGACTTTAGCTGCGGCAAGTTGTTTGACACGTATTAACCTGCGATTTAGATGAAAACCATACTGGTTACAAATACGTCACAGAGAGATTTTAAAGAAGTTGTAATTATCTGTTAAGTAGATGATTACGTAGGAAAATATCGCTCTGATTATCTGACTGTTAATCAGAGGGTCGCTGGTTCGAGCCCAGCAGAGGGAGCAGATTAAAAACCCCGTTTTTCTTTGAGAAATGGGGTTTTTTTGTACATATACCCATCTCCATTACCTCTTTATCGTAAAGTTGTATCCAACCTTTCTATCAAGTAAAGCAGGGAAACTTGATGAACTCCCCAAAAATTCTTTACAGTTTTTCATTTTTAAACTTAAATTATGGCAAGGGTCTATTCAAAAATTTTCGAACACCACTGTAAAAAGAAAGGTACAACTTTCAATGTCAAAATTGCAGTGTATCCCGTTCTCAATCACATTATTGATTATTTTGGCCGGGAATACATATCTGCCAATGAAATCACGAAAGAGATGCCTAAGGCTTTTGATTTGCATCTTCGCAAACCCAGGAAACTAATGCGGCTTAGTTTCTACTTTTTACTTCATTAGGATTGTTAATATATCCGTAGATAAACGAATAACGATCGTTTATCTTGTTGATATTTTACAATGAATATTCTTAAAAGGAACGAATAAAAAAGTTCCGAGTGAAAAATTATTGGCGAAGTTGATGGAAAAGCCTTTCCTGACAAATTCAGATGCAACAATTATATTCAACTGTTGCAGAAAAACAATTCTCCGATGGCGGAAGGGCGGTAAGCTTTCTCATATCCTCATAGGTGGAAGGATAGTACGTTACATGTGGTGTGATATCCTTGAGTCTCTTAACTTCCAGCTAAAGGAAAAAAATATGCCAAATCAGACACGGTCGAAATCCTTTAAAAGACGTTAGAATGAAGTCCCTTCTGATAGTTCCAGCTTGCGAAGTTGAGACGATTAGACAAAACCTTGAACAAATAATACCATTCTCATTCGGTTATTTTGGGTTTATACAAACCTAAATAACCGAATGACACAATCTTACCCCATATCCAGGAACGTGTTTAACTATTTGTCCAGTTTTATGCTGAGTCAGATTCTTTTTTAAGAAAGGAGGAATACTAAATCGTTTAATCCACTAAGAGATACAGTCAACATCTAAGAGGATGTTAATATCCGTTACCAATCTCTGCTCTACTATCCCTTTATCAACCAAATATAACCCAATTGTATGTACAAAATATTTACGCTTTTTAAACACGGCAGTAACCTGAAATATTTAAATAAAGGCCTGTCTGTGCCTTTGTTGATTTCAGGTTCGATGCTGACTATGCTCTTGCCGGCCGACGCCTGGTCAAAAGAAGCTTATCCCAAAATGGGCATACTGGACAGGATGTCACTAAAAGATAGCCTGGTTTCTATTCCAAATCCCTTTATTTATCAACTTGAGGTAAACGGTAAAGTCACCGATGCCAAAGGATCACCTATCCCCGGTGTTTCGGTCAAAATAAAAGACACCAGTATTGCTACTGTCACCAATGCAAACGGTGAATACCGCATCAGGGTACCAAATAACGCTGCTAAACTGATCTTTAGTTACACCGGATTTTCAACGCAGGAAAGGGATCTGGGCAGTGGCACAGTCCTGAATATTGTGCTCGCCGAGGAAAATAAGAATTTAACAGAGGTAGTTGTTGTAGGTTACGGTCAGCAACGAAAAGCAACGGTAACGGGCTCAATTGCAAGGGCCAACCTCGAGTCTTTCCGTGATGCGCCAAATACCAATATCGCACAATCCTTGCAGGGTGCAGTAGCGGGTTTGAACGTTGGACCGGTATCCGGTGCCGGAAATACACCTACAATAAGGGTAAGGGGGCAAAATACCTTAAGTGGAAACCAAAATGCCCTGATCATTCTGGACGGTATTCAGTATAATGGAAATCTTTCAGCCATTAATCCAGATGATATTGAGTCCATCGATGTGCTGAAAGATGCAAGTTCAACAGCGGTTTATGGTGCCCAGGCCGCAAATGGGGTATTGTTGGTGACCAGTCGTAAAGGTAAAGGCGAACCGCGGATTAATTTTACTACATCCTATGCCACGCAGACTCCGACTGCTGATTTACGCCCCATGACACGCGACGAACAGTTAGCATACATGACGGCACTTGATCTGACAAAATCATATACCAATCCTGCCTATGTGCAGCCGCCGATTACGGTAATAGCTGATGGTGGTATAAAAAATGCGGCGGGATTGCTACCCAATGATTTCAACTGGTATGATGCCGGAACAAATAGAGGATACATAAACGACTATGGCCTCAGCGTATCAGGGGGTGCAGAAAAAGTGAACTATCTGATCTCAGCTAATTTTACAAACCAGTCAGGTTTCATCATCAATGATAAGTTCAAACGCAAGAGCGGAAGGGCAAATCTGGAAGGGAAAGTGACCGACTGGTTAACGGTGGGTGTGCAAACATTCGCTGCATTTAACAATGAAGATGGAGCTGAACCTGATAAAACCACGCTTTTCAGGACATCACCGCTGTTGGTGCCTAATGATGCCAGCGGAAACCTTATTGTACAGCCTTACAGTACTTCGCAGGATATCAATCCTTTTAGTACTTCCAATATTGATAATTTTGACAGGCACAATTTTTACTTTGCCAACCTGTATTCACAGGTCAACTTCCCTTTCCTGGAAGGATTATCCTACCGCATTAATTTTGGTAATAACGGGCGTACTGATAATGTCTATATCGCTAATCCCTATGGCGCCAGCCAAACGGGCAGTGTATCAAAATTTGTAGAACAATATTATGATTATACATTAGATAATATTCTGACTTATAACCGTAAAATCAATAAACATGGAATTACCGGTACATTACTGTATGGGGCCATCGAGCGCAGGGACGAGTTCACCCAGGCAAATGCCACGGGTTTTAGCCGCTTAACATTAGGCTATAATAATATTGGTCTGGGTGCAGTGCAAACAGTGAGCTCTGGCGGTTACCGGGAGAGCCTGAACTATCAGATGGCACGTGTAAACTATACATTTGACGATAAATATATTTTTACGGGTACGGTCAGGCGCGATGGGTTTTCGGCCTTTGCCGCAAATAATAAATATGCGGTATTTCCTTCAGCATCCTTAGGCTGGATCGTATCAGATGAGTCTTTTTTCAAAATACCAGCGGTGCAGTACCTGAAAATACGGGCAGGATATGGTATCAGCGGTAATCAGGTTGGACGGTACAGGTCTCTGGACCAGGTGCGCGCCAGCGGGTATACCTATCTTTTTGGGGATGGCAATTCCAATACGCTGTTTGGACAGCGTTTATCTAACTTGGGGAACCCCAATTTGCGCTGGGAGAAAACCCGTGAAGTTAACCTTGGTGCCGACTTCACCTTATTTAAAGGACGGCTTACCGGTGCACTTGATGTGTATTCCCGCAAAACCAAAGATTTACTGTTCAATGTGAACATTCCAAATGTAACTGGCTTTGAGACCATCACCAGCAATATAGGCGCGGTGTCTAACAAAGGTATTGAGCTTACATTGACTTCTACCAACATTAACAGCGGCGGTTTCAAATGGAATACCACATTCAATTTCTCGAGGAATGTGAACAAGATCACCGAGCTGCTTGGCAATGGCGATCTGATCAACAGCAACCTGTTCATCGGCCATTCCATCAATAGTATTTATGATTACAAAAGTAACGGCATTTATAACGTAGGTGAAACTATCCCGGCAGGTTATTATCCCGGAACACGCAGGGTTGTAGATACGAATAATGATGGGGTGGTTAACACGCTTGACCGTGTAATTATAGGTTCCCAGGATCCAAAATTCCGGTTCAGTGTACTCAATTCATTTGATTATAAAAGTTTCACCCTCAGTTTCTTTGTTAACTCAATCCAGGGCGGCAGCAATGGCTATCTCGGGAGTAATACACTGTCACTTATTCTCAATGATAACAATATGAGATACAACAATATTGCCGGAATTGACTGGTGGTCGCCTTCTAACCCTAACGGAGAATATCCAAGGTCGCAGGTTTCTCCAACTTTTAATCCGGGATATTATAAGTCGCGCAGCTTTGTGAGGCTGCAGGATATCACTTTAAATTATAAATTCCCGCAGCCACTACTTAAAACATTGCATATAAAGAATTTAACTGTGTTTGTCAGCGGCAAAAATTTGGTCACCTGGACAAACTGGAAAGGCTGGGATCCCGAACTTTCTAACGACA
>Ga0308164_10002487_pt1 | contig 18220 bp, 30 predicted proteins | sample PhyTR2_FD_201031 | JGI IMG/M metagenome (GOLD analysis project Ga0308164, IMG submission 201031) | Phyllosphere microbial communities from UC Gill Tract Community Farm, Albany, California, United States - DLSLT.R2 | ecosystem: Host-associated > Plants > Phyllosphere > Unclassified | place: USA... | reverse complement strand
TGCCAGTCGAGTCTGCGTAGCGCTCGACGAACTCGACGGCCAGCGCCGCAGCGGCCAGCTGGGCGGCCTGTGCGTCGATCACATCCTGCTGCTCGGCGGCCAGACGCAGGGCCGCGGCGAACGATTGAGGCACCGCTGACGCTGGCGCCAGCGCCTCCAGCTCCTGCCAGCGGTCTACCAGGCGCGCGGTGAACTCTGGCGACAACTGCGCCACGACCACGTAAGAGTCGCGCTTGCCGATCCGGTACTGGCCAATGGTGCGCGGGCCCCGGCCGTCGTTCGTGACTTCCTCATTTTGAGGGAGTGTGATCGCGCCGCGCGCCGCCAGCGTTTCAATTGTCCGCAGCACGTTGTCGTGCCGCTTCTCCACCAGGTCGGCAATCTCACGGCTCGACATGGTCACGTCATTGCCGGCAGTAGTTTGTAAATTCAGCATGCTTCCCATGTTGCTTCCTCTCTATCTGTTGGTGCAATCGACACGGCTTCGGTATCTACGAGCATGGCAATGCATTCGGCCAGCAGCGACAGTTGGGTGCCGTAGCGCGCCTCAAATCGCGCCTTGTATGGATGGACGGCGATCAGTGTCGGGTTCGTGCCGGTGCCGTCCTGGTGGTGACCAGCGCACAGCGGCAGAACCAGCAGGTGCGCACCCGGCTTCGTGCGGCCGTCGATGTGGTGCACGCTGACGTTAGGATTGCTCCAGCCGTCGTGACGGCATGCCACGCAGCCCAGGTCGGCGATCGCGCTCATGAACCGCGCTTCGTCGGCGGTCGGCGGGCGTCCCTTCATTCCGCGCGAGGCCATAGGCTTCGGCATCTTCGACAGCCTCGGCTCTCGGGCCCGTGCCTTCGTCTGCACCGCGGCGACGCGCAGCAGGCCAGCGCCAGCTGCGGGTGTCTCGAAGCCGATACCGCGCGCCATCGGCTTGCCCTGCTTAAGGGTGCCAGTGCGGGCGATGGGGGCGGTGCGGATCATGCGGCCTCCATTGCGTACGCTTCACAGCTCTCACCGCATCCGCCGACGTCCAGATCAAGATTGAACTGGCGCGCTTCGTGTGACCGCACCTCGCGCACGGGGATCATCGGTTTGTACCCAAGCGCTCGGGCCTGCGCGAACATGTCGTCGGTCGAGCGGCGCCCACGGAAGAACACGCGCTTCTGGCCGTCCGGCGATGGGTTTCCGTAGTGCGGTGCGCCATGCCAGCCGTACAGAGCTTCCATGCGACGATTGAAGTCGTAAGACTCGGGCTGCTCGGCGATCAGGCGGAAGTGCTTCTTGTCCGACTTCTTCCAGCACGTCTTGCAGTTGCCCTCGTGGTCTTCAAGGCCCAGGTCGAACGGCTGGTCTTCCCAGAACGTGGCAACGTCCTGCTTGTCGAGCGGCCACATGTCGATGAGCGGGTAGATGATCCGCTGCTTGGCTGCATTCGCGGCGTTGACGCGACGGCGCTCGTCCATTCGGATGCCGACTGCGGTTTGATAACCGACCCAGCCGATCGAGCGCATGTACGAACTCATCGCATTCAGCTTCAACTCGCGGTTGCATGGCTCGAAGTGATCGTTCGGGATGCCATAGACCTTGATCATTTCCTCGAACACCTCGCCGTTGCGCGCTGCGGTCTCGAACGTCACGACGCGATGCGTGGTGCCCTGGCCGAAGACCGGGTTGATCACTGCCTCAAGCCAGACGACTCCGAGTCCCCATTCCCGGTTGCACCGGTCGACGAACTGCAGGGTGCGCTCGTCTTCCAGGCTGGTATTGGCGAAGACGAACGCCAGCTCGTACTGCTTGGACAACTTCTCCTTGGCCAGCTTCGCCATAAGCGCGCTCGTGCGGCCGCCGCTGAAACTGATTTTCAGGCGTGGCTTCATGCTTTCTCCAATTCTTCTTGGTGTGCCTGCTGCTGCGCCACATACCGCGCACGCGGTGCCCGGTCTTTTGCCTCTTTGAACAGCGGGCACAGGTGATAGTCCCAAGGCTTTTCCTGCTCGTGGCCGATGCACAAGCCGTGGCCGGCCGGCAGGTCAGCGCGCAATGTCGCCTTGAAGCGCTCGCAGAAGGCGCAGGGGTCGTGGGCGGTGGTCATGCGTGCTCCCATTCAGCAGATAGAGCACTGCCAAGCCACTTTGATAAGCTGACCTGACACTGAACCGCTTCGGTCATTCTTTCTGACAACCGCCGGTTAAAGGGCTTATAGTGTTGGTTAACAATTTCGTATGGGAAATGACAATGAGTAAATTCACACCCGGCGAATCTGTCAATCCTTGGGATGAAGGCGACTATCGAATCTACGGCTTGGCAGTGGTTGTGCCCGGCAATGGGTACCGGCCCGCTTATTTGATCGAACGCGTTCGAGGCATCGCTAACCCGCCGAAGAAAGCCGCCCGCCTGCAAGAAGTCGATGTGCATCCTTGCGCCACAGCGGAACTCGCGAGACTGATGGGCGTCTCGCATGGAGTCCAGCGAGTTCGTGAGCGCGATCGCCTGGAGGCTTGACGTCAGCATGCTGCCACCCGCTTGAACTCGACCACCCACACCCATGGGTTGGCATCCCAGCTACCGGTACCGTTAATCGATTCCCAGAGCGCAGCATACGTTGGCGCCCCATCCTCGAAGCTGCGCCCCATTCGCTTCGCCAGATGGATGATGGCCAGGTCGTCCAGCGCTCCGTCCACCGCTTCGATGCCCTCAGCCCAGCAGTCAGCCTCGCTGATGTCCTGCAGTCGCTCGACGCGCACCGACACGATCTCGAGCAGGATGCGACTGGCCCAGCGAGGCATGTGGATGCTTGGGCGCCACGGCTCGCTGTCAGGCGCCTGGGTTGCCGAGTACTCGACGCGCCGGCAGTGCTCGCGATCGGGCACGTACCGGGCGACACCGTGCTCGACAGGCTGGCCTGGCGGGTTAATCTGGACCACGCCGCGCCACGTTTCGCGGACCCACAGGCGGTCGCCGGGCTGGCCGTAGGGACAGCGCGCTTCGTGCTGCACACCCAAGGTCAAGTTTCCCGCCCACCAGGTAAAGATGCTTTCGTGCTCCTTCACGTGATTATGTGCGCGGTCCTCGCGCGGCTGCGGCTTCACGATTCGCCGCGTCTGCGTCTTGCTACCGTCGAGTAGCGCGCGCACCATGGCACCGCTGAATAGGATTGGGCGCTCTTTCATGCGGCCTCCAGCATGGCAATCGACATGACCTTATTCGGGGCGCCGTCCCAGCCGCGCACCTCGTCGGCCGTGAACTTGCCGGCTTGAGACTGGTCGGCCGTGTAACCGCAGAAGCCCGCACGGTGATAGAGCTGATGCTCGTCATGCCAGACGTTGAACAGCTGCTGGTCGCCTGGGAACAGAATGTCGCGCAGCTGCGCAGCACGTTCAAACTTCATCGTCTTTACGGCGGTGGCCAGATCCGCCTCCAATCGCTTGCGGCGGCGGTCGGCATTGCGTTTGACGCGAAGATTATCCGGCCGGCGCGCGTAAATCTCGAAGCTCGCTACGTTGCGAGCGTCATAGCGACCGGTGATCACCCACCACATATTGTTGATGTTGTAGAACGCGGTACCGGTGCAGATGCGTCCTTTATAGTCCGCAAACCAGACACGGGCGCCATGCTTGACGATCGAGCCGTCGGCAGAACGGTTGTTCCCGCAGCTGTCCTCTCCTGAACGCCGGTCAAGTTCCTTGCCGTAGTGCCAGCACGCGCGCACGCCCGCTTGGATGTAGTCAAGTGCGGTCAGGCCAGTCGGCCCCCGTTTGGCATTAGGCTGCTTAAACAGGTACTCGGTGAACACGTTGCACAGGTAGTCGCGAATCCGCCGGCGCGTCCGCTCCATCTCGAGGCGCATGACATATGGCATATGGCCCTCCAGATCGCTCTGGTAGCGCCCGTCATGATCTGGTCGATCGGGCGCGTTCACGCTCTGGAACATCTTGAGCGAGATGGTACGGCCACTAATTTCCAGATCCGCTTTCAAATCACCCTTGGTGCAGAACCTCCGGCGCTCAGCGGCCCAGCGCGCCACAGTGCCACCATAGTGCTTGACGTCGTGCTGGTCTACTGCCGGCATCGTGCAGGTCCAGCCAAGCCGATTCATGGTCTGGAGGATGCGCGCGAACACTTGCCGCTTAAACAGACGCTCCCATTCTTTCTCTGCTGGGTAGCCACCCGCTGCGCGAACGGCGCTGATGCCCTCTTCCCAGATTGAAATGCTGGCGTCGCCGAAGTTGACCGTACCGGTCCGGTCGATACGAGTGCTCATGCCCCACCCCCACCAACCGTTTTGACCGAGGTCTCGCTACGCACCGACCACGCAGGTATGTCCTGGCGCAGGCCACGACGGTCAGGGATGTACTTCTTGCTCAGCGCCGGGCGCGCAAAGACGTCCGAATGGCGTGGCGCCGCGACCTGGCCAACGTGCTTGACATGCACGATGCCGGCCAGCCGGTCGTAGGAGATGCGGGCGTACAGGCTGACGGCGATGCGCCCATCCTGCTGCACCGTCAGCCAGCCGGTGCGCAGCGCGCGCTGCAGTGCGTCGCCCTTGAGCTTCGCTTGACCGATGGCATCCAGTGCGGCCTCGAGGTCTTGCTCCTTCATCGGGCCATGTTTGTACAGGTGCTCGCCTGCGGCAAAGGCCGCGGTGCCGCGCGTCGGCTGGCGGTAGTTACTATGCTCAGTCATGCCCGCACTCCCGGGTCGCGTGCGCCGAACAGCGCCGCCACCAGGGGGTCGCGCGCGGGCGCCGCCGAGTGGAGGCGCACCGAGTAGTGCACGTCGTCTTCCATGATATGTACGAGGCGGCCGGCACCAATCTTGGCTATGTCGCTCGGGCGCTTCGGGACGCCGGTGGGCCGCGCGACTGGTGCAGTAGCCAGTTGAGCAAGATAGGCCTGGGCCTGTTCGGTCGTGATCGCGAGGAAACACACCGATTCACTGTCGACGCGCGCGGTCGTGATGCGGCTGCCGAGATCGACCAGGTACTTGCGCACGCCAGACGGGCCCATCTGCAGCAGGTTTCCGATCTCGTCGCGCCGCAATGGGCGGATCATAAGTTCAGCCACCAGGCGGCGCAGGTTGTCGATGCGCGCGGCGGTTTGGCCAGGGGTGACGTAGCTGGCGCGTGTCATGCTGCGCTCCTAGATTGGTCGGCAGCGGCGTCGACTGCGGCATGGAGTTCAGATACCCACTCCGGAGTGGCCGCTTTGAGAACGTCATCGCGCATTGGCATGAGCACGGCCACAAATTCGGGCTCGACCGGAAGACGAACTACCGCGCACGAGTTTGCGTCGCCGTTGACATTGAAGAACTGCATTCCGCTGTAACTTCCCCTGCTCCGCTTTGCGATCGTCAACGCGGCTTTCTCAACCGGCGCCAGCACCGCGGCGCTGTATGTTCCGATGAGTCCAGGCTGCAGCGATTCCAGCTTAGGAATTACGCGCTCATAGTGAGGGAAGTTGCCTTCGATTTCCGGCGCACCGGCCTGGATGTAGACTTCGCGGCCCGCGTTGTCGACGACGGCAAGACGATCGCCGATCATGACGATCTCGCGATCATCACTGAGGCCGGCTGCGCAGGCTTGCTGCATACGTGTGTCGAAGCGAAGAATGACTTCGTGCTCACATGTCGCGCGGGGATCACGGATAGCGGCCAAGGCGTGGCCATTCGTCGCAACGATGATGGCGCCGCCACCCTTATGCGGGCGTACGTTGATGCCGTTCAGGTAGTAACGGATATCAGCCTTGGCCATGAAAGGCACAATCAGCGGCAGCAGCTTCGCCGCAAGGCGCAGGTTAGCGTGTTTGTTTTCGCTCATTGCTCACCACCGATCACGGCGCGAGCGGCCGCATTCAAATCAGAATCGGTGAGCACGATGCGGCTGGTCGTGGTGACGTACACGACGTCGCCGGCGCGCAGCCAGTCGTTGTCGATCACGAGCTCGACCAGCGTCTGGGCGTCGGTTTCGACCTGGTTGACCGAGTACCCTTGCAAAGGTGCGAAGCGCGCAGTCGAAGACTGCTCTTCACCGGCGTGCACCGGCGTAATATTTGATTGTGCTAACATGCGTTCTCCAAGTAGTTGCTTCATCAAAGCCCGGTTGCAGCCGGGCTTTTTCGTTTCGTGCCTCTCAGCAAACATCCGCTGGGGGCCCTCTTTACTGCGCCAATTCGCGAATCTCTTTCACCGGTACGCCCAGGTGCTCGTGGATGCTCAAGATCGTCGACGGGCCCAAGGCCGATCCGGCGCGCATCTTGCTGATTTGCGCTGGCGAGACTTCCAACTCACGCGCCAACGCCGCGTCGCTCTTGATCTGGAAGCGCTCGCGCAGCGTGTCCAGAAGCTTTGGTACGTTCGTCAATTCCGCTCCCTAATGTGATATTGGTGACGGCGCCATCCCGCCGCCTGGGTGCTACTTACGTCGACTAAGCGCTCGCCCGGGCCAGCGCCTGGCGGGCAGTGATCTTCGCTTTCAGGTCCGCGGCAGCGGCTTCATACGCCTGCGCCGCCTCGACGAGTTCCGTATGGGCAGCGAGCAGCTCGGCATCGCTGGCGTCCGGCGACACGGTGAGCAGCGCCATCTTTGCTTCGGCGCCCTCTTTCGTAATGCTGAGGAGGTGTTTGATTGCGTCGAAGCCGACCTCGACGATCTGACCGGCATGCCGAACTTCGACGCCGAGCGGGCACAGGATCTGGTTCAGCACGTGTACGCGGCAGTCCATCGGCAGCGCGGCGAGAATCGACGGAACCATGTTTGCCGGCAGCTTCGCTTCTTGTTCGTCGTCCCCGCCGAACCAGCGATACAGCTTCTGGGCTGCGCTCTTAGCCCGGGTATAGGCGTCCTTGCTAGTCGAGTCGAAAGTGATTCCCGTTGCGCGGTCAGCGGCAATGCGCTCGTGCGCTTCGGTCACGTGGATGGCAACCGTCTCGCGGCTCATCTGGCCGGAGTTGCGCCACGTCTCTACTGCCACACGGAGCAGCTCGACCAGTGATTGTTTTTGAGGACCCATCTTCATGACTTTTTCCGTTTAGAAAGCTAATCTGACAACACTTAATAGGAGATCGACTTCATGACCGCACTACCCGCCCAGATGTCCTACCGCAGGCTGCACGCTGTCGATCAGGCCGAGTCTGGCAAGGCGTCAGTCGATCTCCTCGACCCACTCAAAGCCCCTGATGACTGCGTGCGGATATACGCCCAGTCCGCATCAGGCAACAGGTCCTCGCAACGAACTGCTCCGCTAGATTCGCGCTCGAGCAGGATGCATAGCTCGGCACGAAACGATTGGTGGCGACTAGCAGCCTTCCGTAGATATCCCTCGCTCGTCCTGCAGGCCGAGACGAATGCTGCGCGCTCGTCCTTTGCCAAGGAATTGAGGTACTTAAGCAATTTGTCCATAGGCATAATTTACCCGCAGGTAAAGTCTAAGTCAATACCTGCAGGTCATTTACCTGCAAGTAAATTGCTGATTGAATGCCGCATGGACAAATTTGAAATACGCAGGCTTAACTTGCTCGCTCTTTTACGCACCCATTGCGGTGGGAAGGCAGCGACGCTGGCCGACAAGATCGGGCGATCGGCGTCCTATGTGTCGCGGATGTTGTACGTCGATGGCAAAGTTGGGAAGAAGCGGATCGGCGAGGACATGCGCGATGTCATCGAGGACGCGCTGGCACTACCAAAGGGGCAGCTGGACAATGAAATCCTTGCAGTCAACGAGCGCAACGGTGTAGTGCCTTTGGAGGCTGCGGCACTCGCCAATGCAGCCCAGACGCCACTCTCGACGGAAGACGCTATTAAGCTATGGCCGGGCGCTATACAAGTTCGCGTAGTTGATGGCGACGATCCTGCCTTGACCCATATTCCGAAGGTGAGGTTGCGCCTCTCCGCCGGCATAAGTGGCTTTCAAGCGGAGCCGGAGCGTTTCGACGGATCCACCACTACGGTCCCGACTGACTGGATAGAGCGCAACGGATTCAACCGCGAGCATCTAATCGCCATCCGTGTAAAAGGCGAGAGCATGGAACCTACGCTCTACGAGGATGACTTAGTCATCGTCAACCTGGCTGACACGCGACCGTCCGACGGCAACGTCTACGCTATCAACTATGAGGGTGAGCCATTGGTGAAGCGCCTAACACGTGATGCAGGCCAATGGTGGCTGACCTCAGACCACACGGACCAGCGCAAGTTTTATCGGAGGGTGTGCCAGGGGAGCGACTGCATGATCGTCGGTCGGGTAGTTCGGAAGGAAAGCGAAAGGCTGTAATGCAGTACGCGGTTTTACGAGTGCGCGGAGTGCGCACGGTTGTCGGGCTCGTGGAGCGGTGGCAGTTGGGCGGCCGGCATGCGCCAGATCTGGTCGATAAATTGCAGCAGCAATTTGCGCTTCCAGCAGTGCTAGTGGCTTGCGATGACTCGACATGGCGCACTGCCCGCGCTTACGCGGCGAATGACTCGGAACGGCCGCTGTTCGAGCTGCTCGCGGACGCGGCTGACATTGAGTGGCAAGAGTTCCACGGGACTGACTGCCAACGCCTGGCCCAGTGAGTATTGGCGAGATTCCGGCACTGATAGCTCAGCTATACTCCCGCGAGCGAAACGGCACGCATAGATGCTGAAAACAGGAACATAGATGGCCCTCCAGCCTTGCACCGAATGCGCCGCCCAGCTCAGCGACATGGCATCCGCTTGCCCTCGATGTGGAGCGCCACAGGATAAAACCGTGAAAACCAAGCTGTGGCTTTGGATACCTCTCGGACTTATAGTTGCCTTCATTGCCTTCGTCGTAATTGTCGGATTGAGCCCCGAGGCAAAGCAACAGCAGGACGAGCGCCTAGCGATTGATCAATGCCAAAAGAGTCAGATCGATCCCTTCGTGTGTGAAGAGATGGTTTCCAAGTATCGTCGCAAGCATGGGATCAATCCGTAATGGCTGGCATTCATTGCCCGGGCTGCAAAGCCCATATCTCAGTCCCTGGACTGATTGACTGCCCGCTCTGCCAGACCTTTCTCGACCCACCGTTTTTGCGCGAAGCAAAGACGACTCCCTCCCTCCTGGAGGTGCGCCCCATGGTTATTGGAACGCCTGCGACACATGTTCCTCTTGGCGCGTCGCGCCCTGCAATCTCAGCAAAATACATGATGACCGGCAATGACCGGTTCGCAGTGATCACACTCTCAATAATCGCTGTGCTGGTCATGCTCATCATCTACCGGGTCGTGGTGCCGAGTGAAAGCCAACTGTACGATCGCGAAGTCTCTGCAGCGCTAGTCACGTGCCAGCAACGCATTCAGAGCTTGGCCGATTACGGAGACGCCGCCATGCCTCCATACGTGAAAAACTATGGCAAGGGCGACGAGTTCTACTTCGCTTGGCAGCGGGGATCCTTCCACTTCAAGAACGGCTTCGGCGCATCGGTCCCGATGTCGGCTAGCTGCATCGGCTCGGTATCGACTGGCGAAATCCAGCAGCTGACCGTGAACGGTAAGATCATCACCTAACGGCGCGGCTCAGTGCATGCCTGGGACGGGTTGCAAGACGACCTTCATTCATTTCTATGTCGAAAGCAGAATCGCTACGGTTCGCGAGTAGGTCATCCGAACAGCAAAGGACGCTGCACGCCTAGTGACACCATACGTATTGGCTAGTTTTCAGTACCTTCGTACGAGCTATACTTGCGCGAGCGCAGTACTGCGATCTTTCTTGACAGCGCGGGCCACCCTAGTTCAGCGGCCCGCGATTTTATTTACTGGCGCTTCGATCGTTTCGCACCATACATGCCAAGCATTGCAATACCAAACAGGGCGATGCTACTCGGTTCGGGCACATCGACCGGCGGCGTATCGGAAAAGGTCCCGGCTTCGATGAATACTCCGGAGTCCAAGCCATTATCACCCACATCACGAATGAAAAACTCAAATGTGTTCAATCCTGTCAAGCCTGTGAGCTGAGCAGTTAAAACGGTAGTAAGCCCATCGTATCCCGTATCGTAACCGCCAGACGTGTTGTCGCGGAAATAGGCCGAGTTGGCATTATTGTTGACATTATTGACTGATACCGCCCCGCCTCCGTTCGGCAAGGTGGCGATATTAACGCCATTGACACGAAGCTCGAATAGGTCGTTAAATTCACTACCGACATACTCGTTGTATTCCTCGGAACCGAAAATATATCGAAAGAAAACGTTCCCATTGTTGCTGGAAAAGTCAAATTTTAGCGAGGTCGTCGTACCACTACCGCCACAATCATTGGATGTGCTTGGCGCGTTAGCGCAAGCCACATTGCCTGTTGTTAATAAAATGCCGCTGTTAAAACCTATATTTCCACCTCCTGTAAAAATTCCAGATGCCGCGCTTGAAGCACCACTGTACGATACGTTACTGATATTGACACCTGCTCCAGCAATGGTACTTGCTAGAACAGCCCCATTAGTAGTAGAAGTGATTGTGATAGCGCTCGCAGAACTAGCAAGAAATGAGAGTGCTACTACCGAAGCCAACTTGAGTGTATTTTTCATTTATCTCTTTCAGGAGTGATTGATGAGTGCAGCGATCGATCATCTAGCAAGAGGTGTGCCAGAATTTAATTACTCTTGAAATCAATAACTTGCGTGAATTTATTATAAGCGAACTAGAAATGTGTAAATACTATCGACAATGTTTTGTATCGCAGTACTATCGAGTGCGTAACAAAATTGGAATTTAGCCACTTATGTTCCCTCAAATGCAAACTTTTGAGTGCTGCCTAATTATGCCAAATCAGCGGTAACGGGATATACCCGATTCCAGACGTCCAACCGGGCGGCTGTACCTAGAGGCCCACTTAGAACCGGATGCCGACATCCGCTTTTATTTTATTCGAATTAGAGTTACCAAAACTTTTTAGGCCGTCCTTATGACTACCGTACTCACCTCCGACAGTCGAACGCTCATTGATCCTCAATTTAGCACCAGCGCCAGTGTAGATACCAGTTTGTGACGCACCGCCGCCACTCGTTACATCGCTATGACCGACACCTACCTTCCCATACGCAGAAAGCCGGTCGCTGAGCGGCAAGGAATACTTCACAGCCGCGTGAGTGCTGGATCCGTTCGCGCCCAGAGCTCCAGCAGTATCGCCTGTATCGCGCTCATCCACCTTGTGAAATCCTCGATCAATCAGAGGTACATAGCCAGCCTCGAGGGCCCAGTTCGGTGAAATCTCGACGCCGAGAATCAACTTCGGATCCGTTTTGAAGACGCCATTGAACAAGCGGTCGTTCGGATTTTCAGCTAGGTTTTTGCCGTAGACATAAGCTCGGCGCTCGAGCCCTTTCTCGAACAGTGTTGGGCTCTGTCCAAAACGTCGCTGCTGCTCGTCCGGCTGCTCCTGCAACTGCGCTTGGGCAGTGCCGACAGAAAGTATTGAAAGAGTAAGCGCTGTAAATACGGATTTCAAAGTGCCTCCTGAGCTAATACCTAGTAACAGTGCGGCGCAACTCCCGCACCAAGATGGTGCAGAAAAGCATATCACTGTGAAGCTAGGCATGCAGCATTACATCGTAAGCGTATGTTTCCGACATGCATACTATCTGGACGGATAGATTGGGTGGCAAGTGAGTATTGGCTAGTTTCATGTGCGGGTCGCCGGGCTATACTCCCGCGAGCGACACGGCACGCTCAGATGCCAAACTTAAAGTCCAAGATGCACAAAACCTTCGTCGCCCTCGCAATCCTTGTGAGCTCGATACTGGCTCCAGCCGCCGTGGATGCTGCTGGGATCAGCGTTGGAGCAGCCCCGAAAGGTGATGCCCAAGCCGTAGCTACAAAAATCATCAAAGAAAACCATCCAGCATGCAAGAAGGTATCCGGAGCGACGCGGCACGCGGATGGATCGATCAGAGCACAGTGTAATGGCACGAGCTTCATGGTATTCACGGTCTTCAACCCGAAGGAAGGCCGCACGATGGAGCTTGCTCTGAACTGCACCGCAGCTAAAAAACACTTGAATATCGCTTGTTGATCCCAGCAGATACCCTAGCGCGGTGAGGCGCGTTGAGCGGTGAAGCACGGATGGCTAACGAAGGCGCAGTCAGCTCCTCCAACCAGCGCATGACGTTGAACGGGAAGGACGCGGTCACCGCCCCATACCTTCGGTGACTATTGACTACATTTCAATGACCGTTGCTCAACTATACTTATGCGACCAAGATAGTACGTGCGCCATGTGAAAAATAAGCATTGCCGTACTCTGATAACGCGTAATCCCAGCCTCAAGGGCTCGTAGTAAGAAAGTAACCACGTTATGAGTACAAGTGTTGCCCCGCTGGAAATCGTTGAGATACTTAGACCGGCTGATCAAGGGCGGACCATGCCTTTTTTATGTCGTGCGGAGGACGAACAGCTATACTACGTCAAAGGCAAGAGTGCTGGGGTACGAGGACAATTCTGTGAGTGGGTGGTTGCCCATCTGGCTGACTCTTTCGGCCTCCCCGTACCGCCGTTTCGACAAGTGCGAGTTCCGCAAGAGCTCTTAGATGAAAGTCCTAGCGGGCATCAGGTACTCGGGGCGGGAATCGCTTTCGCATCTCTCGCACGCACCCAAGCTCAGTGGTTTGAAAACAGTTTTATCTCTGAAGTATCGATGGACTTACGACGCGCCGTTCTGGTCTTTGACTGGTGGATCAGGAACTCCGATAGGATTTATGACAATCCTAACTTGCTATGGTCTCCAGGATCGAAAGAATTAGTTGTTATCGACCATGCTTTCGCTTTTGACGATGATTTTTGGCCAACTGTTTTTCTCCAATACCACGTGTTTCGTGAAGAATGGGACGCGATTGTGCACGATCCCGCCTTGCGAGCGATATACAGTGCAAAGATGCAAGACGCGTTAGCTGGTTGGCAGATTGCCTGTGACACCGTGCCTAATGAATGGAAAGTAAAGACACCAGGTGACGACGAATTGCTCGATTATGTTTCTGCATTATCGATTTTAGATAAATGTAAAGGGGAAGAATTATGGAAGCTAGCGTAAAAATGCACGCATGTCGCTACGCCATTGTTCGTTTTGCGCCATTTCCAGAAACTGAAGAATTCGTGAATATCGGCGTCATTGTCGCATGTCCATCGCTTGGATATTTTGGCTTCAAGCTACAGCAGAAAAAACGGCACGGTAGAGTAACCAACTTCTTTCCCGACGTTGGTCGAGAATCATACAAAGAAGCAATAGAAATGTTCTCACGCGAGCTGTCCAGAATTCAATATATTGCTCATTCTGACCTAAAAGGCTCGCCGGTAGAGATACGAAATCTTTTTGAGGCTCTTGTCCATCCACGTGAAGCGCTGATTAAGTTCAGCAATCCCCGTGCTCGAATGGCAGATGACCCCGCCGATATTCTCAATAAGCTCTTCGGCTACTACGTGGAGCGAAATTTTGTTACCTTCGAATACAAGGAGACGATATTAGAGCGTAGGATTAGAAACTTGGTTCACTCGCTTAAGTTACCAAAACCTTTTAAGGCCTTGGAACTTGGCGATGAATTTGCATCAGCACATTTCCCACTGGTGCAGGAAGATGGGAGTCGGCCGATTAAAGCAATTAAGCCGTTCTATCTTGCTCAGCCTGAGCCATCAAAAATCATTGCACATGGCGGACTTTGGGTGGATCGAATTCGTCGGATGCAGCGGCGGCGCACTCTTCCAAACGCAATTATGTTTGCGATTGAGGCTCCACCGAAAGATGACTCGAAACGATATGCGGCATTCGAAGAAATCAATAGCGACTTGAATGTTCTTAATATTGTTACGGTAAGCTCCCAAGCTGATGAGAAAATTATCGACTTCGCTACAGACGATCACCATCTATTTCACAGGCTGTAAGATCAAGGTTTGATGATAGCTATAATCGATCATGGCGTAGCCACTGCAATCGCCCCTACCTTATATAGCGCTTTGCTCGACGTAGTGAAAATCCATCGAATTGCGAGGTCTTTTCTACAGGGATTTTCGGCCGGGTGACTCCATGCATTGGCTGTGAGACCGCATGGCCTCTTAGAGCTGCTGCATAACCTAATTTCCCTGCTCCGTCCATTCCGCGAAGTGCCTTTTTCGCTGTTGATCTGCGAGCCATGGCAATGAAGTCGACCAGATCATCAAGCATGCTTGAGGTTATCTCCATCTCGGCGTGCCGTACAGGCCAGCCTGATACAAGCGGATATGGGATCCCGAAGGCCTCAGCCTCGATACGGGTCAGCGACTTAACTGATCCCCTGCCCTCCAGGTAGCCTGCGAGAGTCAATTTTTGCGACATTTTCGGGCCTTTTTTCCTACGCACCCTCTATAGGTACTGTTCAGGTTCTGTTCTTGGCTGTTCAGGTAGGTGTTCTTAAGTTGTTGGCTTTGCTTTATCCCAGCGGAGTCTCGGTTCCAGAGCGTAACCCTCCCTAAAGCAGTCGACGTTTATCGACCTCCGTGGTGGGCAACCGCATCCCATGCTTTCGCCTTCGGACACTTTCGCTTGTTCGCAGACTTCCCAGGCATCTCTACCTGTCCCCCGGCGCGCTCTACGATCCACCCACGCGTTGCCCTCCCGGTCGTCCTTGGCACTTGAGCCTGAGCGTCGGCGGTTTCCCCTCCCTGCCCCAGGCTTGCGATCTGTCGAATCCGACGGATTAACGAATTTTACCTGAATTTTTACCTTTGGGTATCTTTTTTTGTTGCGTTTGTTTTTACCTGAGGGTAAAGTATTCACCAACGCACCGAGCTCTACGTTTGAGCAAGCGAACTGGAGATGACATGAACAAGCAATGGAACGACGAATACCTGACCGACGCCTTTGCCGACGAGATCGCGCTGGCAAAGCTTCATCCGCAATGGCGTCGCACCTTTAAAGCACCGGCGGTGGCATCGATGGAGGCACCTTTGATCTACAGCCCGCGTCCCAGCACGCACTACACCGGCGCTACCTCGCCGCGCCTGACGCTCTCGACGAAGATCGTTCCCGCGCCACCCCTCTGGCGCCGTACCTGGGTTGCCGCAGGACCGCTCAGCGCCGAACTGGGCTTGAGCATCCGCTATGACGATGAGGAAGGCGCGGTCTCGGTTGGCGTTGGCAGTGGGCGCCGGAACGTGACCGAGATGTATGGGGACCACCCGAGCAAGGATGCTGCCGCGTGCGCTGCGATCGTCCGCGCAGCTATCCAACGCCTGACGGACATGCGCGCTGCGCACTGACTGGAGATCACGATGATCCGCTTCCTCCTCTTCTTCGGCATGGCCTGGGCCGAGCGCCACCCGGGCGTGATGCTCGCTTTGCTGGTCCTGCTGATCTGCCTGGCCGGTGCAATCGATCCGATCGCGCCACACCTGTAACTGACTTCCCGATAACGAAGGAACCATGATGTTTTTCCGAAACCTCCAGATCTACCGCTTGCCAGCGCCGTACGCGATGACCGCCGACGCGCTGACCTGCGCACTCGCGACCCAGGCGTTCACGCCGGCGTCGAGCAGCGAATTGCTGCGTCAAGGGTGGCAGTCGCCACGCGGCGCCGGCATGCCGCTCGTGCACGCAGTGAACGGCCAATTCCTCCTGCAGCTCGTTACCGAGAAGAAGGTGCTTCCGGCAAAAGTGATCAACCAGGTCGCCGCGGCGCGCGCCGATGAGCTGGAAGAGCAGCAAGGGTTTCGCCCAGGGAAGAAGGCAATGCGTGAATTGAAAGAGCGCGTTGCGGACGAGCTGCTGCCACGCGCGTTCCCGATCCGCTCGTCCGTGCTCGTGTGGATCGATCCGGTCAATGGATGGCTCGTGGTCGATGCGTCGGGCCCAGCCAAGGCGGACGACGTCGTCAAGCTGCTGCTCAAGGCGGTCGACAAGATGCCGCTGGAATCGCTACGCGTGCAGCGTTCGCCGGTGGCAGTGATGACTGGCTGGCTCGAAGCCGATGAGGCGCCGTACGGCTTCACGATTGACCAGGACGCGACGCTGCGCGCTACCGGCGAGAGCCGTGCCCAGATCGGATACAAGCGCCACACCCTGGACCCACAGGACACCCGGCGCCACATCGCCGCTGGCAAACAGTGCGCGCGCCTCGCACTGACGTGGAACGACCGCATCAGCTTCGTACTGGACGAATCGCTGGCTATCAAGAGCATCAAACCGCTAGACGTGCTCAAGGAAGGCGCAATTGGCGTGCATGACGCCGACGAGCGCTTCGACAGCGACTTCGCTCTCATGTCGGGTGAGCTGGCCAAGCTGCTGGCGGACCTGGTCGAAGCGATGGGCGGTGAGGCGCGAGCATGAAGCGTCGCGCACGGCGCGCACCTAGCGCCGATTCGCAGACGTGGACGCCAGCCGACCGCACGGCTATCCAGCAGTCTCGCGTCAATGTGCAGTCTAGCCGCCACCAGCGCGCGGTGGCGATTGAAAAGGCTTTCGCCGCAGCGCGGCCAACGGAACCGAGGAAACCATGAGCGACAGTTTGCAAGTACACCCAGGCATTCGCGAGGGCGAGAGCATCATCCCCGCGGCCGATAACCGCGACATGATGCGCCGACTCGACGACCAATCGCTGCCCAGCGCGCCGCTGGACTGGGGCAATGACGGCACGCCGCTGCCGCCGTCGAGCATCGTCTACCTTTACCGGCCGCACGCAGGCGGCTTCGCCCTATGGTCCGAAATCAGGACCCAAGAGCGCCTGGCCGAAGTGCAGGCGTCGCCCGGCCACTTCGAGCTGCGCGTGCTGTTCACGGTCCCCGTTGAAGATCTTGCACGCGGCGCGCTTGTGCCGATCATGGAAGCGCGCCTGCGCCTGGACCGCATCAAGAAAGCCACCGACCAGGCAATCTCCGGCATGCACGACGTGATTCGCGAACTGGCGGTGAAGCCATGAGCGAGCACCGCCTGCGGGTCATCAAATGGAAGTGCGCGATGGTCGTGCTGTATTGCGCCGCGTGCGCCTCGGCCATTGCTCACGGGTGGCCGCTATGACATTCGAAGAAGTGCGCAACAACTACACGAGCGATGAAGAGATGGCACGCGACCTGCTCTGCAAGCTGATCGTCGCAGAAGCAGCAGCCACCATCGCGCAAGCCCATCGGGTGCGCGCCGAAAACAAGCTGGCGATGGCAATGCCGCGCCGCATAAACCGAGACCGAAAGGAAGACTGATGACCATCGCCGAATCCATCCATCTCAACAAAGAGCAAATTGCCCGCGCCTTCGGCGTGCCCGCCCATATGCTGGCGGATCCTGATCGCACCGCGGTGCCGCGCTACTGGTCGCTGTGCATGTCCAGCGAGAACCACGGCACCGTCGGCCCGGCCGGCTGCAAGTTCAGCCACGCACCCGAGAAGCACGAGCGCGTGCTGGTGGTCGAGGTGCCTGCCGCCGCCGGCGCGCCCGCTGATCAGATCAACCTGCGCCTGGTCGGCGCCCGCAAGGATCTGCCAGTGGCCGAGTTTGAAGGCTACGTCGATGGCGAGCCGCTGGTGCGCTGGATGGATCGCGACAACATGCCGCGCGTCGGCACGAAGCTGTTCGCCGGTGCCCAGGCCGTCGATTCTGCGGGCGATCTTGCAAACGAGGCGAGTGGCCAGGAGACAGTCGATCGCGTGCTGAGAGCTGCGCAGGCTTGGGCAAACGAGGAATATATGTGCGGGCGCCGCATGGGCAAGGGTGAGCCGGCGATGTCCGATCGAGCCGAGGCCGCCAAAAGCGAGTGCGTCGCGGCGATCCTTGCGCTCCCAGCACCTGTCGCGGCACAAGCAGGTCAGGTAGCTGTGCCGGAAGAAGAATTGGCGCGTTTCTGCCCAGCGTGCGGCAGCGTGGGCGAAGTCGGGCCGGGATATCGCGATTGCTGTCCCGATGGAAGTGAAGCGCGGCTTATCCCGAAGCGGCTCGCGGAGAAGTGCCACGAGCTATTCAAGGTCGCGCTGTCCACCATGCGCGCCGCTGCTCCCGCATCGCCAGCACAAGCCGCGCCGCTGCCGACCCCATACATCAGCATCAACGAAAACATCCAGTTTCAACACCTTCTGCTGGACGCAATGATTGGCGCGAAGAACGGCAGCATCGCGACGACGCACTCCGAGAAGATCAAAGCGCTGACGGACTTCATCGACGCTGCCATGCAGGCATCTACATCAGGCGAGCGCCAGGAAGGCGGTGCAGCGTGAGCATCGCCACCAAAGAGGCCCTGACCGCCGACACCTTCAGCGACTTCGTGCAGCGCCTGCGCCACCATGTCCG
>Ga0308164_10002485_pt1 | contig 18232 bp, 16 predicted proteins | sample PhyTR2_FD_201031 | JGI IMG/M metagenome (GOLD analysis project Ga0308164, IMG submission 201031) | Phyllosphere microbial communities from UC Gill Tract Community Farm, Albany, California, United States - DLSLT.R2 | ecosystem: Host-associated > Plants > Phyllosphere > Unclassified | place: USA... | reverse complement strand
GCGTCCGTAGCTGGTCATGGCTCTCGTAGTGGAAGCGTTTGACGGTCGCTTCCTTGATGGTGCGGTTCATCCGCTCGACCTGACCATTGGTCCAAGGGTGGTTCGGCTTGGTCAACCGGTGCTCGATATCGTTCGCTTCGCAGATCATATCGAAGCGCATCTGACGCGACCAGGCGGTGTTACGGTTGCGCGGCTGGTCGGCGAACTGGATGCCATTGTCGGTCAGGATTGTGTGGATGCGGTAGGGCACCGCTTTCAGCAGGTGTTCGAGAAACTCCCACGCCGTTCGCCGATCAGCCTTGTCGACCAACTGGGTGACGGCGAACTTGCTGGTGCGGTCGATGCCGACGAACAGGTAGAGCTTGCCTTCGGCGGTCTGCACCTCGGCAATATCCACGTGGAAGAAGCCGATCGGGTAGCGCTTGAAGAGCTGTCGCTTCGGCTTGTCCCCGTCGATGTCCGGCAGACGGGATATGCCGTGACGCTGGAGGCAGCGGTGCAGCGCTGAGCGCGTCAGCTGCGGGATCGAGGGCTGCAACGCGTAGAGGCAATCGTCGAGCGGCAGTAATGTGTGACGCCGGAACGCGACGACGGCCGCCTCCTCAGCTTGGGTCAGGGTCGTTGAATGAGGGGCCTTCGGCCCGGTCTTTTGATCCTCGACCGTCGCCCGCTTACGCCACTTCGCTACCGTCTTAGGGTTGATCCCAAGCTCTCGGCTCAGCGCCGAGAGCGAAGCTTGCGATCGCTGTATTGCTGCTCTGACGGCGTGCGTGGTCGTGGCGCTCCCGTGACGTACCTGTCCCATATGGCTTCCTTCCATTCCGACGAAAGGGTCGCGCCACCAAACCGTGGGATCAAACACCTAGCCAGCATCGATGTTCGACGATGACGGAGCGTCGGTTGCTAATAGGAAATTGCCGAACACAGTGTAGCAGGATTCAATTGCAGGTGAGTATTGCCATCTGCAATGGTTCTTTCGGTTGGGCGCTGTTGACAGGTCGGGAATAATAAATGCTTAGGTACATGCGACGTGGATCGAGCCGCCACGCAGGCAACCCGCAGTGACGGGTGAGCGCCACTATCGCCAGCTGGTCATCAACGGCCGGTTCTTGGGCGCTAAGCCGACCGGGGTGCAGCGGGTCGCGCGGCAGTTGCTGCTCGAATTACAGAAGCACGAGCACGACCTCGACGAGCTATTTGCCGACGGCGTGACCGTATGCGCGCCACGCAACGTCACCGCGATTGGCAACGGCAATACAATGCGCCTGAATGCCGCGGGCAAGCTCACCGGGCAAGCTTGGGAGCAGATCGAGCTGCAGCGCCGTGCGGCCGGCAAGCTGCTGCTCAGCCTGTGCAACCTCGCACCGATCGCATCCAAGAACGCTATCACCATGATACATGACGCGCAGGTCTACACCATGCCGTCATCCTATTCGCGCGCCTTCCGGCTATGGTATCGGGTGGTGCTGCCGCAAATTGGCCACCGCCACCTGCAGATCCTGACGGTGTCGGAATTCTCCGCACGCCAGCTGGTAGAGTTCGGTGTCGCGCCGGCGGACCGGATCACCGTGATACACAATGGTGTTGACCATGTCCTCGAGTTCACGCCGGATCCATCCGTCAATCTGGCGTATGGGCTCACGCGCCACGGCTATGTGGTCGCGCTGGCGAGCACCCAGCCTCACAAGAACATCGGTGTGCTGTTCCGCGCGTTTGAGCAGGGTCGGATGGGCCATACCCAGCTGGTGCTGATCGGCGGGGCCGGAGCAGCGGAGTTCGCAGCGCAGGGACTAGCGGTGCCACCCGGCACCTTGTTCGCCGGCAAGGTCAGTGACGGCCAGATGCGCGCGCTGATGGAGGAAGCCTTGTGCTTTGCCATGCCGTCGCTGACCGAAGGCTTTGGCCTGCCCCCGCTTGAAGCAATGATGCTTGGCTGCCCCGCCGTGCTCGCACCCTGCGGCGCGCTCCCGGAAGTGTGCGGTGGCGCTGCGCTCTATGCTGATCCGCACGATTCTGACGCTTGGTCCGATGCCATGCGCCGCCTGCGCGACGAACCGGAGCTGCGCGAGCGGCTTGTCGACGCCGGGCGGGTGCAGAGCGGGCGCTTCACCTGGGCCGCTGCGGGGCGCCGATTGGTTGAAACTATCCAGCGCTTCGCCGCGCCGCGTACCACGTAACGATGACGCCCAGCGCACCAGGATCCGGCGTGCCGGCGGTCCTCTATTGGCGGAGCCTTCGCTGGGCGCCGGCACTGCTCGCGGCCGTCATTACCGTTGAGGTCGCGATCGGCGGGGCCAACGGTTGGGCAACGCGACCCGCCGCGGTCTTGGCCAACATCGTCGTGGCAGTACTAATCCTGTTCGCGACGACACGCGGTTCGCGGGTCTGGCTGCGGATGCGGGTGCCCTTCCTGCTGTTCGTGGCCGCATTGCTCTGGGCGCTCCTGCCACGGCTGTTGCCAATGGGGATTGCCGCTTGGGTCGGGGTTCCCGCCGATCCCGCGCCGGACCGGCTCTGGCCCGAGCTCGCCGAGGCGATCAGCAGGCTCGGGTTGGTAATGGCCGGGGCCGCGGCGAGCTACCGGCTGGCCGCCGCGCGCCCCTTCGTGCTGGCATTGGCGGTCGCGGGGGCGCTGTATGCCGGCTGGATGATCTGTATGCCGCTGCCATGGCGCTTCCTCACCGGCACCGGCCAGGGCAGGTTTGCGGCGACCATTGGCAACTGGAATGCGGCGGGTGCCTATTTCGGCATGATTGCCGCCTTGTGCCTCGCCGCGATCCTTGCGCGGCGCGGCGCGCGCCAGTGGGGATGGCATGCGCTGTTCGCGCTGCCGCTGCTCGCAACGCTATTGTTATGCATGGCGACCCAATCGCGCTCGGCTTTTACCCTGACTGCGATGGGGCTAGCGACCGGCTTGGTATGGCATGGCCGAGCAGCTTCGCTGCTGGCAAGAAAGCGGCAGGCGCTGACGCTGATCATGCCGATCACGCTAGCGGCGATGATGGTCGCTTACCTGGGTGCCGGCGCGCTGTTTCCCCGCTATCTAGCGCTGTCGGGCGACGGATTGTCGCGTTGGGACATCATCACCACTTATTTCAACTATACGCTGGAATCACCCATTTGGGGATTCGGGCCGGGCAGCTTCTTCGAGGTCAATCAGGCGCGGATGACCAATGACACCGCAATGCGATTCTGGAACTTCGGCGCCGCGCACAATGCCCCTCTGCAGATCGCCCTCGAGGCGGGCTGGCCAGCGCTGCTATTGCTGGTGGCGGGCGTGATCAGCATTGGTCGCGACATTGCGCGGCGCTCCTGGGGGGCGGAGGACATGGGGCTAATCAGCGGGCTCGGTATTGCGGCCGGCGCGTCGATGGTCGACATTGCCTGGAACGTGCCGGCGATCAGCGCCTTTAGCTGCGTCCTATTGGGCGTGCTTTGGGGCGCCCGGCCGGCGCGTGCGGCTTCCGCTCAGCTGAGCAAGCGCAGCTCGACGGGCAGGGCGAGGGGCGTGCCCGTTACCAGCTGATCGACCGCCGTGCGCAGCCGCCCGTCGATGCCCGCGAGCCAGACCGCCTCGTTGACCGCGGCGCTGCGGGTCTTCTCCGGCAGCGTGTGCCAGTAGACCGCGGCAAAGGCGAGACGCCATAGGCCTTCGTCACGCAGGAAGCCAGCCTGGTTGTAGCTCCTCGCAAAGGCCGCCACCGTCGCTGGCCGTGGCCGGCCATAACGTACCAGATCGGCGCGGACCTGAAGAAGTGAGGCGCTCGGCGCCTCAGGCCTGACCCGCCGCACGCCGGCCAGCAGGGCATCGGCGTGTTCCAGCGCGCGCTGCTGGAGCGGCAGCGGCGAGGCGGCCGCTTGATCGATCCACAGGGCCGCAAGCGGCAGCGCCTCGGGCGGTGCGGTACCAGAGCGCGCGATCAAGGCATCGCCACCGCGCTGCTCCCAGCTGGCGAGCAATTGGTCGCGCCCGACCCGCGACGGACTGGTGAGCACCGTGCGGGTGGCCTCAATCCGAATGCCTCGGGCGAGATCGAGCGCCGATCCCACGGCCGCGACCGCGAGCAGCGCCAAGCCGGCATATTTGACCCCGCCGGTCACTCGCAGAAGCTCGCGATCAGTCCTGGTAATAAGCGGCGTAATGGGACGAGTAATAATGTGCGCCCATCGCTTCGGAATTGGGATCGACCATGGTCAGCACCGCGCCGATCACTGCGGTACCGTCCTGCTCAAGGCCTGACAGCGCAGCGTCGATCACTGGGATCGGGGTAGAACTCCACTTGATCAGCAGCAGCACACCGTCCGACTTGGTCGCAAGCGTCCGTGCATCGGCGATGCCGAGCATCGGCGGGGTGTCGAGCAGGATATAGTCGAACTGGCTCTTGAGCCTAGCCAGCAGGTCGTCGATTGCCCCGCCGCCGAACAGATCCGCGGAGGAGAAGGTGGGCTGGCGAACGGGAAGCAGCTTGAGACCTGCCACCTGATCATCGACGATCGCCTCGTCGATGGTCGCGGCGCCGGTCAGCACCTCGACCAAGCCTGCCGCGGGCTCGAGCCGCAGCGTGCGGGCGAGGCCCGCACGACGAACATCCGTGTCGACCAGCAGCACCTTGTCTCCGCTCAGTGCCATCACCCGGGCGAGCGATAGGGAGCTGGTAGTTTTTCCTTCGCCGGGAAGCGTTGAGGCCAGCGCAATTACGCGCAAGGCCTCGCGCTGGCCGTTACCAATAAAGTGGCCGCGGATCGTGCGGAACGCTTCGGCATAAACGGTCATCGGCTTCGACAGCAGCGTGCTCGCGGGATTGACCGCCTTGCGCGAGAAATAGCGCCTCTTCTGGCGCAATAGCGGTACCGCCGTGATGAACGGCACGCCGAGCAGCATCTCGACGTCCTCGGGCTTGCGGATAGTCGATTGCAGCCCTTCGACCAGCAGCACACCGCCTAGTCCCAGCGCAAGACCGAGCAGTAAGCCGGCAGCGCCCGCCGCCTTGACGTTGGGGAAGGTGGGCCGGCCGGGAATGGTCGCATTCTCAACGATGTCCGCCTGCGGCTGTGACAGGCGCGCGGCCTGACTGTTCTGCTGCGCGGCTTGGGCGAGGCGAGTGTAAGCGGTGCGCTTGGCCTCGGCATTGCGCTCGAGGCTGCTGGCGGCGACCGAGGCACGGTCGTCGTGGGCGATCGCACCCTTGAGCACGTTCAGCTGGCCACGTAGGCTGCCAGCGCGCGCGCGCGCCGCGGCTGCCTCGCTGCGCAGGCCGCCAATGATGCGCTGGGCCTCTTGGCGAATCTGGCCGTCGAGTGACTCGATCTGCTGGCTGACCTGGAGCACTAGTGGGTAACGTGGGCCATATTTGGCGCTGAGTTCGGCGCTGCGCTTCTCGGCTTCGGCGCGTTGACGACGCAGGTCGGCGATTACGGTCGAGGAGAGCACTGCAGACACCGCCTCAGTGCCGCCGGTAGCGATCTGGCGCTCGGCGACCGAGACGTTGGACTGAGCGGCTGCGGCTTCCGAATCCGCGGTGGCGAGCTGTGAGGACAGTGGCCCGACCTGCTGATCGGTGATGGTGCCGCCAGTGCCGCCCTGCGAAATGCCGCTCTGGACGCGATATTGGGCAAGCTGGCGATCGGCGGTTTCCACTTGGCTGCCGAGCTCGCGCAGCCGGCCCTCAATCGAGGCCGACTGGCGCGCGGCGGTGCCGGCGAGCGCATCGGCGGTGCCAGCGACATAGGTTTGCGCGACCGCATTGGCGATACGCGCGGCCTTGACCGGATCGATCGAACGAGAGCCGATCGTGACCACGTAGCTCTTCTCATTGCGGTCGATGTTGAGCCTGCCGACCAGGGTGGTGGTCGCCGCCTCGGTCGCTTCCTCACGCGATGGCGCGGTACTACCATTCTTAGTCGGCACAAACTCCGGATCGCGGTAGAGACCAAGATCGGTGACGACCTTACGAGCGATATTGCGTGAGCCAATCACCGCCACCTCGGTGTTCACCGCAGTGGTATCGAGCGGCCGGTCGCTGCCTTCGGTATCGAGGGCGGACTGGCCATTGGGGATGATCCGCACCTTGGTGAAGGCATCGTACTTGGGCGTGAGCAGCAGGCTGATCGCAATCGCCAAGATCAATAGGGTAATGGCGCTCGCTACTACGACCCACCAGCGGCGTCTGATCGCATCGCTCAGCGAGCGCAGGGTGACTGGTCGTCGTTCCATGTGACGTGACTGGTCGAAGCGGCTGACCGGCGCGGTTCCACCGGCCATAGGCTGTACGTTCATGCGATGGAGACGCCTTTAGGTGAAGTTATCGCTGGACGATGACAGAAATCAGCGCCCGCGTCTCGTTGAACGTGTTGGTCGCTACGCTGCCGGTGCCCGAACGCTTGTCGTGGCCGATGACGAAGCCAAGGCCAAACTCGCGGTTGAGCAGATAACGGCCACCGCCGCTGACCCGGAAGATTTTGATGGTGCCGGCGTTTTCTGTGAAGTCGTCGACTTCATAGGCCACCTGGGCGTTGAGCAGCAGGTTGCGCAGCAGCTCGTGATCGACACGGAACGCAGCCGCGGTCGCGAAATAGCCGCTGCTGTTGAAGAAGTAGCTATCCTGCACGGTGCGGCGCACTGTCACGCCGAGAGTGGTCAGCTGCGACGGGAAATATTCGATCTTGGCCTCGGCCGCGATGCCCGACAGATTCTTGTAGATCGGCGCATCGTAACGCCGATCGACATAGCCGACGCCGACCGCGCCGCGGATCAGCGCCGACAGATCGAAGGTCGCGCCACCGAGTGCGCTGACCTCGCTCGAATCGCGGTTGGCAACGTTGAGGGCGAGCGGCTGGTCGTAGCTGGTGTCGGTATATCCGACTTGGGCAAACAGCGAGGTATCCGGCGATATCGCGAACTCGCCGCGGCCGGTGGTGCGCAGCACCGTTTGGTCGCGGTTGCCAAGGTCGAGCGTGCCGCCCGCAAAATTTTTCACATTGTCGAACGACAGCGTGTCGAAGTTCGCTGTCAGCTGGCCGCGGACGCGGGCGCCGCTGAAGGTAGTGCCGATGCCGCCGCTGGTCTGCTGGTACTGGACGGTATCAGCAGCATCTTGGGGCGAGGCGGCCGACGCGCGCGGCTCGGTGTTGCGCGCGGTTCGCAGTTGGGCGTCGAGCGTCCAGCTCCGGGTGATGTCGAGTCGGCCGTTGGCGCCAACGCTGTAATTGTTCTCGTTGCGCGGCGTCTCGCTGAAATAGCGCTTGCCGCGGTAATTAGCATCGAGGGTGAGCTGGTTGGCCGCCCAGTTGCTACTCGCTGTGACCGAAGGCGAGAGCGTCACGAAGCCGTCGCTAACCGAGCCGCCGCTGATCTGATAGGCGTTGTCGGTGAAGCCGACCCCGGCCTCGACCTTGGGGTAGAGGGTGAAGCTCGACAGAGGGATGCCGACCGCCTGATATTCGGGGCGCTCGCGCTGCAGCACGCCGATATTGCGGCCGCGGTCGAACTCCAGTGGCAAATTAGGCGTTATCAGATTTTCGTCGACGGTCTGCGCCGCAGCCTCGCCTGATCCCAGTCCCGTCCACAGCCCCGCCAGAAGCGCCCCTGCTGCCCATGTCGCCTTGCGCTTCATGATTATTTTATTCCCCCTTCAAACCGACGCCAAGTGGCGAGCCGATCAGCTGCCGTAATTGGAGCTGCCGCCCCCAAAGCCCGTGCCGGGTCCGTTGCCGAGTAGCAGGCCTGCCGGACCACCGTCGATTCCAGCAATCCCCTTGCCGCCGCACCGTGCCGCCGCGGTGATCACATCGCGCAGGGCGCCATAGGTCGGCCGGGCGAGCCCTGGCTGGCGCGACGCCATATCTAGCGCAGCCAGTGTCGTCGGGCAATCTAGCTGGGTCTGATCAAGCGCATAAGCGATCTGCGCCTGATATTGCGCGCGCTGGCCGGTCTGCGCCGGAACCAGGGCGATCGCGGCGAGAATCGCCTCATAGCCGCGGCGAACCTCGGGATTCTCTAGCCCGTAGGTCATTGTTGCCTTGCCATCCAAGGTGACCACGGCGGGCGCGCGCGCCTGCGGTGCCGCATCGGCTACCATGGAAAACGACCCCGCCCACAGGGCAATCAGCCCCAATCCCCGTAAAAGTTTAACGCGCATATCAAGCACCTCTCTTTAGCGGATGCTATTGCACGTGACAAAAGCGCAAGCAATGCAAGGAGGTACCCGAAAATTCAGGTGTCCGAAGACGGAACGGTTGGGCCGCCCGTTAAAGATAAACGTTAACTTGATACCGTAGTGACCCCGCAACGAGGTTAGAACAGTCGTTCCTGGATTCGGATCGTGTCACCAGGGCGGACCTGTAGATCGGGTGTGAGCTTTTCTTTGCTCTCGTCGGTCGCGCCAGCGTGCTTGATCACGACCTTCTTCTTGTTGGCGCGATAGGTGAACCCCTGGGCGGTCGCGACTGCGTTGAACACGGTGAGGCCACTCGAATAGGGATATTCGCCGGGCTTGTTGACCTCGCCGAGGATGTAGAAGGGGCGGAAGGTGAGGATGTCGATACTGACCTGCGGCTCCTTAAGGAAGCCATCGGACAGGCGCTTGCGAATCGCCTCGGTCACCACGGACGCGGTCGAGCCTGCCACGGGCACGTCGCCAATCAGCGGCATCGACAGGCTGCCATTGGCGTTGACCAGAAACTCGCCCGACAGAGACGGCTCGTCGAAGACGATGATCCGCACCTTGTCGGCGACGCCGAGCCGGTAATCGCTGTCAACCTTGGCAAGGCCGACGACCGGCGAGCCCGCGATCGTCTGGGGCGCGCCGGTTGTCACCGGGACGCTTTGCCGCGACGGAGCCTGCTGGGCCGCGGCAAAGGTCGCGACCGGGGCTAGGGCCAGGCAGAGGAAAGGCAGCAGGAAGGTCTTCAAAGCATCGCCTCTGGTTGTTTCAGCCATAATACAGAACTGCTTATTAAGCGGCAATGCTCGTCTTGGCGAAGGGTGGTTATCAAGCCGCCCTAGCCGGGAATTGATGATCAGACGCTGAACCAAGCGTCGGGACGATTGGCCAACTGCATCGCGATCCAAGTGTAGGGCGCGTTCGACCAAGGCGTGATCGCCGAGGAGCGGCTGTCGAGTACGACGTCGCCCTTGTCGGTGCGCGCAATCAGCACGAGGTGGAGCCCAACCTTGCCGCGGCCATAGGCTACGGCCAGAAACAAGCGATCTGCAGGAACCCCGGCATCAACCAGCAGCTTGCGCTTCTCAAGCGCGATATCCTCGCAATCGCCCGCGGCGCCGCGGGCGATGCCGCTTGCCCGCCACAAGTCGTGTTGCGCGAAGCGGGTCTCGTCCGACACTTGGCGGACGTGACGATTGACGCGACGGTTGATACGGCGGAGTAGGGTTTCCCAAGTCTTCGGGCTTGCGGCCGTCGCGGCCGCCGCATCGGTGCAGGTATCGGGCTGGGCGCTGCACATCTCGATGAAGCCATTGGGCGCCGCGATCGGCTGCTGCGGCTTCAGGAAGGGATCGATCGCCGCCGCCGCGGGCAGGGGAGCGGCCAGCGCCGCCACTGCGATCAGCCATGTGCTGCTCAATTGCCTAATCAGTCGCATAGTCACGCCCCGTCATGTTGCGCTTGCGAGCTTTGCCGACAGGGTGTTGAGAAATGCTAAACTGCGTTTATTTAAAGCGTCCGCTCGCGTGGAGCACATACGAAAACGCGGACCCATGCGGCGTAGATCGGTGTTGTTCAGCCAATTGAGGCAGGCGTTCAGCTCGCCAAGTAGATGCCGGCGATGATTGCCCAGAGCGTCGCGGGAACGATGATCGCCAGCGCGAGCTTGGCTTGGGGCGAATAAGGCTCGACATGCGGCTCGGGTGCATCCGCCATCCAAGTCTGGGTCGGCAAAGTCGGGAAGGCGATCGGCGCGGCCGGGGTGGCGTTGAGCGCCGCGCTAAGCTCAGCCGCGCTCAACGGCTTAACGAATTCGCAGCCATAACTGTCGTCATTAAGGCGCGTTATCCGGGCCGGTTGGACGCCGATACCGGCGAAACCGATCGAAACCGCTGATCCTATCGGCATGTCGGGCCCGCCGACTATACGGAAGCCGGTGGAGGACAGATCCTCAAGCACCACGTCATACGGCTTCGCCGCCGCGTTGCGGACGGTAGCATCCAGTTCGACTGGAAAGCGCTCTGCATTGCGGTTATCGTTGATCAGTTTTGCGGTTATTGCCATGTCGCTCACCTGTAGCTGTTTGCGCTGTTTGCGCTGGTTGGACGGGATGGCGTGAAGATCGCGTAAATGAGGGGAGATAATACAGTTAATAAAAATTGCGATGCGGTGGACTCCGCAAGTGTCGTGGCATTGCCTCTTGCCACGCCGGGATGCGGGTGCGAGTTGTCACCGCACGACCGGCTTGACCAAGCATCGGTGCGCGTCGTCTCTCCTCGGCCGCCCTTGATCTATTATTGGCCAGAGGGAGGGGTTTATGGTACCAAGTGATCGCTTCATGATCGCCGGCATCTTGCTCGGCTTATGCCTTGTTATCTTGCTGGGTAGCGTAGGACTGTGGTGGCGCCGTCGACGACGGCGACGTGGGCGGTCGGGCATGAACAAGTATTTCCAGGAGTGATCGGCAGTGCCGCCGCAGGCCGGCAATGCGACCTCACTACGCTGGAACAGGCCGATTTGAAATAAAAAGCGTTAAAACTCAATTATTTGGGTTTGCAATGTTGACGTGTGTTGCAACTTTGCGGCTGATTAACCATTGTAAATCCTAGGAGCCAGACTGGCCCAATGGAGAGGAAACATGGCATCACGCCCCATCAATTTCGCATCGGCACCGCGCCGCAACGCCGAAATCCCGAGTGATTGGCATCCATTTGGCGCGCACGGCGTGCTGCTGGCGCTGCCGTTCAGCCTCGCGATCTGGGCGGTGATCGGCAAGGTCTTGTTCTAAGCGATCCCGATCATTCGCGGTGATCATCTAGTACGGGGCTTCCGCCCCTTTTTTGTGTGGCTGTCGCAATAACGATGCCGTCGATAAACGGCGTTAGGTCGGATGAAGCGGGTACCGCCAGACCGATGCCGGGAGACTCTGCCCGCTACCTGTAGATTGACGATGCCATAAGCGGTTCCCCGACAAACAGGCAAATCGACGGCATCGATCTGATCAAGTTCGTGTCCGTGTCCGTGTCCGTGAATTTAGTGATGGCCTATTACCTGATGTTCCAGGCACATTACGCATCGCCGGAACTGCTTGGCTCAGTCAGGGACACGATATTCGAGGCATTCCGCCTGTGCATCTTTTCATCTAGGTTGAATGGGTGACCATCCAGATCTTCTTCGTCATCAGCGGTTTCGTTATAGCCCACCTCACCAATGGCTGCTCGCCGCTCGCCTTCGTCGGCAACAGGCTGCTACTCCCCATCCGGAGATGCTCGTGTGCACGGCCATCTCGCTACCGGTTTTGATGCATTTTTCGGTGCCAGGCCGGAGGTGCTGCTGGTGTCGGTGAGAAATGTCAGAGGTGGTTCGGGAAATCTGAACAGCGGGGATAAGTGGATTGCCGATCTGACAGCGGCCATGCTGCTTGTAAAGAGGAGGCAAGATGAGCAAGCCACTACAGCGCAACTAAAGCCCGGCACTCAAGACTAAGGTGGCACTTGCTGCTGTAATGGGCGAACAAGCTAGCCGACTTAGCGCAGAGTATGACGTACATCCCAACCTCGCCAACCCATGGCTCGCCGTGGCTCTTGGGAAAATACGGCTCGCGCTGAGACATTTGCTCGTCGGTCGCCAGTACAGGTCGCTCATCCTCAATCTCCTCACGGAGCCTGAATCAGATCAAGCCTCTAAGATCGATGGATCCTGACCTTAGATGCTGAGTTGCTGCTTGCTGACATCCACCGCCGCAACCTTCACTTTTTACCGATCAGGGTATGGGTGAAGGCTGTTGCCGTACTCGCTGCATGTGATCGTAATGGACTGCGAACTACAGCATCGACCATACGAGCGACGTACGGGACAGCGGCGTCGCGATTAAGGATCGCGGAGGATTGCGGTTCCTAACGATGAGAGCGTCCAATACTCCTACAGCTAGGCAATCGGACCCCCTAACGAAATAACGGGTTGATTCCTTACAAATCTGTTTCATATTAGGACCTCAACAGATGACGATCGAAACGATCGCACTTGAGGAGAGACTGAAATGACAGCAGATTCCGTAAATCGTTCGAATCTACGCCATGATCGTTGGCACCCTTTCGGCGCCCATGGCGTGATTTTGGCGTTGCCGGTCAGCTTGGTTCTCTGGTCACTGATCGTTTTGCCCTTCGTCTAAGGACATACCTTATTTTTGCGCAGATGGAACTTTTACTGATAGCACGTTAAGAGGCAACGCTGCGACTGAGCAGCCCACCGGATGATCCGGATATTTAGTTAGTGCATCGTCGTCTCCGCTGCCATTGCCGAGCGCAGTTGTACCGAAGCGGAACAGGAAGCTGGCGATGGCGGGGTTGCGGCTGTTGGCGCCGAAGGTCGATAGCCCAAGCTGCTTTGTGGTCGGACGGTGTTAAGATGACGCCGCCATGCCTAAGCCATTTCTGGACCGCGGTAGCCATGAACTCGCTGCCATCGTCCGACCTTCGTCGTCGGCACCGCACAGCACTTTAAGCTGCGTCGACCGGTGCTGCCCGATTAAGCGGCGCACCCGCCGGGGCCGCTGGACCGTTACAATAACGCCCCAAACTCCGGCCCTTCCTTGTCGGAAAAGAGTTTGGTGTAGGATAATATCGTTACAAATCGTCGTAAATGGGGAGCTTAACTCGCTCTTCAGCCGTTCGTGCGACTAATGGTTCATGAGTTTGCATGATTACCCATCAATGAAACTGAATTGGCTGCCCGACGATGTTCGGGTTGCCGAGCGGGCGTTGATTCATCTGCCCGTTTTCCTGATGGCGCCGGGAGGTGAGCCGTTTTCCGCAACGTTGACAAACATTGCAACCCATGGTTTCCGGGTTAGATCAGGCTACCCCGCAAAGATGGGGCAATTTCTGGCAATCGAAATCCCAGCGTTCGCGCGCTATTCTGGCTGGGTAGCTTGGGCTCAAGCGAGTGAGTTCGGCTTTGACGTCGCGAATCCGCTGCCCGAACCGGTGGTAGATCACATTATCAACCTAGCGTTACAGGACTAAGCGCCGAACTCGGTGCTTTCCTCGTCAAGATAGACGCTGCGGACCGAGTAAACCGGCTTGTTTCTAGACGCCGAATAACAGGCCCTATGCATCCAGTCGGTGTCCACGATATAGCGCCATATGTCCGCTTACATCGACTCAAACGCTTGGTTGCGCTCGTCGCGATATTTTATCGAAGGTGAGGACGTAGGCCGTACAGGCGGGACGTTCTTGAACTGCCGCTATTTTAGGGGGTCGATAGCCTTTTTGGAGTGGATGGCGGGTTTCCGAGAAGGATGCGCTGCGCACTTCGAACTCACGGATCAGATGGTGGTCTTTCCTACCTAAGCCCCTAACTCCGGCGCTTCTTTATCAGGGATAGAACGCGTGAGCACGGGAAGGCAGACAAGGGAACTGATCGAACAGCTTACCCGTCTAGCAGAGGCTAGCTACTCGAAAGGACAAGCATGGCACCTCGTGTTTCGAAGGGGCGGATCGTCGCAGCCACAAAAGCAGCGACGGCGCGGGAAGGTAGGCAGGCGAATGTTCGAACGAGCGTCCGCTTCAATCTCGTAGAAGCTCAGCGGCAGGTACTCGACAAAGGCAGGCAAATCAAAGCTGCGCGCGGTGTTGTAATTGCGTTGCTGACGTCCATTCTGATCTGGGTCATAGTTGCGAAGGTCGTGCTGTAGAGTCTGGGCGAAGCTACATTTCACGCACCGAATTCGCGCCCGTCCTCGTTAGGGTAGAAGGCGTGAGTGTCGTAGACCGGTCGCTGCGCCGGCCGCATTTGCCAGGGAGGCGGGCGCTTCGGAACATCAGGGACCCGGTCGGGCAGGGTAGGTAATCCGCCTCCGAACCGGATCTGGATATAGGCCCGTTCCCGTGCATCGCCTGGAAGACCGCGGTCGCGTCGTCTTCCTTCATCCGCTTGCCGATCAGGGGCGCACGCTCGGCGCTGACGTAGCCTAGTTCCGTGCCTCGGTCGGACCACACGGCGACTGCGTTCTCGTCGAACGGGTTCTTCGGCTCGCTCGAGGCAGTCAAAGCATGAGGAAAGAGTGATGCACGAACGCGATCCCAACATCGTTACTTCGAGCCTGTCTGGTTTTGTCACCGAGCAGGGCGTCATCGTGAGAGTGAACATCATCCGGTTGGAAAATGAGCCGGGCTGGTCGCTTGAGGTCGAAAACGAGCATGGAACGTCTACGGTCTGGGACGACCTGTTCGCGACTGATGATGCCGCGCATGCGGCTTTCCGTCAGACCGTCGATGAAGAAGGTATGCGCGCCTTCCTCGACCAGGCTGTCGTCATACCGTTCCGACGTTAGCATCGTCAGCGTCCGCCGTTCGTTCGATCCTATCGTACGTAAACTTCACTTTCGTGCAGTGACCCCGACAACGGCATCCAGTTCGCCGAGCAGCAGCGTAACCGGAACACCGCCTGGTCACGGCAGATGCGCTTAGACATGATCTGCGAAGCCAATGACATCGAGCACCGGCTTACCCAGCCGAACCATCCCTGGACCAACGGTCAAGTCGAGCGAATGAACCGCACCATCAAGGAAGCGACCGTCAAGCGCTTTCACTACGAGAGCCACGAGCAGTTGCGGACGCACCTCGCCGACTTCATGGCGGCCTACAATCATCGCCAAAATCTGGACGTCAGAGCCGGATAGGTTCATCGTCGATCCGATACACCAGATGCCAGGACTAAACACCTAGGCACCTCACCGGCCGCGGTGCAACGTCTTCTGATTGTAACCGGCGGGCTGGCGACCAAACAACGTCGTTGCTCGTAATGCTGGATAATTAATCAGGCGCAACTAAAGAGAGACGATGTGTGCCGACGCTCGGTTTTATCCAAAATGCGAGCACTACTCGCACCGGCGTCATGCTGTGGGAATTGGCAATGCCGTTGCTTAGCCCGACCTATCGCACCGGCGCCTTCATCACATAACCGCAGCACGATGGTATCGCCGCAACGCGTTTACGCGACGCATCTGTCGACGATCTAGAAACCTCCTCGCGAGCTGTTTGACGCCTTCGTATTGGCGGTTGTGGCCCACAACCTCGTCCTCGCTCATTGTCCACGCTGGTAAATTGCAGATCGGCGGCTCGTGCATCATCGAAGTCAGTTGGTCCGACACTGCGCTCCACGGATGGACTTTTCCCATCCAGGGTTTGGCCGCGCCCGTGAAGTGTAGAATGGCCGGTTCCGCAATAGGCTTTGCACGCCACTGCACGAAACGTGATTGATAGTTCCAGATCGGCGATAACGGCAATCTCCGGTTGCCCACTACTGCATTGAGCGCGCTCTGATCATGATAGCGACACTTGCCGGAATGTGATCTTAGGTAGTTCAGCGCATCCTCGGCAATTACCTTCCAATCGCCGCGTTCAGCAATGAATACACCGGAATTCGCATATTGGGCATCAGGCGAGAGACCCAAACCCTGCATATATTCACGAGCGTCGATACCATTGGCGGATTGATCATGCCGGTAAAAAGACATCGCGTCCTCAACCATGCCAATCTTACCAGCGGGCAGCGTCTTATTGAGTAGCGGAGCCGGGTCACGTACGAACAACGTGTCGCCATCAACATACAAGATGCGATCGATTTCCTCTGGTAGTAGGTCGGGAAGGAAAAAACGACCAAGCGCAGCAACCGGCACATGGGACTCCGCCCACACCTTAGCGACCGAATCAAGCTGCTTTGAATCAAATGGAATGACGGTAACCGATAGGCGAGAAAGAAGTGGTTCCAACCCTTCGAGCACGTCGCCGTCAAGTTGAATAGCAATAATGTAGATTGGTACGCTAGCTGGAACGAACCGGCGGGCGGACTCGATCGAAATCAACGTTGGGGCCAGAAATCCAATGTCGCTGACGTAGCAGATGGCAGGTGCACTCATCGGTCGTAGCATCCTTGTTCAACGCGCCCTCCATGGGCGGGCCCACCACGTCGCGCACTGCCATACCCGCAATCCGGAAACTATTATACAACAGGCTCGCGTTTGGGTTTTCAATCTGAGGTTGATTGGCTTGCGGGGTGGCCAGACGACAGCGAAGACGCCATTGGCGCACGAGAGGAGCCCTAGGTAATGAGAACAGTCGCAGCGTCATCTCTGCCTTGGTAGGGGACGCCGCGGCACCCGATGATCAGGACGGCATCGCCATCGACACCACCTGGTCGTAGTCGGTCTGACAATGCACCTCAACCCACGGGACGAGCCTGTCCACTGCCGGGTCCGCGCGCATACTTGTATTCGCTGCTATTCCTTCATCGCCTCGATCAGCTTCTTGATCTCCTGACTGCGGCCGCGTGGGAGGATCAGGAAGTCGTTGCCGCTTGCGACGATAATCAGGTCGCTGATGCCGACCGCGGCAACGCGGATGCCGTCGGACCGGATCAGGCAATCTCGCGTGTCGATCGCCAGCACCTCGCCGCGATGTGCGTTGCCGTCGCCGTCCAGGTCGCTGATTGCATGCAGCGCATCCCAGCTGCCGACATCGTTCCAGCCCATCGACACCGGCACAACCGCAACCCGCTCGGCACGCTCCATTACAGTATAGTCAATCGAATCCGACGGCGATCCAGCAAATGCATCTGCATCAGGATAGATGCGGTTGCCCTCGAACCGCGCCAGTCGCATCGCGTCCTGCGCCGCAGTCAGCATTGCCGGGGCATGCACCGCCAATTCGCTTAGGAAGATGTCGGCACGGAACAAGAATATGCCTCCGTTCCAAGCATGATCGCCCGATGCCAGCATCTCCTCGGCCCGTTCGCGGATCGGCTTCTCGATGAAGCGGGCGACGCGGTGAACGCTGTCATCAAGCTGCTCGCCGACCTTGATCCAGCCATAGCCGGTTTCAGGCGCATCGGGCGCGATGCCGAACGTCACCAGCCAGCCTTCCGCGACCAGCGGCATCGCCGCCTCGATCGCGGTATGGAAAGCAGCAACGTCGGCAATGACGTGATCCGACGGCATCACCAGCAACGCATCTTCCTTGCCGGCCGCAAGCGCCGCCAGTGCGATCGCCGGCGCGGTGTTGCGCGCTACCGGCTCTAGGATCACCGCCTGCGGTACAGCACCGATCGCGGCGAGTTGTTCGTCGATATGATCGGCATGCCGCGCGTTAGCGACGACGATCGGCGTCGCGAACGCTTCGCCGTGCGCCCGACCGGCGGTCAGCTGCAGCATCGTCTCCTCAGCGGTCAGCGCCAGCAACTGCTTAGGCATCTCCGGCCGCGACATCGGCCACAGGCGGGTGCCGGACCCTCCGGAAAGGATTACAGGAACAATCGTCATGACAGGGTGGTAAACTCCGAGAAAGGGGGGCCTCAGCCAAGCAGTGCGTTGGCGAACGCACGCACACTCGGTCCGATATCAGCCCGCGCCAGCGCCAAGGCGAGGTTCGCCTGGATATACCCCGCCTTGTCACCACAATCATAGCGCTGGCCATCGAACGTGAAGCCATGGAACGGCTGCTTGCCGATCAACTGCGCCATCGCGTCGGTCAGCTGAATCTCGTCGCCCGCACCCTTTTCCTGCGTCTCCAGAATCCGCATCACCTCTGGCTGGAGGATGTAGCGTCCGGGGATCATCAAATTCGACGGTGCGGTGCCGCGCTTGGGCTTTTCGACGAGTGCGGTCACTTCGGTGAGTCGCCCATCGATCGCGCCCGGCGAGATGATGCCGTATTTGTCGGTTTCCGAATCGGGCACTTCGAGCGCACCGATCACATTGCCGCCGACCTGGTTATACGCCTCGACCATCTGCTTCATGAAGCCGGGCTTGCCGACCATCAGTTCGTCGGGCAACAAAACCGCGAACGGCTCATCGCCGACGATCTCGCGCGCACACCAGACGGCATGGCCCAGGCCGAGCGGCTCCTGCTGGCGGACATAGACCGGCGAACCGGGTTTCATCCGAATATTGCTGATCGCGTCCAGCGACTTGCCGCGCGACCGCATCGTATCCTCGAGCTCGTACGAGATGTCGAAATGATCCTCGAGCGCGCCCTTGCCGCGCCCGGTCACGAAGATGATCTGCTCGATCC